>Ga0102924_1000475_pt1 | contig 49930 bp, 52 predicted proteins | sample PaiPotPPM11metaG_FD_80116 | JGI IMG/M metagenome (GOLD analysis project Ga0102924, IMG submission 80116) | Iron sulfur acid spring bacterial and archeal communities from Banff, Canada, to study Microbial Dark Matter (Phase II) - Paint Pots PPM... ... | reverse complement strand
ATTAGCGCCAGTTCCAATCTGCTCGGCATCACGGCCGGCCCGGACGGCAATCTGTGGTTCGTGGAAAACACCGGCAATCGCATCGGGCGCATCACCCCGAGCGGGACCGTGACCGAATTCTCCAGCGGCATTAGCGCCAGTTCCCTGCCGGTCGGCATCACGGCCGGCCCCGACGGCAATCTGTGGTTCACGGAAAGCGGCTTCTGCTGCGGCAACCGCATCGGGCGCATCACCCCGAGCGGGACCGTGACCGAATTCTCGAGCGGCATTAGCGCCAGTTCCGGGCCGTTCGGCATCACGGCCGGCCCCGACGGCAATCTGTGGTTCACGGAAGCCAACGGCAATCGCATCGGGCGATTGATCTACTAGTCTTTAAGCAAATCCAACTTCGCGAAGATAACGGCAACGTCGAACACAAGCCAAGGCACCGCCGAATGTTCGAAGCGATCGCCGACTGCATAGATGCGCACTTTGTCGGAGCTGTGCGCGACGATCGTTCGCTTATCGGGATCAGCGACAAGAACTAATACGCTTCCCGTTTGCAGATAGCGCTCGATCTTGCGCCGGAGGAAGGCGAGATTGTCTGACGGCGAGCGCACTTCAACAGCGATGTCCGGTGCGAAGGGAGGTTCCTCGCGTTGCTTTTCCGGAATCGCTCGCAAACGTTCGAACGACACGTACGCGACGTCCGGAACAAACGTCGTGTTCGTGTCGTCGGCCCGGCCAATCTTGAAGCGCCATTCCAGGCCGACGAAGCCGCTATCCCCGGCGAGATCCTCAATGACGCGCCAAAGCGCGCCCTGAACGCCCGCATGCTTAGCCTTTGGATTCACCTTGGGGTAAGCCCGGCCGTCGAGCAGCTCGATCTCCGGTTTGTCTGACAATGTTGAGGCCATCGCGGATTCTCCATCCGCATTCTATCACGACGGCGGTTGGACTTGGCAAGGGAACTGGGGCTGCTGGGTTATCGGCCCTTCAATAGATCGGTGGGCGACTTACTAAGTCCGGGGACTTTGCCGGTAAGGCGGATCAAAAGTAGAAGTGCGATCAGGCCGGTGATGACTGCGGGAAACGGCCACGGCGGCGCATGCAGCACCCATTCTTGGCTAAAGACTCCGAGCACGGCTACGAGCAAGCCCGCGTTCCAGATCTTATCGCCCTCGCGTCCGCGATAGAACATGCCGAAGACGGCGGCCGCTACGCCGATGGCAACCATGATGGTGAGATAGTGGACGATGTCGTCGAGAGTCATGAGCCTAAGTATTTCACGAACCAAGCCTCCCAGTTGCGATAAATGTCTTCGATGCGTACGTCCCGGTCGCTCGAATCTCGTGATAAAACTCATACGCCAGCGGCGTCGGGACCCTGAAGTCGCCGGCGTCACTCATAATGAGTGTCGGCGTGCGGACGTTGGCGGCGTAGCTCAGCGGCGACTCGGCTTCGTAAAGATTGTATTCAGACGGGCTCGTCCAGGCTGATTTGCCGATGAATTGCGGGGCGAAGTCCTTGGCGTCGGTCATCGAGTCGATCGGCATTGTCGCCAACACCTTTGCGAGGCCGGCCTCGATATCGCGCCCCGGAACGCTGGTGATGTGCGCGCCGCATCATTGTGGCCTACGCTTCAGGGGAAGGAAGCGGCTGCTGAACTTTCAGGCGAGGCTCGGTTAGCTATTTGGGACGAATGCGATAGATGGCGCCCGTATCGTCATCGGCGACGAAGAGGTCGCCCTGCGGGCCGACCGCGATCCCGGTTGGCCTTCCGATGCGTTGATCCGAACCGCCCGCCTGGTAGCCGCCGACGAACTCGTTCCATTGTTTGTTCGGATCGTTCCAATCGACGCCGGTAACCGGCGAATCGCCGCGCATCGGAATGAAGACGACGCGAGGTGCCACATATCCCGGCAGCCCTTGTCCGGGGCCGTGCCACGAGCCGTGCAGCGTCACGAATGCTTCGCCCGCATAACGCGACGGAAAAGCGTAGCGTCCGTTAGGGTGCTGCGGATAAAATACCGCGCCGATTGGCGTGGAGTATGCCGGCAGCGCGACGCGCGCTACGGTCACACCGGCGCAGTCGTGGCCTTTGAGATTCTCATAACAGTACGGCCAGCCGTAATTCACCGGTGGCGAATGAGCGGAGACGTCGTCGAAGATTTCGTAGGGATGGCCGAGCGGCAGTTCGTCCTGCCCCGCCACGCCCGCCCAGAGCGCTCCCGTATTCCCGTTCGCGGCGAGCGCGATTGCGTTGCGAATGTTCCGGGCGATAACAGCGTACGTTCCGCCGGCAACGCGCCCAACGGTTGCGCGGGTTTGGTCGAGATCGGGCCGGCAGGCGTCACAAGACGACCCTACGCTTGCGTACAGAACGCTTTTAGCGAGCGCCACGGAAGTCGTCCCGTGATCGCTGTAAACACCGGACGTGCGCACCGAGGCCAGTTTCAGCGGCGTCGAGCGCGCGCGCAAGTCGCCGGTCTTGTAGGGAATTCGCCAGACCGCGACCTGCGTTCCAACGTAGAGCGAACCGCCCGACAGTGCTACGCCCGCAGCGGGCGAGTCATCAAAGTGCGCAAAGACCCGCGGGCTACCCGCCGCGCCGGACGCATCCGCGCGCGGGAGTAGATAGACGTCCGGGCCGATCGTGCCCACAAACAAATCCCCATTCGGCGCAAATGCGAGCTCGCGCGCGCCGTTGATGGTCGCAATCCGCTGAATCGAAAAACCGGGCGGCACTACCGGCATCCCGCCGGCCGCGCATGCGCTTGAGGAAACGCCAAGCGCCGCCACGGCGAGGCAGAAGAAGATCCGCGTTCGCATTACGCCGATGTCTCCGGTCCGCGTGCCACGCGCTCGAAGCGGGCGCGGAACTCCGCCGGCTTGAGGGTGGTTCGCGCGGCTAAGCGTGAGAGTTGCGGCTCGAGCAGATCTTCGGGTTCGAGGCGAATCATGTAATTGCGCGCGACTTCGTAGGATTCGGTGGTGACGTCAACCATGCGCACGCGGACGCGGCCGGTTTGCGGATCTTGCAATTCCGACAAATGCACCGGAACGACGCGGCCGCCGGAAAGCGCAATCAGCGCACCGCTGCCGCCGCTCAGGAGATAGCGAACCGCACCGTACCCTAGCGTGCGCGTATATTCAACGTCGAATGGAACCGGTTTGGCGCAGCGCAGTTCATAGCCGATGTCTTTGGAGACGATCGTCGTGCTCACGCCGATCTCGTCCAAACTTTTTCGAATCGCATCGCGAAGCACCATCCCAATCGGCACGTCGGCCAGGCGCACGTGGCCATAGGCATCGCGCGCCGCGCTTTCGAGCGCAGCAAGTTTCTCCGCGGAAAGCCGCTCGGCAATGCCTTCCGCCACGATGGCGACGCCGTAACCGTGGTTGTTCGCAACGCGCTTGATAATCGCGCCGACGAGTGTGTCGACGACAGCTTGGAGATCCAGTTCGGGCTCGGGAAACTCTTCGGGGATGACCGCCAGCGTTGCTCCGGCAGCCTTACACATTCCGAGCGCGAGCGCGCCTGATTTTCGGCCCATGCTGACAACCAGATACCAACGCTCGGTCGTGCGGGCATCCTCCATCAGGCTTTCGATGATCCCCGTGCCGACCGAACGTGCGGTTTCGAATCCAAAGGTCGGCGCGTTGTCGGGCAACGGCAGATCGTTGTCGATGGTCTTGGGAACGGTCGCGACGCCGATTCCACCTTTGGTCGATTCCGCAATGCGCGTCGCGCCGTAGGTGGTGTCGTCACCTCCGATGGCAATGAGGTAGCGCACGCCGAGGGTTTTCAACGCGCCGACGCAACGCTGAAGTGTTGCCTCATCTTTGGCGGGATTGGTGCGCGATGTTCGCAAGATCGATCCGCCGGTGGCATGAATGCGTGAAACGTCTTCGATTCGAAGCTCCGTTACGTACGAGGTTTCGCCCTTAGCGAGATGGTGGTAGCCGTCGTAGATCCCGAGCACGCGCAGGCCGCTGTTGACCGCTTCGATCGTGGCCGAGGCGATCACGCCGTTGATTCCAGGAGCCGGGCCGCCACCGACCAAGATGCCAAGCGTTTCTGCGCTCATCCCCTCTGAAGTATGCGCGGCCCGGACGATGCCCTGCTAAGGGCGGTGCGACTTGCGCTTTGCCTGGTCAGCCTTCAATTGTTGCTGCTGAGCAGGCGTGAGCACCGCCATCACCTTGGTGCGCAAGTCTTTGCGCGCTTGCGGATCGGGCGCGCTGCCGCGCGGGTGAGCTTGACGGAATTGCCGCATGAGTTGCTGGATCTGCGATTTCTGTTGAGTGCTGAGATTCAGGCTGCGCATCTCGCGCATAAAGCCGAATCCGCCGTGGTGACGCCGCCCTTGCATCGGCTGCGTAAGCGGCGCAGGGCTCGGTTGCAACTGCGCAAAGCCGACGGCCGGAACGGCGAATGCGGCTGCTAAGGCCGCCGGGATAAGTAAAGAACGAAAATTGAACACGAGGGCTCCTTTAGGGTGATGTGTCCTCATGATAACGAGGCGCGCGATTAAAGATTCTGAGAACCCGATTAGGGTTCGCTAAAGAATCGTTAAGCCCGAGGCTTGATGGCCGCGGCTTTGACCCCGTCCGAAGCCTGTGCTTCGAAGCGCAGAAAATTCTTTGCGAACAGCTCCGCGAGCTTCTTGGCTTGCACGTCGTAAGCGGCTTTGTCGGGCCACATGTTCTTTGGATTGAATATCTCCGAGGGAACACTCGGCACGCTTAGCGGAATCGAAAGGCCGAAGAACGGCTCGCTTTCGAACTCCACGCCGGCGAGCGCGCCTTCGATTGCCGCGTTGACCATGGCGCGCGTGTATGCGATCGCCACGCGCTTTCCGACGCCGTAGGGGCCGCCAATCCAGCCCGTATTCACTAGCCAACAGGTTACCTTGTGCTCGTCGATTTTTTGGCCGAGCAATTTTGCATACACGGTGGGGTGATGCACCATGAACGGCGCGCCGAAGCAGGTCGAAAATGTGGCTTGCGGTTCGGTGATGCCGCGCTCTGTGCCGGCGACCTTCGCGGTGTAGCCGGACAGGAAATGATACATCGCTTGCTCTTTGGTGAGCTTGCTAATGGGCGGCAAAACGCCGAATGCATCGGCCGTGAGCATGACGATCGTGCGCGCGTGTCCGGCGCGGCTTCCGGGCACGACGTTCGCGATGTACTCGATGGGATAGGCTCCGCGCGTGTTTTCGGTTTTTGCCTCGGAGTCGAGATCGAGCCTGCGCGTGGCCTCGTCGTACACGACGTTTTCCAAAACCGCACCGAAGCGGTGAATAGCCGACCAAATCTCCGGCTCGGCGCTTTGCGAAAGGCGAATGACCTTGGCGTAGCAGCCGCCCTCGAAATTAAAAACGCCGGTGTCGGACCAGCCGTGCTCGTCGTCGCCGATCAGGGGCCGGTGTGAATCTGCGGAGAGCGTCGTCTTTCCGGTACCGGAGAGTCCGAAGAAGACGGCGACGTCGTCCTTGCCCGCGTTGGCGGATGAGTGCATCGGCAGCACGTCGCGCAGCGGAAGCAGATAGTTCATCACGGTAAAGACCGACTTCTTGATCTCGCCCGCGTATTTGGTCCCGCCGATCAACACGATGCGTTTCGCAAAATTCACCAAAATAAACGTCGAGGAATTGAGGCCGTCGCGCTGAGCATCACCCGTGAAGAGTGCGGCATCCACAACCGTGAATTCGGGCGTGAAATCTTTGGGCGCTGTGTCAGGAATGATAAACAGATCGCGCGCAAACAGATTGTGCCACGCGAGTTCGGTGATGATGCGTACCGGAAGACGATAGCGCTCGTCGGCGCCTACGAAGCAATCGAGCGAATAGATTTCGCGTTCGGAAAGATATGCCGCGACGCGATCCCACAGTGCGTCGAAGACTGCGGGTTCAACGGGCCGGTTGGTTTCACCCCAATCGATGTGCTTTTCGCTCGAACCTTCGCGAACGAAAAATTTGTCTTTGGGCGACCGGCCGGTGTGCGGACGTGTGTCGACGATCAGCTGGCCGTCGCTGCCGAGCACGCCTTCGCCTTTGCGCAGCGCGTGTTCTATCAGCTCGGCCGTCGAGAGATTTTCGTAGGTTCGAGTGGCTTTGATTGTTTCCGGGACGGTGAGAATGATGGTGCTCCCTGCAGGGCAGAAAGTGTTATTCGGGCTAAAACCGTGAACGATGAGATTCGCCGCCTTTGCCCTGCTGTGCCTGTTGGCGGCGGAAGCAACCGCCTCGGCCGCTATCCCGTTCCACGTGGGTTTTTACCCGTCCGGTCCGCTGGACGGCATTACCGACGTCCCCGGAGTGGCCGTCGGACATGTGACAAAAGTCGAAGGCGCGGATATCCGCACGGGCGCGACGGCCATTCTGCCCGACAGCGATCCGTGGATCCACAAAGTCTCGGCGTACGCCCTGAGCTTTAATGGAAACGGCGAGATGACGGGCACGCACTGGATCAACGAAGCGGGGTATCTCGAAACACCGATCGTCCTAACCGACACGCTGGATATCGGGCGAGCCGACGACGGCGTGATCAGTTGGATGATCAAACAGCACCCGCAGATCGGCGTGCGCGACGATGTGCCCTTGCCGGTCGTCGCGGAATGCGACGATCAGCTGCTCAACGATATTCAGGCGCGCGTGGTAAGTCCACAAGACGTCGTCAATCTCCTCGATTCGGCGCGAACGGGACAATTCGCGCGCGGCAGCGTCGGTGCCGGAACGGGGATGAAGGCGTTTGGATTTAAAGCCGGCATTGGATCGGCATCGCGTGTTCTTCCCAAAGAGCTCGGCGGCTACACCGTGGGCGTGCTCGTCAACGACAACACCGGTTCGACGCGCGAGCAGCTCACGATCGACGGAGTGCACGTCGGCGAAGCGCTGCGCAACGAATATAAGATGTCGTTCCCCAAGAATCTCACGCTCCACGGCCGCATGGCTTCGGGAAGCATTCTCATCGTCATCGCAACGAATGCGCCGCTGGATTCGCGGCAGTTGCACGCGATCGCTTTACGCGCCGGCATGGGAATGTCACGAACGGGTCTGACGAGCGACGTCGGCAGCGGGGATCTGTTCGTGGCTTTCAGCACCGGCTATACGTTCGAACAAACAGCCGGCTTTCGCATCAGCGCGCCGGCGGAGCAAATCGTCGAGGACAGCAGCGTTGTGAACGCCCTCTATCGAGCTACGGCTGAGGCGACCGAGGCCGCCATCTACGACGCGCTCTTCAATGCGAAGACGATGACCGGTAAAGGCGGCGTGACGGTCTACGGGCTACCGGTGGATCGGGTTCTGCAAATGCTGCACGCCGCGGGAGTGCAGTGATGCCTGCTAAGCGGCGCAAACGCCGCCGGAAAGCGGCGCTGAAACCGAGGATGGGTCCTGCCACGAACCTGCGGCCGGCCGGCGCGCACAAAACCAAGAAACGGTACAGCCGCAAGCGCAACAAGGCGATTATCGCCAGCGAGGCCGACGAGCAGGCGTAGAACCGAGCGCTTGGCTTAGGCGATCAGTTCGCGTTCGACTAAGATCGAGCGCGGATCGATCAGGTGCTTGTTGAGGCCGAGCTTGTCAGCGGAAACGCCCAACGCGAGCGCGACGAGCTGCGGAAGATGGAACGTCGGCAGGTCGGTTCTACCCCAGCGTGCGGCGGCGTCCTGTTGGTAGCCGTCTAAGGCCAGGTGACAAAGCGGACACGGCGTGATAACCGCTTCCGCGCCCCGGTCTTTGGCAATGCGCATGTTCTGTCCGACCATCGAGGTGGCGACGCCGTCTTTTTCCAATTGAATGTGGAAGCCGCAGCAGCGCGTCTTGCCCGCATAATCGACGGGCTCTCCGCCGATAGCTTCGATCACGTCTTCAAGGGAATGCGGATTGCGCGCAGATTCCCAACCGTTAACTTTTTCCGGCCGGATGATATGGCAGCCGTAGAACGGCGCGACGCGTAAACCGTTGAGGGGGCGGACGACCATTTTGCGCAGATTGTCCAGCCCGATATCGTCGATGAGCAGCCACAGCAAGTGCCGTACCATGACGCTGCCGTCGTACCGAGCGCCAAATTTTCTAAGGATGGAATTGGCTTGAGTCATGCGCTCTTCGTTCTCGAGCAATTCCTTGTTGGCGGCGCGCATGTGGCCGGTGCACGTGGAACAAATGGTGATGACGTCGTCGAGTCCGAGCGCTTCGGCCTGTGCATACGTGCGGGCGTTGAGAACGCGCGCAATGTCGCGATTCGTGTCGTTGACCACCGAGGCGCCGCAGCATGACGCCGCCGTGAGCTCGATCAACTCGATCCCGAGTTTGTCCGCCAGCAGCATCGTGGAGTTGAACAGTTCTTTGCACGACTCCTTAGCGACGCAGCCGGGGAAGAAGCCGTAGCGGCGCATCTCCGAGCTCTTAGAATGACGGTGCGAATCGGTCGCTTGGTCTTCGGGCAGTAAAGTCGTGCTCATGTCGGGACCTCCAACGATTCGAAAATCGTGCGTACTTCATCCACTTTCGGAATCGGCTTGAGGAAGGGGGGAGGGAGTTTGCCTTTGGCCGCCATGCGCAAACCGAGCGGCGCGATTTTCATCAGTCCGACGAAATTGAACCGCCCGACGGTTCCTTGAATGACTTCGGTTTCGGCCAGCATGCCGGTCTTTTTGATCGTTTTATTGACGACGAGCGCGTGACGCGGGCCGGGATGGTCGAGCAGTAAGCCCGCCTCGACCGTCGCGCGTTTCACGTCGACGATCCGGTCATGCGGTTCGACGTGTTTCGGACAATACGAACAGGCGTAGCAGTGCGCGCACAACCATAAATAATCTTCGTTGATCTGCGCGAGGCGCTCGTTTTTCTTGCTGTCGCGCACGTCTTCGATAAAGCGGTACGCGTAAGCAATGGCCGCCGGACCCGCAAAGGACGGGTCGACGCTCACGACCGGGCAGAGCGCGTAGCACGTCGCGCACATGACGCAATTGGCGGCATCGACGAGTTTTTTCATGTCGGCCGGGCTGACGCGCCGCTCCCGCTCGTGATCTTCGTCGCGGTCGGCCGGCTGGAGATACGGCTTCAGGCGCGTGTATTTGTCCCAGAACGGATCCATGTGAACGACCAGATCCTTCATTGGCTGGAAGTTCGGCATCGGATCGATCTGAATGACGCCTTCTTTGTTCATCACGGTCTTACAGGGCGTCTTGCACGCCAGTCCGGTGACGCCGTTGATGTTCATCGAGCACGAGCCGCAGATCGCCGAGCGGCAGGAACGGCGGAAACTGATCGAGCCGTCAACTTCGGCCTTCGCCGTTTCGAGCGCATCGAGAACGGTCATGGTGACTGGGACGTCGATCTCGACGGTGTCCCGGTGGGGAACGGCGTCAACGGCTTCATCGTAGCGAAAGATATCGAGTTTTACTTGAGCCATGTCAGTACGATCTCACTTGCGGCGCCCATTTGGTGATTGTAACCTTGCGGGAGTAGTCGAGGCGCGGGTTCTGATCTTGCTGACGCCACGCCAGCGTGTGCACCATCCACTTTTCGTCGTCGCGCTCGGGGTAGTCGGTGCGGGCCTGAGCGCCGCGAGATTCTTGGCGCGCGAGGGCGCCGTTGGCAACGCACATGGCGGAATCGATCAAAAAATCCACTTCCATCGCGTGAACGAGATCGGTGTTGAACGTTTTGGACTTGTCCATGACGTAGACGTCTCGATCGAAGGCCTTACGAACCTCGAGCAGGTCGTCGACGGCTTTCTTCAGTTCTTTCTCATTGCGGAAGATGAAGACGTTCTCGCTCATCGTGCTGTTCATTTGAGCGCGCAACACGGGGGCGCGGACGCCGGTATTTTTCGAGAGCCAGCGATCGATCCGTTCTTGCTCGGTCTTTAATGTACGCTCGGATGGACGAACCTCGCCGCTTTCCTTTATATAGTCGCAGGCGTGCTTGGCCGCGCGCGAGCCGAAAACGATGGTTTCCAACAGGGAGTTTCCGCCCAAACGATTGGCACCATGCACCGAGACGCACGCCGCTTCGCCGGCGGCATAAACTCCGGGAATGCGCGTAGCGCCCCACTTGTCGGTCTCGATGCCGCCCATCGTGTAATGCATACCCGGCAGAATGGGAATGGGCGTATCGATCGCGTCCTTGCCGGTCGCGTCGAGCGCCAACTCGCGAATCTGCGGCAAACGTTCCAAAATCTTTTCGCGCCCCAGGTGGCGCAAGTCGAGCAGCACGCAGCCGTCGATGCCGCGCCCTTGCATGATCTCCGTCCAAGCGGCGCGCGACACGACGTCGCGCGATGCGAGTTCGCCCTTTTCGGGCGCGTACTTGAACATGAAGCGTTCGCCGAGCGAATTGAGCAGATGCGCGCCCTCGCCGCGAGCCGCTTCCGAGAGCAGCACGCCGTTTTCTTTCAGCGAGGTCGGGTGAAACTGCACGAACTCCATGTCCATGATCGGCACACCCGCCCGGAACGCGATTCCAAGGCCGTCGGCGGTGGAAGCGTAGCCGTTGGTCGTCTTGGCATACATCCGCCCGCAGCCGCCGGTAGCAAAGATGGTCGCCTTGGCGGTGATGAGCTCGAGGTTGCCGTTGTGCATGTTGTAGGCAACCACGCCGCTGCCGGTGCCGTCCTCGACGCAGAGCGCGGTGCAGAAGAACTCTTCATAGACTTTGACGTTGAATCGCTCGAGCTGTTCCCAGAGCGTGTGCAGGATGACCAGGCCGGTCACGTCGGCGCTATAACAGGTGCGGGGCGAACCCGCTCCGCCGAACGGACGCTGCGCTAGCCGGCCGTCGGGAAGGCGCGAGAAGATGCAGCCGCGGTGCTCGAGCCAAATGATCTGCCGGGGAGCGTCGTCGCACATGGCCTCGATCGCGTCCTGGTCGCCCAGGTAATCAGAGCCCTTGGCGGTATCGAAGGCGTGGTTTTCGGGGGTGTCCTCGGCCGTATTGCCTAGCGCGGCATTGATACCGCCCTGAGCGGCGCCGGAATGGCTGCGGACGGGGTGCATTTTGCTGACGATGGCAACGTCGGCTCCCCGCTCGGCCGCTTCGACGGCGGCGCGCATGCCTGCCAGGCCGCCACCGATGACCACGACGTCGTGCTTGATCACGTGACCTTCTTTATACTACTCCGGCCTAAGAGCTCCCATGACAATAGTCTTGCGGGGCATGCCTCGGCCTCGCTTTTTGCATGGTTAATCGCTCGGCCGAGGCAAGCCCCGCAAGACTTAGCAAGTGGATCAGACACGGTTTTGGATGAGCGGCGACGAACTGCGCGAGCAAGTGAGCCAATTCGTCCATCTGCACGTTCACAGCGAGTATTCGCTGCTGGACGGTGCCTGCCGCATCGATGACCTGTGCCGCCGCGCCGCCGAAAACGGAAGCCCCGCGATCGCTCTTACCGATCATGGCGTGATGTATGGCGCGATGGAGTTTTATTATGCCGCGCGCGAGCATGGCCTCACGCCGATTCTCGGCTGCGAAGCGTATTTGGCTCCCCGCGGGCGATTCGATCGCCTGGCGCGGGAAGAGGCGCACGTGACGCTCTTGGCGGCGGACTTCATCGGCTATCGCAATTTGAGCGCACTCGTTTCGAAAGGTTTTCTGGAGGGTTACTACTACAAGCCGCGGATCGATCTCGAGCTGCTGGCAAAACACAACGAAGGACTGATCGTCCTTTCCGGTTGTTTGTCGGGGCTCGTGGCCGCACCGCTGCTGCGAGGGGACTACGAGACGGCGCGCAAAGCCGCCAAGACGTACGCTGAGATCTTCGGCAACCGATTTTATCTCGAGATGATGCGCCACGGCATGCCGGAGGAAGAGACGATCAACCCAGGCATATTGCAGTTGTCCCGCGAGTTGCAGATTCCGGTCGTGGCAACGAACGATTCGCATTACCTCGAACGCAAAGATGCGGCCGCGCACGACGTGCTGTTGTGTATCGGCACGGGCAAGACCGTTGCCGACACAAACCGCATGCGGTTTTACTCCGATGAATTCTACGTCAAGTCGGACGAAGAGATGCGTGCCGCCTGGAGCGACTTGCCCGAGGCCTGTGATGCCACCGCGGAGATCGCCAAACGCGTGGACATCCGCATTCCGGAGCGCGTCTTCAACGTGCCGGCGTTCCCGGTTCCGCAAGAAGATTTGTTCCACGAGAAAAGCGCGGAAGAGTATCTGCTGCAACTTTGCGATCAGGGCCTGATCGATCGCTATGGCGAGGAGCGAGTACGCTCCGATCCGGCTTTGCGCGAACGCCTCGACTACGAACTCTCTGTTATCACGAAGATGGGGTACGCGTCGTATTTTCTGATCGTTTGGGATTTCATCAAGTACGCGAAGGATCACGATATACCGGTTGGTCCCGGGCGCGGCTCGGCGGTCGGGTCGATAGTTTCCTATTGTTTGCGGATCACCGATCTCGATCCGTTGAAATTCAACTTGCTCTTCGAACGTTTTCTCAATCCGGACCGGATCTCGATGCCCGACATCGACACGGATTTTTGCGTCGAGCGGCGGGACGAAGTGATCGCCTACGTTTCCGAAAAGTACGGCAAAGACCGCGTCGCGCAGATCGTCACCTTTGGGACGATGGCGGCGCGCGCTGCGATTCGCGATGCGGGCCGTGCGCTCGGCGTACCGCTGCCCGACGTCGATCGGGTGGCAAAGATGGTTCCGCCCGGCCCGACAGGGCTGACGATTGGACAGGCGCTGGAACAGCTTCCGGAATTGAAAACGCTCTATCGAGGCTCTGCGGAGATGCGCAAATGGCTGGATACGGCCAAGTCCATTGAAGGTTTGGCGCGCAACGCCGGCACGCACGCCGCGGGCGTGGTGATCTCGGCGGGCCCGCTGATCGATTATGCGCCGCTGGCCAAAAGCGACGCCGGCATCAACACGCAGTACGACATGAATTGGGTCGAACGAATCGGCCTGCTCAAAATGGATTTTCTGGGCTTGCGCAATTTAACCGTGATGAAAAACGCGGTCGACGAAATACGGCGGACATCGGATGCCGCGTTTGACATTGCAAAGATCCCCGACGACGACAAACGCACGTACGACATGCTCAGCCGCGGCGAGACGATCGGCGTCTTCCAGCTCGAGTCCGAAGGCATGATCCGGGTTTGCATGGAGATGCGCCCGTCGGAGTTCAACGACCTCATCGCGCTGGTCGCGCTCTTCCGGCCGGGCCCGATGGAATGGATTCCACAGTACATCAACACCAAACACGGGCGGACCAAAGCGAAATATTTGCATCCGAAGCTCGAGGCGATTCTAGCTGAGACGCACTCCGTCGGATGCTACCAGGAGCAGATCATGCAGATCGCCCGCGACGTCGCCGGCTTTTCGATGGGCGAAGTGGACGAGCTGCGCAAGGTCATGAGTAAGAAGCAGAAAGAGAAGATCCCGAAGTATCGTAAAAAGTTCATCGCCGGCGCCAAAGAGCATTCCGACATCGACGAGAAATTGGCGGCCGAGATCTTCGCCTATATCGAACCGTTCGCCGGGTACGGTTTTCCGAAAGCGCATGCGGCCGCGTACGGTTGGATCGCCTATCAAACCGCTTTCCTGAAAGCCAATCATCCGCTGCCGTACTTTAGCGCGCTGATGACCTCGGTGAGAGATCGTACCGATAAGCTTGTCGAGTACATCGAGGAAGCGAAGAAAATGGGCATCGCCGTCTTGCCGCCGGACGTCAACGCTTCCCTCATTCATTTTGCGGTCGCCTCGGGCGAGATTCGTTTCGGCCTGTCGGCGATCAAAGGCGTCGGTGAGGGCGCGGTGCGCGTCATCTTGGAGGCGCGGCAGCGCGGCGGCCCGTTCGTCGATCTTTTTGACTTCGCACGGCGAGTCGACGGAAAGCAGGTTAACCGCCGCGTGTTCGAGGCGCTGATTAAGTGCGGCGCGCTTGATTGTCTGCCGAGAAATCGCGCGCAAAAACTCGACGCACTGGACGTCGCGCTACAGATTGCCGCAGCGGAAACACGCGACGCGGAGCAGGGACAAGCCTCGCTCTTCGGCGAGGCGCATGTCGAGACGGTTGGAGGATTGGCTCCGTCGCTGCGTGACTTGACGGCGCCCTCAACATTGCAAATGCTGCAATGGGAGAGGGAGACGCTCGGAATCTTCGTCTCGGGCCACCCGTTGGCCGACATTGCCGATGCGCTCGCACGCACCGGAGCGCTGCCGGTTAAAGACCTGCGTCAGCGCGAGGATGACAGCTTCGTGTGCGTGGCCGGCATCGTGACCGGAGTGCGCCGGACGTTGACCAAAAGCGGCCAGCAGATCCTGATCGCAACGATCGAAGATACAACCGGCAGCGTTGAGGCCGTCGTCTTCTCGAAGATTTACCCGCAAGTGCAAGGGTACTTTGAACCGGACGAGATCGTGATCGTCAAAGGCCGCTTGCGGATTCGAGAGCGAGTGGGTGTTCCCGCAGGTCAAGAGGCCCCGCTCGAAACGTCGATTGCCGTCGGCGAAGTCTCAGCCTTCGAGCGGCCGCCGAGTTCGGTGCAGCCGTCGGGCTGGCACGTCAACGTAACGCAGCGCGATCAAGTCGACCGGTTGGTGGCGATGCTGGACGAATGGCCGGGAGCCGTGCCCCTAGTGTTGCGCGTCGGCGACCGCGTGCAGCGATTGCCTCGCGGAATTGCCTCGGATTTCCGCGTAAAACTGGAGCTCGAACGTATCGTCGGCGCAGGAAACGTACAAGAAGGCCTTCCGAACTGAAACGCCCGCGGCTCGTCGCCTTCGATTTGGACGGCACGCTGATCGGGGACGATTTGCACGTGCGTCCACGCGTAGCAGACGCTATCGCGGCGATGCGCGCGCTTGGCGTGCAAGGGTGCATCGTCACCGGCCGCATGTACCGTGCTGCGCTGCCGTTCGCGCGCGGACTGGGCTTCGATGCGCCCGTGATTTGCTACCAAGGCGCCGCCGTGATCGATCCTCTCAAAGACGAGGTTCTCCTGGACGTACCGCTTGCGAATGAAGCCGCGCTCGAGGTCGAGGCATACGCGCGTTCGCGAAACTTACACATTCAGCTGTACAAGAACGATCGCTATTATTGCGAGGAGCGCAACCGGTATTCGGACTTCTACGCAAGGCTCGCGGAATCGGAGCCCGTCGTCGTGCCGTCGCTGCGCGAGGAGTTCCGGTACAGCGACGCGACCAAAGCCTGCATTATCGCAGAGCCGGAAGTCGTCGATCGCGAGATCGACGGCGTCCGCCAAGCGATGGGAACGCGCGCCTACGTGACGCGGAGCATCCCATGGTTCATCGAAATTATGGATCCGAACGTCGATAAGGGAAAAGCCCTGGCGCTGGTTGCGCGACGTGCCGGCGTTCCGCTCGAAGAGACGATGGCGATAGGAGATTCCTGGAACGACATACCGCTTCTGCGCGCCGCAGCCATTGGAATCGCCATGGGCTCTTCGCCTGCGGAATTACGGGCGGTCAGCTCCGCGGTCGTAAGCGACGTTGCGCACGACGGCGTGGCTGAAGCGCTGGAACGCTACGTGCTCTCGTGAGCCGGCCGCGCAAGAATGTCGCCCGGCGCAAGAGATCGGCCGCAGCACGCCTGCGCCCATTTTGGATCGTGCTGATCGTGCTTGTCGTAGCCGGCGCCGCCGGCGGGTACTACGTCACAACGAGGCCGGGCTTCCGCCCCGCGCACATTGTCGTTATCGGCAATCACCGCGTGTCTAGGCATGCGATCGCGGCGCGCGTGGGACTCAACCGCGGAATAAATCTGTGGCTGCAAAACATGGGTGCCGCGGCAGGCCGCGTGGCCGCAATTCCCGATGTGGGGCAAGTGACGATCCGGCGCGCATTGCCTGCGTCCGTGACGATCGTGGTGACCGAGCGAGTTCCCTATGCAAAGATACGATCGGGCGGCGAAAGCGCGGTGGTCGATATGGAGCTGCGCGTTCTGCAGGCATCGCCGCAGCCCGGGCTGCCGCAATTCCTCGTGCGCGCCACTCTTCCCTCAGCGGGGCGATTTATCAAAGACGAACGTGTGATGCGGTTGCGCGACGATTACCAACGCCTAGCGGATGCGCACGTCGTCGTCGCAACGCTGCGTTACGATCGTTTCGGCGATTTGACGGCGGTCACGCCTCGCGGCGTGAACTTGTTGCTGGGTGACGATGAAGACCTTACGCGAAAAATCACTTTGATCGGTCCGATACTCTCGCAGACAGCGGGCAGGAAAATAGCGGCTATCGACCTGCGTGCACCAGGCACGCCGGTCGTGGTCTACCGCCGCTGACGAGTTTCTAGGGCGTGACGGGCGCGTAAACGGCGACGAGGCCGTTTATCACGGAGAACTTAATTTGCTGGTTCGTCTGACACTTGCTGAAATCGACGTTCTCTTTGGCGGTCGCGAGCGTCGTTTCGACACCGTTGCTCAGTTTCACGACGATGCGTTTGGTATCGAGAACCTTTTCCACGACCCCGGTGTAGGTGCCGTCGGCCATCTGCACCGGCTTGACCGTTGCCGAGCTACTGGCGGTGGTTGAGGTTTGGGCAACGGCGGGCGCGGCGAGAACCGCGGCGAGAGCAAATAAGCTGATCGTTGTTCGCACGAAAACTCCGTAAGTGGCTCCGAGTAGTCTTAGCCTCAGATAATACCCTAGGTCCGGCCGTCGTGCCTAGAGTCCCAGCGAAATTTTTACGACTCTCCACACCCCCTCACAGGTTGCTCGCAAGGAGCGGGGCCACGACGCTAAAATCTACCCTCCGGCCCTTGCCAGGACCCGCTATCCGTTGTAGGGTTTAGGCAGCCGGGCCACAATATATTGGGCTTGAGGGGATCGCGGATGAAGCACGGCACCGTCGCGGGGCTGGACATAGGCACGACCAAAACGTGCACTGTTGTCGCCTCCGACGGACCCCACGGGCTTGAGATTATCGGCTACGGCGAAGCCCCTTCACTGGGGATGCGCAAAGGCGTCGTCACCGATCTGGAAGAGACGATCAAATCGATCGAGGCGGCCACCGAAAAAGCCGAGCGCATGGCCGGTGTGCACATCGCCGATGTTTATGTAGCCATCACGGGCGAGCACATTCGCAGCACGAACAACCGGGCGGTGGTCGCCGTCCAAAATGACGACCGCGAGGTCAGCAGCAGCGACGTGCATCGCGTGGTTGAGGCCAGCAAGATCATCAGCGTGCCGGCGGACCGGCAGATCGTGCACGCGCTCCCCCGCTACTTTACCGTTGACGGACAGGACGGCGTCGAGGATCCGGTCGGCATGGCCGGCGGGCGGCTCGAGGTCGACACGCACATCATCACCGGCGGAACGTCGTTCATCACCAACGTGCTCAAATGCGTGCATCGGGCGGGATTGGAGGCCTCCGGGCTGGTTTTTGAGCCGCTCGCGAGTTCGGCTGCGACGCTGCTGCCCGAAGAGAAGCAGGTTGGAGTCGTGCTGCTCGACATCGGCGGCGGTACGACCGACATCGCCGTGTACAGCGGCGGCGGCGCGATCTTCACGGCGACGCTCCCCGTCGGGGGCAACATTCTGACCAACGACATCTCACTCGGCTTAAAAACGACCGCCGGCGAGGCCGAGCAGATCAAACGCGTCTACGGCTCGGGACCACCTGATGCCGAAGAACAGTTCTTTCCGGTCAAAACGCTGGATGGGCGCAGTACGCGCGAGACGAGCAGCTCGCAACTGCGCCAGATCGTCGTGCCGCGCGTCGTCGAGACGTTCCGCATGTGCAAGACGAAGATCATCGAGAACGTTCCGCGCGATCTGGTGCTCGGCGAAATCGTGCTGACCGGCGGCGGCGCGCACCTCAAAGGCATCGAGCCGTTGGCGGAAGAGGTTTTCGGTTTGCCCGTGCGCGTCGGTACGCCCGATGCGATCGGCGGCCTCAACGAGGCGATGAAGCAGCCGGAATATGCCACCGCAATCGGTTTGATTCTCTTCGGTCCCAACGGTGGGATCGAAAACCACCGCTATGTCAAACACAGCCCGTCGATGTTCGGCAAATTCCGCTCGTGGCTGGGCGATCTATGGAACTAAATAAAGGAGACGACTACCATGGCTGAAGCGAAGCGCTACGTACCCGAGCATGCGGCGACGATCAAAGTGGTCGGGGTCGGCGGCGGCGGCTGCAACGCGGTCAATCGCATGATCGAAGCCGGGCTTACCGGCGTGGAATTCTACGCCGTCAACTCCGACGTGCAAGCGCTGCGCAATTCCCTGACGGAGAATACGGTGCAGATCGGCTCGGGGCTGACGCGCGGTTTGGGCGCGGGCGCAAACCCCGTGCTCGCGCGCGAAGCCGCCGAGGATTCGCGCGAGGATCTCTCGCTGATTCTGGAAGGCGCCGATTTGGTGTTCATCACCTCGGGAATGGGCGGCGGCACCGGGACGGGGGCCACGCCGATCATCGCGGAGCTCGCGCACGATGCGGGCGCGCTGACGATCGCCGTCGTGACCAAACCCTTCGCATTCGAGGGGCGCAAGCGCATGCAGGTGGCGGAGAACGGCATCGCCGAGCTCGAGCCGAAAGTCGACACGCTGATCACGATCCCCAACGAGCGCATTCTGCAGGTGATCGAAAAACGCACGCCGCTGAACGAAGCGTTTGCGTACGCCGACGATGTGCTCCGGCAGGGCATCGCGGGCATCTCGGATCTGATCACGCAGCCGGGACTTATCAATCTCGATTTTGCAGATGTGAAGACCGTGATGACCGACGCCGGTACTGCGATGATGGGCATCGGCGAAGGTACGGGCGAACACCGCGCGGCCGACGCGGCGCAAAAGGCGATCGCCTCGCCGCTGCTCGAGACGACGATCGAAGGCGCGCGCGGTGTGATCTTCAACATCACGGGCGGCGCCGACATGGCGATGTATGAAGTCAACGAGGCAGCCGAAATGATCAGCCGCGCAGTGGACGGCGACGCACAGATCATCTTCGGAGCGAGCATCGATCCGACGATGACGGGCAAGGTCCGCGTGACCGTGCTGGCGGCGGGCTTTGGTTCACAGCGCGGCTACGGGCGCTCGCAAGCTTCGTTCAATTTCGCCGACACGCGCTTCGACGCGGTTTCGCCGGTGAATATGGACGACATCGAGGTGCCGGCCTTCCTGCGCTATCGCGGCTAAGGGAGATGTACAAGCGCGGCTTGCTGAAGGGCGCCTAGAACTGCGCATAGCCACGCACAGCCCAAAAGCGTGCCGCCGGCGATATCGGTGAGGTAGTGCGCGCCTAACGCAAGGCGCGACCAGTCGATGCCGACGGCCCATGCGACCAAGAGCGCTACGAGCATGTATTTTGGTTCCGCGGGCAGCGCGCTGAATGCGACCACGCATGCCCAGCCGCCAAAGAAGACGATGGCGGTTACGGCATGACCGCTTGGAAAAGATTTGCCGGGATCGAGCCCGGCAATCCAATAGTCCGGCCGTACGCGGCGGTAGTGCACCTTGAAGAGCTCCGCCAGAACTTGGGTCACAAGTTGGGAGACGGTTAAGAGGACCGGCAGCCAAATGCCGCGGTGCTGCGCCGCGAACATGGCGGTGACCAGAACGAACGCAGCGAGGAGGAACGGCCAGCGGCCCGTGGCTGTAAAGACCCGCGCGAGGGGTGTCGCCTGCGCATGAAAGAGCGCGGCCGAGTCTACGCGCAGGGCAGGCCGGCGTATGACCAGCTCGCCGAGCGCCAGGAACGCGATGAATAAAACGCCGGCGGCAACGTAAAACTCAGCCGCGCGGCTCACGGGACGAGAACGCGCAATGCATCGAGCTCGACCTTGAATTTCGCGGGCGTTTTACCGAGGCTGTGGCCGTCGATATCGAGCCGCTGCTTCGGCGTCGTACGAATCTCAAGTTTGCGCGCGGAGAAGAAATGCGCGCCTTCGAGCTGCGTTTGGTCGCCACGCAGCAGTGCGGCACCGGTCTTAATCGCGGCGGCGTGCGAAACGCCTTCCACGGCGAAGAACGCCAGCTCACCGCTGCGGACGCCTGCATCGGGCGTAAGCGCTTGGCGGCCGAAGTATCGGCCGTTGGCGACGATGGCTTGATACGTCTCCAGGTCCAGTTCACCGCCCTTCCATCTGACCTGCATCCGGAAGGGTTTGGCTTGAAAGAGTTCGCGGACCGCGGCGATCCCATATGCGACCGGTCCAAAGACACGTTTGAGCGGCTCTGACGCCTGCGCTGCCGCCTGGGCGAGGAATCCGATCGTCGCGAAATTCGCGAAATGCGTACCGTTAACGATCCCGACGTCGATGCGCTCTTCCTTGCCCCGGACGATTGTGTCGATTGCGGCCTCCACATTTTCGATGCCGAGGCTCAGCGCAAAACTATTGCCGGTGCCGCCCGGGACGACCGCAAGGATAGATTTCGTGTGCACGAATTCGGCGACCGCCGCCGTCTGCGTACCGTCGCCCCCGATGACGACGACGACCTTGGCGCCCGTTTTCACTGCGGCGCGAATGACTCGTTTGAGCTCCTTGCGCCCGCTCACGGTGTGTCCAGCCGTGATGCGTACGCCCCGCTTCGGCAATTCGTCATGCAAGCGCTGGTAGTACTCCAGCCCCTTGCGCGACTTCAGCCTGCAGACGATCGTGACCTCACGCATTGTGGATAATTCATACCACGAAACCCATGTCCAAAATCAAGCTCTTGCTCAAATCACCGGCATGTGGTACATCTTTATTTGGGCGTTCACAACTCAGGTGGATGCCGGCTGAGAAATCTTTCGAAGGAGTCGGGGTGTGGCTCTTAGAGGTTTGGACAGCGCTCAAGCTGTCGATGTTGCGTCCGTTGCCGTCGAGCCGGATGCACTGCGTAAAATCCCCCGTTCGCTGGCATTACAGCACGATGTCCTGTCGCTTTCTAGCGATGGGAATGAGCTTACGGTAGTTGTCCCCGATGCGACCGAGCGGGCAACCGTCGAGACGATTCGATTTGCCACCGGCATGCACGTGCGCGCGTTGAGCGCTTCGCGCGATGCAATCCGCGCACGCTTGAATAACGTCTATGGGGAAGTCCCGCGTCTACGTACGGCGGGAGCGCCGGCGCTGGAAGCCCCGGCTGTTGGTGTTGTGAGCGAGATTCATCGTGACGCGGTACTCGCCAACGCATCCGACGTTCATATCGAGCCGTGGATGCGCGGCGGACGCGTGCGGCAGAGGGTGGGCGGTATCCTCTACCACTCCAGGGACATCGACGAAGATCTCTACGTTCATGTCGTTTCCCGAATCAAACTCTTGGCTGGGATGGATATTGCCGATAAGCGCCAACCGCAAGACGGCCGTTACGATATCGACCTTGCGGGAGAGTCGTTCGATGCCCGCGTCAGTTCGGTTCCGACGATCGCGGGAGAGAAATTGGCGATTCGCCTCCTGGATCATCATGCGCGGATTCCGCGCTTGGAACAGTTGGACGTCCCCGAGGAGTACTACGCGCGGCTCAAACGAGTTTGCGCGGCGCCCCATGGGTTCATTGTTGCCGCGGGACCCACCGGGAGCGGCAAAACAACCACGCTTTACGGCGTGATGAGTCAGCGGGATGCGCTGTCGGAGAACTTGTGCAGCGTGGAGGATCCCATCGAAGTGCGCATACCGGGAGTAAAAGACGGGGATACTATTGTGTTGGGAGGATTGCTGCGGGACATCGATTCCGAAACGGTCACGCGAGTGCCGGGTTTCTCGTCGATTCCGATCATTGGAAAGCTCTTCCAGGATCGGCAGCGGACACATCAGCGCGACGAGGTGGTGTTCTTGATTACTCCACACATTTTGACGCCAACCCCTATGAGGCCACGGTAACTGAGAACACCTTGCAAAAACCCATCATGTTCGGTATCATTGTTTCCGGAGGTTCTGCCGCGAACCGGGGGACTGCGTATCTACGTGCACCCACGCGATCATGGACCGCCGCACGTTCATGTGTACGGTAATGATGGGTCCGTCAAGATTTTGCTTGGTGCCGGCTACGTGGTGCCAAGCGACGTTCAAGGACGAATGAGGGATGCGGACGTCCGGGAAGCGGGCCTCTTAGTTCGCCGGATAGTCGAATGTTGGAATGTCTGGAGGAAATGTCATGGTGAAGATGATCGGGTTTGATGCCAGAAGCATCGCGCGAGCGCGTAAGCGCGGGGCAGAGGAGATGGCGCGCAGTCCGCTGTCGGCCTCGTATTTGGCGCGGGAGGACTCGTTACTAATAAAAATGCCATCGGGGACATCCGTGAAGATACCGCGACCCTGGATCGAGGAGATGCGTGATTTGCCAAAACGCGCCCTCAAGCGCCTCAGGCTCGATTTTGTTCGGCAGGCGATCGAAGTTCCGGACTATTATATCCACACGTCCGCGATGGGTCTTCTGCGCGATGCGATCTTTGGCGATGATCCCTACGCGCGCGCGGGCCGTGCGACCTCGCCTGCAAAGGCGAGGGCCGCCCGGCGTAACGGTGCTAAAGGTGGGCGGCCCAGAAAGAAGACCGCGTCGCGCTAGTCCTGCTGCGGCGATGGTAAGCCTCTCCTAGCGCCGAAGCCCCGGAACTATGTTCCGCTATCTCACCGCCGGGGAATCGCATGGCCCGGCGCTGGTCGGCATTCTCGACGGATTGCCGGCGCAGTTGCGACTCGACGTCGAACGGATCGATGCGACACTTGGGCGGCGGCAAGGCGGATACGGACGCGGCAAGCGGATGAAGATCGAGCTCGACCAGGTCGAGTTTCTCGCAGGCTTGCGCGGATCGTACACGCTGGGTTCGCCAATCGCGGTGATGATCCGCAACCGCGACTATCAGAATAATCGCGACCTGATGGATCCGATTGCCGGCGCCGGCAAGCCGTTGACCAATCCGCGCCCCGGTCACGCAGACTATGCCGGCGCGCTCAAATACCGGCAGCGCGATCTGCGCAACGTGCTCGAACGCGCCAGCGCCCGTGAAACCGCAATGCGCGTCTGCCTGGGCGAAATATGCGCGCAATTCTTGGAAGCCCTTGGCATAACAACGCGATCGTACGTTCATCGGATAGGTCCGGTGGAAGCCGGCGAAATTGAGGACTTCTCACAAGACGACGTGGAGCGCAGCGATGTGCGCTGTCCCGATCCCAAAGCGGAACGCGCGATGGTCGCGGTGATCGATGCGGCGAAAGCCGCGGGCGACACGCTGGGCGGCCAATACATCGTGCGGGTGGACGGAATGCCCGTGGGAATCGGCAGCAACCGCCAGCCGGAGACGCGGCTGGACGGCGTCCTCGCGGGCGCGGTCATGGGGATGCAGACGGTCAAAGCCGTTGAGGTGGGATTGGGCGCAGAGGTTGCATCGCGTCCGGGTTCCAGCGCGCACGATCCCTTTGCTTTAGATGAAGCGCAAGTAGTGCGGACGAGCAATCGCGCGGGCGGAATCGAAGGCGGCATGAGCAATGGCCAGGCGATCGTCTTGCGTGTGAGCGTTAAGCCGATCCCGACGCTGATGCACGCATTGCCATCTGTGAATTTGCAAGAAAAGACCGCCGCGCCGGCCACCATCGTTCGCAGCGACGTGTGCGTCGTGCCGGCCGCTGCTGTCGTGGGCGAAGCGATGGTGCGGCTGGCGCTGGTTGCGCCAATACTCGAAAAATACGGCGGCGACTCGATCGAGGAAACCATCGACAACCTGCAGCGCAGCAACGCCGCCGCCAACACCCTATTTGAGCGTTCCAGCACAGAGGCGTGAAACGGCACATTGCCTTAACCGGGTTCATGGCGGCGGGCAAGTCAACGATCGGCAAGAAGCTCGCGCGACGGCTCGACGTTAAATTTTGCGACTTGGACGATCTCATCGCCGAAAGGCACGGAGCGATCGCGGACATCTTTGCGCAACAAGGAGAAACGCAATTCCGGCGTTACGAATACGAAGCGCTGGCTCAGGCTGTCGATTCCCCTGCGAGCGTGATAGCGCTCGGAGGCGGAGCCGTTACGCACGAACCGTCGCTCGCCTTGCTGAAGAAGAACGCTTATCGCGTTTTCATCAAACTCTCGCCCGCGCAAACCCTTATGCGAATTCGACGCAGCCAGAACATCCGGCCGCTGCTGGGTGAGGCCCCGAAGGCCTCCGAGGTTGAAGCTATCTACGCGCGGCGATTGCCGCTCTACTTGGAATCGGATCTCGTCGTGGACACGGACCGGCTAAGCCCCGCCCGAGTCGCCGATGTTATTGCCGAGTGGATGCGGCGCGAAAGCATCGAGTTGTGAGCATCGAGGCAACCGAGAATCGCGACCTCGGTTATCCGATTTTCGTCGCGCCGTCGGTCCGTCCGGCTTTTGCGAATTTCATCGCCGAACACGGCGAGCGTTTCGCGGTGTTGTGCGACGCGAACGTGATGTCGTACGCGCGCCAATTGACACGCAGCCTGCGGGGCCGGATCGCACTGATTCCAGTCGAGCTCGGCGAGCGGCGCAAGCGCCTATCCACCGTTGAGGACGTGCTGAGAGATTTAGTCAACAGCGGAGCGGACCGCCGGACGCTAGTCGTAGGCGTCGGCGGCGGCGTGGCGGGCGACCTGTTCGGTTTTGCAGCGTCCATCTATATGCGCGGCGTGCCGTACGCACACATTGGCACCTCGCTGGTCGCGATGGTTGACGCGGCGATCGGCGGCAAAACCGGCGTGGATCTGCCCGACGGGAAGAACCTTGCCGGAACGTTTCGCAATCCGATTGCCGTTTTCGCCCACATCAACGCGTTGAAAACGTTACGTTATCGCAACCTGCGCGAGGGACTTGCCGAGATGGTAAAACACGCGATCATCGAGGGCGGTGAACTCTTCGAAAGCCTCGAGCAATTGGCGCCGCACGATTTTTGGCGGTGGCCGTGGGAGAGCATTGTGGCCGATTCGCTCAAGGTGAAGACGATGATCGTCGCAGACGATCGCTTAGAGCACGGAGCTCGGGAAGTGCTGAATTTGGGGCATACCTTTGGCCACGCTATCGAGCGCGCGTCCGCGTACCGCGTCTCGCACGGCGCCGGCGTCTCGATCGGACTGCGCGCGGCAGGATTGCTGGCATTGCGAACCGGGCGTTTCTCGCGCGACGAGCACCTGCGCGTCCTGACACTCCTCACGCTGTTGAAACTTCCGACCTGCACGCGCCGGTCGTCATCGGCGATCTTTGCAGCGATGTCTGCCGATAAGAAGAAGCGAGCAGGGCGATTACGTTTTGTGGTGCCCCGGGCGATCGGCGACGTCGAATACGGCGTCGAGCCCACGGACGCAACCGTGAAGGCTGTTCTCAAACGCATCGCACAGCTGCCGGGAGGCGCGGAATTCCGTTAGTTCGCTCGATCGACGCGCTGGCTGCGATCCGCTCGCCGCGCTTCGACCTGCCCCTAAGCTACGACGCGCGCGATTTGGATTTGCAGATCGGCGACGTCGTGCGCGTGCCGCTCGGCAGCCGCGAACACGTCGCGTTCGTCGTCTCGGAACCCAAGACGGTCGAGGCGGATCGCCCGCTGCGCGCAGTCAATGCGCACGCCGGCGTGCCGCGGGCGTTCGACGAGATCGGCTTGCAGCTGGCGAAATTCGTTGCGGCGCATTATCTGTGCACGCTCGGTGAGGCGCTCTCGACGGTCGTCCTGGCGGGCGCGGTGCCGCGCACAGTCGACACGTTCGTGCGCGTAACGGCGCAGCCCGATCGCGAGCGATTCCCAACGATCCCGGGGCGACTCTTCGCGCTTATTTGGGAAGACTTTGCTGAAGGTTTCGCCATGGAACAGCTGTTGCGCCATCCCGAAGCGCGCCGCGCCGGCGACCGCACCGCGTTGCTGCGGTACTTGAACGCGCTTGTGCGCGGCGGCGAGTTGCGCCGCGAACGGCGGTTTGTGGATGCACGCACGCACGAATACCGCATCAAAGGCTTGGAGGCCGGCGAGGGCGCGATAAAAGGTCCGAAGGCGCGCGCTTTGATGGAGTTCGTTCGCGAACAGCCCAATGTGCCCCGCGCGGACGCATTGTTGGCTGGGTTCTCGAGCGCGATTATCTCCCGAGCGGTGAAGGCGGGCGCAATTGTAGAAAAAGAGATCGTTCCCGCGCGCGTTGCGCGCCGTGACGCACTTCCTCCGCCGCTATTCGATCCGACGCCCGAACAACGCGCGGCAATCGAAACATTGCGCCAGAAGCTCGACCCGCACCAAAACGCTGAAATCCTATTGCACGGGATCACCGGAAGCGGGAAGACCTTCGTGTACATCGAGGCGATTAAGAACGTGCTGCGCGCCGGCGGACGGGCGATTGTCCTGGTCCCGGAGATCTCGCTCACGCCGCAGATCGCGCGGCGATTCGAACAGGCTTTTGGCGAACGGGTTGCCGTGCTGCACTCGGCCCTCTCCGAGCGCGAGCGTTTCGATGCCTGGCAAGCCTGCGCGAATGGAGCTGTCGATGTGGTCGTGGGGGCGCGCAGTGCGGTCTTCGCTCCGATGCGCGACGTCCGGCTGTTGGTGATCGATGAAGCTCACGAAACTTCCTACAAGCAGGACAGCTCGCCGCGCTACAACGCGGTTCGCGTCGGCCGCGAACGGATGAGACTCGAGCAGGGTGTGCTCCTGCTTGGCAGCGCGACGCCGCCGCTGGAAAGCTATGCCGATATGCTGGCAGGACGGGTCGAGCTGCACGAACTGCCGATGCGCGCGACCGGGCAAGACTTGCCGGAGGTGCGAATTGTTGACATGGCGCAAGAATTCGAAGCGGGCAACCGCCGGATCTTCAGCAGCGCGCTGGCACAGGCGCTCGACGACCGCATGCAGCGCCGCGAGAAAACCGTGCTCTTCATAAATCGTCGCGGAAGCGGCAGCTTTTTACTCTGCCGCGCGTGCGGGAACGTGCCTGCGTGTACGCGTTGCAGCGTCTCATTCACGGTTCACCGGGCGGAAGGCTTGCTGCGGTGCCATTACTGCGACGCGCAGCGGGCGCTTCCGAGCCGGTGCGATGCGTGCGGTGACGAGTCTATTCGGGAACTCGGCGTGGGCACGCAGCGCGTGGCGGAAGAAGTGCAACGGCTGTATCCGGTTGCGCGCGTGATTCGGATGGATAGCGACACGACGACGCGCATCGGCGAACACGCGCGCTTGTTGGACGCGTTCGGCGAGGAAGGGGACGTGCTCGTCGGCACGCAGATGGTCGCCAAGGGATTGGACTTCCCGACGGTCACGCTGGTTGGCGTCGTCGCCGCGGACGTCGGGTTGCACGCGCCGGATTTTCGCGCCGCGGAACGGACGTTTTCGCTGATCATGCAGGTTTGCGGACGCAGCGGACGCGCGCGGCCCGGCGAAGCGATCGTGCAGACGTACTCGCCCAAGCATCCGGCGATCGTGCGGGCTGCCGCCCACGACTATACCGGCTTTGCGCGCCAAGAGCTGGCTGATCGCATCGCTCTGCGTTATCCGCCGGCTTGCGAGCTGCTCTACCTGGGCGTTTTTGGACGCAACCGCCCGCAGGCACTCGAGCAAGCTCGAAAATATGCCGCGGCGCTCGAAACTGCGGGTGTCGGAGAAGTTTTGGGGCCGGCGCCATTTCCGATCGCTCGCTTAAACGACGAATGGCGCTTCCGGATCGCACTCAAAGGAATGCAAGGCGAACCGATGCGAGGTGCGGTGCGGGCGCGCGTATTGCCCCTCGCGCACAAAAATCACACGACGAGACTTGCGATCAATGTCGATCCGTGAATATGATGGCTGAATGAGAGGAACCGGTGTAGCGGCATGGATGCCCTTGGCTTGGGTATTCGGCGGGATCCTGGCCGGTTTGATCCTGCAGTTCGGATTGCTCTTGCCGCTGCGGCGGATTGGGAAGCGCCAGGGCTGGGATGCCGTGACGGCCATCGCCGAGATCCTCGGCAGCGTCATCGTCATATGGTGTGCCCTTGGCGGTCTGTACGTCGGCCTGGGAAGCGTCACGCTGACCGCGCGGACCGGACTCTTTCTGGACCGGATCATCAGCGCGCTGGCGATCCTTTCGGTGACGTGGGTCTTGGCGCGGTTTCTCGGAGCGGCGGTCTCGGCTTACGGGCGCCATGCGGACAAGCGCATCTTTTCCGCTTCGCTCTACGCGAATGTCGTGCAAGGTGCGGTATTGATCGTCGGAATAATCACCGTGCTCAGCACGTTCGGTGTGTCGATCGCGCCGATCCTGACCACGCTCGGACTCGGGGGGTTAGCGGTCGCACTCGCCTTACGGGACACGTTGTCAAACCTTTTCTCCGGAGTTCACATCGTGGCGTCGCGTCAAATACGCCCAGGCGATTTCGTGAAGTTCGACTTCGGCATCGAAGGGGAAGTCACGGATATCCAGTGGCGCAGCACGACGGTCTTGGATGCGCAAAAGAATCCCGTGGTGATTCCCAACGAAAAAGTTGCCGGTTCCGTGCTTATCAATTATTCGCTCGGTTCGCACGAGCAACTGGTGGCCGTTTCCGCGACCGTTCCGTGGAAGGGGAACTATCACGAGCTCGAAGCGATTGCGAGCCGCGCTTCGCGCGGCGCATCCATTGAGCTGACGGGCGTGAACGAAGCCAGCATCGAGATCACGGCGTATTTGCCTGTGGAAACCGCTCACGGCCGAGCTCAGGCAGCGGCGGAGTTTCGCCGGAGGCTGTACGACGCGGTTCGCACCGCGAACATGGGAGAGAAACCGGCCACGACCTAGTGCCGAGGCATTAAGTCTTTTTTCTGGTTGTCTTTCTTGGGGCGGCTTTTTTCCTCGCCGTTTTCTTAACCGGAGCAGCCGGCGCTGCGATCTTGGCCACGGCTTTTGCGAGGCGAGATTTTTTGCGTGCGGCTTTATTCGGGTGGATGATTCCTTTGCGCGCGGCCTTGTCGAACTGGCCCTCGACCGTTTGTGCGAGCTCGCCGCCCGTTGAGGCTGCTTTTTTGTAAAGTGTCTTGAGACGCGTTTTCACGTCGAGATTGCGAGCGCTGCGGCGTTCGGTTCCGCGCATCCATTTTTCGGCTGCTTTGATGTTAGGCACGAGGCGGAGTATAGCACATTTCCAGGATGCGGCGGTAGCTCTCGTAGCGAGTAGGGGCGATGCTGCCGGCGGCCACTGCGGCCTTCACGGCGCAGGCTGGTTCGTTGAGATGACTGCAGTCGTTGAAGCGGCATGCGGATGCGTACTCGCGGAGCTCGCGAAAAGTCTGGATCAGTTCGGCGGGCGAGACCTGGCCAAGCCCAAACTCAGCTACGCCCGGGCTGTCTATAAGGAAGCCGGCCGGCAGCCGATAGAGCCGCGCCGTGCTCGTCGTCTGCTTACCTAAGCCGGCGCTCGAGAGTTCACCCACGACGGCCTCGCCGCCCAGAGCGCGAAAGATCGAGCTCTTGCCGACTCCCGAGACGCCGGCCAGCATCGCGTGGCGCCCGCCCAACTTGGCGCGCAGGGCGTCCATGTTCTGCCCGGTTTTTGGATTGACGACCAGGGTGTCGTATCCGAGCGACTCGTAGAGCGCCGCGAGTTCCCGGCGAAGGCTCGGCGCTGCGCGATCGGGTTTTGTGAAGATGACGATTGCGTAGATTTCTTCCAGCTCGGCGTAGGCCAACAATTGATCGAGCGTGGTGAGGCGTGGCGGCGGATCGGCGAGCGACGTCACGGTGACGAGCGTGTCTACGTTGGCGGCCATGATCTTCGATCGTCCGTGCGCTATTCGCCGTTCCAGAACAGCTTCGCGAGGCAGAATGCGCTCGATCAACGCGCTGCCGTCTTCGAGAACGCGAGCCTCGACGCGATCGCCGGACACAGGCATTTCCCGTTTTCCGCGCGTCCGTTTGAGCGCGGCAATTCGTGCTTGCTGTTCGCCGTCGAGGGCGACCCATACGACGTTCTTGCCGATGCCGAGCACGAGGCCCGGGAAGAGTTCGGTTAGGCGGCTAACGGTTAAGCACCGTGAATTGGGCGAGAACCGTGCGTTTTGAAGGCACGATCGATGAATCGCAACGCAAGAAGATGGCAGCATCGCTGCCGTCGGGCGCTTCGTTAAAATTCGGCACGTCGCAACCCGGCGTGCAAAGAACGTATGCGCTCGTCGAAGGACCGGCGACATTGGAGCCGGCTGAAGCCGAGCCAAGCTTGCCGCGAGCGCGTTGGTACCACGAAGCGATCATCGCCCTTGCAATTGAACCAACGCCCGCGGATGCCTTGCCTGCGATCGCCGGAGCGCTCCAGGGCGACGGCTCGCCCGCCGGCGTTCTCGAATGCACGATCGCAGCCGGATTGGTAATTGTGGAATTTAAACCGGAGCTGACCTCGCCGTCAGTCATCCTGCACTTAGCGGACGTCGAGCTGCGCCGCTTCAGGGGACATCGAAAAGTTGCGCTGTTGAATCCGTTGCCCGCCTCGGTGGTAGCGCAAGTCGCCGCCGCCGGCCTGCAGGCCCCCCAAATCGGAGCGGATCGGATTCTCGAGACGCTGCTGGAGCAAAGCGGTGTGGAATAACCTCTTGCACTCCGTCGGGTTCACGGACGTGCTGGACATCGTCGCGACCAGCGTTCTGATCTATTATTTGGTGCTGCTGATTCGCGGCACGCGCGCAGTGCAGATCCTGACGGGCGTTTTAGTGCTCGTCGGTTTGCTCGGATTGGCCAATGTTCTGAACCTGCTGTTGCTCGGCACGATTCTGAAGCTGGCGCTGCTCGGCGCGGCCGTGTCGCTGCCCATTATCTTTCAGCCGGAATTGCGCCGCGCGCTCGAGCATCTGGGCCGCGGGGGATTTTTTCGTTCCGACGACGCCGAACGGCAAAATCGTGCCGAGGATCGCACGATGTCGATTTTGGCGCGGACCGCATTCTTGCTTTCGCGTGAGAAAACCGGCGCGCTTATCGTTATCGAACAGCAAACCGGGCTTAAGGAATTCGTCGAAAGCGGCACGACCCTGGGCGCGAGCCTTTCGGCCGAACTCCTGATCTCGATCTTTTCGCCGCGCTCGCCCTTGCACGACGGCGCCGCCATCGTTCGCGAAAACACAATCGAGGCGGCCGGCTGCCTGTTGCCGTTGGCCGAGCAGTCGCTCGGAGAACCGCGCTTGGGAACTCGTCATCGCGCAGCGCTCGGCCTTTCAGAACAAACCGATGCGGTGGTGGTCGTCGTATCCGAAAGCGGCAGCGTCGCCGTGGCGCGGGATGGGAAACTGACGCGCGCGATAGAGGAAGAATCCCGGCTCTTCCGTTTCTTGCTCGCCTCGACCCGATCGCATCGCGATCCTCGTACGATGCGTCGAGACCTCGTGCGAAATTTGCGAGCGCGTTTGACGGCGCCGCGCAAGACGGTCCGAGATCATGCTGCAGATCGTCCGTCATAACTTCGCGCTGAAGATCCTCTCTTTGTCGCTCGCGATCGTCGGCTGGGCTTATTTTCGCTTTGCCGGCAATGCGCTTTTACCGCAGTTCGAACAACATCTCAACGTCCCCATAACGGCCGCCAATCTGCCGCCCGGGTTGATCGCTACATATGCAGACAAGATCGCGGCGGTCGCGATCCTTCCGAAAGCCGGCGAGCCGCCGATCAAGCCCGAAGAGATCAAGGCCGTCCTCGACCTTTCAAACCGCAGCGCAGGCGTCTACAATGTTCCCGTGCAGCTGGTCGCGCCGAGCGTGGTGGTGCAGTCGCTCAGTCCGGCCTCAGTCTCGCTTACGATCTCGAAGATGGATCAGAGAACCTTTCCGTTGGCCATCCACTACGGCGGTCAGGGCAACGTCGTCGTGAGTCATTTCACGCTCACGCCCTCCAGCGCGGTCGTGCGCGGGCCGACAGAAACGCTCGCTCAAGTCGCCACCGTACGAATCGATGTGCAGCTCGCAAACGGCAAAGCGAAGTTGGATGCGATGATCCGTCCAGTGGCCGTGAACTCCGCTGGCCAAGAGATCTCCGATGTGCAAGTCGTGCCGAATCTCGTGCGGGTACAGGCGCAGTTCTTGCCGGGAACCGCTTCGGCACATGGCCGCTAAAGAGCGGCTTTTCGGCACCGACGGAATTCGCGGCGTAGCTAACGTCGATTTAACGCCGGAGCTGGCTTTTGCAGTCGGCCGCGCCGGAGCCGCCGTGCTGGCGCACAGCAGCGACCGTCACCGGCCAATTATCGTCGGCCGCGACACTCGTGTTTCAGGTCCGATGCTCGAAGCCGCAATCGTAGCCGGCATCACCTCGGTAGGGCGCGACGCGCTGATGGTTGGTGTTGTCCCAACGCCTGCGGTCGCTGTAATCACCGTTCGGACCGGGGCTGCAGCCGGCGTAATGATTAGCGCCTCGCATAATCCGATTGCGGACAACGGGATTAAATTTTTCGGGCCGGATGGATTCAAACTCTCCGACTCAACCGAAGACGAGATCGAAGCCTTTGTGAAGAGCCCGGACTCGGCGCGCCCGACCGGCGCGGGCATCGGCATTGCCAAAACCGCGATCAATCTCGGAAAGCACTACTACGAAGAGCTCTACGCCGGCGCCGAGAGCTTGAGGGAACTAACCGTCGTCGTCGACGGCGCTTTCGGCGCCGCGTACGCGTACGCGCCATACGCATTGCGTAAACTTGGCGCGACCGTGCACGAGATCAACTGTGAAGACGACGGCTCGCGGATCAACGTCGAGTGCGGCGCAACGGACTTGCGAGCATTGCAGCAGCGGGTTCGCGAACTGAATGCCGGCTCCGTCGCGAATGTGGTCGGCGTCGCATTCGACGGTGATGCCGACAGGGCGCTGTTCGTCGATGAGGCCGGAGCCATTTGCAATGGCGATCACGTCATTCTGATCTTGGCGCTCGAACTTCACGCCCGAGGCGAACTCACCGGCGAGACCGTTGTCGGCACCGTCATGAGCAATCTCGGTTTGGAAAAGGCGCTGGACGAGCAGGGCATACAATTGATCCGCGCGGCGGTCGGCGATCGGTACGTCCTAGAGAAGATGCGCGAAGGCGGTTATGTCTTCGGCGGCGAGCAGTCCGGGCACATCATTAATCTGCGCAACAACACCACGGGCGACGGACCGAAAACCGCGATCGCGCTCTTCTCGGTAATGGCGCGCACCGGAAAGACGTTGCACGAACTCGCAAGCAAGCTGGCTGTTTTTCCGCAAATTCTCGTTAACGTTCGGACCGATCGTAAAGAGGTGCTCGAAATGCCCGCGATCCGCAGCGCTATACAGGAAATTGAAGCTAACTTAACCGGAACTGGACGATTGCTGGTACGTCCGTCTGGCACGGAGCCCCTCATCCGTGTTATGGTCGAGGGCGACGACCGGGACCGAGTCGAGGCGTACGCGCGCGACTTGGCCGGCCGCATAGAGCAGGCGGCGGCTACACTTACGTAGGCCCCCTGCCGAATACTATGTAGGCACCGCATAATACCCGGGCAGGGAAGCCTAACCCGGGGGGAAAGTAGGGTGCTAAGCGACGCCGGCCCGTATAGGGTCCGGTGTCGGAACCTGCCAGGTAATCACTGAGTCCGGAAGGCCCGGAGCGGGGGATGCAACGGTGGGGTGAATGGGCCGGTCGGCCCTAGGGCGATCTTTCACGTCCGAACCCGTCAACTAACCCCGCAAGTGTTTGAAAGAGGAGCAGTTCTTGCGTTATCTTTTAGCAGTTGGGGCGTTGGCGTTTTTAACCGCCGGCACTTGCGCATTTGCGCAGGCGGCTCCCACCGCGACTATTTCGACCGCAGTCTATAGCCCCGACATCGCCCAGTGGACCGGGGGAAGCGCCGATAAGTCGGCGCGCTCCGGGCACCACCGCGACATCGCGAAGTTTGCCGGCCGGCTATTCATCCGCACCGCCCGCATCGCGAAAAGCCTCACCCGCAGCGCTCTAAGATTTTTGGGGACCCCGTATGTGTTCGGCGGGACCAGCGGCTATGGATTCGATTGCTCCGGCTACGTGCAGCACGTCTACGCGATGCTCGGAGTTCATCTGCCCCGCACGGCGGACGCCCAGTATTATGCAGGCAACAGGCCAGTGGGCGGTGTGAAGACCGGCGATTTGGTCTTCTTTCAAACGTATGAGCCCGGTCCATCCCATGTCGGCATCTATATCGGCAATGGTCACTTCGTGCACGCCAGTTCGAGCCACGGCGTGATGGTCAGCAGCCTGTCGGACTCATATTGGTCCGCCCGCTACCTCGGCGCCAAGCGTGTGATGGCGCTGCACTGAGGCAGCCGCGGAGTACTTTCCAGCAGGCGCCTTACGGGGCGCCTTTTCATTTGCCGCATTTGACAGGAAGGTCTCACGGAAGCCATAATCCAGGTCGCGCCGATGGGGCGTAGCCAAGCGGTAAGGCAGCGGGCTTTGAATCCGCCATGCGGTGGTTCGAATCCACCCGCCCCAGCACCAGGGCCCGAGCAAAATTCGGGCCTTTTTATGTGCCATACAGTTGGCACCACAGCGCGGTATGGTGTGCGTAATGAAGAGAATCGAAAAGGTGCGGCTCTATCCGACACGATCGCAGGAAGCGAAACTCCAACACGCTCTGCACCTGACGCGGCATCTTTATAACGCACTCCTCGAACAACGCATTATTGCCTGGAAAACGCGGCGGCTGACGATTACGAGCAGGGAACAGTACAGTCAAATAACGGACCTTCGTGATGCGGATAGACGATTCAAGGGTCTGTACAGAGAGTGCGAAGACGCAGTTCTCAGAAGGCTCGATCTGACGTTCCGGTCATTCTTTCGCCGGGTTAGACGCGGGCTTGGTGGTTTTCCGCGATTCAAGAGTTGTAAGAGATGGCGGACGCTGCATTTCCCACACGGTAATCGGGCGTTACGACTTGATTCTCAGCAGAAGCGAATCGGCGTGCCAGGAATAGGTCCGATAAGACTGCGCAAAGGCCGAAGTATACCGCCATTCAAACGGGCATGGATCTTGCAGAAGAACGGCAGATGGTACGCGCAGTTCGAGCACGAGACGCCCGTTGAGCCGTTACCTCTAACGGGAAGGACCGTTGGCATTGATCAGGGTGTAACGAGCCTGCTTGCGACCAGCGACGGAGAGCTGATATCCAACCCGCGATGCATGGAGCAGCTGCGTGTCGCGATTGAGCGAGCCCAGCGGAAAGTTTCGAAACGAGCAGCTGGCAGCGGCAGAAGAAAACGTGCCGCTGCTAGACTTGCGCGGATGCATGAAAGAGCTGCAAGTCAACGACGAGATCATGCTCATAAGATTTCGCGCCGGCTAGTCGATGCATACGACTGCCTGGTGTTGGAGGATTTAAACCTCGCTGGAATGACGCGTAGCGCAGCTGGGACTAAGCTATCACCGGGACGCCATGTGTTCTCTAAGTCTCAAGTAAACCGCCGAATCCTCGACGCGGGCCTTGCGCTATTGACCAAACGGATCATCGAGAAAGCCGAGAAAGCTGCTCGCACGGTCGTTTTCGTTGCAGCGCACTACACTTCGCAGACGTGTTCTAAGTGCCGCTGGGTCGATCCGGCGTCTCGAGTCGGGTCACGGTTCCATTGTGCGCGCTGCGGCCATCAAGAACACGCCGACATCAACGCGGCAAAAAACATTCTGCAAAAGGGCCGAGTTGCGGCCGACGGCGAGGGGCGCTGCCGAAGTAGACCTCGACGACCCGTGCAGCGAGCTATCCCTGGGAAGCACCCAGTCGGCGCGAAAACGCCCGGGCCCGCACAACGAACAGCGATGGTTCGAATCCATCCGCCCCAGAGTCTTCCGGAACATTAGGCCCCTGGACTTGGCTAGTGCCTACTTGCCTTGCCGAATTCTGCGCCTTTGCCATGCTTGCCAAGTCGATTCCTGCGTGATAGCATTTACGCATGACAGAACAAACTAAGAAGAACAGAGCGCCGAGCCGACCTTATCCCAGCATTCCGCTCAAACAGGCTACCAGCATAGCGGGCGGCCTCAAGGATAGCAATGGTGGGCGGCCCATGAACCGGCTGCTCCTCGCGAAAGCCCTTGGCGTTTCTCCAAGTAGTAGTTCTTTCCGCGAGACCATCGCCGCGTCGGTAAAATACGGCCTGACTGACGGCAATTACACCTCTGAAACGATCAAATTGACGGATTTTGGGGTCCGGCTGACCGCACCGCGCGGTCCTGAGGAACGGACCGCTGTGCTCCGGGAGGCAATGCGGAATGTGCCTTTATTCGCGCAGTTGTTAGATCACTATGACAACAACAAGCTTCCGACATTAGAGTTCCTGAAGAATGTCTTGGAGCGCGCCCCTTTCAATGTTGACTCTGCCTGGTCGGCGGAAGGCGCCAGGGTTTTTCTTGAGACCGCACAGTATGTTGGGGCCGTCACCGATGTGGGAGGATCGCTATATGTGATCCGAAGCGGAGAAGTTGCTCCCCAGCAAGAGCATGAGGAATCCCATCTTTCCGTCGCGCCCACCCGCAATAATGGCGGCAACGGCGCCACGATCGCCACTCCGCCCCAACCGCAGCGTGCCGAGCCAACTGCTCCGGTCAAGAAACATTTCTTCATTGCTCACGGTCACGACCAAAAGGCGCTCGCACAGTTGAAATCGATCCTTGGCGAGTTGAACATTCCGTACGTTGTCGCAATGGAAGAGCCAAATATTGGGCGCCCCATCTCGCAAAAGGTAGCCGACCTTATGAAGTCGTGCTATGCGGGCATTTTTCTCTTCAGCGCCGACGAAGCCGTTGATGGCGACCAGGCTGCAAAACGGCCACGACTAAACGTGGTATTCGAACTCGGAGCCGCATCAGTGCTGTACGGGCAACGTATCGTGATCTTCAAAGAAAAAGGCGTGGAGTTTCCGACGGATTTTCGTGACCTTGGATACATTGAATACGAGAACGACCGGCTTGCTGAAAAATCGATGGAACTCTTGCGCGAACTGATTAAGTTAAAGGCCATTGCGCTAACGCCCGGCGCACCGGCGTAGGTAGCGCGTTCAAGACCATGGCTAAGGCGGACGTACTTCGGGAGTATCTTCGCGTTGAGCGCTGCCTACGCGACATTCGCTCCTTGGTGGAGCGGGGCAGACTTGCGCACGCACACGATGATGAAAGGGCACTAACGCGCGTTAAGGCACCTTTGAAGATCCAGGCGCAACGCTTAAGTGATGTGTGGCCAGACGAATTACCAACGATAAACCTATCGAATCTCGCCAGGCATTGTGATTTTAGCGAAAGCAAAGACTATAGCGACATGTCGGAACGCGATCTGCCAAGGCTCGAAGCCGAGATCGATGAGTACCTTAGCAAGGTCGAGACGGAACATGTCGGGTTTTCAAAGCTTTTGCACCCGAAGGTTTCAGAAAACTGCCTTCGGCATTATGAGGATGGCGATTACCGCGAGGCTGTGCTAAACGGAATGATCGCACTTAGCCATGCAATTAGGGACAGGGTGAACATCGACTTAGATGGAGTGGACTTAGTCAGTGACGTCTTTAAGCCAGGCGATCCGCGATTGATATTCTCGGAAGTTGGAACTAAGTCAGGAAGGGACGATCAGGAAGGTTTTCATTTAATAATGCTGGGTGCGTTCAAAGGTGTCAGAAATCCTAAGGCGCACGAATTAACATCCGACCTGACGAAGAAGACGGCCGCGCAATACCTGGTCTTCATCAGCCTGCTACTGCGCCGGGTCGACGAAGCAAAGTTAAGAAAACGGAAGGTACCCGGAGCGAGAGACGAGGCTCGGGTAGCGAGGCGCCGATAACAGGTTTTACCGGCACAGGGTTCACAACGAAGGAAGGATAGTGTGGCTGCGGTTTTGGGAGTTCGCTGCTGGTCTGAGTCTTTCGCGTATGTTGTAGTAAGCGGCAGCCGGACGGCCCCGCTACTGGTTGCCGCGGCGCACGTGCTGCTTCCGGTAAACGATAATCGGGGCGCGCAACTGGCAAGCTTTCGCAGTGACATCTACGACGTCATCACGAGCCATTGTGTCAGCATGGTCTATTTTCGCCGAACGGAGGCGATCGCAAAAACCAAAGATCAGGACCGGGCGCAACTCGAAGGGGTCCTTCAGGAGCTCTGCTACTCACACGATCCTAGCGTGCCCGTGGCGGGTCGCACCGTGGCGCAGCTAAAGAGCGCATTGAAGTTCGCTGGCAAAGCGAACAGCGTGTTTGAGCTGTTTGATCAGCCTATGTTCAGGAATGCGAGGCTTGCAAAAGGCAAGTTCCAAGAAGCGGCTACAACAGCACTTTCAGGTCTTTAGGTCGGTGCCAAATCTCAGGTATATCAGGAAGCTAGGCGAAGGCGGATTCGGGGAGGTATGGCTCGCTGAAGATCTTGGTGTGGGCGCCCAGCGCGCCGTAAAATTTGTACCGCCGAGCGCGATTCCGGACCTATCGACGCACAACGCGGAGGCACGCGTGCTTAATGAACTGCAGCACGCTAATGTGATCAAAGTGTACGGTACCGAAATCATTCCCGAGGATGACACCGGGCCAGGCGCGGGCATGTACGCGATCATAATGGAGTACATGGGGGGCGGCTCCCTGGGCGACGTCTTGGATCGAGGCGAGTCTGTCCCACTGCGAGGAGCTGTTAAATACATCTCGGACGCTTGTAGGGGCGCGGAACGAGCACACGCGAGCGGTTACGTGCATCGGGATATTAAACCGGCGAACATTTTACTTTCCCTCGCTGGTCAAACAAAATTATCCGACTTTGGCCTTTGTGTCGCTACCGCGGAGGGGTTAGCTTCAGGCGCGGGAACGCTCCACTACATAGCCCCGGAGGTTTTCGAAACCGGCGTAACTAGCGTTCAGAGCGATATTTATTCGTTAGGCGTAACGATCTACGAGTTGCTGAACGGTAGTAAGTTCTTGAGATGGAATGGTACGGAAGAAGAACTAGTTGATGCCGTTGCGCTTGGACGATTTCCAGATCGAGCGGCGTATCAGCCATTCGTGCCAGAGGCGATCCGTAGGGTAATTAGGAAGGCGCTGAATGTTGCGCCCGACAAACGATATAAGTCAGTTGAGGAGTTCAGGCATGCGCTACAGCGTGTTCCAATAAACTGCAACTGGCAGCTTCGCCGCTCCGGGGATCCTGAGGTATGGCTAGGGACAGGCGAGAACGGCCTTTTTCGGGTCACTATCTCCGTCTCGCGCGGAACATTCGAGCTTTCACGCTGTAAGGTTGTTCCGGGACGACTTCGAAGAGTGACGGTCGACTGCCTGGAAACCGCCGATGCGCAGAAGTTGCTCGGACGTCAACGCGCGGTGATGCAGCGGATAACAACCCTTGGGCGTTAGGATTGGTGCGTAGCTGAGTACAAAAAGCCTGCACGTTACGAACGGCGACTCGGTTCTCTATATCTGGAAAAAGGCGGGCCTGCTCGGCACGCATCTGGCTTGGCGCGACGTTCTAAACGAAGGCCCGGTTCCCGCCGGACTATCACTTGAAGAGCTCAGCCGCGTACGCGCGCAATTTCTTTGCGATCGGGGCTACGGCAATCCGATAAAGATTCACCGCGACTTCGAAAAACGTGACGCGACTCTGCGGCGCGCGCGCGAGTTCGATGAAGTGGTGCTGTGGTTCGAGCACGATCTCTTCGACCAGCTGCATCTGCTGCAGATTTTGACGGTGCTGCGCGAGATGGGCATGGGATCCGGCAGCGTGCAACTCGTGCAATCGGATCAATATCTCGGCACGCTGGTTGCGGACGAAATGATGGCGCTTCTGGGGAAACGCCGATTCGTCACGACCGCCACCTCGGACGGCGCAGCTCGCGCATGGGCTGCATTCACGCGCGACGAGCCCGCCTCGATTCAGGCGGCCGCCGGTGAACGCTTCGCCGGCTTGCCTTTCTTACACGATGCATTGCGGCGCTTGTGCGAAGAATATCCCGCAGCCGGCACTGGGCTGTCACGTTCGCAAAAACATGTCTTGGAGGCTGCCGCGCAGGGTGCGGCGCCCGCCGAAGAGATATTCCGCCGCTCGCAGGCTAGAGAAGAAGCGGGATTCATGAGCGATGCGGCAAGCTTCCGGGTCATCGTCGATCTGTGCGAGCAGCCGGCGCCATTATTAGCCGAACTCGAAAATGGTTACGACGTGACGGTTCTCGGACGGCGCGTCCTCGGAGGCGATGCCGATTGGCTCGATCAACAGCCGCTGGATCGCTGGATCGGCGGTGTCCATCTGACTTCCGCGCGCCATTGGCGCTGGGACGATTCGATCAACGCATTCGTGGGACGCACCGCAGCCGTACCATAGGCAAGGCAATCCTCGCGAGCTGCGAGAAGGCGAGGTTCGTGGCACACGAACCACTCTCAGTCGAGATCAAACCCGAACACGACGGCACCGCGATCGTTTACCGTCTGCGCGGCAGTTTGGACTTTGAGACGGCGCCATCATTGCGCGCGGCTATGCTGGAAGCGGCCGACCAGGGCAAGCACGATATCGTCGTTGACCTCTCGCAGCTCGAGTTTCTGGATTCGAGCGGACTGGGCGCGCTGATCGGGGCGCACAAACGCGCACTGGAACACGCCGGCCGGTTAAGGTTAATCATTTCGACCGGGACGATCGCAAGGCTGTTGACGATCACCGGCTTGATGCACGTGCTGGCGGTCTATCCTTCAATAGAAGCGGCGCTCGAAGACCGCGACCGGCTCATCCCTTCGCTGTAATTGGTATAGGCGTCGTCGAGCAGCTCGACGACGTGCCGGACCTTGGCAACTCCCCCGGCGTGCTTTAAACCGGCGGCGACTTGCATGGCGCAGCCGGGGTTTGCCGTCGCCACGACGCTCGCGCCGGTTTCCATGACGTTCGCAACCTTTCGATCGCGTAAGCGGCGCGACATCTCCGGTTCGGTCAGGTTGTAGATTCCGGCGCTGCCGCAGCAAACAGAACTTTCGTTCATTTCACGCAAACGTAGGCCTGGAATCTTCGCGAGCAGGCGGCGCGGTGCGGCCGCGATGCGTTGCGCGTGGGCAAGGTGACAAGGCTCCTGGTATGTGACCGTTTCCTCCACCGCTCCCAAGCGCGAGTCGATTCCAATCTGATCCAGGAATTCGAGCACGTCCCGCACGCGCGAAGAGAATGCTTCAGCGCGATCCGACCAGCGCGGATCTCCCGAGAGAAGCTCGCCATACTCTTTGAGCGCGGAGCCGCAGCCGGCCGCGTTGATGATGTAATAATCGGCCCCAGATTGTTCGAACGCCGCAATATTTCGCTTGGCGAGCTCTTCGGCAAACGCCGGCTCGCCCGCATGAACCGCGATCGCGCCGCAACATCCCTGAGCGGCCGGCACGACAACCGTGCACCCGTTCAGGCGTAAGACGCGAACCGTCGCCTCGTTCACCTCGGCGAAGGCCACGTGCATGACGCAACCCGCGTGCAGCATGACTTTGAAACGCGCGTCCGCGGCCTTGAACGTTTGGCCGCGCGGAACGAAGTAGCGGGAAGAGATGCGCGGTGCAAAGGCCTCGGTTTCGTCGAGATGCAGGAGACGCAAGATGCCGACGGCTCGCACGAGGCGCTGCAAACCGGAGCGTTGATAAAAGCGCAGGAGCGTAGCCGCAAAACGCATCAGCCCTAGATTTCCAAAGAGCGCCTTGATCGCAAACCAGCGGCTAAGCCGGGAGAAGAAGCCGCGTTGTGGCGCTTGGGCTTGCTCGATTCGGGCTCGCGCCGCTTCGACGAGGACCCCGTACTGCACGCCGCTCGGGCAGACCGCGGCACACGCGCGGCAATCCAAGCACTCGGACATTTGATGCACGAATCCCGGCGAGAGCACGTCGAGTTCGCCCTCGGCGACAGCTTTAATGAGGCTGATCCGTCCGCGCGGACCGGACGTCTCGGTAAGCGTTTCGATATAAGTCGGACACGTCGGTAGACAAAGGCCGCAGCGAACACACTGATTATAAAGCGCGGCCTCGATCATGCAGGCGCCCTTCGGCGGCTAGAGATTGATGTCCGCGAAATACCGGACTTTTGGCAGATATTCGTGAAAGGGGTGGGCCGTGCGAAATAAAGTTACAATAGTTGGTGCCGGAAACGTCGGCGCGACCGCTGCCCATTGGCTGGCAGCCGAGGAGCTCGCCGACATCGTCCTGGTGGATATCGTCGATGGCATCCCACAAGGGAAGGCGCTCGATTTGCTCCAGTCCATGCCCATCGAAAGAAGCGACGTGGACATACTCGGAAGCAACGACTACGCGCCGAGCGCCGGCTCCGACATCGTTGTGATTACGGCGGGGTTCCCCCGCAAACCCGGCATGAGCCGCGACGACCTGGTGCGCGCAAATGCCGAGATCGTCGGCAAGGCAACCGAACAAGCCGTCAAGTACTCGCCGGACTGCATCCTAATTGTCGTCACGAATCCTTTGGACGCCATGTGTGAGGTGGCACGGCGCGTCAGCAATTTTCCGCGCGAGCGGGTTTTGGGAATGGCGGGCGTGCTCGATTCGGCCCGCTTTTCGACATTTGTGGCTAAAGAGTTCGGCGTCAGCGTCGAAAACGTCAACACGTTCGTCCTGGGCGGGCACGGCGATCAGATGGTCCCGCTGCCCCGCTACAGCACGGTGGCCGGCATTCCGATCACCGAATTGCTGGATAAAGCGACCATCGACCGCCTCGTCGAACGTACCGCCAAGGGCGGCGGCGAGATCGTCAGTCTGCTCAAAGCCGGTAGCGCATACTATGCACCGGGTAGATCGATTATGGAGATGGCGGAAGCCATCCTCAAAGACAAGCACAAAATCCTACCCTGCGCGGCATATTTACAAGGCGAGTACGGCATCAAGGATCTGTTCATCGGGGTGCCCTGCCAACTAGGCGAAAAAGGCTTGGAGAAAGTTATCGAAATAAAATTGACGGCCGACGAGAAAGCTGCACTTCATAAAAGCGCCGAGGCGGTCGAATCGCTCGTGAAAGCTTTGCCCTAACATGGATTACAGCGGCGGCGAGCTGGAAAGCGTACACATTAGCGTCACCTCACCGGCAGGCGCTTATACTGTCGGGAACGCTTCATTTTTTCGTTATATCGTCAAGCTGACCGGCTCGGGGCTGCACTTACACGCGCACGAGCGCGAAGCGCTCGATATGCTGGCGGCGATTCCGCACGCCTTCTTCGATGACGAAGACGATCCGCAGTCCGGACACGGCTGGCGCGTCGTTCCGCCCGCGACGCTCGACGACTGGCCCGTACTCGAATCCACGCCGCAGCGTTTTCGCGCGGCGCTGCAAACCGCGCGCCGGTTATTGTGGGAACAGGCGGAGCCGGTCGGAGTAAGCGCCAGCGAGATCGTTGCCATCGAAGACGAGCTCGACGAACTGTTTTCGGTTCTGCGCGGTGCAGAAGAAGCAGGCTTCCCGGTAAACGTCAGCTACGTCACCTAAACCGGTTCTGCGGCTGCCGCTGCGCGGCGCCGGGGGAGAACCGATCGATTTTGCGCGCACGTTGCGTTCGCACGGATGCGCAGAATTGCCGCCCGCGGAGATCCCTGAAGACAATTCATATTATCGCGTGCGGCTGCGCTTGGACGGCAGCGTGCGCGTTGTGACAATCCGTCCCAACAACGGCGAGCTCGCAGTCGAAAGCACCGGGCGTTTAAGCGCGCCTGCAAGAGTGCAACTCACCGGGAACGTGCGGCGCATGTTCCGGTTGGATGAGGATTTCGTGCCCTTTTACGAGATGATCGAAAACGATCCGAAACTCGCGTGGACTGCAAGCGGCGCTGGACGCATGCTGGCATCGCCGACGGTCTTTGAAGACGTCGTGAAAACGATCTGCACGACAAACTGCGCGTGGTCCGGAACGGTGCGTATGATTACCGCGCTGGTCGAGCGGCTCGGCGAAGGCGCGTTTCCCGAACCGCGAGTGATGGCCGCCGCGCCGGCCAGGTTCTATCGCGACGTCGCGCGTGCCGGTTATCGGGGAGCATATCTCAAGACGCTGGCGGCGGACGTCGCTGCGGGTGTCCTGGACCTCGAGGCGCTGCGGCCGGAGTTCGGCTTGCCCGATGCGGAGGTGGAGAAGAAGCTCCTAGAACTGCCCGGAGTCGGTCCGTATGCCTGCGCACACAGCATGATGCTATTGGGGCGCTATCACCGGCTCATCTTCGATTCCTGGACGCGCCCGGCGTATCTGCGCCTGAGCGGAAGGCGCCGCGCCTCTGACAGTTCGATCGTCCGCGCTTTTCGCGGATACGGCGCCTTCGCCGGGCTGGCATTCTGGCTGCTGCTGACGCATGGCTGGGTTGGCGAGGAAAGCTAGGAACCGGTCGTTTTCCGCCGGAAGAGTCCAGTTGCTAGATAGGAGCTTCAATTATGCATTCTTCTGCCTCAAAATCTTCGGCCGCCTTGTTGGCAGCCGCGGTCCTGCTATCGACGGGAACCGTCCTCGGTAAGCCGTCGAATCTCATCAAGAACGGCGGCTTCGACGTGGGGCCGCAGCCGTCGTATTTTACGACGTTTCCGAAAGGTTCGACCGCAATTTCCGGATGGATCGTCACGATGGGAACGGTCGACGTAATCGGGCCCAACTGGCACGATGCGGACGGCGGAAAGAATAGCATCGACGTCGATGGCACGCCGGGGCCCGGAGCAATAGCTCAAAGTTTTGCCACAACTCGCGGCGCTAAATATACGGTCTCCTTTGCGCTAGCCGGCAATCCCGAGTGCGCTCCGACCATAAAAAGATTGTGGGTGACGGCCGGAAATGCGAGCCGCCGATACAGCTTCGACGCATCGCACACCAGCGACGCGCACATGGGTTGGCAGCCGAAGTCGTTCACGTTTACTGCCGCTGGCGTCCGCAGCACGTTGACGTTCACATCGCTGGATCCGAAAGGCTCACTGTGCGGTCCGGCGATCGACGCCGTCCGAGTTGCGCGCATTGCCCGCGGCGCGCCGTCCCCGGTTGTCTACAACCTGGCGGGGACCTGGAGCGCGACATATCCAGGCGGCCCGCTTCCCGTGCGCATCACGCAAACCGGGACGCGCATGAGCGGCGTCCTGCTGCGCGGCAATAAGTACGTGCCTGCCGGAAAAGTCGAAATTCGAGGCAACGTAACCGGCCGGGTTTTCCACGGTCAGCAGCTATGCGCGTTCGAGGGATTTGTGGACGCGCGCTGGGTTAACACGACAATTACGATCGCGGATTCGAGGCATTTTACGTCGACGATTACTAGTTCGTTCTGTAGCGGGGTGGATTATTTTACACGTGTCCACTGATAGGGATTCATAGGAGAAGAAGATGCAATTACGGTCTGCCGCTCTGCTTGGGATGATCGCCCTTCCGCTGGCCGCATGCTCGGGAAACAATCAACAATCCCAAGCGACGGCCTCGCCGGCACCGGCCGCGACAGTAGCGGCCGTTGCTCCGGCCGCAGTCGCTACGCCGACGCCGACACCGAATCCGACGGCTTCCGTCCATTTCACCGACATCAAGGGCATCTTTGCCGAAAACGCGATCAAACAAGAAGCGACGTTGGGCGTCTTCGGAAACGCGACGTCGGGCAAATTCAATCCCTATAATACCGTCCCGCGCGCGGAATACGTCCGCTGGCTGGTGGTGGCCAACAATATCTACTTCAAGAGTCAGCCCGACAAGCAGATCCGGTTGGCGGAGGCCAACAGCAGTCAGAGTTTCGTGGACGTTCCCAAGTCAAATCCCGATTTCAAATACATTCAAGGGATGGCCAACTCGGGATTCGTGATCGGAATCGATAAGAATCATTTCGCTCCCAACCGCCCGCTTACGCGCGAGGAGATGATTGCGATCCTGATGTCGCGCGACGCCAACAGCTCCCCCTTGCCGAAAGCCGGCCCCCCGTCGACCTGGAACTACGCTTCCGGTGGCGGCACGCTGTTGGTGGACTTCACGGATCGAAACAAAGTTTCGAAGCCGTATTGGGGAGCCTTCCAGCTCAACAACGGTTGGGGAAACAGTTACGCTGAGCAAGAGGTCAAGCGAATCTACGGAAACACCAAGGTCTTCGATCCGCTAAAGCCGGTGACGCGTGCCGATGTGGCCGTGGCGCTGCAAGTCATCGACCAGAAAAGCTCGGCTACTCTGTTAGGGATGTAGGAGAAGAAGCGTCGGAGCGGGAGCAGTTCACGCTGCCGCGCACCGTGTCGGCGATCTGCGCTATGTTTCTCCACCTCGCCGCAAGCGCGTCATTTGCTTCGACGAGGCAGCGGATAAGGGATCTTGTTGTAATTCGAGGTTCCTGACATACGCGTTCTAAAAACCTTATTCGGTCGTGCGTACGTTGGGCAAAATGTCGTACCCGACTGAAAACGGGACCTGTGAAATCAAAAACGACGGCAATGTTCAAGCCGCGAGGAACAATTACGAACTCGCGCCATTCGCTGCTGAGCGACGTTTTGAGCAACTTGTCTATGCGGGTCGTGCCGCACTCCACCAGCACTCCGAGATCCTCAGCCGCCACGTCGTACCGTCCGGCAACAAAATCCCCCTCGGCGTGCAGCGCCTGCGCGCCGCGTCTGCGAAGCCAGTAGAGTGCCTGGCGTTTCTCCCGGCCCTGGCCGTGGTCTGCGTCGTGATACCTATGCCGGGAGAGGAGGCAATCCAGCTCTTCCGCGGTCGCCGGAGGCGGCTCGATGAGTCGAACCACCCGCGCCGGCACCAGCTTTTGCTTCCCGAGGGCGAGGACGGTTTCGATATGATCATTGCGGGACATCTGCGGGTAGCCGCAATCCAGGCCAAAAATCCATTCAAGAACCTCCCACGTCGCGTCGCCGCTGTTCCACGCCGCAAACCTTACGTCGGAAGTCGGCGCGGACTCGTGCATCGTAATCCCGAGAGAGAAGCACTACGAACGTCTGTTCGACATGAGCCTAATTGCGTTCCCGCTTCGGGTAACACAAACCGCAATTTGTAGGACATAGCAGAAGCCTCTAGAAAGACTGCTCCGATGCCGTATTCGGCTGCCGACCCGCTCATCAGAGCCTTTATGCGCTTCAGGCTACGGCGCAAGCCGTCGCTGAGAACGGCCGAAGAGTACGGGCGCGATCTGGAGCACTTTGGCCGTTTTCTTGCCAAACGTGCCGATGAGGTGACCTTTCACGGGCCGTTCGAACGCCTCCTGAAGGCGACGCGGGTCGACATTCTCAAGTATGCCGATTTTCTCGGAGACAAGCGCCTGGCGAAGAAACTCTCGACGGCAGCGGTTCGCCGCCGGCTATCCGCCGTGCACAGCTTTTACAAGTTCTTACAGGTCGAGGATCGGCGCCCCGACAACCCCTCGGCGCTCGTAGAGCTGCCGCCTCGGGAAAAGACGAATCCAAAGCCCATCGACGAGGATTCGCTAGCGCAGCTGCTGCGGACCGTGATTGGCGGACAGAGTGATTTTTGCCGAATCCGTAATCGAGCGATCCTCGAAGTGCTCTATGCGACCGGAATTCGCCGAGCCGAACTCATCGGATTGAACATGGAGGACGTTGACTACAAAGGACGCACGATGCGGGTTATCGGCAAGGGTGGAGAGCCCCGCACGGTCGTCTTCAATGAAGCCGCTAAGGCGGCCATGGAAGTCTACGTTGGTTGCCGGCCCCGTACGGCCGAGAACGCCTTTTTCGTGACTGAGCGCGGACGGCGCATCAGTCACAGCCAAGCCGGAAAAATTTTCCGGCAGTACGCTTTGTTTGCGCAGATAGGTAAGGTAACGCCGCATATGATGCGTCACTCTTTTGCCACGCACTTGATCGCCCATGGAGCGGATCTACAGACGGTGCAGAAACTTCTCGGCCACAAGAGTCCGGCGACGACGCAAATATATGTCGACATCACTTTAATCCATCAAAAAAGAGCATATGACGCCGCGCACCCTCGCGATAAGCGCGACGATATGTGATGACTGGAGCGTTTATGATCATTCGCATTGCCGTGGTTTTTCTTCTGTTCGCACTGCCAGCTTTGAGACAGGCTGCTTCAGCAAGTCCTGCGGCCCTTCAGAAGGCGACGACCATCTTGCTTTGGGACATCCCGCGCACAAGCCAGATTCGCGGAACGGTCACGCTGCAGGCGCTTCCGGGACGATCCGTAGCACCAGGGTTCACGGTTCGCGTGTCCCTCAAGGCCGCGGGCCCGGGGCCGGATCCCGCCGTGATCGGCATGGGCACATGCACGTTCTACAAGAAGTTCCACAGCTTGAATCCGGCCGTGAATGGGTTGTCCAACACGACGATTGCGCGCCAGCTTACCGAAGCTCTTGAAGACGCCACACGCCATCGTGGTTATGCCGAAGCTCGCCTACTGCGGCGTGATTCCCTAAGATCGCGGGGTTTTGAACTTAGGCCTTAAAGCCGAAGAGACCGCGCCCTTTGGGATTCGCGACGTAGATTTTGTATGCGTGACGGATGCCGAGCGATTGCGTGAAGATGACGTGTACTGGCGTGCCCGGTTTCAGACTATTGGTTTGCACGGTTTTCCCGCCGGGGAGGTCCGTGAATTTCGGCCAGGAGAGGAAGGAAAGATCCGCCGGCACTCCGTCGATGCAGTGCACGCGGATGTTGTTCAAACTCACGTGCCGCATGTAGCCATGGCAGTTGTTGTATTTTCCGCCCGGTGGGCCGTTGCCGGGGCCGGCGGCCGACGCCGTGCTCAGGACAGTGCCCGCCAGCACGAGACTGACGATGAGGGATGAAACCAAGCGCATAAAGACTACCTCCGCATGGCTTGTACCCGGCTAGCGCTCCTTCTTCTCCTAACCTCGCTGGCGGCGTGCGGCCATCAGGAATTTGCCTTCCAGCGCATCGGTACTGTGCCCCCAGGCGCCGCCATCGTGGTCCACAACGTGCAGGGCGACATCAGCGTGTACGCGCCTGAACGCGGGCAGCCGGCATCGATGTACACGATTGCGGCCAACACGGCCATGCCGGAATCGTCGATTGTATTCCGCGGCCGGAGGGTCAGCGTCTCGGCGCGCGGGCCGGGCGTGAACTATCTCATCCGCGGACCTAAGGGCGCGGTGCTCGATCTGGGCACGAGCGACGGTTCGATCAATGTCGCCGATTTCGACGGCGTCGTGACCGCTCGCACCGGCCGGGGCGACATAAAGATGCTGATACCGCAGTATGGTAACGCCTCCGTCGGCACGGGCAATATCAGCGTCATCTTTGCCAGCACCGCATGGCCCGGCACGCTGCATTTCTCGGCCGATAGAGGCGACGTGGAGCTGTACGTGAACGAAAACGCCGCCGCGCACGTCCATTTGCACACGGACCGCGGAACGATCTTTACCGACTTCCCACTGAAAGGAACAGCTTCCGGAACGAGTGAGACGATTGGCGCCACGATCAATGGCGGGGCAAACCGCGGCATCGACGTGGAAGTGCGCGACGGTTCGATCCGGCTCTTACAGCTAAAACCGCAAGTTTAGATTTGAACGCTCCGGAACGCCGTGCGGCCGAACTGCTCGGGCGCGTCGAGCAAATACGCAGTTGCGCCTGGCCAGAGATAGGTTCCCGGCGTAACTGAACGCACTAGGTAATGCAGCATATACACGCCTGGGTCCAAGTGCTGCGCATAAGCGGTAACGCGGTCGAGGTAGATATGCTGATAATCGATCTGCCAGGCTTGAGCCAGCGGCTGATAATATGAGGCCGTCGTTTGGAACGACGTATCCAGTGCTTCGAAGCCCGCCGGCAAGGGATCGGTTATCACGACGCGATCGACCGGATGGTCGACCGCAATCTCAATGCCGATATCGTAAACGTTGCCTGCCGGGAGACTGAGCGGCTGGGCTTGCGCCGCGATGTCGACGCTCGCCAGAACGGTCTGCTCATTCGCGGGATGCACGGTACGAATCACGCGCAGCCCGCTAAGGCGTCCCGGTGCAGTGGCGCCGAGCTCGTAGGTGTACGAAACGACGTAGTGCAACGTTCCGCTGCCCGACTTCCGCACCACAAGAGTGTGCGAACCTTTCGACAGTTTGGGAAGCACGAAGCTCGCCACGGGCGTTTTGGGCGTGATCTGCTTTGCGCTGCCCATCGTCTTGCCGTCGATTAGGACGGTAAGAGTGAAATTCGGCGGTCCGGCTTCGGTAGCTGCATAGGCGACGAT
>Ga0102924_1000473_pt1 | contig 49962 bp, 56 predicted proteins | sample PaiPotPPM11metaG_FD_80116 | JGI IMG/M metagenome (GOLD analysis project Ga0102924, IMG submission 80116) | Iron sulfur acid spring bacterial and archeal communities from Banff, Canada, to study Microbial Dark Matter (Phase II) - Paint Pots PPM... ... | reverse complement strand
TGCCCTGCTCACGTACACTTGGGGACCAAATGGCCATCCGGCGGCTATGGGCTCGGCTTTCGGTTCATCGATGCCCTCGCTCTCGCAAGTGCAGTCCGACACTTTGCACTGGGATGGCGATCAGGTGCTCTTCAGCACCAATCCATCGAGCCAAGCCGACGACATCAAGATCGGCGCGGACGCGGAGATTCTGCCCAACGATTCAGGCTACAGCGGGATGACTTCGTACGATCGCGATATCACGGGGAACGTCGCCTTCTGCCATAACGCGACCGGAGCGAACGGAACGGCGGCGGCTGACCCGTACCATTTCACCAACCGGTTCATCACGCGCAACGTCTCACCGTGCCGCGGGGCAGGCATGACGGCTCCGATCTCCGGAATGTGGTGGGGGAATCCACAGACCCTTATGCCAACCCAGGGCGCCGGAACCGGGCAAGTGATCGGCATGCCCTCTCCCGATGGGATCGCCGATGACTTCAACATCATTCAAGGCATACGGGCGTACGATCCCCAGCTGGGAACCTGGGAGACGCCTGATTCATATTCCGGCGTGATTGGTGATCCGATGAGTGAATCGAGCTACACCTATCTCAACAACAATCCGGCGAACTTTAAGGATGCGACCGGACTAATGACAACGGGTCACACCAACTGCCCGGCTGGCGAAGTCGTCGTTGATTCTCACGGTACGTGTGGTTACTCTTCGCCTGGAATCTTTTACAACTACGCAATTGCGCTGCCCCGTCCGGGTGGAACGGGCGGCCGGCGCGGAGGCGATGGCGACCCCGCCGGATGTCGGGGAGGATGCCATGGCTCGAAGAAAGAGCCAGCCAAGCCGACCTGCTCAATAATCGTCGGCGGAGAAATGGTGCCGCCAGGATGCGCACTTCCGCCGAATCCGTGTCACCTGGACAAAGCGGGACCAGCGGCGTTTAAATCGGTAGTCAATCCCGGCTGGGCGTTCGGCCTCGGGGCAGGGTACCTGGCCGCAAAAGCGTTCGGGTATGCCATTACTGCGAAAGAGGCTTTCAGCTTCACGCCATTCGGCGCGGGCGCAGCGGTTGGAACCGCAATGTATAGCGGAATCGACGCCGCATTCAAAGGGTGCAAGTGACGTGGCAACCAAAAGGAGGAACGGCAGTGCATTACTGGCTCGACCTAATCGACATCGTCCTCGCGGTTTTCCTCAGCGGGTACCTGTTGCTCTTCGCTAGCAGTGCCTGGCGCCTTTGCCTGATGCTAGTGGCCGCCTTCCTCCTATTTGTAGCTTTCTGTTACTGGATCTCACCGGGTCCGAATGTAGCACTGGGCTTCCTCACGATTGTCGCGGACCCGTACATTTTCCTGAGTGTTGGTTTAGTCACCCTAGCGTTTTCGGCGAGGGCCTATCTTCTTAAGGAGCTAGACAGCGCTACCCTCATGTTCGTGCCATTGGGCATAGGCTGCCTAACTGCGGGCGCGCTGTTTCTAGCACATTATACAACTGCAGCAAGCGTACTATACGTCGCTGGCGCAAGCGGCTTTTTGTTGGTGTTATTTATTTCGGCATTGCGCACGCTTACTGCCCGTGCATAATCCAATGACGAAACTTAGGTTTTCCAAATCGTAGCGCAAGAAACTAAGCACCGTGCCAGGCTCCTGCCTGTACCCGATGCGGAACGCACCGGGTCCGGTCGGCGACTCCGCGTTGTTTACAGGCTAGAAACACCGCGTTTGATGAGCTCGGCGATCAAGGCCGTACGACTGGAAACACCAAATTTCTTAAGCGTCGCGTTGACGTGGTTTTGGATTGTGTAATGGCTTTGACCCTGCTACCTCTCAATTTATTTGCGGCATAACTTGGGGCTACACGTCAATTGGAACAGTGCAAGTTCCGGCGGGGGTAATGAACCCTAGTAAATCGCCCTATTAAAGGTAAGCCAAAGCGGACACTTCGATACCTCCCGAATCGATGCTGAAGGCTTGGACTAGGAAGTACCCGCCACAAAAACAACAGGTCCAGAAACGAAGTAGTTTCTAGACCTGTGCAGGTTGCGGGGGCGAGATTTGAACTCGCGACCTTCGGGTTATGAGCCCGACGAGCTACCGGACTGCTCCACCCCGCGGCGGAAGACTCTTATACGGTATGTTGACTGCTGAACTCCTGCGCGCGATGCCCAAGGTACAGTTACACTGCCATCTCGAGGGCACTTTGCGGGCGGCCTCATTCGTAAACCTCGCGCGCAAGCACGGGGTTGCGCTGAGCTATCGTCCTCACGAGGCCGGGCCTTTTCCTAAGGACGAGCCCGCGGTGGACCCAAGCGACCCCTACGCCTTTCATGACTTCGAGGGTTTTCTGCTCGCCTTCGCCGCCGTCAGCCGCTCCCTCGCCGAGCCGGACGATTATAGAGTGCTCGCGTCCGAATACCTTGAGGACGCCGTGGCTCAGAACGTTGCCTATGCGGAGATATTTGTCTCGCCGTCGGTGTGGCTGTTCTTTCACAAAACTATCGACGTGCGCGCGTGCGTGACCGCAATTCGCGAAGCGTGTGAAGCGGCTAGGCGCGCGCACGGGATCGAGGTCGCGCTGATCGTCGATCTCACGCGAAATTTCGGCGTGGAAAGCGCCATGCGCACCGCGAAGCTGGCCGTAGAGATGAAAGACCTCGGTGTGATCGGGGTGGGGCTGGGCGGCGACGAAACGCATTATCCCGCCGAGATTTTTAAAGATTGTTTTGCATTCGCGCGCGACAACGGACTGCATTGCGTTGCGCACGCCGGCGAAAGCGCCGGCGCGGCGAGCGTCCGCGCAGCCGTCGAGATTCTGCGCGCCGAACGAATCGGCCACGGCATTCGCGCGCTGGAAGATCCGAGCGTCGTCCGGCTGCTCGTGGACAAGAAGATCCCGCTCGAGGTGTGCCCGACGTCCAATTTCTTGACGGGCGTTGCGCTGGGAGAAGCGCCGCATCCGCTGGTCGATCTCGATGCAGCGGGCTGCATCGTGACGATCGATGCCGACGATCCGGCCATTTTCAAAACGACGCTTACGGACGAACTCGTTTACACCGCGGAAATCGTGGGTGACGATGCGCCCGTGCGCTTCACGCGCAACGCGATCGAGGCCAGTTTCGCGCCGGTCGAAACCAAAGCGCGGCTGCGCGAGCGCCTGGCGGCGTTCAGCCTGGAAGGGTAAGCCCGGCGTCGAAAGGCCCGGATATGTCGGGGCACAGCCATTTCGCCGAGTCCACCGAGGAATATCTCGAAGCCGTCTACCGGCTTGAACGGGAAGGGCCGGGCGTAACGACCTCGGGTCTTGCCTCGGAATTAGGCGTCGCACCCGCATCGGTTTCCGGCATGCTCAAGAAACTCGCGTCCGAAGGCTATCTCGAATATGTCGCGCGCGGCGAAGTGAAGCTGACGCAAAAAGGGCTGGCGGTTTCAGTGCGCGTCGTACGGCGTCACCGGTTGGCGGAGTGTTTGTTGACAAACGTTTTAGGCATGCCGTGGGACGAAGTGCAATCCGAAGCGTGCATGCTCGAGCACGCGATCTCTGAAAAGATGGAAGCGCGGCTGATCGATATTCTCGGCGATCCGAAAGAATGTCCGCATGGATTGCCGATTCCGCCCAAAGATTTGAGCGCGCCGCATCGCGCCGGCATTCCGCTCGCGCAAATTGAGGTCGGCAGCGACGCCGTCGTTCAGGGCGTGACCGAAGAAGTTCCGGAGATATTGCGCTACTTAGGAGATGTGGGCCTGCGTCCCGGCGCGCACGTTACCGTGCATGAAAAAGCTCCACTCGGCGGTCCCATGACGGTCGAAGTCGAGAAGCGCCGTCACGCAATCTCGCTCGAACTCGCGCGCATGGTGATGGTCGCCGGTTGATTACTCGCCTCCTCATCCTGCTTAATGTCTTGGGATTTCTCTGGGAGATGTCCGTTGGCGGATCGGGCGTTGTCTCCGGAAACATACCGGGAAATTCTCGCGTCGTCGACGGCATGCTCGCGCCGGTAACGATCACCAAATATCACGAATACTACCGGATATTCTCGTCGGCGTTCTTGCACGGCAGCATCATCCATATTGGCGTGAATATGTTCTCGCTCTACTGGCTGGGCCGGTTCATCGAATCGGCGTTGGGTTCGCCGCGGATGCTGGTCGTTTACATGGGTTCGCTCATCGGTGCCGGCCTCGCCATTATATATTTCTCGCCACCCGATGCAGCGACGCTTGGCGCGAGCGGCGCGATCTTCGGGCTGTTCGGCGCGCTGTTTGCGATCGGCTTGAAGCTGGGCGAGCGCGGCGGCGAGCTGGTACGGGCGAATATCGGTATCCTCATCCTTAATCTTATTTTCTCGTTTTCGTTTCCCGGGATTTCTTGGCAGGCTCATGTCGGTGGGTTGATCACGGGATTTGTCCTGACGCTATTGATCTTCTGGCCGCCGAAACCGGTGCGCACGCGCGTCTATGATCCGAGTACCGGCGCAGTCTACGAGTCGCAGCTCGAATCGTGACCGCGATCGACGAGGTGTTCGCGCCGGGCGGGCCGATCGAAAAATCGCTCGCCGGTTTTGAAGCGCGTCCGGGGCAGTTGCAGATGGCGCAGCTCATCGAGCGCGGCTTTCTGGAAGGCATGCATACGATCGTCGAAGCGGGAACGGGCGTCGGCAAGTCGCTTGCGTATCTAGTGCCGGCGCTGCGCAGCGGGAAGAAAATCGTCATTTCGACCGGCACGATCGCGCTGCAAGAGCAGCTCTACAATAAAGACATTCCTCTCGTTACGCGCGCTTTGGACATTCCCGCGCGCGTAACGCTGCTCAAAGGGCGGAATCACTATCTCTGCAAGCAGAAGCTCGAGAACATGCGGGCCGACCGTTTGCTGGCGCCGTCGCGGACGATGCAGCAGATGTGGGAGTGGGGAGCGCGCACACAGACCGGCGATCGCGCTGAGTTGCCGTTCCTGCCCGCGGGCGACGAGTGGGAGCAACTCGACGCCGACGCGGACGACTGCGTCGGCGAATACTGCGAACACTTCCGCGAGTGTTTTTTCTTCAAGAAACGCGACGAGGCGAAATTCGCCGACATCGTGATCGTCAACCACGCGCTCTTTTTTCTGGATCTCGCAATGGGCGGCGGACTGTTACCGCCATACGACTTCGTCGTCCTCGACGAAGCGCACCAGTGCGAGCGCTGGGCGACCGCGGCGCTGACCGCAACGCTTTCGCGCGGCACCATCGGCCGCATGTTGCGCAAGCTGCACCGTTCCTACACCGTTCCCGGTCACTTTGACGCAGAGTTCGATCGCGGGTTGCGTGGATTCGAATCCGCGCTCGCGCATGTTCCCGGCGACCGTTATCCCTTGCATGCGAATGAATCGGCGTGGCCGGCGCTCGAGACGCTGCGCGATTCGCTCTATAAGCTCGAGAATTGGCTGTATGCTAATTGGCACGATGCACTGAAACGAAAACCGCAGAACGATGCGGAAGCCGAGCGCCGCCGCGACTTGGCGATGCGCGCGATATTGGCGCACCAGGCGACCATCGAACGCGCGCAAGCGCCGAGCGATACGGCGATCGCGTGGGTCGAGCGCGCCGATGCGGACAGTTCGTATCAGCTCAACAGCGCGCCGTACGACGTTTCGGAGTATCTGCGCGGTATGCTCTTCGAGCGGACGCAAAGCGTCGTGCTCACCAGCGCCACGATCGCCGACAACCGTTCGGAGGACGGTGCGTTCGAATTCCTAAAGCGTTCGCTCGGTATCACCGAAGCGCAGGAGTTGATCGCGCCCTCGCCTTTTGATTACCCGTCGCAGGCGCGGCTCTACGTCGCGCCGCCCGAACTGAACCCGAAGACGCCCCACTTCGCGAAGCTGGCGGCGCCGCTGATCGAGGAGTGTCTGGACCGCAGCCGCGGACGCGCGTTCGTGCTCTTTACCTCGCACGCGCGTTTGCGGGAAGTCTACGCGCTGGTGCGTGAACGGATTGCGTTTCCGGTTCGCTTGCAAGGCGAACTCCCGCGAATGCATCTCTTGGAATGGTTTCGCAGGACGCCCAATGCGGTGCTCTTTGCAACCGGGACGTTTTGGGAAGGGATCGACGTCGTCGGCGAGCAGCTCTCCTGCGTGATCATCGATCGCCTCCCGTTCCCTTCGCCGGCCGATCCGCTGGTGCAAGCGCGCATCGAAGCGTTGGAAGCGCGCGGGCTGAGCGGCTTCGATCACTATATGATCCCCTCGGCGATCGTTCGGTTGAAGCAAGGGTTCGGGCGGCTCGTGCGCAGCAAGAGCGATCGCGGGATGGTCGCACTGCTCGACGGGCGTGCCGCTTCGTCCCGCTACGGCTCATTGATTCTGCGGGCTCTTCCTCCGGCCACGCGTATTACGCATCTCGACGAGTTAAAGGAGTTTTTCAACGCATGAAACGGATCGCAAGTCTTCTTATTGCCGCACTTTTTGTTTTGCCTGCGCCGGCATTTGCATGGGGATCGAAGGGCCACGAAATCATCGGGCAGCTCGCGGCCTCATCATTTTCGGCTGTCCTGCCGGCGTTCATGCGCGCCATGCCCGCGCAGTACGAGATGATGTACCTGGGACCGGAACTAGATCGCTTGAAAGGCTCGGGCACGGCGTGGGACGCCGAAAACGATCCGGGACATTACATCGATCTCGACGACAATGCCATGGTCGCGGGCGTCGTCTCGCTGCAAAAGTTACCGGAAAGCCGCGAAGCCTACGACACTGCCTTGCGAACCGCGAACACCGACCAATACCGGCAGGGGTACTCGCCGTATGCAATTGTCGAAGGCTGGCAGCAGCTGCGCGAGGACTTCGCGTATTGGCGCGTCGACAACTACCGCGTGAGTCGCGGCGCCCTCGCCGCCGTGCGCGCCGAAGCCGCAACGAACCGCGCGATCGACCAAGCGCTGATCCTGCGCGACGCCGGCATCTGGGGACATTTCGTCGAGGACGCCTGCCAGCCGCTGCACGTCACGATTCATTACAATGGTTGGGGTAAATATCCGAATCCAAACGGCTATACAATGTCGTATCAAACCCACTCGTTCTTTGAAAGCACGTTCGTCGACCGTTACGTCAGCCCGGGCCGCGTGCGGCCGCTCATGAAAGCTTCAACCATCACCGCGCCGGAAACGCTATTAACCCAAGATCAAGTCATGGCGAACGTTGCCGATTACATTAGCGGATCGCTGCAAGCCGTCACGCCGCTTTATGACATAGAGAAGGCCGGCGGCTTCGCGCAGGGAACGCCGGAGGCAGTCACCTTTACCGCAGCGCAGCTCGCGCGCGGCGCAGACGAGCTGCGCGATCTCGTCACGCTGGCGTGGTACGACAGCCTAAACGCAAAAGTCGGCTACCCGTATCAAAGCGTGCGCGACATTCTTAAAGGACTACCACCGCCGAAAGGCTCCTCGGATTAACGTTTTGTCGACGGAGTATTGATATGCATCTTCTTCTCGCCGCGTCCTTTTCATTGGCGCAGGTTCTAGGCTATCCTCAGCCGCTGGGAATGACTGCCACGCACGACGGCCGCAGCATCGCCTACGTCTTAGACGAGCGGGGAGTGCGCAGCCTCTGGTTTGCAAGCGCGCCGGACTTCGCACCGCGCAAGCTGTGGGAGTCCGGGACTGACGACGGCCAGGAGCTGACGAACCTAAACATCTCGGACGACGGCAAATACGTCGTCTACGTACGCGGCGGATCGCACGATGCGAATTGGACGGAACGGCCGTGGCCTGATCCCAACCTCAGTCCGGTTCAATCGCACCTGGCGGTGATGTCGATTCCGACCGCGGGCGGCACCCCGAAACTGCTTGCGGACGGCGATGCGCCCGTCATTTCACCGGATAGCACAACGGTCGCGTTTTTGCACGATCCCGACCAATCGGTTTGGACGGCACCGATCGATGGCTCGCGAGACGCGTCGCGCTTGTTTTTCGATCTCGTCTCCGACGCGGATCTCGCCTATTCGCCCGACGGAAAAGAGTTCGCGTTCACATCCGAGCGCGGCGATCACTCGTTCATCGGGATCTACCGCAATCCAGGCACGCCGCTCCAATTTCTTGTACCGACGACCAATCGAGACAGCGGTGCCGTCTGGTCGCCCGACGGTTTGCAGGTCGCGTTCCTGCGCACGCCCGGGGCGGGCGGTCCGCCGCGAGATTTAGTGAAGCGGCAGGCGCGGCCGTGGAGCATCTGGGTGGCGGACGTTGCGAGCGGACGGGCGCATGAAATCTGGCATAGCGGCGGCGGCCTGCGCGATAGCGTTCCAGGCATCAATGGCCCGCAGCTCAACTGGCTTGCCGGCAACAACCTGATGTTCATCTCCGAGCAGACAAACTGGCCGAACATTTACGAGATGAACGCGTCCGGGGGACGCGCGCGCGACATCACACCCGGGTCGTTCATGGTCGAAGACACCGCGATTTCGCCCGATCGCTCGACGATTTTCTATACGGCGAATACGGGAAACGCGAGCGGCGATGTCGCGCGGCGGCATATTTTCCGCGTCGCGGCCTCAGGTGGGCGCCCGCAGCAAGTGACCAGCGGAACGGATAGTCAGTGGTGGCCGCAAGCCGTGAACGGCGGAGCCGCATACGTTAACGCCGGCTCACGCGAACCGTTCACCATCGCGTTCAACGGACACAAACTCAATAGCGATCAAATTCCAGCGGATTTTCCCACAGCGTCGCTCGTGGTGCCGAAACTCGTCTCGTTCAAATCAACAGACGGCTTAACGATTCAAGGCACGCTTTTCGTACCGAACGGCTACAGCGGCAAACGCCCGGCCGTGATTTTCGTGCATGGCGGACCGCCGCGTCAGATGATGACGAACTGGCACTACTTCGATTACTACTCTTTCGGCTACGGCAGCAATCAATACTTGGCGAATCGCGGTGTCGTTGTACTTTCGGTCAATTACCGCCTCGGCATCGGCTATGGCCACGATTTTCAATACCCCGCGCACGCGGGGCCGGCCGGAGCGTCGGAATACAATGACATCGTCGCCGCAGCGAAATACGTGCAGCACTTACCCGATGTCGATAGCAAACGGATCGGCATCTACGGCGGTTCCTATGGAGGGTATTTAACCGCGATGGCGCTCGCGAAGAACTCGGATATCTTCAAAGTCGGCGCGGATCAGCACGGCGTGCACGATTGGAGCGATTTTCCCGAATGGTACGATGCAGGAAATCTGCACCGGTATCAGCAGCCGGACGTCAAGACGTTTCTGAAGACGGCGTGGCTCTCGTCGCCGGATGCATACATTTCGACGTGGCGTTCACCCGTGCTCTTGATTCAGGGCGACAACGACCGTAACGTTCGATTTCATCAGACCGTAGATCTCGCCGAGCGTCTGCGTTTAGCGCACGTCCATTACGAAGAATTGGTGATCCCAAACGAGATTCATGGCTTCTTACGATGGCAGAGCTGGCTCGACGCCGATAACGCCGCCGATGCGTTTCTGATACGGTATTTGAAGCCGTGACGCGGCACGATTTTCGAACGGTTACTCCTGGCCGGAAGTCGCCTCGGCTTTTGCGCGGTCTTGTAGATCTTTGACAATCGTCGCGTCGGCCAGCGTCGTCGTGTCGCCGAGCGTGCGGCCTTCGGCCACATCGCGCAGGAGGCGCCGCATGATCTTGCCGCTGCGTGTCTTCGGCAGCTCTTGCGTAAATGTAATGTATTTGGGCCGCGTGAACTTGCCGAGTCTATTCCCGACGTACTCGCGCAGTTCGTCAGCCAGTTCGGTGCTGCCGATTTCGCCGCCGCGCAGCGAGACGAACGCGTAGATTGCCTGCCCGGTAACATCGTCAAGTTTTCCGCAGACGGCAGTTTCGGCGACCTTCGGATGCTCGACAAACGCGCTCTCGATTTCGGTCGTCGAGATGCGGTGGCCGCTGACGTTCATTACGTCGTCAATCCGTCCCATGAACCAGAAATTGCCGTCGAGATCGCGGCGCGCACCGTCGCCGGCTAGGTACTTGTGCGGAAATTTCGACCAGTACGTTTGCTTGTACCGTTCGTCATCTCCCCAGATGCCTCGCAGCATGCCGGGCCACGGCCGCGTCAGCACGGCATATCCGCCGCCGCCCAGCGGCACGGATTCGCCCTGGTCGTTGACGATGTCAGCGGCAACTCCGGGAAGCGGATACGTTGCACTGCCGGGCGGAGTCGACGTGACGCCGGGGAGCGGAGAGATCATGATGCCGCCCGTCTCCGTTTGCCACCACGTATCGACGACCGGACAGCGATTGCCGCCGACGTGTTCGCGATACCACATCCATGCTTCCGGATTAATGGGCTCACCGACCGAGCCCAGCAGCCGCAGCGACGAAAGATCGTGTTTGGCGGGAAATTCGTCGCCCCATTTCATGAACGTGCGGATCGCGGTCGGCGCGGTATAGAGAATGTTGACCTTGTAGCGCTCGACGATCTCCCACAGCCGGTCCTTGCCCGGAAAATCCGGCGTGCCTTCGTAGATAACGCTGGTGGCTTGATTCGCAAGCGGCCCGTACACGATGTACGAATGTCCGGTCACCCAGCCGATGTCGGCGGCGCACCAGTACACATCTTTGTCTTCTTTCAAATCGAAGACGAGCTTGTGCGTCATCGTAACGTGCGCCAGGTACCCGCCGGTCGTGTGCTTGATGCCTTTGGGTTTCGCGGTCGTCCCGGATGTGTAGAGAAGATACAGCAGATCCTCGGCGTTCATCGCCTCGGGCTCACACTCGACGGGCTGACCTTTCACCACGTCGTCCCACCAGACGTCGCGACCGGCTTTCATGTCAACGGGATCGCCGACGCGTTTGGCGACGATGCAGTGTCTGATCGACGGCGTGCTCGCCATCGCCGTGTCGCAATTATTCTTCAGCGGCACCTTGCTGCCGCGGCGCCAGCCTTGGTCGGCCGTGATTAGCGCGACGCACTCCGCGTCGTTAACACGGTCGACGATCGAATCCGGTGAGAAGCCGCCGAAAATCACCGAATGCGCTGCGCCGATGCGCGCGCATGCCAGCATCGCGACCGGCAACTCAGGGATCATCGGCATATAAATGGCGACGCGGTCGCCTTTCTTCACGCCCAGTTTGCGCAAGCCGTTTGCGAAGCGGCACACGTCTTCGAGCAGTTGCTTGTAGCTGATCGTCCTGCGGTCGCCGGGCTCGCCCTCATAATAATACGCGACCTTGTCGCCCTTGCCGGCGCGCACGTGCCGGTCGAGACAATTGACCGACGCATTAAGCTCGCCGTCGCCGAACCAGCGCGCAAACGGTTCGTTCCATTCCAGCGTCTTGGTAAACGGCTTCGACCACTCCAGCTTTCGCGCCCACGATGCCCAGAATGCGAGATAGTCGCGTTCTGCTTCCTTATAAATGCCCGGCTGCGCGTTGGCTTGCGCGGCAAATTCCGGCGGCGGCGGGAAGCGGCGGCTCTCTTGGGAGAGGGCCTCGATCGATTCCGTGGTCTTCATGCCGCGATTTTACCGGGAGTCCGCAACCATGCCTGCCGAAGCAGCGCGCGTGCGAATCCTCGGCGTGCTGTTGCTGGCGGCGGGTGCGGCGGGCGGACTTGCGACGGTGCGCGTCGGCGCGCCGCCGCCGGATTTTACGCTGCGAACCAAAGCCGGTGCCGTTGCGCTCTCGCAGCTGCGCGGAAAACCGGTCGTCATAAACTTCTGGGCGTCGTGGTGCCCGCCGTGCACGGACGAGCTACCGTACTTCGCGCGCCTTGCGCGCGATTATGGCGATCGCGTGATCGTCGTGACGGTGTCTGATGAAGCAACCGGCGTTGCCCGGGAGTATCTGTGGGAGCATCGGCTCGATCTGCCCGTGCTCGAGGACACGGAAGGCAGCGTATTTTCGGCCTATGCCCTTCCGCCGATCCCGGGTACTGTGGTGGTCGACCCGGAGGGCCGCGTGGCGTACATCTCGGCCGGCGGCCTCTCGTGGGAAGAGCTGCAAGGGGCGGTCGACAAGGCGCTCGGCAGCCCAGGCGCTAGCACTCCCGGCCAACGATTGCTAAGATAGAGCCATGAATCCCGGCCACCCCGGCGACCTGGACAAACGCAAAGCGTATATCCTGGCGACGGTCGTCTACGAATATGTCGCGACGGCTGAGCCCGTCGCGTCCCACACGCTGACGCAGAAGTATCAGCTTGGCGTCAGCTCCGCTACCGTACGCAACGAGCTGGCCGACCTGGAAGCCAGTGGGTACCTCGTGCAGCCGCACACTTCGGCCGGGCGCATACCCTCCGACGCCGGCTATCGCACGTTCGTGGATCAATTGATGCATCCCGAAAGTTTGCGCCCCGACGACCGCCGGCGCATTCGCGATGAGCTGCGTGACGCCAGCCGCGAGTTGGACGAGATCATCGACGGCGCGACGCGCCTGCTCGGAAAGCTCTCGAAGAATCTGGCTTTTGCAACGAAACCTTCGAACGACGCGCAAACCTTCCGCCATCTGCAACTCATTTGGCTTTCCGCGAGAACCGGGATGGCAATCGTGGTGACGTCTATGGGCGTTGCATCGCAAAGCCTTTTCGAGCTTGCCGCCGATGCCACCCCGGACGAACTGACGCGGCTTTCCAGCGCGCTCAACTCGCGGCTCGGAAACAAAATGCTTCGCGACATTCGCGAAACCGATGTGGCCGCCGCGGTACGCGAGCTCGGTCTGCCCGACGAATTCAAGAAAGTCGTCACCGGCGCGTTGCGCAGCGCGCGGTCCGGCGAACAGGCGGCGGTGGCAACCTCCGGCGCGCAAAATTTGCTCGATCAGCCCGAGTTTCACGACGTCGGCAAACTTCGATCCATTCTCAACATCGTCGAGGAACAAAAGACATTGTACGACCTCGTCGCCGACTCGATGACCGCCGAAGCTCCCGAAGTGAAGATCGGACGCGAACTGGGCGTCGACGACATGGTCGATTTCAGCATCGTAACCGTTCCATACCGGTTCGGAGCGAGCGCGATTGGCATGCTCTCTGTGTTGGGCCCGCGCCGCATGCCGTATGCGCGTTTGATGGCGCTGGCATCCGGTACCGCGGAGTCGTTGTCCTCGCGTCTATCCGACGCCGAGATCAAATAGCCGATGGCGCGGGACCTCTACGAAGTGCTCGGCGTAAGCCGGGCAGCGAAGGCCGATGACATCAAGCGCGCGTACAGAAAGCTCGCGCAGAAGCATCATCCCGACGTCTCCGACGACAAGTCCGGCGCGGAGCATCGCTTCAAAGAGATCAATCAAGCCTACGAAGTGCTTTCGGATCCGCAAAAGCGCGCCCAATACGATCGTCATGGAACGATCGGAAACGGCGCGAGTGCGGGCCCCGGTTTCGCCGATTTCGGATTCGGTCAGGGCTTCGGAACGAGCGGCTTCGGCGATATCTTCGATATGTTTTTCGGCGAACGCGGCGATGCGCAAACCATGCGGCGCAGCGGTCCCGCCCGCGGCGCCGATCTCCGTCACGATCTCGAGATCTCGCTGGAGGAAGCGTTTTCGGGAGTTACGCGGCAAATTGCATTCGCGCATTTGGCCTCGTGCGAAGCGTGCCGCGGGTCCGGCGCCGCACCGGGCACGCTGATTACCGCGTGCGACCGCTGCGCGGGAACGGGCGTCATGCGGATGGTCCGGCGAACACCGCTGGGACAATTCGTCACGCAATCCGCCTGCAACAAATGCGGCGGCGAGGGGAACGTCGTGGAGCATCCATGCGGTGATTGCGGCGGACGCGGGAGGCGCGACATCGATCGGACGCTCAGCGTTAAGGTGCCGGCGGGTGTGGACGACGGAAGCCGCATTCGCATAAACGGCGGCGGAGAGGCGGGCACGCACGGCGGCGGCGCGGGCGATCTCTACGTCTATATCATGATTAAGCCGCACAAGCTCTTCAAGCGCAGCGGCCATGACACATATGTGGATATTCCGCTCAGCTTTCCGCAGGCTGCACTCGGCGCAACGGTGCAGGTGCCGTCGCTCGAAGGCACGTTGGATCTTGCGATCGGCCCGGGCACGCAGTCGGGCACGAGCATCCGGATGCGCGGTCACGGCATGCCGACCGTGCGCGGCACGCAGCGCGGCGATCATGTGGTAACGGTGCATGTGGAGATTCCAGGCAAGTTGACGCACCGCCAGCGCGAATTGCTTGAAGAGTACGCTAGTCTTGGCGGCGATCGCGTGCAAGAGCGATCGTTTTTCGACAAAGTCAAAGACGCATTCCGGCCGGAATAACGATGGCTACGGCCAGATTCTTCGTCGAAGGTGTATACGGCGCCGGCCAAACGCTGACGCTTGCGGGCGATGACTCGCACAAAATACTCGACGTCTTGCGCAAACGAAGCGGCGACACCATTCAGATCGTCGATTCCACCGCGCAACGCTTTGAAGCGACGCTCGAAATTGTCGACCGGACGGTTCGCGCTCGTCTGGGCGAGCGGTTCGTACCTGCCATCCCGGAGCGCTTTGAGATCACCGTCGCGCAAGGTCTGCCCAAAGGGCAGAAGATGGATTTTGTCGTCGAAAAGCTCACCGAGCTCGGCGCAGCCACGATCGTACCGCTGTATTCCGAACGTTCGGTCGTCGTCGATACCGGCAGCGCGAAGATCGATCGCTGGCGACGCTTAGCCAAGACGGCGGCTGCGCAGTGCGGTCGCGACAAGATTCCCGAAGTTACGGAACCGCTGGAGTTTCAAAAGGTCGTCGCATCGTTCTCGGATTACGATTGCGTGCTCTTTCCATGGGAACTCGCCGAACAAGTCTCGTTAAGGTCGGTGCTGCCGGAACTCATAGAGCGCGCGGGTCGGATTCTCGTCGTCATCGGCCCCGAGGGCGGGTTTTCGCATGCGGAGGCGGAAGCGGCGCAGCGGCACGGCGCGCACGTGGTCGGTCTAGGAACGCGTATTTTGCGCACAGAAACCGCGGCACTGGTCGTCGTCGCGTTGTTGAATTACGTCGCGGGGGTATAACCAAGCATGCCCAGACTGCTCGAAAACCTTGCACACGGAACGCCCGTGCTCAGCGCAACCGAAGGCAAATTGGGCGAGGTGCGCGGTGTTTTTGCAATCGGAGAAACGCGCGTTCCCGAGTGCCTGCTCGTGTACTGGAGCGATACGCAAGAAGAGACTTTGCTTGATGCCGACGAGGTGATAACGATCACTGATGAAGGCGTAATCTTGCGCAGTGCCCGCAAGATCTATGAAGTCTTGCCGGCCTACGATCCGCAGAATCCGCTGCTCAAGCGTCTGTCATAAACACCTCGACCGGGACAGACCGCGCCCGCGTCGTATCCTTTGAGGACGGCATGTCAGGTTTGAAGTTCTCCATCGTCATCCCGACCTACAACGAAGCCGCCGGCATCGAACGGCTGATTCGCGGACTTGACGGCGTCTTCAAAGCGAATGCGCTCGATGGAGAGATCATCATCGTCGACGACAATTCGCCCGACGGCACCGGCCAAATCGTCGACCGCCTCACCGGTGAATTTCCCGTTCGTTGCCTGCACCGACCCGGCAAGATGGGACTCTCGAGCGGAGTGATTGAAGGGTGGCGGATGGCGCGTCCCGATTCTGTCGCGCTGGGTGCGATGGACGCGGATTTCAGTCACGACATTACGATATTGCCGAAGTTGGTGCGCGCACTCGAAGACGGCTACGGTTTAGCTGTTGGCAGCCGTTACGTGCGCGGCGGCGGAATCACGAATTGGCCATGGAAGCGCGTAGTGATTTCAAGAGTGGCGTGCGCGATCGCACGACCCTTGACGCGCATCAAGGACTTAACGAGTGGTTACTTCTTGGTGCGCCGGAGCGCGATCGAAGACGTAGAGTTGGATCCCATCGGTTTCAAGATCGGCTTGGAAGTGATCGCCAAGGGCCACTACGGCAAAGCACTCGAGGTTCCGTATGTTTTTACCGATCGCGTTGCGGGCGAATCCAAACTCGACGAAAAAGAGATATTCAATTACCTAAAACAGCTGCGCAGGCTTTACGCCGGCCGGATATTTTCGAACTCGTAGATGCCTGATTGGTTGCCGCGCCGCCGCGCGAAAGAAGAACCAGCCGAAGACGCTGCGACATGGAGCAAGTGTCCGAAGTGCTCCGAAGTTCTTTACCGGCGCGACCTAGCTGCCAACCTTTGGGTATGCCCCCGCTGCGGACACCATTTCCGCATGAGCGCGATCGATCGCATCAATATCACGGTCGACGGTGATTTCAAAGAGATCGGCGGCGACGTCTTGCCGGGCGATCCGCTGGAATGGGTCGACAAGAAAAAATATACCGCAAAACTCGCCGGCGATCGCGAGAAGTCACAATTGAGCGAAGCCGTTATTTGCGGTACGGGAAAAATTGGCGGGTTCGAGACCGCCATCGGCGTGATGGATTTTCATTTCCGCGGCGGAACGATGGGAACGGTCGTCGGCGAACGGATCGCGATGCTGCTCGAGCGGGCGCGCGAGCTTCAGCTGCCGACCGTTATCTTTACGGCCAGCGGCGGCGCGCGGATGGAAGAAGGCATGCTCGCACTGATGCAGCTCGCCAAGACGACTGCCGCCGTCGCGCGCTATCGCGAAGACGGTAATTTCCTGATGACGGTGCTGACCGATCCGACGACGGGCGGCGTCTCCGCGTCGTTCGCGTTTCAAGCCGACGTGATCATTGCCGAACCCAAGGCCATGATCGGTTTCGCGGGCAGGCGGGTTATCGAACAGACGATCCGCCAAAAACTGCCGGATCAATTCCAGACCGCGGAGTTTCTGTTGGAAAAGGGCCACATCGACATGGTTGTTCGCAGATCCGATCTCAAGCCGACCCTCACGCGGCTGCTGGATTACGCAGCCCAGGGACGCGCGCGGATCGCGGCATCGTGAATTTGATCGTGGAACGCGAGAGAGGTCTGCTCGAACTCGAAAAACGCATCGCCGAACTGCGGGAAGCAAACGCGCAGCAACCGGTCGATATGTCGGCCGAGATTCGCGCGCTCGAAGAAAAATACGCGCAGATCCAGAGCGAGATATTCAGTTCGATCACGCCGTGGCAGAAAGTGCACATGGCGCGCCATCCGAACCGGCCGACCGCGGCAGATTACATCGCGGAGTTCACGCAATTCGACGAATTGCACGGCGACCGCCATTTCCGCGACGATCACGCGATCGTCGGAGGCATGGCGAAACTGGGCGAGCGCGCCGTTATGGTGATCTCGCAGCAGCGCGGCCGCGACACCAAAGAAAATCTTCGGCGGAATTTTGGGATGCCGTCGCCCGAGGGATATCGCAAAGTGCAGCGCCTGGCCCACTTGGCGGCGCGGCTCGGCCTGCCGATCGTCACGTTCGTCGACACCAAAGGCGCCGATCCGGGCATTGGGTCCGAGGAGCGCGCGCAATCCGAAGCGATCGCGGGCTGTCTTTATGAGTTTACGGTCGCGGCCGTACCCATCGTCGCGACGGTCATCGGCGAGGGCGGCAGCGGCGGTGCGCTGGCGCTGAGCATTGCCGACCGGATCATCATGCTCGAGCATAGCTATTATTCGGTCGCAAGCCCGGAAGGCTGCGCGGCGATTCTTTGGAGTGATGCATCGAAGGCCGAAGAGGCCGCGACGCGGCTGAAGCTGACCGCGCAAGACTTGCTCGAGTTCGGTATCGCCGACGAAATAATCCCCGAGCCCACAGGAGGCGCGCACCGCGATCCGGCGGGGACGATCGCGCGCGTGTTGAAGAATATCGGCAGCGCTTTGGATGAGCTTGCGAGCTTGTCCGCAGCGCAGCTGAGAGAGGCGCGCTATCAGAAATATCGGCGCATAGGCGCATGGCAAACCGAGCGTCTGGAAACGGTAAAGACCGGCCCGTGAAGGCGCGCTGGACCGTTGTATTTCGTTTCTTCAGCCGGCTGGCAGTGGCCGCGATGACGCTGGTCGTTCTCGCGCTAGTCTCGATTCAATTCGCGCGCATCGTCAACGCGAACGTGGCAATGGCTCGCTCGCTTTCTTCCGTGCAAAAAGATATCGGCACGCTCCGACATCGGAAGCGCAGCGAACAGCGCGAAATTCGCCGTCTGATGGACCCACAGGGCGCCGTTCCCGAGATCCACGACCGGCTGCATCTGGTCGGTCCCAACGAAACGATCATTTACGTAAAACCAATCCGGCAATGAACGACGAGACGCAGCGAGGCGTCGTGATCAACATCCATGCCCTCGGCGCAGTCGTGCGCCTCGAGGATGGCCGGCTCGCCAGCGTATCCGCCGCCGACATGGTCCGCAACCGCCAGGCCTACGATCGCGCACTGGCGCGAAGAAAGCCGTTGAGTTTCGTCGTAACCGGAGATCCGCGCCACCCGATTGCCGTACTCGTTCCGCAAGTTCACGATGCCGATCTCGAGCAGCAAATCGCACAGTACCTCAAAATGACCGAAGAGTGGGAGAAACCCGACGTGCCGCCCGCGCACGAGCGTCATTTTCTGCGGAAAAAACGGCGCGCGGCGGTTTTTGAATCGCGCCACACTGCCGATCATTGAGGCCCGTGCCGTAATTTCGGTCGGAACAAACTCGACGCGCGCACTCGTTGCCCAGTTCAATCCTGAGCCGTCGATCTTACTGAGCCGGTCGACCGGTACGCGGATCGGTGAAGGCTTGCGCGAGAACGGGCGGCTGCAAGATGACGCAATGCGTCGGACGCTAGACGTAATTCGCGAATACGTTGTTGCGGTACGAAACCTTACACCAAATATAAAAATGATCGCGACCAGCGCTTTGCGCCGCGCCGAGAATGCCGACGAATTTGCCAACAAGGCGCAAGCTATCGCCGGTACCTCACTCGAAACGATCAGCGGTGATGAGGAAGCACGTTGTTCTTACGACGGCGCGGTTTCCGGCTTGCCGCCGGAAGAAAGCTACGGCGTACTGGATGTGGGAGGCGGAAGCACCGAATACGCCGATGCGCACAAGGACGTGTCGTGTGAAATCGGCGCCGTGCGGCTCACGGAGCGGTTCAACGGCTTGCAGGAGCGCGGCGCTGCGGATGAACTCGAGCCTGCGCGCGCGCACGTGCGCGCTGCGTTGCGGCCGCTGCAAGATTTTGACCGTGCCGATCGGCTGGTCGCCGTCGGCGGCAGTGCGACGACGGCTTGTGCGGTGATTGCGGGCGAACGCAGTGAAGCCGCTTACGCGCCCCTATCGCGGGCGGCGCTGGCGCAGCTGATCGACCTGCTTGCATCGCTGCCGCTTGAAAAACGTAAGGAGCTTCCGGGCATGATCGCTCAGCGGGCCGACATCTTACTCGCCGGCGCGATTATCCTGGACGAGGCGTGCGCGGCGACCGGCCACGCCGAAGCGATCGTCTCGCGCAACGATCTGCTTTTAGGCTATCTGCTCCGGCACTAGGCGGACCGGCGCGGCCCGCGTAGAAGTTCGCACGATGAGCGACAGCGAGGTTTTTCGGGCAGTGCTCGACGCGCGGCGCGCGTGGAGCTATTACTTGGATGCGACCGAAGAAGACGAAGAAGAACTCTACGAGGCTTACTTGGAAACGGCAACCGAGGCGATTCCATATGTAGGCGGTTTGATAGAACTCTGCGTGGAGGCAAATCTGATCGCGATTTCCGCGCATGACCGTGAAGATCGTTACGTCGACCTGGCGGCCACCGGTGCTCGCGTCCACGCCGACGCGATCATCGAGATTGCGGGCGACATAGTACTCGGCCACTCGGACGAGTTGCCCTCATTCGAACGGCGCTCGCGCGAGGAAGACGAAGAGACGCGGTTCAATCGGGCGCGCGAGGTTTTTCGCGAGATGAACCGTCCCAACGTCAGCCGCGCGGTCGAAGAGCTGCGGCAGCTGCGCGACGAGTCGCTGCGCGGTGGCCAAACCAAGCTGGCCGAGCGCCTATCGACCGTCTTGGGCCTGCTGCAGATCTCTCCGCCGCGCTTAACGACCGACTAAGAGCTAGCTTTTCTTTTTCTTGGGGACCTTATCGCCTTCGGCGCGGGCTTCGGACAGGCCGATCGCAATAGCTTGCTTCCGGCTCGTCACGCGTTTGCCGCTGCCCCCCGACTTCAGCTTCCCGCGTTTCATCTCGCGCATGACGCGCTCGACTTTGCGCTGAGCTTTCGGTCCGTATTTCCTTTTCTTGCGACTTGTGGTCTTTTTCCGTGTGGTCTTTTTTCGTGCCATGAATTACCTCGTACCCACTATTCCGTGCTCGGTGCGCTGTCGGTATCGCCCGATGATTTTTTAACCAAAGCCTGCCGCAGGGCATCGCGCAACTCGGCGAGCGCGGGATCGAGTCCGCCCTGTTGATCGAGGCGTTCGAGTGCCAGCAGCAGCCGGTTCGTCTGCGGCGCATCCAGCCGGATCCCGATCCGCCCGTGAGCAGCGGAGAAACCATCAACTTCCATGCTATCCCTTTACCCGGATCTTTTGAGGAGGGCACGCAGATCGAAGCGGCCGCGGCTCTGCGTCAGCGGTTTCCAAAGGTCGCCAAGTTTTTCAACGCGCTTGATCGCGTTGAGCATCGTAAAATCTTCCGGCTCGATTCCACGCTCGACTTCTTTCCACGTAACGGGCATCGAAACGCCGGCGTACGGGTTCGGGCGGACCGAATAGATCGAGGCCAGCGTCGCTCCGCCGCGATTTTGGTTGTAGTCCACGAGCACCGTTCCACGCGGCCGTTTGGCGACTTTGTACTCGACTGTCAGCACGTCGCGATGCGCGCGCGCGAGTTCGTGCCCGATGCTCTTGGCGAGCGCCCAGACGGCGTGCTGTTCCGGCCCACGCTTTATGCCGACGTACAGGTGCATGCCGTGGCCGCCCGACGTTTTCGCGAAAACGGTCATGCCCAGCGCACTCAGCGTATCGCGCACGATCAGCGCGGCTTCGCGCACGGTCGAAAACTCCGCGCCCTGCGGATCGAGATCGAAATGCAAGTAGTCCGGTTGAGCCGGCGACTCACATGGCGCGTACCAAGGGTTCAGGTCGATGCAGCCGAGATTTATCAGCCAGAGCAGCGAGGCGAGATCGGGCGCGAGCGGAAAATCGATGATGCCTCTTCCGTGCGCGATCGGGCAGGTTCGGATCCAGTCCGGGCGTACGGCCGGCGTGCGTTTCATGAAGAAGAACTCGCCGTCGATCCCGTTCGGATAGCGCTTCATGACGATCGCCTTGTCGCGAAGGTGCGGCAACAGCACGGGCGCGACGCGCTCGTAGTATTCGAGCAAATCTCGTTTGCGCAGTCCGAGTTTGGGCCAGAAAATCTTGTTGAGGTTGGTAAGCGCGAGACTCTTGCCGCTTACCTTAATAGTCCCCGATTCGACTTTTTTTGGAATGATGCTCAAGAAGCAGCGCGTTCCGGTAAATGCCGCAAAAACCATCGCTGCGCCAGCGATGTCACTGCCTCCAAGGCGCCCTCTTCTTCGAAGAGATGCGTGGCGCCGGGCACTACCGCGATCTCAGAATGCTTTAGGCGTGCGGCTGCGCTGCGATTGAGCTCTTGCACAACCGGGTCGAGCGACCCGACAATGAGCAGCGTCGGCGCCTTGACTGCGGCGAGCGCATCGCCTGCTAAGTCCGGCCGGCCGCCGCGCGACACGACCGCCCGCACGTCAGCGCGTTCCGATGCCGCCACCAGCGCGGCGCCCGCGCCGGTACTCGCACCGAAGTAGCCAACGGGCAGCGCCGAAATATCGCGTTGCGTGCGCACCCATTCCGTTGCGAAGTCCATGCGGCGCGCCAGCAACGCCACGTCGAAACGCAACTTGCCGGTTTGGTTGTCCAATTGCTCCTCATCTTCGGTCAATAGATCGAGAAGCAGTGTCGCGATGCCGGCCTCATTCAAGCTGGCGGCGACAAAACGGTTGCGGGGACTGCGTCTGCCGCTGCCGCTGCCATGCGCGAAGATCACCAGTCCGCGCGCTTTCGGCGGCACTCCAAGCGTGGCCGATAACCGGTCGAGCAGGCGCACTTCGCGTTCATGCATCGCGCTCGGCCAAATCGCGCGCGCGGCGCAGCATCGCGCGGACCTCTTCATCGCTCACTTGGCGAAAATCGTGGTACCATGCGCCGACGCCGCGAAACGGTTCGGGCGTTGCGGCGCAAAGCATCTCGTCAACATATTGCGCGAGGCTTGCGCACGTATCCGCCGGCGCCACCGGCACGGCGACGATGATTTTGCTCGCCAAACGCGCGCGCAGTGCAATAATCGCGGCGTACATGCTCGCGCCGGTGGCCAGCCCGTCGTCGATGAGAATGACCGGCCTCCCCGCGACGTCGGGCGCGGGCAAACCGTCGCGATAAGCCGCTTCGCGACGCTCGAGTTCTTCGCGCTCGGCCTGCGTGACCGCGTTCAACGTTGCGTCGTCGATCAGCAGTTGCGCGAGGGTGTCTTCATTCAATACGCGCACGCCACCCGAAGCGATCGCGCCCATCGCAAGCTCCTCATGCCCGGGAACGCCGAGTTTGCGCACGACGAACACATCGAGCGGGGCACGAAGGGCACGCGCCACTTCGAAGGCCACCGGCACGCCCCCGCGCGGCAGCGCCAATACCTGGACGCCGACATCCTTGTAACGCGAGAGCTTTTCAGCTAGCCGCCGGCCCGCATCGGCGCGATCCGCGAAGATCATCGCGGCGATTTGTTCTCCACGTTAGCAGGGTTGGAAACGGTTGCCCGCCGGCCCTTCGCCCGTGCGGCTCGGTTATCGAAAGCAGTAAAGGGGCGCCCTGTTCGATAAGAATCGACCGCTCCTTTTATTATGGGACGGTGGTGGAATCGGTAGACACAGCAGACTTTTCTTGGAGCCGCGGACCGGGAAACCGCCCGCGGGATGCGCTCAAATTCGGTGAACGCTCTTCCGTCGAAAACGGCGGATGCCGACGCCGAGCCAAGCCACGGAGTGGAAGGTGTAGAGACTGGACGGGCGCGGCCTAAGTGATGCGAATCATATGGTCAAGGCACAGTCCGGACCATCAAACAGATCGCTTCGGCGAACTGGTAGCGAAAGCTATAGTGGTGCGAAAATTTGCTGGCCGAAAGGCCGTCCGGGTTCGAGTCCCGGCCGTCCCATTTTATTTCTTTCGTCGCGAATCGGCTGCGGCGTACTCCGCGATACGAGTCTTCACCAGCTTTCGCACCAGTGTAACGGGTAACGGACGCGCGGCTTGAAAACGGATGGTTCCTTTGCTCGCGTCGTACGCCTTAAGTTCGTTCTTGTGAGCTTTCACCGGGTAAGCACCGGCGTGGAACGAGCAGTGCTTGGCGGCGGCGCCAAAGGCCACTAACATCTTCCCATTGAGACGAAAGGCGGGGATGCCGAAGTTAATGGATTCTTCGGCCCGGGGCGCCGCGGCCTTAATCGCCTTTCGAAGTTTCTCAAGCGCAGATCGCTTTTCGCTGCTCAAAGGCGCGAGATACTCGTCGATCGTCAGCGGTTTAGCCATGCTGCAACCTTCTTTGCATTTTCCGAGTTACATGTTGCGTTATGATCTGCGCGCCTGCCCCCATTGACGTCTTGCTGGTGACAGCGAAGCAAGGAGCCGTCGATCAGAAACCCGAGCCCATCTACGGCGGCTACTCCAACGCGCGCGGCGAGATTTCGCTTTTCGCCGAGGGCCTCGTTTACCGGGTGAATTTCAAGAATCAGACGGTCCGGCAGCGTCCAGGACTCAATTTCGAGGCTCAGGCGCGCTACGATGCGGCCGCGGCCGGCGAGCCTTTCGAATACTGCAACGCTCGATTCATGCGGCTCACCAACGATCAAATCATCGAAATCTGCTCTTCGGGCTCATTCCGGGCGACACCGCGACTCATTTAAGCGGGTAGAACCTCCGCATGGAGGCGCAACCCTCATTGCCTGCGTTTATCTTCGATCTCGACGGAACGCTCGTCGACAGCGTCTATCAGCACGTCATGGCCTGGCATGCGGCGCTGCGCGCGTGCGGTTTCGATCTTTCCATTTGGCGCATTCACCGGCGGATCGGCATGAGCGGCGGCCTGATGATTCGTGCGCTCGCGCGGGAACTCGATATGCCGCTCGATGAGGCGACGCTTAACCGGCTGAACGACCTGCACGCCGAAGAATTCGAACGCCGGATCCCGACGATCTCAGTGCTGCCCGGAGCGCCCGAGCTGCTGGCCGAACTGCGCGAACTCGAGATTCCTTATATCATCGCTACAAGCGGCAAAGCGCAAAATGCCCGGCCGATGCTGAAACTGCTCGGCCGCGAGGATGAAAAAATCATCACCCGCGATGACGTGAAACGCGCCAAGCCCGACCCCGATCTGTTTTTGACGGCAGCCAAAGTGCTGCACGCGAAAGAGGTCGACGCGATGGTCGTCGGCGACAGCGTGTGGGATATGCTGGCCGCCCGCCGCGCGAATTTCTTGGGCGTAGGCCTACTCAGCGGCGGATACGGGCAACAGGAACTGGAGCAAGCCGGAGCCTATCGCGTGTATGCGGACCCCGAAGAGATGCGGCGGCATCTCGACGAGCTCGGCGTGCGCGCAGAGTAAGGAGTATTTATGGAACGCGAACGACCCGAAGACGAAGACAAAATCGAGCGGGAAAGCGACGAAATTGAATCAGCCGAAGCCGTGTACGGTGACACCGATTTGAATCCGAACGCCGACGATCAAAAAGACGCGCACCACGCCGAACCCGACGAACACGTTTAGCCCGGCGGGTGCTGCCGTAGGAACGTAGCTATCGCTTCGTGCAGCTTTTTCGGCTGATCGTACATGATGAAATGGCGCGACGGCTCGATGATCTGCACATTTGCGGCCGAATCGTTCGCCAGCAAGGATTCATAATAGCTGCGTTTGGCGGCGGCATTGGGAAGAATTTTCGCTTCGAGCGTGGCGTCAAACGGAGCGATCTCCAGAAATGGTGCGGAAACGCTCGTCAGCTGCGGGCGCAAATCTAGAGCTACATCTTCGGTTGTCCATGCGGCCGTGGCGGCAATATCGCTGCGCGCTGCGAGCGGAGCTACCGCCGCGATATCGGCGGGCGACGTCATCAGATAGGGCAGCACATAGCTCTTTTCCATCGCCGCAAACTCCTCGGGTGTTGTAGCCGAGGTCATCGTAGCAGTCATGCGGGCTCCCACCTGCGCGCGCTGATCGGCCGTCATTCGTTCCATTCCTGGAAAGATCGGCATCCCGTCAACGGCGATCGCGCCGCCCAAACGATCCGAATGCTGCTCGGCGAGCAGGATGGCAAGCGTGCCGCCCATGCTGTGTCCGATGATGACCGGTTTTACGATGGCGTGCGTCTGGAGCATCGACCAAAAATCCGCGGCGACCGTCGTGAAGAGCGGGCGCGTGATGGCAGGACGTCCATCGAATCCCGGTAGCGTCAGCGCATAGACCGTGTAATTGTTGGAGAACTGCGAAATCTCGCCGGCCCATTCCCATGGGCCGCAGGTCAAACCCGGAATGAAGATCACCGCGCGTCTTCCGGGCGCTCCGTACGTATCGACGTGAATCGAACCGGCGTCGAACGAAGTTGTGGGAGTGGGAAGCGGCGGCGGAAGAGCGGCTCGCGCGGAGAGTGACGGCGCGACCAGTGCGAGCGCGATAGCGCCGGCGAGAAACAAACGGTGCATGATCATCACTATACGACTCCGTGCGTTCTAGAACCTCACTCCAAAACCCAGTCCGATGTAGTGGCCGTGCACGAGATCGGTCGCCGTTTGGCCGAGTTCGGCGTCGACCTCCACGTTGGGCGTCAGCAAGTATTGCACGCCGCCGTCGATCCCGAATAGCGTTCCGCCGTCGGGGCGGAGAGGGGTCTGACCGTACGCTTCTGCGTAGAATTGCGTTCGCGGATCGGTGAGTGTGGTGAAAGAAACTGAAGGGAGCCAGGCGACAAAGCGTGCGCTGCGTCTGCTCAGGGCTTGCGCGTAGGTAGACTGCACGCCGAGCGTGATGCCGAATCCCGAAGCCGGAGATAGTGAACGCCCGTAGTCGAAATTGACCGTTGCAGTTGGAGCACCGGCCGTGAAAGCCGGCGCGCCCGTCGGCACGGAGTACAGGAAATCTATTGCCGCTACATTCGATGCGTCCTGAAAAAATTCGTATTTCGCCCCGATCCCGCTATCCGTGAAGCCACGCTGAAGATTGCCGGCGGTGTTTTGGACTTGATAGTTAGGGCCTATAATATCCAGCTCGACTTGCCGGGCCGCTCCGAAACGAATGAAACCTTGCGGGTAGACCGCGGTCCGTGAACCATCCGATTGTGGAACATTGTTGTAGCCCAACTCCCAAACGCTCTCATGCGGCTTGAGGGCACAGGCGCTGAACCCGATTGTAGGCCGGTTAAGTGCCGCCAGCAGATTCGTCGGCGCGCCGCCGCACGGGTCGCTCGCAGCGGACGCAGCCGGCGACGGCGACGGAGCGGGTGACGCAAGCACGACGAATATGAGAATGATTCCTAAATTCATCGATCGCTGCAATTCCGCGACGGCAGGGGCGTCCCTGCAGCGGGCGCAATGAAGGCCCCCGCCTTGAAGATCGTTGTGACCGTGAAGCTGGTGCCGGATCCGAACGCCGTCAGGCGCATCGATCCCGCCACCAAACGTTTAGTGCGCACCGGTGTGGATACCGCGCTCAATCCCTTCGACGAGTACGCGATCGAGGCGGCCCTTCAATTGAAAGAACGCCTCGGAGCCCCTTCGACAGGCTCAGGGCAGGCTACGACCGTCACGATTTTCACGATGGCGCCCGAGAGCGCGAAAGAGTCGCTGCGCAAGGCGCTTGCGATGGGCGCCGACGACGCCGTCATGCTGAGCGATCCGGCTTTGGAAGGCAGTGACGTCTCGGTGACGTCGTACGCGATGGCGCAGGCACTCAAAAAGATCGGCTTCGACGTGATCCTTTCCGGCGCGCTTTCCGATGACGGAAATACCGGCGGCACAGCGGGTGCGCTCGCTGAATATCTCGGCGTTCCCGGCCTCACAAACGTGCGCAAGATCGAAGCGATCGGTGACGGCCGCATAAGAGCGCAGCGCGAAACCGATACGGGCTATCAAGTTGTGACCGGACCGTTGCCCGCGCTCGTAACCGTAACGATGGCCGTCGGCGAACCGCGCTATGCGTCGCTCAAAGGCATCATGGGTGCGAAGAAAAAGGCGATCGAGGTGCTTTCGGCCGCTGATGCCGGCATCGATCGGCCGCTCGGAAGCGACGGCGCGAAAATGGAAGTCGTGGCGATTGCCGCTCCGAAGTCGCGCGAAAAAGCGCGCGTGGTGGAAGCCGCCGACGGCGCGAGCGGCGCGCAAGCGATCTTCGATTTTCTGCGCGAGCGAAAACTCGTCTGATGCGCGACGTTATCGTTTTCGTCGAGCACAGCGCCGGACAAACGCGCAAAGTGACGTTCGAGCTGGCTGCCGAAGCGCGCCGCCTCGCGGACGCGTTGGGCGGCAAGGCGCATGCCGTCGTCGCCGGGAGCGGCGCGGCGGCGCTCGCGCACCAGCTGCAGAACCATCCGCTCGACAAAATCCATTACACCGACGATCCGGACGTCGATAAGTATCTGCTCGATCCGTTCGTCGATTACTTGGAGGCGGTCGCGAAGTCGGCCGGCCCATCGGTCATTCTGGTGCCGAACACCATGCTCGGTCGCGACATCGCGGGCCGCATCGCGGCGCGTTTGAACGCGGGTCTGGCTTCCGACGTCACCGAGCTGCGCGTCGAGAACGGCCGCGTCCAATGCGTCGCGCCTAAGCTGCAAGGGTCCACAATAACGACGTGCGCCTTCAAATCCGGCGATTACGGCGTGATCACCGTGCGGCCGAACGCCTTTTCCGCCGCTCCAAAATCGACCGGCGCCGAAGTTCTCTCGATCGAAAAGCCCTCCGGCAAGTCTTACAAGATGGCCGTCGAGAGCGATGTTGAAGAGGCTAGTGGCGAGCTTGGGCTCGAGGAGGCGCCGGTCGTCGTCAGCGGAGGCCGCGGATTGGGCGGCCCGCAGCCCTTCGAGAGCTTGCTCAAACCATTGGCGGATGCTCCCGGGGGCGCAGTAGGCGCTTCGCGGGCGGCTGCCGATGCGGGCTGGGTGCCATACAGCCTGCAGATCGGTCAAACCGGCAAGATCGTGAGCCCTCAGCTCTATCTCGCCGTCGGCATTTCGGGTGCGATTCAGCACAAAGTCGGGATGCAGACGGCCGGAACGATCGTGGCGATCAACCGGGATCCGACCGTGCCGATTGGCGAGACCGCGGACTTGCTCGTCGTCGGCGATCTCTTTCAAATCGTTCCCGCGCTCACCGCTCTGGTCCAAAAGGCCAAAGCCGCCCACGCGTGACATTCACCGCCGCTGGGGCGTTAACACCGTAGCATTTCTATAAGGACGCAGACTTGAAACGTATCCTATTGGTCGCCTCGTTCGTAGCCGCACTCGGTTCGGCGCTTGCTTTCTCCGGGGGAACCGCGCACGCCACCTTGGTCGCTGCGCGCGCGACGGCGACGCCTTCGCCCACGCCCGCCCCCCTTCCAACGGCTTCTCCCGAGCCGCCTCAAATCGCGATTCCGCGGCTTCAGGCACGGTTGAAAGCAAATCCCAACGATCGCGACGCGATGATCCAGCTGGCCGGCCAATTCATGGGCCTAGGTTCGCCGCAGGCCGCGCAAGCCGCACTGCAGCTGACCCAGCACGTCATGCAACTGGGAACGAAAACCGCGCAAGTATATTTCCTCGACGGTGCCGCGCAACAGGCGACCGGAAATTTGCGCGCTGCGACTGCGGACCTCGAAGCGGCTGCCAATCTCGAACCCACCAACCTCGCGATCCTCAATCAACTCGCGCAGCTCTATTTGCGGTCCACGCCGCCGCGTTTTGCAGATGCCGAACGCATTGCGAATCGTGCCGTGACGTTTAACAAGACCGAGCCTTCGGCATACGTGGCTTTGGGGATGGTGTTGGGCGCCGAGCAAAAATGGGACGATGCGCGCAAACAGTTCGACCAGGCATACACGCTCGACGCCAAAGACATCAACCCGCTCATTCAAGAAGCGCAAACCTGGGTCGCACAAAACACGCTGCCCAATGCATTAACGGCAATCGATCGTGCCATCGCGGCGGATCCGAAGAACGTCAGAGCGTTGGTCTTCCGCGCGGGCATCCTTGCCAAACAGAATAACATCGCAGGCTCGGCGCAGGCTTTCGACGACGCGATCGCCGCAGGAACCAACGATTACGAGAAAGCTACCATCATCGTTCAAAAAGCCTTGATGTATTCGACCGCTAAGCAGCCGGGGCAGGCACAGGCGGTCTTCGAAGCCGGGTTCCGACAGTATCCGGCGATCTCGAGCTTGCACACAGCGTATGGCGAGTACTGGATGGCCAACCGCCAACCCGGACGCGCCGAGCAGCAGTTCACGCAAGCGATCCGCGTCGACAAAACCGACACCAGCGCGCTGATCGATCTCGCCCAGCTGAAGATGGGCCAAAACAAGCCGGCCGAGGCAGCGCGTTACTTAAGCCAGCTGGCGCAAGCCGCGCCTAGCGCGCAGACGTTCGCGCTGCTCGGACAAGCCTACGTTTCCAGTCACCAATATGTGGCGGCGCGCATGGCTTGCGCGCAATCGTTTCAGATGGCGCGCAATCCCGACACGCTGGCTTGCATCGCGGGTTCCGATTACAGCACGAAACATTACAAGGAAGCCGCTCAGCTGTTCAATATCTTGGACACCCAACTTAGAAATTACACTTCGCAGCATCCGGACTACCTGTACATGATGGGCGTGTCGTTCGAACAGACCAAACAGCCGGCTAAAGCATGCAGCGCCTTCAGCCGCCTGGCGAAGATGATGAAGCCGGGAAGCAAAGAGTATAAGCAGATCCAGGCCAAGACGGCAGCCGACTGCAAACCGGTTACGAAGAAGCACTAATGGTTTGAGAGTCGTCTACGACGAACTCTACGGCGATCACTTACGCGGGATTCCGCATCCGGAATCACCAAGCCGCGTTCAGGCGATCGCCGATTTCTTGCGCCGCAACGGAAAGTTCAAAGACGTCCTGGCGCCCCGCGATGCTAGCGTGGAAGAGATCGGCCGCGTCCACGAAGCGGGCTACATCGATCTCGTGCGCGCGGAAGTTTCAGCGATGCGCGATCGAGCGGGCTATCTTTCAACCGGCGACACCGCCGTTGACGAGCGCTCTTTTGCAGTCGCGTTGAGAGCCGCAGGCGGTGCCATTGTCGCAATGGAGACGGCCATGCACGAGCACGGAAGCGCGTTTGCGATCGTGCGTCCGCCCGGCCATCATGCCGAAGCCGCGCGCGGCATGGGATTCTGCGTTTTCAACAACGTCGCGATCGCTGCGCGCGCCGCGCAGGCGCAATTCGGCGCCCGCACGTTGATCGTAGATTTCGACTATCATCACGGCAACGGGACGCAAGCCGTCAGCGGCGCAGGCCTTTCGTACGTGTCGGCGCACGCGTTTCCCGCCTACCCCGGAACGGGCAGCTCGGCCGAAAACTACGCGCTGCCGGGCGGCGACGCGATCGTCAACATGCCGTTGCCGCCGCACGATTTCGGCACCGAGCCGTTCATCGCGCTATGGGAGCGGCTGCTGCGCGTTGCGGCGGAACGCACGCGGCCCGATCTTTTAATCATCAGCGCAGGGTTCGATTATGTGAGCGGCGATCCGGTCGGCGATTTGGGCGTAGAGGTTGGCGCCGCAAAGCACCTTGCGGCCGCCATCAATGCGACCGCACAGGAATTTTGCGGAGGCCGCGTTGCGTACGTATTGGAAGGCGGCTACGATCTAGACGCGCTTTCGCAATCCGTCGCGGATATTATCGACGTCCACAACGCCGCCCGAACGCAAGATGGCGGCGCACAAGGCGCCGCCATCCCAGAAGCTCAGCGAGAGCTGCTTGAGAAAATCGCTACTCTAGACTGAGGCGCCGATTCGCAAGAGCTCGCCCAGCGTCAGTTCTCCGACAAGCGCAAAATGCAGCACGCCGTCACTCCACGCTAAGAGCGTCGTCGGGCCGTCCCGCACGTATTGCGCGTCGCGCGATTGCAGTTTGGTGGAATGAACGGTGTAGCGACTCATGTCGACCGCGGCGCCGCGCGCGTTCTCAAACAGTGAGACAGTGCGCAAGCCATCCGAATACATCAAATGCAGCGTGCGCACGCCTTTGACGTTGTTCAGCTCACCCGCGATCGGCAAGAAACCGTCTGGGAGATATTTGGGCCCAAGCGCGCGAAAGCCGGCGGTTTTCACGAGCGCTTGCAAATCGTTGGACGGCAGCCCCTCGTCCTGGCCGCGCACGTGCGTGAACCCGCTGGGCACATCGAAAACTTGCGTCGGAACCGCCGTGTAGCGGATTTGCTCGAAGCGCATTTGGCTCGTAACGCTTCCGTTGCTGCCGAAGCGGTCTTTCTCTAAAACCAGTTTCGTTTGCGCGTCAAGCGAAAGCCGGATCACCGTTTCGCCGGTGTACTTATTCACGAGCAGAACTTGAAAGGCGCGGCGGCCTGCCACGCTCGTATCCGGCGCGAGCTCGGCCTTGTAGTTGCGCAGCAGCAGCCCGAAATTGTCGTCGAACGCGATCTGGTCGTCCAGCGCGTCGTTGCGCGCGACGACCACGCGATTCCGGTGGACGTCGACGTCGTATTCCATCGTCCCGCGGCTGATGATCGAATCACCGTAAAGCGCTTCGGGCGCAAGATACCAGCGGCGCGTCAGATCCGGCGCGCGATGCTCAACTCTGAAAAGGACGGCGTCGGCGCGGTTCGTTCCAAAATCGACGTTCTGAATTTGTCCGACGTAAGAAAGTTGGCTGTATGCCAGCACGGCTTGCCGCAAGAGTTGCGCCGGATCGTTGCGCGGCGCTGCACCCAGCAGCAGAGCGGTCAGCGCAAACGCAAGCGCACCGGATCTACGGATTGGTACCCGCCGTGTAGGAAGCGGTTACCGCAACGGCGTTCTGAGGTTTAGACGCACTCGAGGATTCCAAATCGGCGGCGTTGGCAGTTGCGCGGTCGCTGAACGGAACAGTGCTGTTGAGCGCGGCGTGATCTTGCAAGTAGTAAGCCGCGTCGATCGGGGCAGTGCCGTGCGGTCCGAGATAGGAGGTGCCGAAATAAATGCCGAGCGCAAGCGCGGCGGCGACGGGCAGCGTGACGGCGGGACGGAGCCAATCCGCCAGATTGCGCAGCGGCGAGGGACGGGCCGCGCGAATGCGTTCCCATATCTCAGCCTTCACAGAAGACGGCAATTCGCGTGTCTCGCGAGTTGCATACGTTCGGAGCATATCGGTCAACGCCAGCTCGGCGTCATAGTCGCTGCGGCAGGCCGCACACGATTCGATGTGCGCGTAGACGTGCGCGTCCTGTTCGGGACCCAGGCCTGCGTGCATGTAGTCGATTAACGTTTGGTTGGCAAGATGCTCGGTCATTGTTCTTTTTGCTCCAGTTGTTTCTGTACTAATCTGCGAAGCAGTGCCCGGGCCCGGTGAAGCCGCGAGCGCACCGTGCCGATCGAGCAGCCCATGATTTCGGCGATTTCCTGATAACTGTACTCCTCGATATCGGCCAGGACGATCACTTGGCGCTGGTCCGGTGAGAGGCGTTCGAGCGAACGCGCGAGCGGTTCGCTCAACTGGCTCTCGACAAACTCCTCGATAGGCGTTACCGCCAGTGGCCGTCCCCCCGCGAACTCCTGGGGTGCGTTGTCCTCGGGGATCTCTTCCTGATAACGTCCCTTCCTTCGCCGAAGTTCGTCCCGGTGCAGATTCGTGACGATCCGGTAGATCCAGGACAAAAAGGATGTGCCCGGCTGGAAGGAGCGCCAGGCGCGGTAGACCCGTATGAACGCCTCTTGGGTGAGGTCGCGGGCATCGGCTTCGTTGTGGGTAAGGCGGTAGGCGAAATTGTAGGTCGCCTTGCCGTACTGCTCGATCGCGCGCTCGAGGAAAGCAGCCTGCTCGGGGGTTGGCGGGGCTACAGGCTTTCTCGGGACTCCCATCGTGGCTCGTTTTACCCGTACGCTTGGTTCCGGACCTGTGCAGGCGTCGCAACCTGCCGCCTCCGGGCCACTGTTTGTACGCTGGGTACCTTCATAAGTGCGATGGCACGAGAGAGACGATGCGAGTGATTCGGGCCGAACAGCTGACGCGTTCGGGCGATACATCGCACGCGACGCTAGCTCAGAATTGCGCATATTCGGCTCGCGCTGAAATCGCCGGCGTGGTCATGGAGCTGCGCACCGACATCCCGGAGGTTGCGCGCCTCTTTAGCTTACGGTATGCGGATCACGCTACCTCACGCGAACCCGATTTTCGTTATTACGTCGCGACCGCCCGTTCGGGCTATGCATTTTGGTCGGACCACGCGCCCTCATGGCGGTGGACGCAAGGGCAGCTTCCTCCCGACGCGATCGTATTTCTCGCCGATGCGGTGATTGTCTCGGCGGTGATTCGCTTCGATCCGTCGATTGCGTCGGTACACGCCGCCGCCCTGGAATTTCACGATACGGCGATCGCGATCGCCGGCAACTCCGGCGCGGCGAAGACTGCCGCGATGCTCGCCTGCGTGCGCCGCGACATGCGCGTCTATTCCGACGAGCGCGCTCTGATACGCAGTGGCACCGTCTATCCGTTCCTGCGCCGCTCTTCGGTGCGCGCCGCGGGAGCGCGCCTATTGCTGGCGGACCGCGAGGGATCGTACGAACCGCCCGAGCTCTCGCTGAAGATGTGCTTCGGCCCGGACGCGATCGCCGAGCCGCGGCCTCTTGGCGCGCTCTTCGTGATGGCCGGTTCCGGCGCGTCGGCCACGCTGGAACACATCGACGCGGCCACGGCGCTGCCCGCGATCACGCGCTGGTTCGATGCGCGCGGCGACTTGATGGATCGCGTGACGCGCGCTATCGCGCTGTTGCGCGGCGTGCACTGCTTTCGGCTGGTGCTGGGAACGCCCGACGAGACCGCCGTTGCGATTGCTTACGCCGTCACGATGCTGCAACAGTGAAAACGATTCGGGCGCGATTCCTTTTGGCAGTGATCGTCGCGGCGGACACCACGATCGTGATCGGCGGAATTCCGCTGCTGCGCTATACCTACATGGCCGTGAGCGAACGCGCCGGCGATATGCCGCTGCTCATCCAATTACTGCTGGCTAACATTGCCATGCTGCTGCTGATGACCGGGGCGATGTTTGCATCCGGGATGCTCGGAATGCGCGCCGTTAGGTACTCCCCCAGATTTTTCGGACTGCCCATCCGAGCGCAACGAACGAGATACCCGCGATAATCAAAAAAAGCACGGTTTCGAGTACAACGATCCCGGCGAACTGATTGCCGCCGCAGAGCGCCGTGACGCCCGCAATCAGCCACAGTTGAAACCGTCCGAACGGGTTGCCAATCATTCCCGCCAGATGCCGGGCTTGGGCCACAAGCGAATCGGTTGTAAAGCCGGAGGTTTGCAGGATTTGCGCTATGCGGTCGTCCGGCGCGGCCAAGAACACTTTGTCGCTGTGAATGAAGCTCGCATCGCCGTTTTGCAGGGACGTAATTCCAAAGCGGTCGAGCAGATCGGCAATCTCATGAGGCTGTCCGGTCAGAATTGAGATCGAATCCGGGTGCGCGCCGAATTGCCGCGCATAGCGCGCAATCACGTAGGGTGAGTCGTACATCGGGTCGATGGTAATCAGAAACAGGTGGAAGTGCTGCGGATCGAGCTGCCGCTGCATGGCGACAAAATTAGCGGCGATCACGGGGCATTCGCTCTGGCAGCGCGTGAAGATGAAACTGGTCAGCGTGACCTGATGAAACGCTGCCACGTCCACGATCCGTCCTCGCTGATCGACCAGTTGCGTGTGCGGCAGATGCGATCCAACGTCTAGCGCGATAACCTTGGCCGTTGCCGGCAAGCCGGCCACGAATGTGTCCGCAATCACGGCATCGTACCAGCGCCACGGATGCGTACTCTCGTCGATGAATCCGTCGATGCCGCTGCCTGCGCTCACGCCGAGCGCCGGCTCGAGCCGATAGGCGCGAGTCATGGCAGGCAGCATTCCCGTCACCCGCTCGTTGCGGACGATCGCGGTGTTTTTCGACGTGACCGCGAGCACGGTACCGTGCACCGGGATTACGCCTGCGCTGGCCGATGAGCCGACGCAGGCCGCAAGCAGCGCGAACAGGATCGGCCGAGTCATGTTAGTCCCCCGGGGGGAACGTGTAATTCGGCGGAGGCACGACGGGCTTTCCGACTTCGAGCACGATCTGCTGATGTGCGCGCAGCGGGATCGTCGCCAGGTCGCCGTTATACTGCGAGCCGTTGATAAAAGTGGTGACCGGACCTTTGAACGGACCGACCTGCGTGCGACTGAGCGGCTCTCCCCAGATGTCGAAAAAGTTTCCGAGCGTGTAGTTGCCGCCGTTCGGCGGAATCGCGCTGCCGGCCTCGAGGTGGATGACGCCGCTGTTATCGTGCGTGTGGATCCAATAGAGACAGACGCCCGTTATCGCCCCCACGATCCCAACGTTACGCGGAATCGCGATCTGCACGCCGTTAACGAACAGCGACAGGTGCGCGTGGACGTGCAGAACTGCCTGCTCCATGCTTTGGCACGGAACGCCGTCGACCGCTGTCCCCCGGCCGCCGGACCGAAGATCCGCCGATTCGTTGAGCGCGATTTTGAAAGTATCTTTGCCGAGGGTCTTCGTCGGTTCCAGTACAACCGGTTTGCGGCTGGCGGTGGGGCCAGGCGTAGGGGTTGACGTTACAAAACTTTGCTGCGCGGCGCTCTGCGAGTTTTGTATCCACGACATGATGCCGAAGCCCGCAAAAATCAAGACGATGATGACCGCCAGTCCGATGTAAATCGGTACCATGGGATCGCGGCGCGGCGGCGGGCCGGATCCGCCCCGTTCGTGCCGGCGGCGGTCTGCGCGAGAGCTCATGCGCTGCGATTAAGTGCGGCGCATGTTTCGGCCTGCGCGGGATCGAGCCCGCGGCCGGGGAGCAAATAGTTGGAGACGTAGTCGTCAACCGCTCGATCGATCGAAGTTACGGTGCGATCGTAGCCCGTTGCGCGCAGGCGCTCGATTGTGGCGCACGTGCAGTATTGGTACTTGTCGCGGAGCTCCGCCGGCATATCGATGAACTCGATCCGTTCGGGCGCACGCAGCGAACGAAAGATCGGCCGCACCAATTCGAGCCATGTGTGCGCTTGACCGGAACCCACGTTGTACAAACCGTATGCTTCACGCTCGGCGAGGTGCAGCGTCATCGCGGTCGCGTCTTTGACGTACAGAAAGTCGCGGCGCTGCTCGCCGTCGCGATACTCGCTGCGGTAGCTCTTGAACAGCCGGATGGAACCGGTTTCCTGGATCTGATGAAAAGCTTTGTCCACCAAACTGCGCATCTCGCCTTTGTGCTGTTCGTTCGGACCGAAGACGTTGAAATATTTGAGGCCCGTAATGCGGTTGAGCCAGCCATTGTCGCGCGCGTAGAGATCGAAGCGGTGCTTTGAGTACGCGTACATATTCAACGGCCGCAGCGAATCGAGTTCGCTATCGTCGCGCAAATCGCGCTCCAGTCCGCCATAGGTTGCGGCGGAGGACGCGTAGACGAAACGTATGCCCTGTTCGATGGCCCACTGCGCCACGTTCTTGGTGTATTCGTAGTTGTTGCGCATCAGAAACGCCGTATCGGTTTCCGTCGTGGACGAGCAAGCACCTAAATGCAACACGGCCCGGACGTTGCCGAAAGCAGCCGGGCGGTTGAGAATCCCCGATTCAAAATCGCTTGCGTCCGCGTAATCGCGGTAGCGCAGCGGCACGAGATTCTTCCACTTCTCGGATTGGTCGAGTCTGTCAACGACGAGGATGTCGTCGATGCCGCGCATATTGAGCGCCCAGACCAGCGCGCTGCCGATGAAGCCTGCGCCGCCGGTAATTACGATGCGTCCGCGATCGAGCGAGTGCATGCGATCTACGTTCCGCTAGAGGCCCGGAAGCGCCCTTTGCCGGCCCCTAGTGGGCGTGGCCGGAGTGAGCCGGGTCGTGGCCAGGACAGCCATGCATCATTGGATGCTTTCCATTGAGGTACCAAAGGTACAACGCCAGCCCCCCAAATAAAACGTTCAGCCAAAATGTATAGTTTATTGCAAAGGTCGTCAAATCGGCTCGAATGTTTGGGTTTGGAGTTGGAATCGCGTGAAACGCGCCAAATATGACCTGCATGATGATGCCGGCCGCTACCATAGTCGTAAAAAATACCACGCCGATGTAGGATGCCATGCGCAACCCATAATACCGCCGGTACACATCCAGCAACGGAAGAACGATTAAGTCAGCGTACAGGAAGCTCAGCACTCCCCCGAAACTGATCCCGCCGCCCCAGAGAATCGCGGCCATCGGGACGTTGCCGATCGAACAAACGAACGAGATCACCGCAATGAGCGGACCGATTACCGAATTGCTGAGGATCTGTAGCCACACCGGCGCATTGTGCAGAAACAGCGCGTTCCAGGCGCCGTTGGGAACAAACGCCGATAACGCGCCTGCAATCAGAAATCCTGCGACCAAATCCTTCCACAACATGGACCAATCCATCACGAAGTTCTGGGCGACCAGAACCGGAGTTTGCGGGTTGCGAAGTTTTTCCCAAAAGCTCTTTCCCTCCACCACGCTGTCACCGTGTTCGTGGCCTGTGACTTCGTCCAGATGGCGGCGCGCTTCTTCGACGAGACGTTTCGGATAGGTCGCCTTGACGATCAGCGCCATGATCGCAACCAGCAGCACGCCGCCGAGCCACTCGGCTGCGGTGAACTGCCATCCCATGAGCAGGTACAGAATAACGCCGAGTTCGATCACGAGATTGGTGGATGCGAAAAGGAATGCAAGCGACGGAATCAGCCCGGCGCCTTTCTTGAAAAGCGTCTTGCTCAATGCGGCGGCGGCGTAAGAACATGAGGAACTCGCAGCGCCGTATGCCGTAGCGAGCGCAATTTCGCGTACACCGTTTCTTCCGAGCTGAGCGCCCATGCGCTCTTTTGAAACCAGCGCTTGGATCAAAGCCGAAAGAAAAAATCCAAGGATCAAGCTCCACGCGACCTGCCAGAACATGCCGGCCGCTAAGAGCAGCGCCTGCAGAATCGCCGTCACACGTATTCCACGAGGGTCATCATGCCATCCATCATGTGTATGGCATTATGACAGTGCAGCAGCCATCGTCCTGCCGGCGAGTCCGCGCGGAAACGCCATCGCAGCGTGCCGCCGTTGGCGCGGACCAGTGACGTATCTTTCGCGAGAGGACGCGTCAGCGCGGCGCCGTCGATCTCGGTCACTTCGAACACGTGACCGTGCAAGTGCATGGGATGGTCCATGCCGGTCTTGTTGAGAAACTTAACGTTCACGATGTCGTTCCGGTGAACGTAAATCTTGGGTGTGTGCGGGTAGGTCTTGCCGTTGATAGTCCAACGCGAACTGCCGTATTTTCCGTCATCCAAAGTAAAGTCATAGCTCGCGCCGCGTAGCGGGCTCAGCGAACCGCCGGTACCGCCCGCTTTTTCATACGTAAAATAATCGACGCCCTCCAACGATTGGGAGCTGGCCATCGGCGGAGCATTTTCCATGCCTTCAGTGTGCACGATCGCAGCTTGTTCGTATGCCAACGGATCGCTCGAAAGCCCTTGCAGCAGCCACGATCCGGGTGCGCTCACTTCGAACCAAGCATCGTAGCGCTCGGCAACGCCGACCCGAAGCGCATCCACCGCGACGGGTCGCGGCAGCGGATTGCCGTCACTATGCGTGACCGTGAGACGATGCCCCGCCAAGCGTACATACCGCGTCTGCGTCGGATTGGCATTGAGTATGCGCAGCCGCACGTGCTGGCCGACCTTCACCGCCAGACGTTTGGTGTCCGGATACGCGGCGCCGTTAATGCAGTGGGCGGTAAATGCGACCTCGTCGCCCATCTTGTCGTCCGGCGCCATCTGCATTATTTCAGGAGAACCAGGCGGGTCGGTCATCGGCGCGTTGCCGACTCCCATCATTGCGGGTTGTATTGTTGAAAGCTTCGGCACGTCGTGAAAGACTAACGCAAACTCGGCGTCAGCGCGCTGGTCGCGCGGATCTTCGACGATGACCATGCCAAAGAGTCCTCGCAGCAATCCATCGCTGACATGATCGTGATACCAGCGCGTCCCGGGCGGATCCGGAGCGAACTCATACACGAACGATCCCCCGTCGCGAACGGGCGCCTGCGTCACTCCGTCGGCGCCGTCCATCTTGTTGGGCAGAATCATGCCGTGCCAGTGGATCGTCGATCCTTGGCCGCTCTTGTTTATAAATGTGGCACGCAAGCGCTGGCCATGCCCGATCCGGAGAAGCGGTCCGGGAATCGTTCCATTAAAGGCTAGTCCCGAAAAATTGAGGCCCGGCACGGGTGAATAGCGTAGCGGCCCAGCGGTTAGGGTGTATTCTACGACGTCGCTTGCGGCTGCACGCGACAAGAGTTGTGGCAGCGCGACCACAAGCATTGCACCGCCGCCCGCCTTCAAGAAGCGAGATCGGCGCATTTACGATCCGACATTCAAGGGCACGTCGAGCTCGTGCCCGTCATACTCGATCTGCACGATCCACGGTCCGCCCATCGAGAATGCAATTCGCCCGGTGAATGTGTGCGGATCGCCGGGCGCCGGCTGGAGGTGCACGAGGTTGGTGTGATGCGTGCCTGTTCCCATATGCATGACCGGTAGAACGCTAACATTCGCGGGCGCAGTTCCGGGAAACGTCACCATAATGGTCGCCTGATCGACCGGCGATGCCGGCGAGAAAGTTACGACGGGCAGCGTGTTGGTAATGCCGCCGTCGAGCGCGGTGAGATAGGCGACGATGTCGCCGATTTGCGCGTCGCTGAAGCCGAAGTTCGGCATCGGCGCACGCGGGTGGGCGATGAAGTCGGCGATCGCCGGATTCGACATGCGGTGTTCGAGGCCGTAAAGCGCAGGTCCGATTCCGCCGCCTCGCAGACCTGCCCCGTGACAGCCCGCGCAACCATTGGACTGCACGAGTTTCGCGCCGTTATTCGAATCGCCCGACCTTGCGGGCGCGACCGGGGTCACCGGAACGGGACTCACTGGTGCGGTCTGCGCTGCAAGGTTCGCGGGAACATCGTGAAAGTTTGACAGAATGCGGCCCCCGTTTTCCCACGGCCCCGCATAGGCGAGCCGGAATGAAATCTGGAGTTTTTGCGCCGGACCCATGCGCGCTTCGCCGATGAGTGCAAGGTTGGGTTGGAAATTGTGCGCGAAATCCATGACATATTGCCGGTTCAGCGTACCGCTCGATGCTACATCGTACCGCACGAGCGCATGGTTCTGCCCGCCGAAATCCCGCTCCGCCTCAAAAAAGTAACCCTTGAGCGGAGCGTTCATCAGATCGAGGTCCGGATTGCTATCATTCCCACGGTAAAACATCGTTTGGAAGTGCCAGCGATTATCTTGATAGGAGAAATAGAGTCCCTGGCGCGTCCATTGATCGCTGCTCAGGAAGTCGCCCGAGTCCGGATCGAACAGCGGAGCGTCCCCCCGCATCGCCACGATGCCGACTTCCCACGGCACCTGCATTCCGCCATACGAGAGGTTGACGTCGTACGCGCGCGGATTATTCGTTTTGTTGAAATTCAACGCTGTGCCGGTCGGACCGCTGTTGGTAAGATACGAGACGTTGTACATGAATTCGTTTGACATCCCGGAGAAGGCGACGCCCCAACGCGCTTCAGCGGGATTGAAATCGTTCTGCGCGTTTGTCTGCGTGGCCAGTAAGTAAGGGGAAAGACTCCAGGCATGCGCCGGCATGAATGGGAACGGCGTGTGAAATTTTCCTACCTGCAAAGAATTCGTGCCGCCGAATAGTCCATTCCAAGAAAGCCATACTTGCTCGGTCTTTCCAATCACTCCCGAATCGATCACGTGCTGCTCCGCATACCACGTGAAGTTTCTTCCGAGAAAGCCCCCGCCCAGCAGTGAAAGATCACCCACCTGCGTCGAGCCCTTCTGGTCGGTCGTGCCCAGAACCGAATCGAGATAGAAGCGCACGGAAATCGGCAAAGCCTGGTCCTGAGACCGGCGATTGAGAATTTGAAAGTTGGTCATCATCACCATCATCCCGTAGCGGGTCATACCTGGGAACGTGGAGTGACAGGTTTCGCACGAGACGCCTTGACCGTTGGCGAAAACCGGGATCGCCTCGGCCCGGGCGGCCAGGCCAACTCCTATGAGCGCACTCGCGCACGTTGCGCGAATGACGGCAACGACAATGCGTTGCAGCATGTGGGGTACCTCCGTTTGACGCAGTCAGAAATGTAATTGACTACGCGAACGGAGGAGGACGTTGAAAACGGCTGTGCCCCGCGCTTGCGAATAGCGTGACCGAACGCGGCGCCGGCTCGCGGCAAACGAATGCTGCAACTTCTTCCAAAAGGCGCTGCAGGTAACGCTGGGCTTCATCCGTGTGGGCGATGCAACGCAGCAGCAAACGGCTGAACAGTGAGAGCAGATATGCGGCACACAACGCGGTCGCGATCTGCGTAAGGATACCCGCAGGAGTGAGGTGAAGCCCTTCGGCGCTTTCGGCCGCCGCGAACAGAACGATCTGCGCGATCGCTAATCGCGGCCAGAGCTCGACCAGCGATCGTTCGATGCTGCTGTGTTTAAAGAACCCGGCGTACAGTAACGCGCACGCCACCAGGATCGCGCAAAGCGCAATCAGCGCGATGCTCGAGTTTTCGAGGGCCGAAGCAAACCAACCGTGCCGGGCATCGATCAGGGGACGGCCGGAAAGAGCGTAGCCCGCGGCATGTCCCACGAGCATCGAAGGGACGACCGCCCCGAACCAGAGGGGCAGGCTCTTTCTCACGCCCAGGCCCTTCGGCGGGCGATCACCTGACCCCGGCAACCGGGACCCCCTCGCGATTGGTTGGAGAGGGCGTGAAAGCACAAGGGGGGCTCCTCAACCAATGTCTAAATGACCGGACCCCCCGCGAGTCTGAGCCCAAAAAATAGCCACAAAGGAAGGATCATGAGCGCCCGCCCCGTCGAGAATAGCGATACCGTCAATTTGGTGTGCGCGCTGCTGGTGCGCTATCCGGAGATCGCTTCGATCCGGTCGATGCCGGGCGAAGGGACCGTGTGTTTCACGTTTGCGATCGGCGCGCGCATGGATCGCGCGACGCAGCGCGCTACCGCCGAGGAGATCGAAGCGCACGTTAACGGCTTTCTGGCGTTGTCGCGCGACGGCGGCGACCTGCGGGTGGAGTGCGAGTCCGAGCGCGCCCATAGCTTCGTGCACGTGACGAGGGACCTCGTTACGTTTTCTAAGGACGAGCTTGGCATGCTCACCGCACTGTTTGCGCAGCGCTTTGGAGAGGCGCTCGTTCGCAATCCCGTGCCCGACGAACATCCCGACGAAGATCCGGCGGCGCAAGACGAGTTGGTGGAGTGCGCGATCGAAGCGCTGGCCGATCCGGCGCAATCCAAGAACTTGGTCGGATTCCGCGAAGAGAAACACGTGCTCGTCTACTTTTTGAAATCTCGCAAGAAAGCAAAGGCTCCGGCCCGCCGATAAAAACATTGAACCTGCTCCTGGTGGGCGACGTCGTCGGCTCGCCGGGACGCGAAACGCTCAAACGCTGTCTTCCGCTGGCGCGCGATCAATACAAGATCGATGCGTGCATCGCCAACGGCGAAAATGCCGCGGGCGGTTTCGGACTGACGGCTCAAACGGCCGAAGAAATGTTTGAAACGGGTGTCGATTTTATCACCAGCGGAAATCATATTCTCGATAAGCGCGACTTCCGGACGTACCTGGAGTCTTCCGACCGCGTGATTCGGCCGGTGAACTATCCGCCGGGCGTTCCCGGCAGGGGCACCGGCACGTTCTCCGTCAACGGCTCGACGATCGGCGTCATAAACGTCATGGGCCGCACGTTCATGCCTCCGGTGGACGATCCGTTCCGGGCCGTGGATGTAGCGCTGGCGAACCTCAGCGCGCAAGCGCGCGTGATCGTTGTCGACGTGCACGCGGAGGCGACCAGCGAAAAGGTCGCGCTCGGCCGCTATTTGGACGGCAAGGTGGCAGCCGTCTACGGTACGCACACGCACGTCCAAACGGCGGACGAACAAATCTTGCCGGGCGGGACCGCCTACATCAGCGACCTCGGCATGACGGGACCCACCGAAGGCATCATCGGAATGGAGTCGGAAGCGGTACTCGACCGGTTCATCACGGGATTTTCCGAACGGTTTTCGGTGGAGAAGACCGGGACGAAACAGTTTTGCGCTGCGGTCGTAACCATCGACATGGACTCCGGGCGCGCGACGGAGATCAAGCGTATCTTTCAGCGAGGCATAGCATGATAGAGAATCCCGTAAAACCCGCCATCACCAGCAACGTCCTCAAAGTTTCAGCCAAGAGCAGCCCCAACTCGGTCGCGGGAGCCTTGGCCGCCGTTCTGCGGGAGCGGTCCTCGGTGGAACTGCAAGCCGTCGGGGCCGGAGCCATCAATCAGGCCGTCAAGGCCGTGGCAATCGCGCGCAGCTATTTGGCGGGCCAGATGAATTTGAGCTGCGTGCCTTCCTTTATAGATGTGCAAATAGACGGCAACGAACGCACGGGCATCTCGCTGCTGATAGAGCGCCGCTTGGAAGGGGACGCCCAGCGCTAGTCGATTTCCACTCGCACACCTGCGAGAGCGACGGCACCCTCTCACCCCCGGCACTTCGCGACTTCATGCAGTCGCGCGGAGTGCAGATCTTCGCGATCACCGATCACGATACGCTCGCCGCGTTCGAGCAGCTCGAGCCGGTGGCGGGCATTCGCATCGTAACGGGCATCGAAATCAACGCGACGTACGAGGACAGCGAAGTCCACATTCTGGGCTATCATTTGCCGGCGGGGCCGTCGCCGCTGACCGCGGTCATTGAGGCAAATCGCGCGGCGCGCCGCGTTCGCGTGGGACGCATCGTCGCGCAGCTCTGCGCAGCCGGTCATGCGATCAGCTTGGAAGACGTAGAAGCAGAAGCTGCGCCCAACGCGTCGCTCGGGCGGCCGCATGTCGGCAAAGTCCTCATCCGCAAAGGCATCGTCACCGACATCGAAGGGGCATTTCGCACGTTCTTGCGCCGCGGTACGCCGGGTTACGTCCCGTCAACGCACATCACGCCGCACGAAGCGATCGACATAATCCTCGCGGCGGGCGGTGTTCCGGTGCTGGCACATCCGGGACGTTTGCGCGATGAAGCGATCATCGGTGCCCTTGCGGAACGCGGCTTGCGCGGGATCGAAGTTTTTTATCCCACACACGATGCCAATCGCGTGCATCATTTCCGCGGGATCGCGGAACGTTACGGTTTAGTAATGACCGGCGGTTCGGATTTTCACGACATCCGCTACAACACGCGCGGCGTCGGCATGGAAGTCGCAGCCGAAGACATTCAACCGTTCTTAGATTTGCTCTGAAGCGCTTCGTTGACGGCTTTTCGCAAGGACGAAGCCAAGCTTGTGGCTTCGCGTTCGATGCGTTCGAGCGTGGCGCGCTGCGCGGCAACTTTCGCGGCATCGCGCATGAAGCGGTGGTTGATCTTCACGTTGTAAGCGCAGCCCAGGAGGCCGGCGTGCGCGAATTCGGCAGCGCAGCCCGCATCGCTCACTAGGTTGATGTTTCCAAGCGCGAGCGCGTTCGCGCTCAGGTGCAAGGCGTCCAAAGCGATCTGCATTCCCTCGAGCGGAACCTCGGCGGCCTCGGTCAGCGCGGCCTGGCGCTCGTCGCCCCGCGTCGCCATGACGCGCTCGAAGGCTCGTTCGTCGCGCCGGCTTTGCTCGATCGCGCGTGCCCGCAGGGCGTCGGCGCGCTGGGCGAGCTCGCCATTTTTGGCGATGCGCGCCACCATTGCGACCAGCGCGCAGGCGGCGCCTGCGACAATCATCGCAGCGCTTCCGCCGCCGGGCACCGGCTCGGCCGAGGCCAGGCGCGTCAAGTATTCGTCCACGCGCGACTCTTTAGGTGGCGGGGCTGACAACTCTTGTGGCAGAATAATGCACATTCGCTCTAAACTTTTTTTGGGGGGACCCCGACGGCTCCGCCGGTGGGGGGCGCGCAGGCATTTATTGCCGGAGCGCCTGTTAAACGAGAGGATTTTATCTTGCCAGTACTCCAGGAGCACGGCGTGCGCGGAGACGTGAAGGATCGCGCCCTAGCCGAAACCGGACGTTCGCGGATCGCTTGGGCGGCCGCATATATGCCGGTACTCGCGCAGATTCGCGAGCGCTTTGCCGCGCAGAAGCCGCTGAACGGCGTGCGGATCGGCGCGTGCTTGCACGTGACGACGGAAACCGCCAATCTCATGCTCGCGTTGCAAGCCGGCGGCGCCGAGATCGCGCTGTGCGCCAGCAACCCGCTTTCGACGCAGGACGATGTCGCCGCCGCGCTGTGCGAGTTCGGCATCCCGACGTTTGCGATCAAAGGCGAGGACAATCAAACCTACTACAATCACATCGAGTCGGTCGTCGCGACCCGTCCGCACATGTCGATGGACGACGGCTGCGACCTCGTGACCACGATTTACACCAAGCACAACGAACTGCTTGCCGACATGATCGGCGGCTGCGAGGAAACTACCACGGGCGTCATCCGCCTGCGCGCGATGCAAAAAGACGGCGTGCTGCCTTACCCCGTGATCGCGGTGAACAATGCCCTGACCAAGCACATGTTCGACAACCGCTACGGCACCGGGCAGTCAACGCTCGACGGAATCATCCGCGCGACCAACGTGCTGCTTGCCGGCCGCACGCTCGTCGTCGTCGGATACGGCTGGTGCGGCCGCGGCGTCGCTTCCCGCGCGGCGGGTTTAGGCGCACACGTCGTCATCACCGAAATCGATCCGCGCAAGGCGCTCGAAGCGGTCATGGACGGCTACCGCGTGATGCCGATGGAACGTGCGGCTCGCGAAGGCGACATCTTTGTCACGGTCACCGGCAACTATCACGTGATCGACGAGCAGCATTTCAACGTGATGAAGGACGGCGCGATCGTCTGCAACTCCGGACATTTCAACGACGAGCTCAACCTGGAGGCGATCCAGCGCATCAGCCGCGGCAAGACCGTGCCGCGCACGTTCGTCGAGCAGTATGAAATGCCGGACGGCCGGCGCATCTGTATCTTGGCCGACGGCCGGCTGATCAATCTGGCCGCGGGCGAAGGGCACCCGCCTTCCGTTATGGACATGTCGTTTGCGAACCAAGCGATGGCGGCGGCGTACCTCGCGCAGAATCACAAGCAGCTCGAGAAGAAAGTCTACGACGTTCCCGAGCATATCGACGAAGAGGTTGCGACGCTGAAGCTGGCGTCGATGAACATTCACATCGACAAGCTCACGCCGAAGCAGGCTAAATACATCGCTTCCTGGAGCGAGGGCACGTAAGATGGCATACCGGCGGCTTTTCACCAGCGAATCGGTCACCGAGGGGCATCCCGACAAAGTTGCGGATCAGATCTCGGATGCCGTGCTCGACGCGATTCTCAAGGACGATCCGAACGGGCGCGTGGCGTGCGAAACGTTTGCGATCACGGGCCAGATTCACATCGCGGGCGAGATCAGCACGAGCACCTACATCGATATTCCCCGCATCGTGCGCCAGGTTATCGAAGACATCGGTTACACGAAATCGGCCGTCGGGTTCGACGCCGAAACGTGCGGCGTCAGCGTTTCGATCGACGAACAGTCGGCCGACATCGCGCTCGGCGTGGACAATTCATTGGAAGCCAAGGCCGGCGAGCACCCCGACGATCGCTACGAACGCCTGGGCGCGGGCGACCAAGGCATGATGTTCGGCTATGCCTGCCGCGACACCGAAGAGCTGATGCCGCTGCCGATCGTGCTCGCGCATAATTTGGTGCGCCATCTCACGGCACTGCGCAAGAACGGCGACATACCTTACCTCCGTCCCGACGGAAAATCGCAAGTCACCGTCGAGTACGACGGCGACTTGCCGGTGCGCATCGAGGCGGTGGTCGTTTCGACGCAGCACGATCCCGAGATCGCGCTCGAAACTATCCGGGGCGAAATCACCGATAAGGTGATCAACCACGTCATTCCGTCTTCGCTGCGCGATAAGAACACGCGTATCTACGTCAATCCGACCGGCCGCTTTGTGATCGGGGGACCCAAGGGCGACGCGGGTTTGACCGGCCGCAAAATTATTGCCGACACCTACGGCGGCATGGCTCGCCACGGCGGCGGCGCATTTTCAGGAAAAGATCCGACCAAGGTCGATCGTTCCGGCGCGTATGCCGCGCGCCACGTTGCCAAGAACATCGTGGCGGCCGGACTCGCGGATCGCTGCGAAGTGCAGGTTGCGTATGCGATTGGCGTCGCGCGGCCGATGAACGTCTCGGTCGAAACGTTCGGCACCGGCAAGATTCCCGAACAGCGCATCGCCGAGATCGTCGCAAAGACTTTCGATCTGCGCCCGGCCGCGATTATCGACCACCTCGATCTGCGCCGCCCGATTTACAGGCAGACGGCCGCTTACGGCCATTTCGGACGTCCGGATTTGGATCTGCCGTGGGAGAAACTGGACAAAGTCGAAGCGCTGCGGGCCGCCGCGGGCGTGAACGCCCAGACGCTCAAGGTCCCCGATTTCGCCAAGCATTGAACTCCGCGCGGGTCTTTGACGTTACCCCGTAAGCAGCAGCCAGCAAAGGAGTCTGCATGAACTCATCGAGCAAACTCGCGGCCATCGCGATGCTAACGGTCTTCGCAGCGCCCACGATCGCGTTCGCGCAATCGATGGTGACGCTTGCCAAGGGCGACAACGTGAACCTCGCCATGCAAAGCACGCTCAACACGGGCACCGCCTATGTCGGCGAGCGCTTCACCGCGCGCGTCGTTCCGCCATATCCCGAAGGCGATACCGATTTGGAAAATGCCGTTGCGAGCGGCGAAGTCGTGAAGGTTACGCCCGCGGGCCAGGGGCGCAATCCGGAACTGTTAGTCAATTTTTCGACGATTACGCTGGCAAACGGATCTTCGTATCCGATCAATGCTGAAGTAACCGGCGCGGGAACGACGCAGCAGTCGAAGAGCGGCGGCCATACAGTGCTGACGACGATCGGCGGATTGATCGCCGGCAACGTTATCGGCAAGGTTATCTTCCACGCCGCGACGGGAATCGGCGGGCTCATCGGAGCCGCGGGCGGATTCCTGATCGGCCAAAATAAGAAAGCCAACCTCACGCTCAATCCAGGAGCGAATATCCAGCTGACGTTGACGCGCCCATTGCTGGTCCGTCGCCAAGCCGCGAAGCCCGGCAACTAACCGAGTCCGGCTCTAGTGCACGAGCGGCACCCGGAAACGGGTGCCGCTTTCGTTAGCGCCGAAGGCGGTGCGCGCCGCCGTTCCGGATTAGCTCAGTTGGTAGAGCAGCTGACTGTTAATCAGCGGGTCGTTGGTTCGAGTCCAACATCCGGAGCATTCAAAACCCCGTCAAATAAGAATTTTGGCGGGGTTTATCTTTGCTGGGTGTGCGGTGTGTCAACTCTGTGTCAACGTTCCCTCGTCAGTTTCCTCGATCACGACGCGCAAAACGAGGTCGAGCGCTTCGGCCGCATCACGTTGGGCAGGCTCGACATGCTTCGTGTAACGTTCGGTCATCTTGGCCGATCGATGCCGGAGCTGCTTCTGTATGACCCGGTTCGAGGTTCCGGCGTTAGCAAGCCAGGAGCCGAACGAATGCCGGAGATCGTGTAACCGAACGTTGGGCACGTCCGCCGCGTGGATAATCCGCCAAATCTCTTTTCCGAAGGTGTCCGGGTGTCTTACGTCCCCGTCCGCGTCGAACACCGGCGTCGTCGGGGAGATCGTGCCGAGACGTTTGGCCTGCTCGATGCGCCATTTTGCCAGGGCCTCAGCGACCAGGCTCGGGATCGCGACAAGCGGCCCGTGGCCGTCGCGGCCGCGGCCACCCTTCGGTTCTTTTAATGCTAGCGGTTGCGTGTCATCCGACGCGCGACCGCGTCGAACCTCAAGCGTGTTAGCGACCTCTATCGTGCATTTCTTGAGGTCAACGTCCGCCCACCGCAACGCACAGAGTTCACCGCGACGTAAGCCGGCAGCCGCCGCCAAAAGAATCGGCAGACTGTAGTCGCCGGTTGGCCAGCGCTTGGCGGATTGGAGTAATCGCCCGAATTCTTCCGGCTCCAGCACGTTTGCGTCGTACTCACGCGGTAGGGGAGGCATGACGGCGGGTACCGGATTGTAAGAAAGCTCGTGCATTTTGACGCCCCAGTTGAGCGCCGTGCGCAACACGATCATGGTGTAGTAAATGCTCGTTGCTGACAGAGTCATTGGACGATCATGTTTAGACGAGTTTTTCTTTTTGCGAGGCCCATCGCGTCTGGGCCACTTTTTCCAGGCTTCCAGTGCACTCCTGACGTGAACTGGCTTCAGATTGCGCAACCGAGTCTTCCCGAGCGTTGGTCTGATGAAAGTATCAGCAATATCTTTGTACGAAGCATAAGTACGATTCGCAACCTCGCACTCGGCCGCGGCTAGCCAGTCATCTAGCAGGTCGGAAACCGTTTTGTTCCCGGAGGTAATGGCCTGGCCGCTGCGGGCCTTGCTCTTGAGATCTTCAATTTTTCGAAATAGCTCTCGTTTCGTAGTGGCGGAAACCCGGCGCTGAATCGGTTTGCCGGTTGCGCCGCGGCCAAGAAAAACCACCGCATAGAAAACATTCCCCTTTTTGCGTTTGACCTCGGTGATCTTCATTGCGTTATACCGAATCCTCCGAGCGATGCGGCGATAAACTGTACGACTCTTGCAGGTATTTGTAAATCATGCTACGCCCGTAATCTCTCACGTTCCCTTCGTTTCGCGCGTTTGGTCGACAAGCCAAGAGATAAAGGCGGAAAGCACCGGGCATCCCGGTAGTGTCTTCTTTGGAGGACGTCCACGCAGCCCACGCATTGCGAATGACGCG
>Ga0102924_1000472_pt1 | contig 49993 bp, 46 predicted proteins | sample PaiPotPPM11metaG_FD_80116 | JGI IMG/M metagenome (GOLD analysis project Ga0102924, IMG submission 80116) | Iron sulfur acid spring bacterial and archeal communities from Banff, Canada, to study Microbial Dark Matter (Phase II) - Paint Pots PPM... ... | reverse complement strand
GTCGGTGTGGCCGGACAGGGACCGGGCGAAGGTCGCCTCGGCGATCCCGTCGACGGGCACGCCCAGGTCCAGGGCGATCTGCACGGTCCAGCGGCCGGTGCCCTTCTGCTCGGCCTGGTCGAGCACGACGTCGACGAAGGGCCGGCCCGTCTTCGCGTCGGTGTGCGCGAGGACTTCGGCCGTGATCTCGATGAGGTAGGAGTCGAGGCGGCCGGTGTTCCAGCGGCGGAAGATCTCGGCGATCTGGGCGGGCTCGTACCCGCCGGCGTACCTGAGCAGGTCGTAGGCCTCGGCGATGAGCTGCATGTCGGCGTACTCGATGCCGTTGTGCACCATCTTCACGAAGTGCCCGGCGCCGTCGGGGCCCACGTGCGTCGTGCAGGGCACGCCGTCGACCTTCGCCGCGATCGCCTCGAGCATCGGGCCGAGGGCCTCCCAGGACTCGACCGAGCCGCCGGGCATGATCGACGGGCCGTTGAGCGCGCCCTCCTCGCCGCCGGAAACGCCCATGCCGACGAAGTGGAGGCCGCGCTCCCGCAGCGCCGCCTCGCGCCGCCGGGTGTCGGCGAAGTGCGCGTTGCCGCCGTCGATGATCATGTCGCCCGGCTCAAGCAGCGGCGCGAACTCCTCGATCACCGCGTCGGTCGCCGCGCCGGCGTTCACCATGATCACCAGGCGGCGCGGGCGCTCCAGGCTGGCGACGAACTCTTCCGCGGTGTGGGCGGGGACGAAGGTGCCCTCGTGACCGAACTCCGCCATGATGGCGTCGGTCCTGGCGGTGGTCCGGTTGTGCAGCGCCGTCGCGTAACCGTGCCTGGCAAAGTTGCGGGCAAGATTTCGGCCCATCACGCCAAGTCCCGTAACGCCGATCTGCGCAGTCGCTTGGGCGGTCATGTCGTTCTCGTCTCCTCAGGTCTTCCCGTTTTCGGGCTATGGCTAGGTTACTTGGGCCCCCGCCGGCGGCCGCCGCGACGCCGGCCAAGCCCGACAACCGTAAGAGACGCGCGCCGCCCGGGCCCCTACGACGGGAAAGTGGACGTTTGGGCCCACCCGAGTGGGCCCAAACGTCCACCATCCGCTGCCTACGGCCGGGGATCGTCAGGTGGCCGGGAAGTTGAAGTAGTGGAGGCTTACGTAGGGCGGGTTGCCGCCGGCCCCGGAGACGAACTCCAGGTAAACGTTGTGCGTGCCGGTGACCTTGGAGATGTTGGCCGGGATCGTCTCCCAGGACGACCACCCGCCGGTATTGCCGACGGCGAAGCTGCCGACCGGCGGGTTCGACGGGCTGTCAAGCACCACCTCCACCAGGCCGCTCACGCCGCCCGCGGCGCCGGACGCGACCCGCGCGTCGAACTGCGTCGATCCGGTGCTACCGAAGTTGACGTTGGCGTACTCCAGGTAGTCGCCGTTCGCCAGCTGCGCGACCTGGTTACCGTCCACTCCGCTCGGGTCGCTGTCGCTGGTCGTCGTGACGCTGACGTTGCCCTGGCTGGCTGAGTAACAGTCGGCGGAGATGTCCGCCGTCGCGGTCGCAGTGCAGGACTTCCCGCCGCCGCTGCCGCCGCCACCGCCGCTGCTGCTACCAGTCGTGGTGTAGACGGCGACGTAGCCGACGCTCATCGACCCGCCCGAGCTGGTCGAGCTGGACGGCGAGCTGCACCCGCAGATCGCGTTGGGGTAGGCACCGCCCATGGCCAGGTCGAGAATGATGAAGAACCCGTGGTCGACGGCGGCCTGCCAGGCAGAGGTCCCGACCTGGCTTTCCGTCACCGTGTAGTAGGCGTTTCCGTTGAGGTAGTAGGTGATCGACTCGGCGCTCGGGTTGGTCCGGTTGACGATCACCGAGTAGGTGTTGTACCCGGTCTGGCAGCCAGAGCAGGCCTGCAGGCCGCTGCTTTGCCCGGTCGTCTCGTTGCAGGGGCCGCCCGGGTCGGTGCCGCAGTGCAGGGTGCCCGAGTGCTCGGACAGCGCGTTGACGTCCTCCATGATGTCGATCTCGCCGGTGGACGGCCAGTTCGAGCAGTCCATCGTGCCCGAGGTCCCGGCGCCGCTGGCGCGGAACCCGGAGCCGAGCATCCAGAACGCGGGCCAGTACCCGAGGCCGCTCGCCGGGTTCGGCTGCTTGATGGAAGCGGAGACCTCCATCTCGCCGCCGGACGGCGCCGCGAAGTTGTCGGCCGTCGTCTCGATCCGCCCCGACGTCCACGCGCCGCCGGAATTCACCGCGGTGATGTTCAGGTGCCCGCTGCCGTCCTCGGACACGTTAGCGGTCGAGCTGGTGTTGGTCTCGACCTCGCCGGTGCCGTAGTTCCCGGTGCAGCCGGTCCCGTTGTACTGCGTGCCGGTGTCGTAGGTCCAGCCTGAGTCCACCCCGGCGCCGGCCGCGCCGGAGAAGCTGTCGCTGTACGCCGTCGTCCAGCCGGACGGCGGCGGCGGGACCGTGGTGGCGGACGCCGCGGGCGCCGTCCCGATGGCCGCCGCCAGCGCGGCCGCGGGACCGAGCGCGATCACGGCCGCGATCGCGCCCACCCGTCTTTTCCGCTTACCGATCCGCGGCCCCCGTGGGCTGGTCCCCCGCCACATCCGCGTAATGAGGTGACTTCGCATGAAGAATCTCCTTCCGGGAGCAGGCCGCTAAGCCGGCCTAATGGTTCTTGCCGCGGCGGGCAGCCGCAGCTGGCACGGATGACGGTTTGCGTTGGCAGTACCTCCACTGCCGGGGAGAGCGACGGATCGTCGATCCGGGCGAGCAGCCGGCGGGTGGCGCGGCTGCCCAGGTCGCGGAACGGCTGGCTGACCGTGGTCAGCGGCGGGTCGACGACCCGGCTGTCGTGCACGTCGTCGAACCCGGTGACCGCCACGTCCGCCGGGATCCGCACTCCCGCCCGCCGCAGCTCGCGCATAACGCCGATGGCCATCTGATCGTTCGCGCACACCACGGCCTGGGGCAGCGACCTGCGGCCGAGCATGGTCCGGGCGGCCGCGACGCCGCTGTCCTCCGCGAAGTCGCCCTGGATGACCTGGGCGATGCCGCTGCCCGGGCTGGCCGCGACGGCCTGCTCGAACGCCAGCCGCCGGGCCACGGCGTCCGGCGCGTCCTCCGGGCCGGCGACGAAGCCGAGCCGCTGGTACTGGTGCTCCTCGATCAGGTGCCGGGTGAGGGCCGTCATCCCGCCGGCGTTGTCGCCGAGGAAGACGTCTATCGCCTCCTGATCGCGCCGCCCGGCGATGACCACGACTGGTATCTGGGCGGCCAGCGCCCGCAGTTCGCCGGGCTCGAGTACTTCTTCGGCCATGATCAGGCCGTCGGCCTGGCCGGCGAGTGCCCGCACCCGCTTCTCGAACAGCTCACCGCGGGTGCCGAAGGTCAGCAGCAGCGAGTACTCGGTCCCGCGCAGCACTGACTCGGCCGCGTGCACGATGTGGTCGACGAACAGCAGGCTGCGGCGCTCGATGTCGATCTCCTCGGTGCCCCGCTCCAGGGCCACCAGACCGACGATGTCCTTCCGCCGCCGGGTGAGGCCGCGCGCCGACGCGTCGGGCACGAAGCCGAGCGTCTCGATGACGGCGAGCACCCGCTGCCGCGTATCGGGATGCACCAGGTCAGACCCGCGCAGCACCCGGGACACGGTCGCGATCGACACCCCGGCCACCTGGGCGACGTCGTAGATGGTCGTCATGCGGACCCAATCAACATGATTAGACGCCATCTATGATGACAGCGCTTACATTGCCTCTTACCTGCTGACGTTAAGAATTGATGTAAGCGCTGTCAATAGCTTGTTAGCGTCTCTTCCGAAAATTCAAAATTCAAGTGATCCCGAACGAATACGGCCCTCTCTGCCCGGCCACGCCATCTCAATCAGGGCAAACAGGGCCGCCGGGGCCGCCCATCACCCGAATCAACTATGTTCGGCGGGCAGCCCGCGCGAGGTCGCGACGTGGGCCAGTTCCACCCGTGACCTGATGCCCAGCTTGGTGAACACGTGCCGCAGGTGCGAGTTCACCGTGTACGGGGACAGGTAGAGGCGTTCGGCGACCTCGCGGTTGGTGGCACCCCGCGCCACGAGGCTGACCACCGCGAACTCCGACTCCGTGAGCTCCGGCCAGTCGGGAGCGGACCGGGGGCCGCCCGTCGGCGGGCGGACGCCCCGGGTGCGCAGCAGGCTGCGGACCCGGGCCGCGTCCCGCTCGGCGCCGGCCGCGGCGTAGGACTCGAGCGCCGCCGTTAGCAGCGGCACCGCCTCGGCCGCGCGGGCATCGGGAAGCAGCCGTCCCGCGTCTTCGAGCACCGCCGCCCGCACCAAGGGACGGGGATCGCCGCCGCTCAGCGCCACCGCACGAAGCGCGATGTCCGGGTCGTCGTCGAGCACCGCGTGGGCGTGCAGCGCCGCGGCCTCGAGGAAGGGGAAATCCGGGTGTGGTTTCGCGAAGTCCTCGAGGCGGGCGACCACCGACTTCGCGTCCGCGCGCCTGCCCGCGACGAGCAGGAGCCGGGTGAGGGTGGCGGTGTCGGCGTACATCCGCGGGCTGGTCGTCGACAGCGGGCCGTCGGCGAGCGGGTCGAGCGCCGCGACCGGGACCTGGCCGTCGCGCGCGCAAGCGCCGTCGGCGTCCGCGAGCAGGGCGGCGAGCCACGCGCCGAGGCGCCGGCCGGCGGGAGACTCGCTCGCCTGCCGGAGCCGGCCCGCCGACTCCCGCGCCTGGGCGAGCCCGTCGGCGTCCCCGGTGTGCAGGGCCACCCGGGCGAGGATGTACCGGGCGACCTGGTTGATGTACCCGTAGCTGCCGTCGCCGATCTCGTCCGCCATCTCGATCGTCGACTCGGCCTCGGCGCGGGCGTCCGCGAGCCGGCCGGCGCCGAACAGGGCGCGGAACCGCAGCATGGACCACACGCGGATATTGGCCGAGATCCCGTCCCGCTGCGCGGCCTTCATCCCGGCGTCGATGAGCGCGAACGCCTCGTCGAGGCGGGAGAGGGCGATGGCGATCAGCGCCTCCCACGCGTCGGGCAGCAGCAGCCGGCCGGTCGGCCCGGGCCCGCCGGGCCTGCGGGCGGCCGATTCCGCGGCGAGGTCAACGGCCAGCCGCCAGTCACCGCGGGCGAGTGCCTGCGCCGCCCGCGGTACCAGCGTGAACACCGCGGCGTCAGGGTCGTCGCTCGCCCGCGCCATCTCCGTGGCGTCCCGCGCGGACCGCTCCGCCGCGGCGGCGTCGCCGAACAGGTCCTGCCCGACCGACAGGAACGACCGCAGGTGGATGCGCAGTTCCGCGGGCACGCCCGGCAGCTCGAGCGCCCGCTGGCACTGCTCGACGACATCGGCGGGCGCGTACTGCATCGAGAGGTGGGCGAGGCCCAGCCTGGCCTCGGCCTCGGCCTCTGGGTCGGTGAAGTCGCCCGCGGCGGTGGCCATCAGCGTCACCGCCTCCGCGGCCTTGCCCGCGTAGGCGAGGTAGGCGAGGGTCTCGGCGGTGAGCGGGCCTCGTAGGGGATCTCCGGTCGGCGTCAGGTCGAGGGCCCGGCGGCTGAGCGTGCTCGCCACCGTCGGGCACACCGGTCCGGTCTGGGCCGCGGCACCGCGCAGGATCGTGATCGCGTGGGTGTCGCCCGGCTTGGCCACGTCCATCGCGAGTTCCGCCACGTCTGACGGCTGTGCTCCATGGCGCAGCATGACGTCGACGGCCCGGCGGCGCAGGCTCTGCCTGACCGTTCGCGGCAGGCTGGCGTCCACCGCCTCGCGGACGAGGTCGTGCCGGAAGGCCACCCGGTCGCCGTCCTCGACGACCAGTCCGACGGCGATCGCCTCGCGCAGCGCGTTGAGTGTCGCCGCGGGAGCGGTGCCGGTGAGCGCGGCGACCTCATCCGCGGAGAAGCGGCGGCCGAGCACGCAGGCCGTCTGGAGCGTGGCCCGCGCCCCCGGGGACATGCGGCCGAGCTGGTCGTTCACCGAGTCCACGAACCGTACCGGCATCCCGGTCCCGGTGGACCTGGCGGTTCCGTCCGCGACCGCCACGAGCTTCTCCTCGCGCATGCCGTGGAGGAGTTCGGTCAGCAGGAACGGGTGCCCGTGGACCCCGGCGAGCACCTTCAGCAGCGCGGGTTCTGGCGTTCCGCCGAGCAGGTCCGCGGCGACGTCCGCGACGGCGTCCCGGTCCAGTGGACCCAACGTGACCTTGAGCGCGCCCGCTTCCTCCATGCGGCCCATGGTCGCGCGGGCGGGTCCGGACAGCTCGCCGGACCGTGCCGCGAACAGCCACAAGATCCGGTGCGGCGCGAGCTGCCGCGGCAGCGTGACGAGCGCGGCGAGCGTGGCCTCGTCCGCCCATTGCAGGTCGTCAACGGAAATCAGCAGCGGCGCGCGCAGCGCAGCGCGTTCCAGCGACTCCTGCAGCTCGCGAAGCAGCCAGAACCGCTGGTCGGGGGACTGGCTGAGATCGCGGAGCACGGCCTGGTCGACTGGAGCCTCGGGCGCGGACACCAGCGCCTCGAACAGCGGGCCGAACGGGATCACCCGCGCGGCCTGGTCGCCGCCGCCACGGAAGACGTTGATGCCGTACTCGCGGGCGAGCGTCGCGGTCGCGTCGAGCAGAGCGGTCTTGCCCATGCCGGCGGACCCCGAGACGAGCGCGGTGCCGCCCCGGCCGGCCCGCAGCTCGTCAAGCTGCGCGCGCAGCGCCTCAACCTGGACCTGCCGTCCTCTAAGCAAACCCATCACCGTCGCACCTGCCGTCGCAATAGCGCCTCGGTCGAAGTATGTGACTCGCCCGTGACTCGCCCTGCCATATTCGCATCCCCCGCCGGGTAGTCATGGCACCTAGCCGGCCGTTACATGGCTCATTCGGGTGATGCGGCGGGCGGCCCGGATCACGGAACATGACGCATGCAGGTCGTCAACTACGCGGCGTAAAGGGCACTGTCATGACGGGATCACTGAAGGACCAGAGCGTGCTTGTCATCGGGCGGGGTAGCGGGCTCGCCCGCGCCATTGTCCTCGCCGCCAGGGACGAGGGAGCGCAGGTCATCGCGGCCGGCCGCAACCAGGAAGCGCTGAGCGACGCCTACGCGGGCGATCCTGGGGTCAGCACCGAGATCGTCGACCTCAACGACGAGGCGTCCATCGCCGCGCTCGGTGAGCGGCTCGGTCGGGTCGACCACGTGGTGTCGACCGCCTCCGCCCGGGCCCGCGGCCGCCTCGCCGACCTGGACCGGGACGCCATCCGGCAGTCGTTCGACACCAAGGTGATCGGCCCGCTGATGCTGGCCAAGCACCTGGCGCCGCGGATGGGCGGGGGAGGCTCGTTCGTCATCTTCTCCGGCGTGGCCGCGGCCAAGATCGCTGTCGGCACCATGGGCGTCGCGATCACCAACGCCGCCGCCGACACCCTGGCCCGCTCCCTGGCCCTGGAGCTGGCGCCAATCCGGGTCAACGCGATTTCTCCCGGGGTCATCGACACCGGCGCCTGGGACGCCCTCGGCGTGCCGGGGAAGGCCGACTACTTCGCCGACATCAGCTCGCGCAACCCCGCCCGCCGTATCGGCACTCTCGAGGACATCGCCCAGGGCGTGCTGTTCGCGCTGACCAACACGTTCCTCACGGGGCAGACTCTTCATATCGACGGCGGCGAGCCGCTGACCTGACCAGGCCAACCGGGGGAGAGGCGTGACCGGAACCACCCCATCCGCGACGGACACTCGTCGCAGCGGAAAGCAGCACCGGCCGGTACTGCTGTCCGTTAACGTCGGCCTGCCCAAGGACGTGTCCTGGCAGGGCAAGACCGTTTACACCGGGGTTTGGAAGGGGCCGGTCGCCGGGCCGCGGATGGTCCGCCGCCTTAACATCGACGGCGACGGCCAAGGCGACACGAACGGCCACGGCGGCGAGCAGCGGGCGGTGCTCGTCTACCAGATCCAGTCCTACGCGCACTGGCGGGGCGTCTTCGGGCGCGACGACCTGGAGTACGGCAACTTCGGTGAGAACCTCACCGTCGACGGCCTGCCCGATGACGAGGTCTGCATCGGCGACCGGTACCGCATCGGCGAGGCCGAGTTCGAGGTCACCCAGCCTCGCGTCACCTGCTACCGGGTCGGCCTGCGACTCGGCCAGCCGGAACTGCCCGCGCTACTGGTCAGCCACCACCGTCCCGGCTTCTACATGCGCGTCATCACCGAGGGACACATCCGGGCGGGCGACCCGATCGCCAGGACGAGGACCGGGCCGGGAGCGCTTTCTGTGGCCGACACCGACGCGCTGCTTTACCTCCCCGGCCGCGACCGCGCGAAGCTCCAGGTCGCCCTGACGATCCCCGCCCTGAGCCCGGGCTGGCAGGGCTCGTTCCGTGAGCTGCTGGCCGGGCCGGCGGACGGCGGGGCCGTCACGGCCGTCGGCAGTGAGCCGGCCGCCCCCGCCTGGCCCGGCTTCCGTGAGCTGCGCGTAAGCAAGATCGTGCGGGAAAGCGAGAACGTCTGCTCCCTGTACCTCACGGCCGCCGACGGCGCCGCGCTCCCGGCGGCGCGGCCCGGCCAGTACCTCACGCTGCGGGTGACCGGCGCCGGGAAGCCGGCGCCGGTGCGCAGCTACTCGCTGTCGTCGACCGCCGCGCACGGGACCTACCGTATCAGCGTCAAGCAGGAGCCGCACGGCGCCGCGAGCGGCTACCTCAACCGCGAACTGCGCGCCGGAGCGGTCCTCGACGTGGCCGCACCCCGCGGCGACTTCACCCTCGGGGCGGACACCGGCCCGGTCCTGCTCATCTCCGCGGGCATCGGCGTCACCCCGGTCCTGTCCATGCTTCAGCAGCTCGCGGCGGACGGCAGCCAGCGGGAAGTCTGGTGGCTGTACGGAGCGCGCGGACCGCGCGAGCACCCATTCGCGGCGGAGGCGCGCCGCCTGCTCGCCGCGCTGCCCCACGCGCACGAGCACGTGTACTACAGCGCGGCGACGCCCGCCGAGCGCCGCCGCGCCCACGCCACCGCCGGCCACCTCACGAAGGAGGCGCTGGCCGGGCTGGGGGTACCGCCCGGGGCGAGTGCCTACATCTGCGGGCCGGCCTCGTTCATGGCCGACATGCGGGACGCGTTGACCGTGCTCGGCCTGGACCGGGCGGCAATCCACACCGAGTTGTTCGGGGCGCTGCCCTCGGTCAACCCGGGGATCACCGGCCAGGCGCGTCGGGCGCCGCATCTGCCACCAGGCCCGCCGGGTCCCCCGCCGCTCGTCACCTTCGCCCGCAGCGGCATCACCACGCCGTTCGGCACCGACTGGCGCAGCGTGCTCGACCTCGCCGACGCCTGTGACGTGCCCACCCGGTGGAGTTGCCGCACCGGGGTCTGTCACACCTGCGTCACCCCGCTGCTGTCCGGGGACGTCTCGTACGCCCCGGACCCGCTGGAACCCCCGGCCGAGGGCCAGGTGCTCATCTGCTGCGCCCGGCCGGGCACCGACATCGTCTTGGACATGTAATGGACTATCAGCGTCAGGTCATTACCCGGTCGGTCGGCCCGGAGATCGGCCACCGTAATCCCGCCAAGGAGGACACATGACTGTGACATGGGGGAACGTCACCCGCGACGACGTGGTGCGCGCCATTCAGGAGTACGACCGGCTCGGCCCGGAAGGGTTCTTCTCCGCGCACGGTTTCGCGCCCACGACAACGTACGACCTGATCTGGGACGAGCGCCGCTACCCGCCCAAGGCGATCCTCGGGACGGCGTACGAGCTGGCCACCGGCCAGCGCCTCGCCTCCGGTGACTTCGAGGGCGGCAAGTCGGGCGCCGTCAAGGTGCTCGGCGGGCTCGGCTTCAGCGTCGAGGCCAGAAACAGCCGCGGCTAGCAGCCCGCTGGCCGCGCCGGAAATAACCGGCGCAGCCCGCTGGCCGCGCCGGAAATAACCGGCGGGATTCCCTGCTTGTCCGGTGATGAGGCATTAGCGACCGCTCATCGAGAGGGTTCCGTCACCATGACCGCTCAGGACAGCACAGGCAGCGAGTTCACGGCCGAATGGGAGCGCTGGCACAAGCAGCACCAGGACCGACTGGCGGCGCCGGACGGCTTCCTGGCGATCACCAGCATCAACTGGCTCGGTGAGACCCCGGCTCGCTTCGCGGACGCCCCCGGCGCGTGGTCGGCCGACGACTCGGGCGTGTCGGTCGTGCTCGACGACGGCGAGCAGCTAGAACTCGACGGCGCGGTGATCACCGGCAAGCACCACTTCGGCCGGATTCCCGAGCGCGGCGGAGTCTTCCCGAAGGACGCCAACGGCGTCTACGAGGTCGCCCGGCGCGGCGGCAACGACATCCTCCGCCCGCGCCACCCGGACAACGGCCTCCGCACGGACTTCCGCGGCACCCCGGCCTACGCCCCCGACCCGCGCTGGGCGATCCGCGGCCACTACCGCGCCTTCGAGACGCCGCGCGACACCACCGTCGGCTCGGTGGTCGAGGGACTACAGCACGTTTACGCCGCCCCGGGAGCCGTCGAGTTCGAGGTCGACGGGCAACCGCTGGCGCTGACCGCCTTCAACGGGCACACCCCGGGCAGCCTGCACATCCTCTTCACCGACGCGACCAGCGGCGTCACCACCTACGCGGCGAACCGGTCGCTGCAGGTCGCCGCGCCCGACGCGGACGGCACCGTCGTGCTCGACTTCAACCGGGCGACCAACCTGCCGTGCGCCTACACCGAGTTCGCCACCTGCCCGCTCCCCCCGGCGGAGAACCGCCTACCGGTCCCGGTCGAGGCCGGCGAGCTCATCCCGCACGAGGCCGCCCATCCGGAGCCGCAGGTCCGTTAGAAGCCAGCGCGGCGGCCGGGGCCAGCGTGAGGGCTGCCGCACGCCGCCCGTTTTGCCCGACCGTCGTTAACCGGCAAATTCTGTCCACCGGGTAAACTTTTTCCAGCAGGTAGAGAAATCACGCCCGGCGAGCAATGCCGTTAGCGGGCATCTGGTGCCCGTGGTGGTCACGTGCTGCCTGGCACGGTCGCGTACCGGCTGGCCCACGCCATGATCGCGAAGGATTTTCCTTTCATGAAGGATTTTCATCGGATAAGCTGAAAATCTTTCGCGATCATGAGCCTGATCTGCCGGGATGCGGGGGAGAGCCGGGGGGTGAGACTCCCCCCGGCTACTCGACCGCCCGGCGAGCATTTTCTTGCCCGCTGCAATCTATTTACCCGGCGAACGGAATTTACCCGATAACCTTCGGGTCGATGTCGCGAAATGCCGGACATGGCGGTGCGGTGACGGGCGGGAGGGTGCCGGCCGCGGAGAGTCATCCACGGTGGGCACCCTCCCGCCCGGCCCGAGGAATGTCTCCGGTTAGAGGTACCTGAACATGACGTGCAGGCCGACTCGGCCGTGCTCGGGATGGTCGAAGGCGTCGGGCACCGTGCCGATGATCCGGAACCCGAGCGCCTGCCACAGGTGCACGGCCGGGGCGTTGGTCTCCACGACCGCGTTGAACTGAATGCTCGCGAAGCCCTGTTCGCGGCACCAGCCGACCACGTACTCGCCGAGCGCACGGCCGGTGCCCTTGCCGCGGCGGTCCGGGTCGACGATGAACGACGCCGTCGCCACGTGCCCGCCGCGGCCCGGGCGGTTGGCGCCCATCTTCGCCGAGCCCACGATCTCGCCGTCAGACACCGCCACCACCGTCTGACCCGGTGGTTCCTCCATCCACCAGGGCCTGGCCTCCTCGAGGGACTGCCGCTCGGGGAAGGCGTAGGTCTTCCCTTCGTTCATGATCCCCGCGTAGATCGGGTAAATCCGCGGCCAGTCCTGCTCGGTGGCCTGCCTGATGATCACAACGTGTCTCCCTTCTGCACCCGGCTGGTGTCCGTGATGGCGGTGCCGAACAGGGGCTCGTCGGGCGAGCGGAGACCCGCGGCCGGCAGCCCGCCCGGGTACTGCTCGCCGACCTTCCGCGCCAGCGCGATGGCGATCTCGACGTGCTCGCGGCGGCTGGCGGCGTAGAAGTCCTGCGCGTCGGTGCTGATCTTGGGCCGGCCGTGCAGCGGCTTGTCGCTGACGGCGAGCAGGGTGGCGGTCGGTATCCGGTAGCGGAACCCGTTCGCGGCCACGGTCGCCGACTCCATGTCCACCGCCAGGGCGCGGGAGACCCGCAGCTGGTCTTGGACCAGGGCCAGGTGGAGCTCCCAGTTCCTGTCCGCGGTCGTGTACACGATGCCCATCCGGCCGCGCAGCCCGCGGGCGTTCAGCTCGCTGAGCAGCAGCGAGTTCAGCGTGTGGTTGGAGATGACGGGAACGCTGAGCGGCAGCATCTCGTCGAGCACGTGGTCGGCGCGCACGTAGGCGGTGGCCAGCACGAGGTCGCCGATGCTCTGGTGGTTGCGCAGGCCGGCGCAGTGCCCGATCATCAGCACCATGTCGGGCCTGAGCACGGCGAGATGGTCGGTGAACGTCTTGGCATTGGACGGACCCACGCCGATGTTCACGATGCTCACGCCCATGTTGCCCGGCAGCATGTAATGCCAGGCCGGCATCTGGCGGCCGCCCGCCACCGGCCCCACGCAGTCGGGCAGGGCGTCGCGGAACTCCTCCACGTGCCACTCGTAGTTGGTGAGCAGCACGTACCGCTGGAACTGGTCCGCGCTGGTGCCCGTGTAGTGCTGCAGCCGGTCGATGGACAGGGCCATGCGCTCGGGCGCGAACAGGAACAGCTTCTTGCGCCGCAGGTCCCACTGGGTCTCGTCGACGGCGGGGCCGAGCTGCGGATCGTGCAGGTCGAGGGCGTCCCGGCCGCCGGAAACCGATATCCGGGCCCCTTCTCCCGCCAGCCGGCCAAGCTCCCGCTCCAAGTACCAGCGGATCGCCCCCGGCGAGGCGAACTCGCCGTCGATCAGCGGGTTGTCCACCGACCAGGGCCGCTCGACGGTCAGCAGGGGATAACGGCCCGCGGCCGCGGCCGCCTCCATGGCGTCACAGAGCCGGCCGATCTCCAACGCGCGGTCGACGGCCGGGATCGAAGCGAAATCCACGGCCATGGTCAACGGGTCGTCGAGATCCATAAGAGATGCTAACCGCATCCGTTCGGATGAAAGACTCAGATCTCCTCTCCCGAACGGATGCGGCCTGACTCCCGACCAGATCGCCTAGTTCTTGAAAGCGTCCCTGACGTTCTTGCCGGCGTCCTTGACCTGCTCGCCGACCTGTCGTCCGGCCCCGTCGACGCGCTCGGCCTGGCCCTCGGCCTCCAGGTACGGATCACCGGTCGCCCGGCCCACGTCCTGCTTGGCGTGTCCCTTGCCCATCTTGAACCTATTGCGGAGCTTGTCCATGAAGCCCATATCGCGCCTCCCTTGGTGCGTAGCGCTTCAACTGCCCGCGACCGAGCTCCCTAACCCTTAGTTCCTCGCCGAGGCTCCGAGCAGTTCCCTGACGCGGGGGATGACCTGGTGACCGTAGAGGTCGACGTTGCCCATCAACTGCTCGTGGGTGAAGCCGGGCATTCCGTACTTCAGGTCGAACCTGGTCGCGCCCAGGACGCGGAGGTTAGCCGCGATCTTCTGCGCCACGGTTTCCGGTGAGCCGACGTACAGCGCCCCGTCCGGACCGGTCTCCCGCTCGAACGACATTTCCGTGGGTACCGCGAAGCCACGCTCGGCGGCCATCAAGGTAATGATGTCGCGCCAGTGCGGCCAGAACTCCGCCTTGGCCTGTTCGTCGGTGGCCGCCACGTGTCCAGGCGAGTGCACCATGACCGGGAGCGGCGGCTGGCCGAACTTCTCTAGCGCCTTCTGGAAGAGCGAGGAGAACGGGGCGAAGCGAGCGGGCGGGCCGCCGATGATGGCCAGGGCGAGCCCGAACCCGAGGCGGGCGGCGCGGACCACCGATTCCGGGTTGCCGCCGACGCCGATCCAGGCGGGGAACGGCCCGGACTCGGTGTGCGGGACCACGTCCTGGCTCAGCAGTGGCGCGCGGGTCTTGCCCGACCAGGTGACGGGCCCGCCCTTGAGCAACTCGGCGAACAGTTCGGCCTTCTCCGAGAAGAGCTGCTCGTAGTCGGCGAGGTCGTAGCCGAACAGCGGGAACGAGTCGATGCTCGATCCCCGCCCGATGATGACCTCGGCCCGGCCGCCGGACAGCGCGTTCAGCGTGGAGTACCGCTGAAACACCCGGACCGGGTCGTCGGAGCTCAGCACGGTGACCGCGGATCCCAGGTGGATGCGGGACGTGCGGGCCGCGATCGCGGCGAGCACCACGTCCGCGGCCGGCATCGGGAAGGTCTCGGTGTGATGCTCGCCGATGCCGAAGAAGTCCACGCCCGCCTGCTCGGCGAAGACGCCCTCGTCCGCGACGTTGCGGATGGTCTGGGCGTGGGAGAGCGGCTGACCCGCGGCGTCGCTGTTTCTGTCGCCGAAGGTGTCGAGTCCGAAGGTGTACGTCACGGTGAGCTCCTGATTTCCCGAGCCGGTTGTGCCAGACCTAAGCGGACTTTACCCCGTTTATATTCCTGCGGCCGGGCAACCTAGAGTGGATCTCATGACCCAGCCCGTGTTGCTGCAGCAGGGACCCCCGCCACCGGAGCGCGCCGACGCGGCCCGTAACCGGCGTCACCTGCTGGAAACGGCGCGGGCGATGCTCGCGGAGCAGGGGGCGGACAAGCTCACGATGGACGCGCTCGCCGAGCAGGCCGGCCTGGGGAAGGGCACGGTGTTCCGGCGGTTTGGCAGCCGGGCCGGCATCTTCCAGGCGCTGCTCGACGACGACGAGCGCGAGTTCCAGCAGCAGGTGCTTTCCGGCCCGCCGCCGCTGGGACCGGGCGCGCCGCCGGTTGATCGGCTGATCGCCTACGGGCGCGCGCGGACCGGCTTCCTGATCGGGCACCGCGATATCGCGCGGGCCGCGCTCGACGTCAGGGAGCTGGCCCCGGCCCGGCCGCACTCTCCCATTTCGCACCCGCACATCAGGTACCTCCTGCGCGAGATGCGACTCGACTGCGCCGACCCGGACGTGCTGGCCCTCCAGCTCACCGCGGCGCTGGACGGGCCGCTGCTGCTGTACCTGTCCGCCGACGAAAACCCGCCGGAGACCGCCGAGCGACTCGGCCGGGGCTGGGAAGACCTAATAAGGCGGGTCTGCGGACCAGGTCCGGAGGAAGAAGCCTGAGCCGCCGCCGGGCACGGCGCCGTTGGTTTAGCGCCGCCACCGGCGGCCCGGAATACAAACGGACTTTACCCCGGTTATAGTGACCCAGGACCAAGCCGGTCGCCACGGCCGGCGACTAACTCGATCGGACGGAAGCGCTATGCCACTGACCGGCGAATACGAGCCAAGCCCCGCTTCATGGGCCAGAGACCAAGTCGAGACCTACGAGCGTTCCGGCGGCACGGCGGGCAACGAGATGAACGGCAAGCCGGTGATCATCCTGACCTCGGTGGGCGCCAAGAGCGGCAAGCTGCGCAAGATCCCGCTGATGCGCGTCGAGCACGACGGCGAGTACGCGGTCGTGGCGTCCCTGGGCGGTGCGCCGCAGCACCCGGTCTGGTACTACAACCTGACCGCCGACCCGCACGTCGAGCTGCAGGACGGCCCCACCAAGAAGGACTACGTGGCCAGGGAGGCGCAGGGAGCCGAACGGGACGCCTGGTGGGACCGCGCGGTCGCGGCCTGGCCCGACTACGCCGAATACCAGAAGAAGACCACCAGGGTCCTCCCGGTCTTCGTGCTAACCCCGACGCCCTGACGCCCGCCCTGACGCCGAGGTGTACCGAGTTTGCGGGGTGATCGCGCGGAACTTGTCCGGCTTTGTACCCCGCAAACTCGGTACATGTTCCCCGGCGGCCTGGGTTAGTCGGTGGGGGGGCGCTGGGTGCCCAGCATGAAGCGGACCTGGCCCTCCGAGTCGACCTGGGCGTCTAGCACCTTGTCGCTCAGGTAGGCGGCGGCTTGCGGGTCGAGGAAGACCCGGGCGCCCGCGATTTCTACTACCTCGTCGTTGATGGCTGGTTCCGCGGCCGCCGCTAGTTCGAGCGCGTTTGCGTTACCAGGTTCCTGAGCCGACTGTGAGATGCGCAGACCGGTGCTGTCCGGCGCCTGCGGTGTGTCGGTAACTGACTTAACGACCTCTGCGGCCGCCTCGGTCAGGACGAGCATAATTGGTCACCCTTTCGTTTCTCGTCCGGCAGACCTATGCCAGGCTACCCATCAGATAACGGAATGAACACGACAGCCCCTGCGGCCCGTGCAGTTGTGCTGTTCAGGTGCTCAGCCAGGCGTCGAGTTGGGCCCGGGTGGGCGCGGTCGCGGGGCCTGGGCGGGTCACGGCGTAGGCGGCCGCCGCGTTCGCCCGGGCGACCGCGCCGAGCGGCGGCAGGCCGTCGGCGAGGGCCGCGAGGAACGCGCCCGAGTGCGCGTCGCCCGCGCCCGTCGTGTCGACGGCGGTCACCTTCGGCGCCCGCACGTGGACGGCGGCGGACGACTCGAGCAGGGCGGCGTAGCATCCCGACTCGCCGGCCCGGACGAGGACGTTCGCCGCGGCGCCGCGCGCCAGCAGGCGGCGGGCGGTCGCGGACGGATCGGCTACCTCGTCCGGGGAGCCTGGGGCACCGTGCCCTTGGTCGGCCGGCCCCGTGTCGGCCAGTCCCGTGCCGGCCGGCCCCCTGTTGGCCAGTACTGTGGCCTCCCGCTGGTTGCAGCTCAGCCAGTCGCAGCGGGACAGGACAGGATCGAGCACCGTGGCCGGGATTTGCGCCACCAGCGGACCCGGGTCAACGAACAGCAGGACACCGGGCGGCAGTGCGGCCGCCCACTCGCCAAGTACCTGGCCGGAGTCCGGGGCGACCAGGCCGTAGCCGGACACGTAGACCGCGTCGCCCGGTTCGAGCGGCACCGCGTCCCAGGCGCCCGGCCCGCGCACCGACTCCGCGCCGAGGTGCGTGACGAACGTGCGCTCGGCGTCGGGTTCGACAAATGCGACGTCGAAGCCGGTGTCGCGGTCCGGGTCTGGCGCCCTGACCAGGCCGATGCCTTCGGCGGCCAGCGCCGCCCGGACCAGGTCGCCCCACGGGCCCGTGCCGTGACCGCCCGCGTAGAGCACCGACAGGCCCAGTCGGGCGGCGGCGGCCATCACGTTCGTTCCGCCGCCGGCGGTGACCGCGGAGGACTCCGCCAGGACGTCGCCGCCGCGCTGGGGTAGCGCCGGGATCCGCATGACCACGTCCACGATGGCCTCGCCCGCGAAGACAAGCCGCCGTGGACCGGTCCGGTTAGCCGCGCCCTCGTTCTGGATACTCATCGGCGTAGTTCCAGTAGGGAGTCGGCCAGGTCGGAGAGCCCGAGTCCCTGGGCGTCGATGACCGCGACCGCCGGCGGCGGGAAGGCGGCGAGGCCGTGGACGGCGCCGCCGATGGCGCCGGCCATCGCCGCGATCGTGTCGCAGTCCCCGCCGAGCGACGCGGCGAGCAGGCAGGCCCGCCACGGGTCGCCGGGCAGGGCGGCGAGGACGGCGAAGGCCGCGGGCACGGACTCCTGGGTCGCCAGGCTGGTGCCGACCAGCGAGTAGATCAGGTCGCCCGCCTTCTCCGCCGACAGGCCGGTGACCAGCCCGGTTGCCCACCGAAGGCGGGCCGCGACGTCCGCCCCCGCCACCCAGTGGCCCCGTTCGGCGCCGATCGTGGCGGCGTCGACCGCGACTTCGGTCGCCGCCGCGACGCTGCCGGCGCCGCTTAGGCCGGCGCTGACGGCGGCGGCCACCGCGGCGGCGCCGGCCAGCGCCACCGACGTGTTGTGGGTGACGAGGCTCGCCTCGTGCACGGCGTCGACCAGCCGCGGCAGGTCGTCCGCCGCGGTCGTGATGCCGACCGGGGTGATCCGCATCGCCGCCCCGTTGGTATCGCCGTGCACGCCCGCCTCTTCCGGCGGGGTGCCCGCGAGCACCGCGGCCACCGCGCGCCGGGTGGACGGGCCGAGCAGGTCGAGCGACCCGCGCTCCGCCATGTCGCGCTCCCAGGCGACCAGGGCGGCCGCCAGTTCACGCGGGTCGAGCGGGCCGGACAGCAGCAAGCGGCCGAGCAGCACGGCCTGTTCGGTGTCGTCGGTGACGGCGCCCGCCGGCATCCCGGCCGCGATCGGGTGCCCGGGCGGCGCCGGCTCGAAGCCGGCCAGCGGCGAACCCCAGCGCTCGGCGATCTGCCGCCTGGACATCATCTGGGTAGGCATGCCGAGGGCGTCGCCGATTGCCAGGCCGTAGAGCGCGCCCCGGGCCCGGTCCCGTCGTTGCTGGGGAGATAGTTGATTTGTGGGTGGCGAGGGCGGGACGGGTGGTGAGGGCGGGACGGGTGGCGAGGTCGGGAAAGGCATGGAAGCAATCCCCCTAGTGCACGGTTATGCCGGTTAGCTGTATGTTCCCGGGCTACAGGGCTGGACTGTACCGGCAGCGAGGGCCCCATGGAGAAAGGCAGGGCAGCGGGTGAGTACCACAGCGCAGCGCCCGCTCGGTCTCGAGACGAACGGGATCAACGTCATCGGCGAGGACGAGCGGAAGGGCTCGCCGCGGAGCCTGTTCTGGCCGTGGTTCGCCGCCAACATCTCGGTGCTCGGCCTCAGCTACGGGGCCTACGTGCTCGGCTTCGGCATCTCGTTTTGGCAGGCCTGCGTGGCCGGGCTGATCGGGATCGTCGTGAGCTTCCTGCTCGTCGGGTTCATCGCGGTGGCGGGCAAGCGCGGATCGGCGCCGACCCTGGTGCTGTCCCGCGCGGCGTTCGGCCTGCAGGGCAACAAGCTGCCCGCCCTGGTGTCCTGGATACTCAACGTCGGCTGGGAGATCGTGCTCACCGTGCTGGCGACGCTGGCCACCGCGACGGTGTTCCACCGGCTCGGCTGGAGCTCGGGCGATGTCACGAAGGTGATCGCCTTCCTCGTCATCACCGTGCTGATCGTCGGCAGCGCGGCCCTCGGCTTCGACACGATCATGCGGCTGCAGGCCGTCATCACCGTGGTGACCGGCATCCTGACCGTGATCTACTTCATCCTCGTCGCGGACAAGATCCACTGGGCGACCGTCTCCGGGCTGCACTCGGGCTCCGCCCAGGCGTTCCTCGGCGCGACCGTGCTGGTGGCCACCGGGTTCGGCCTCGGCTGGGTGAATACCGGGGCCGACTACTCGCGTTACCTGCCCCGGCGGACATCTGGTGGCGGGGTGGTGTGGTGGACGACGTTCGGGGCATCGATCGCGCCGATCTTCCTGCTCGGGTTCGGGCTGCTGCTCGCCGGGTCCTCCACCTCGCTGTCGACCGCGATCAACACCGACCCGATCGGCGCGCTCGCCACGATCTTGCCGACCTGGTACCTGGTGCCGTTCGTCATCGTCGCGGTGCTGGGACTCGTCGGCGGCGCGGTGCTCGACATCTACTCCTCCGGACTGACGCTGCTCGCCGCCGGGCTGCGCGTACCGCGCTGGTCGGCCGCGCTTTTCGACGGCGTGCTGATGATCGTCGGCACGATCTACGTGGTGTTCTTTTCCAAGAACTTCATCGGGCCGTTCGAGGGCTTCCTGATCACCCTCGGGGTGCCGATCGCGGCCTGGTGCGGCGTGATGCTCGCGGACATCGCCCTGCGCCGTACCGCGTACGCCGAGGCCGACCTGTTCTCACCGACCGGGCGGTACGGCGTGGTGCGGTGGGTGCCGGTCGGGCTGATGGTCCTCGGCAGCGTCCTCGGCTTCGGGCTCGTGGTCAACACCTCCGCGGGCTGGCTGTCCTGGCAGGGGTACCTGCTCGGGCCGTTCGGCCTCGGCGGCAAGACGGGCACGTGGGAGTTCGCCAACCTCGGGGTGATCGTCGCGCTGGTGGTCGCGTTCCTCGGCTGGCTGGCGCTTGGCCGCGCCGCCGTCAGAAGGCAGGAAAGCGCACCCGCGGAGACCGGGACACCCGCGGGCGCCAGCGCCTAGAGCGGCCGCGGGCCGTCCGGTGCCGTGATCGCGGGTCATCCGCGGGAAGGTGCCGTGATTGCGGGTCATCCGCGGGAAATCACCGCGGGGCCAGCCGGTTTGTCACGTTTTGCGGGCATTTGCCGACTGGATCTACCGGCTGGTAACACGATTGCGTGACGCAGGGGGCGATATCCGCCCCGCATGACCCGCGATCTTTTGCAGGGTCCCCGCCCTGGCAGGTCGAGTGTGGCGGGCGGAGCCTCCGCCCGTTCGCGGCCAGGGTGCGGGTAGTCGAAGGAGCGTCCGCGCCCCTAGTCAGTGGTGACCGTAGTAGAAAAAGCCGGAAAAGATGGTTGCGGTCTGCGGCTGGCCCGGGTTTGTGGCTGAGGCCGCTGGCCAGGTGCGGCACCGCGGCGCTGCCCCCGTGGTTGCCGTCCCCAGCTACTGACCTCTTGGAATCGCTCGTCCAAGCCGTAGTCCCTGAGGAGTAACCGGGTGCTCATGGCGTCGTCTGCTGGGGTACCAGGGAATACGACACCCGGTGGATGCGCCGTTGCGGTCTAGGACGGAGCATGGGCGCATGAGGCACATGCGTATTGCCATCGTGGGAGCCGGCCTGGCCGGCCTGGCGACGGCCGCGGCCTTTCACCAGGCGGGCCATGACGTCCAGGTCTTCGAGCAGGCGGATAGCCTGCGCGCCAGCGGGCTCGCGATCAACCTGTGGTCGAACGCGACGTCGCTGCTTCCCGGCTTCGGCTTGCCGGCCGCCCGCATACCCGGTGAGCCGTTCTCCCGGATGGTGTGGCGCGCGGCCGGGCGCGAGGTCGCGTCGATGGACCTGCCGGCCCGCGGCCTGCCGCACGTTAACGTCGAGCGCGCCGAACTGCTCAACGCACTGGCAGGCGCCTTGCCGGCGGACGCCGTCAGCTACGGTGCGCGGCGCACCGACCCGGTGGCCCTGGCGCTCGGCAACGACCTGGTCGTCATCGCGGACGGCGCCAACTCGGCGCTGCGCGCCGCCGTGATCCGCCCGCCCCGCAAGCAGTGGACGTGGACGGTCTGGCAGGCCAGCGTCACCGCCGACGTTCCCGCGGTGCCAAGGGGCGCGGGCGCGAGCGTCCTCCGTCCCGGCCTGTTCGCCGGCGTCTGGCGGCTGTCGGGCGACCGCATCACCTGGTTCACCGAGCAGCCGGCGCGCAACCGGGGTGACGGCAAGCAACTGCTTGACGACCTGAGGGACGACGCGGACCCCGTCCTGCGCGAGCTAGCGCGGGCCACCGCGGAAGACTGGGTGGAGTGGCACGCGCGGGACCTGTGGCCGAGCAAGAGCCTGCATCGCGGCAACGTCGTGCTCGTCGGCGACGCCGCGCACGCCATGCTGCCCACGCTCGGCCAGGGCGCCTGCCAGTGCCTGGAGGACGCCGCGGTCCTGGCTTCCGCGGTCGCGGGGGAGGACACGCTCGACCTGGCGCTGCGCCGCTACGAGTCGGCGCGGGTACCGCGCGTGCGGCGGATCACCGCGCTAGCGCGCGTGGGGGCGCTCAGCAGGCGGCAGAGCGCGGCGAGCCGCCTCGTGCCGCCCGTGCTGAACGCCAAGTGGACCGCGCTCTCCGGCGGCCCGGTGCTGCGCAGGATCACCAGGCCGGTGTCAGTCGGCTAGGCCGGGTCAGCGACGCCCGGTCGGGTTGTCGCCGTACCGGCGGCGGAACTGCTCCACCCGGCCGGCGGTGTCGACCACGCGGGACTTGCCGGTGTAGAAGGGGTGGCTCGCGGACGAGATTTCCACGTCGATAACGGGGTACGTGTTGCCGTCTTCCCACTCGATCGTGTGGTCGCTGGTCACCGTCGACTTCGTGAGGAACGCGAAATTCGCCGAGCGATCACGGTAGACCACCGGGTGGTAGTCGGGATGAATGCCTGGTTTCATGACAAGCCCTCCCTGCTCGCGAGCGTTTGCGTACTCAACGTGCCCGCGCCCGAAGATGTTCCATGAACTCACTCCGGGGACGTATACCGAGTTGTGGTCGGGCAAAGGCCGGGGATGGGACGGGATTGCGACCACGAGTCGGTACACCTTGAGCGCCAGAGTTCGGGTCGGGCTCTGAGCGGTCAGTGAGCCTCCTGGCACGTGACGTTCAGCCAAGGTGGCGAGGCTAGTTGATGACAAGGCCTGTCCCGATCGAACGGAGCCTGAGGATGAATTCAGCGACGGCCAGCGCCCCTCTTCCCGCCCCGGCGGGCGAGCAGGAGTGGCTGACCATCATCTTGCGCCCGGCCGGGTCGCTGGACCACGCCGCGGTGCGGCGGCTGGGCGCGGCGCTCGGCCACCTGGCGGCCGGCAGCGACATGGTCATCGTGGACCTGACCGCCGCCGTGGTCCACAGTCCGCGCGAACTGGCGCTGGCGCTGCGCGAGCCGGCCAGGGACTTCGAGCGCGCAAGCCGGTGCCTGCTGGTGCTCGGCGCCTCCACCGCGCTGACGGCCGAGCTCGACCGCGCCGCCGTCCCCGTCGCCACGCTGGCCGCCGACGCGCTGTCGACACCGCTGTCCCCGCCGCTGTCCCCGCCACTGGCCGCACAGCTACCTACCCAGCGGCCCGCGAGCGCTCACTCAAGCAGCGCCCGCCCGTAGTTGGCCATCGAGCGGTTGTACCGCGGCAGGTGCGCCGCCAGCGCGACCAGCACGAGGGACAGCCCTTCGCGCTCGCGGCCAAGGCTGGCAAGGCACAGCGCGGTCGTGGCCGCGAGCGCGTCATCCAGATGGTCGGAACTCTGCGCCCGCTCGGCCTCGAGCAGCTCAAGCGCGGTCGCCGTCTCGCCGACGTTCCGCAGCGAACTGGCCAGCTGAATCACCGCCCGCCGCCGGTTCTCGCCGGTCAGGCCGCCGCGCTCGAGCGCTTCGCGGTAGAGCGGCACGGCCAGGTCGGAGTGCCCCCAGCTGTCGCGGGCGCAGGCCCGGTGAAACAGGCCATCGGCGTCGCCTGCGGGCAGCTCGGCCGCCAGCGCGTCGACCTCGGCGAAGAAGACGTCCTCCCGCTCGTAGTCATCGATCGCCGCAAACAGGTCGGCGGCGCGCCGGTTGACATCGGCCCGCAGGTCGGCGGGGTTGGCGGCGGCACCCACAGGCGTACTCCTTAGCAGGGGTCCGTAACGATATCAGCTATCCGCGCACCCGCCCGGCTTAGCCCTCGTGCACGCCGGCCGCCACGCCGGACGGGTCATCGAGCGACTCGTGGAGCCTGCCACCGTTCGGATAATTCACATTCTTCATCCCGAACGGTGGCGTAGTGACCCACCGGGGCAACGGCACCCGCTGGCGCCCGACGAGCGGCATCGCGAGCGGTGTGCGGGCGATCAGCTCGGTGAACGGGACGCAGCAGGCGAAGATGAGGCCCACGGTCAGCAGGCAGAGCAGCGGCCAGGGGATCACCGAGGTCATGTGCTGCCAGCCGAGCCAGATAAGCGCGGTCAGCACCATCACGTGCGCCAGGTAGACGCCGTAGGCGTCGTCGGAACCGGTGCGGACGACCGCTTTGGTGAACCGGGACCGGCCGGGCTTGACCAGGGCCACGCCCGCCAGGTAGCCGCACGCGATCGCGCCGACGTTGAACGGGATGAGGCTCGGCTGGAAGGGGTCGCTGGTCGAGCCGAGCGCGCTGGTCACGCCGTACTGCGCCAGGAAGTACACGGCCTCGGCGGCCAGCGCCGCGACCGCGGTCAGCGTGAAGATCAGCCGCGCGTGCCCGCGCACCCAGGCGTCCACCTGCTCGAGGTGGCACGCGACGATGCCGCCGCCGACCAGGTAGAGCAGGTAGCTGAGCCCGTCTTGCTCGTCGTACTTCATCATCAGCGGCGGCAGCAGCGACCAGTGCGTGGCGATCGCCATCGCCACCTGGGTCAGCGCCGCGGCCGCCAGGACCAGGCCGTGATGTCCCCTGGTCCGCCGCAGCAGCAGGGCCACCAGCGGGAACACGAGGTAGAACTGCGCGATCACGAGCAGGAAATACAGCTGGTAGTACCCCGTCTCCGCCATCGTGGCCAGCCCGTGCAGCGCCGACGTGACGCTGTGGTAATGCGCCGTCGGCATCAGGTACAGGAAGTAGATGAGCGTCCAGCACAGGTAAGGAATCCCGACCGAGACGAACCTGCGCCAGTAGAAGCGGCCGAGACCGCGCCACTTCAGGTCGGCGTAGGCGTACGTCAGCATGCAGGCCGAGATGAAGAAGAACCCTTCCCTGGACACGTGCAGCAACACCAGCGCAGCGCCGGCGCTCACACTCGCGGCCGCGGGCGCAAATGTCACGAGGGTATGCGTGCTGACCACGCCCGCCTGTTTGATCGGCCGCATGGCGTCGATCTGGTCAAGACGCCGGCGAGGAGGGGTAGTCATGCCAGGCAGGCTGCGTCCGGTTCCTGAAATTGCCGTTAAAAACGGGCAGACGGTCAGGAAGCTCGCAGCAGACTCTCCGCTCGAGCAGAGCGGCCGGTCGCCAAAGGTGCGGCAAAAGACCAGCCGCCCGCGACCTAACGCCGCTACACAGCGTCACGATCTGGCGGTAAAAGCCGGCCGCCGAGTTCCTGTGGTCTCACCACATTGACTCTCATATCCCCAGAGATTTGTATGACCAGCAGACAGGGCTTTGCGGGCTTTTGTCGGTTCGGTCCGGATGCCTGGAGGAGGGTGACGAGCAATGAGGCTTCGCACCGGGTACTTGCGGTACCTGACCACGGGGGCCATCGCGGTGCTCGCCGCCGTTCTCGCGGCCTGCTCGTCGGCCGGCGGCAGCGGGCCAAGCAGCACGAGGAGCACCACGCCGGCCGGGACCCCGCAGTACGGCGGGACGCTGAACTACCTGGTGAGCGGTCTGCTGTCGGAGTGGGACCTCGGGCTCGACCCGGCGACGGGCGGTGCCGCGCCGTCGATCTACGAGGACGCGATCTTCGGCCAGCTGTTCCGGCTGACCCCCTCCGGCGGCATCGAGCCCGTGCTCGCCACCGGCTACACGGTGTCCGGCGGCGGCACCCTGCTCACGATCACGCTGCACTCCGGGGTGAAGTTCTCCGACGGCACGCCGTTCAACGCCGCGGCCGTGGCGTGGAACATCCAGCGCGACCTGGCGACGCCGTCCACGGCGAGCCCGGTGGGGTCGTGGCCGCCCCTGGTCAAGACCGGCGGCATCGCCACGCCGAACGACACGACGGTCGTGCTGCACTTCACCTCGCCCTACGCGCCGCTGATCGCCACGCTCATCGGCTCGAACGTCAACCACATCGCGTCGCCCGCCGCGGTGGCCAAGCTGGGCCCGAAGCAGTTCCAGAAGACGCCCGTCGGCGCGGGGCCGTTCGAGGTCGAGACCAACCTCGTCGACCATCAGCTCACGCTGACGAAGAACCCGGGCTACTTCCAAACGGGCCGGCCCTACCTGGACAAGCTCGAGTTCACCACGGTCAGCGACGACCAGACGGCCATGCTGGCGCTGCAGTCCGGCACGGGCCAGGCGGCCCAGATCACGTCGCCGCCGATGATCTCCGAGGCGACGGCGAACTCCCAGTTCACCACCATGGTTACGAAGGGCTCGACGCCCACGCTCATCCAGCTGAACACCTCCGCGCCGCCGTTCAGCAACAAGCTCGCCCGGGAGGCGATCTACTACGCGACGGACTCCGTCGCGCTGGCGCAGCACCTGTACAACGGCATGTTCCCGACGTCCGAGTCGTTCCTCGGCCCCGGCGACCTCTTCTACCAGCCGACGGTGCCCGGGTACCTGGGATATGACCCGGCCAAGGCGAAGCAGATCGTCTCGAGCCTCGGCGGGCTCAGCATCAGCCTCTTCGGCCCCAACGACCCGCTCAACAGCGAGGCGCTGCAGGCCATCGCGCAGATGTGGGAGCAGGTCGGCATCAAGGTGACCGTGCACCCCTACTCGCTTGTCGGCCAGATCCAGGCGTTCTCGAAGAGCTGGCAGGCGGCGCTCCAGTCCAACGGCGCCTGGGACCCGGGCATCAGCGACGGCCTGCCGTTCCGCTTCCTGTCCACCGCGGAATTCAGCGGGGTCCACGACAAGGCGCTCGACGCGATGATGGCGCAGGCGGACCGGACCCTCGACGCGACGCAGCGGGCCACGGACTACCACAACATCGCGAAGTACATCAGCAGCCAGGCGTACGCGCCGTTCCTCGTCGCGTCCGCGCCGGTCTCCGTCACCGCGAGCGACGTGCACGGACCCGGTCTGACCACGCAGATCCCCGTGATCAGCACGGTGATAGTGCCCTACTGGGACGAAGCATGGATAGGAAAGTGAGCCAGTGCTCTGGATGTCCGTAGTCGTCGACAACGCGTGCACCCAGATCTTGGCGGCACTGGACGGCGGGGCTAAGCCCACGTCGCTGCGGGTCAGCCCCGTCGTCTACGACGCCGTCGCCGCGGTCAGGCCGAAGGAAGTGGCGCGGCACTACCCGCTGATGCTGCTCGGCCTGCCGCTCGTGGCCGATCACGACGTGCCCACCTACGACCCCGTTGTCGCCTGAAGAGGAGAGGACATGCTGACCGAGGAAGAGAACGAGGCGCTGTGCCGCGTCGGGCCGGGGACGCCGATGGGCAAGGTCTTGCGCCGGTACTGGACCCCCGCGTTCCAGCTCGGCGACCTGCCGGAGCCCGACTGCCCGCCGATCCGCGTCACCGTACTCGGCGAGAACTTCGTCGCGTTCAGGGACACCCAGGGTCGGCTTGGCTTCCTCGACGAGCTGTGCTGCCACCGCGGTGCCTCGCTCGCCCTCGGCCGGGTCGAGGACTGCGGCATCCGGTGCCTGTACCACGGCTGGAAGTACGCGGTGGACGGCACCATCATGGAGACGCCCAACCTCGGCCCCGCCACCTTCCGGGAGCGGGTCAAGCACGGGGCGTACCCGGTGCGCGAGGCGGGCGGGCTCGGCTGGGTCTACCTGGGCCCGCCAGGCACCGAGCCACCGTTCCCGAACTTCGCGTGGGCGAGCGCGGCCGCGGACGAGGTCGTCGTGTCCGAGATCATCATGGACTGCAACTGGATGCAGGCCCAGGAAGGGTCGATCGACTCCTCGCACGTGGGCATCCTGCACCTCGACACGCTCGCCACGATGGGATCGGGCCCGCGCAGCGTGGGCTCGTTCGACTTCGCCGGCGAGCCGTGGGACCTGGACATGCAGGTGCCCGGCGGCGGCCGCCGCGAGCCAGGTCAGCCGCCTAGGCCGGCCGTGTGGCCGAGCGCGGACAACGCGCCGCGCATCGAGTTGGAGAACACGCCGTTCGGCTTCCACTACGCGGCGATCAGGGACGCGACGGAGCCAGGGAAGAAGTTCGTCCGGGTCACCGCGTTCGTCATGCCGTACACCGCGCTGATCGGCGGCGCGAACGGCGCCGTGATCGTGGTGCCGCGCGACGATTACTCCTGCTCGACGATCGGCGTGTTCCGGCTGCCGCCCGGCACCGACACGGCCACGGCCGCTCGCCGCGGCATCGACAAAGCCGTGTGGGGCCCCGAGCCGGAAAACCGCAAGCTCAGGCTGCCGAAGCAGGACCGCGAGGCGATGGCCGCCGGCCTGAGCTTCGCCGGCTTCCGCGGCGGCAACCGCGTACAGGACGGCGCGGTGCAGATGTCCTCGGGCCCGATGTACGACCGGGCCAAGGAACACCTGGTGCCCGCCGACCTGGCGATCATCAGGCTGCGGCGGCTGTTCGCCGATTCCATTAGGCTGCTTGAGGCGGGCCACGACCCGGTCGGCCGCGGCGAGGGCTGCGACTTTACCCAGGTCACCGCCGCCTCACAGCTCATCGACGTCGGCCAGGACTGGCGGGACCTGGTACCCGGGCACCTGGGCAGCAAGGAACCAGCGAACTGAGGACAGCGACATGAAGGTGTGGATCGACCAGGCCGACTGCATCGGTTCCGGGCTGTGCCAGGCGATCGAGCCGCAGGTATTCGCCATCGGCGACGACGACGGGCTCGCCCGCGTCCGGCAGGGCGACCGGGTGCTGCCGCCGGGCCCGGACAACCGGGCGACGGTCCCGGCGGAATGCGAGGCCAACGTCCAGGACGCGGTGGACTCCTGTCCGGCCGGCTGTATCCAGGCGGAGGAGTAAGACGCGGGAAGTCTCGGCGGTAACGCCGGCCTGCTCCGCCGCCGCGGTCTGGCGTGGCCGGGTGGCGGTGGCCCGCAGGTAGCGCCGGGTGGCGACGGAGACCAGGCAGACGGCGAGCGCGATCACCCGGACGGTGCCCTCGGTCGGCCAGGGCAGCAGGTGCGTCAACTGCATCCGCAGCGTCCAGGGGTGCATGGCTTCGTTGAGCGACAGGTAGATGACGAGGCCGGTCGCGAGCACCGCGGCGACGTCGGCCACCGCCTGCACCGCCAGGACGCGGGCGGGCCGGGCCCCGGCCGCCTGCTCGGCGGGAGCGCCGTTACGACGTCCGAGCTGCAGGTACCTGCTGGTCACAAGGCAGACGATGGCGACCGCGAACGCGATGAAGCCGGCGGTGTCGGTCCGCAGGCGCGGGATGGCGGGCCAGTACGGGTAGGCGTCGTCCAAGTCGCCGAAGCTGCCCACGAAGGCCGACCCGACCCAGATCAGAAAGGCGGCATAGCCGAGGCCGAGGGAGGCGGACTCGACAACCAGCCTGCGGTTGTCCTGCCTTCTGCTGCGCACGCTGCTCACTATAGGGGACCTCTTGCTGTCGGCACCGTCACCCGTGCGAGGCCGCCGCGGTCGCCGTAACTGAGCCGCTTTCCCCCGGCAAGAAGGATGGGGGCTTGGGGGACGGGCTAACGGCCAGGGCGATGGCGATTCCAGCCGCGATGACCACCGCGAGGCCGAGGGCCGCGGGCAGCAGCCAGCGGGGGCGGCGCCGGCGAGCGACCGCCTGGTCCGTCGCCGGTGTGTACCGGGCGGGACGGGGAGTGGGTGCCGCCGGGTGGACCGCGTGCGTCGCCGGGCCGGTCGCCGGGACCATGGTGGGGGGCGGCAGGGCGGGCGTGAACGTGCCGGACTCAAGCACGGCGACCACCTGGTCGGGCCAGAACTTCCCGGGTGTGACACCCGGGTATGCCGCCGATCCCGCGGCAACGGTCTCGATCAGCCGGTCGAGGGCCGGGCGGAGGCCGGGATCCTTCGCCAGGCAGGGGTCGATGATCGGGCGCAGCGACGCGGGGACGCGGCTGAGGTCCGGCTCCCCGTGTACGACGCGGAAGCCGATCGCGAAGGCCTCGCCGCCGCCGAACGGCGCGACGCCGGTCGCGGCGAAAGCGAGCACGCTGCCAAGCGAGAAGATGTCGCTTGCCGGGCCGACGGGGTGACCCTGAGCCTGCTCGGGTGACATGTAGGCGGGGGTGCCGATCGCCGTGCGGGTCGCGGTCACCACCGTGCCGCTCGTCGTCCTGGAGATGCCGAAGTCGATCACGCGCGGCCCGTCGGCGGCGATGAGGATGTTGCCCGGCTTGAGGTCGCGGTGCACAAGTCCTTGCGCGTGGATCGCCTGCAGGGCCTCGGCGAGGCCGCCGGCCAGCCGCCACACCGCGTCCTCGGGCAGCGGGCCGGACTTGGCGACCAGGTCGGCCAGCGGCGGTCCCGGCACGAAGGTAGTGGCGAGCCAGGGCGGGGTGTCGTCCGGCCCGGCGCCGACGACCGCCGCGGTGTAGGCATCGCTGACCGTCTGCGCGGCGGCCACCTCGCGCCGGAACCGCTGCATGAACTCCGGGTCGCGGGCCAGGTCCGGGTGCACGACCTTGACCGCCACCGGCCGGCCACCCGGCGAATAGCCGAGGTACACCCGCCCCATTCCGCCCGCGCCCAGCCGTGCGTGCAGGCGGAAACCGCCAATCTGCTGCGGATCATCTGCCGCCAACGGCTCCACGAATGCGACCATACCGGCCGCTGCCGGCACCCGGGAGAGTCTTGCCGTAAGGCGCTTAGGTCAGGGATTTTCGGTAAGTTCGGCGGAGCGTTGAACCTTCCGGTGGCTGCGGTGCGTACCACGAGGCGTGAAGATCGCGACGCCTGTCATCACGTTGATTGTCGGCTTGGCCCTGGCCTTCTCATTGCTCTTTGACGACATGACCGCGGTGTCCGCCAAGAAGGCCGCGCTCGCCGCGGCCGCTGCGAGCGCGGCGGCTTCGGCCAGCGGGCCCGCTTCTGCCCGCGCGTCGGCTTCAGTTAGCGCGGTAGCTTCAGTTAGCGCGGGGGCCGCCGCGCATTCGCCGTCACCATCGTCAACGCTCGGGTTCGTGATCCCTCCGCACGCCAACTACACGGGCGAGGTCCAGGGCGACCTCGGAGACATCGCGATCGCCGTGCACGACACGTTCGCGATTGCCTACTTCTGCAACGGCAGCACGCAGGAGGCATGGCTCAAGGGCACGCCGGACGGCGGGAAGCTGTCCATGACGGGCAAGGGCAACGCCAGTCTCACCGCTAACTACGCGCTCGGCCACATTCGCGGCACGGTGGTCGTGAACGGGATCAGCTACCTGTTCTCCGTCGTCGCGGTGCACAAGCCGTCTGGGCTGTTCGAGTCGATCGCCGACGTGCGCGGCGCCACCATCAAGGCCGGCTGGATCGTCCTGTCCAACGGCGCCGTGGTGGGCTCGATGATGCCCAACGTGAACGCCGCCCACCCCACGTCGCAGGCGGCGCCGAAGCTCAACCTCTCCGCACTGACGGCGCAGTACGAGGGCACCACGATCAAGGTGACGCCGGTCGACGGCGAAACCGGTAGCGGGTTCTGACTTCCCGGCTCTGTCGCGGCTATTGACCGAGAAAGGAACAACAGCATGGCAGCACAATGGGAGCCGCCCCCGGCGACCAGGCTGGACCCGGTCCAGCCGGATCCGTCCGCCCGGCTGCTCGTCGTGCCCGCCCTCGCGGGCTGCCTGGTGGCCCTGACGCTTGGCATCTACGGACGGCTCCACCCGCCGACCGGGGTGGCCGTGGACATCGTGGGATTCTCCAGCCCGGCCACGGTGAAGGCCTGGCTCGCCTCGGTCGCGGTGGTGTTCGCCCTTGTGCAATTCGGCTCTGCCCTGGTCATGTACGGGAAGGTGCCGTGGGTGGCCGCGCGGCCCTGGATCAGCGGCCTGCACCGCTGGTCGGGGCGGATCGCGTTCATCGTCACCGTCGTGGTCGCGGTGCACTGCCTGTACGCACTCGGGTTCGAGACCTTCGATGCCCGGGTCCTGGTGCACTCGATCGCCGGCTGCCTGTTCTTCGGCACGTTCACCATCAAGATGCTGGCGCTCACCAGGCGCGGGATGCCGGGGTGGGTGCTGCCGCTGCTCGGCGGCCTGGCCTTCGCGCTGCTGGTGCTCATCTGGTTCACTTCGGCCTTCTGGTTTTTCTCGATCTTTGGCTTCAGGCGGTGAGTGAAATGGACGAGACAGGAGACCACCAGCTGCCGCCGGGCGGTCAGCCGCCGCAGTACTGCCAATCACGGGGCCGTCGTACGCTGCTGATCGGCGCGGGTGCGACATGCGCCGCGATGCTCACGGGATGTACCACGTACGACGCCAACAACGGCGGCTTCGCTGGCCAGTCATCCGCCCCCGGCAGCAGTGCCGCCGCTTCCGCCTCCGGCCCGGGTACCAGCACCGGCGGCGCACTTGCGGCCGGTGTCCTCGCGACCACCTCCGAGGTCCCTGATGGCGGCGGGAAGATCATCGACGGCCAGAACATCGTGCTCACGCAGCCCGAGGCCGACTCGTTCAAAGCGTTCACGGCGGTGTGCACCCACCAGGGCTGCATCGTCAACAGCGTTTCCGGCGGGACCATCAACTGCCCGTGCCACGGCAGCAAGTTCAGCATCAAGGACGGCTCGGTCGTCCACGGCCCCGCCACGCAGCCCTTGGCCGCCATCGCCATCAAGGTCGAGGGGACCTCAATCGTCCAGGGCTAAGCCGGCGGCCGCGTCACGGCCGAGTCCGCATTCCACCAGCACGACCTCCAGCGTGCGGAGCGCGTAGTAGACCCGCGACTTCGCGGTACCGACCGGGATCCCCAGGACCCGGGCCGCGTGGTTGACGGTCTGGTCCCGCAGGATCGTCTCGTTGAGTATCTGCCGGTGCGAAGAGGTCAGCTGGCGCATCGCGTCCGCTATCGCGACCCGCAGCAGGGTGGCCGCCGTGTCGTCGTCAACGGGCAGGTCGCCGGCCGCGTACTCGCCGGCTTCCGCGGGTCGCGCCCGTTTCCTGCGATGCTCGTCGATGACGATCCGCCGGGCCACCGCCGCCAGCCAGGGCATCAGCGACGAGCCGGACCGGTCGAGACGGCTGGCCTCCCGCCAGGCGCGGACCATGGTCTCCTGCACGACGTCTTCTGCACGGTGCGGGTCCCCGTCCGTCAGGCGCAGCACAAAAGCCATCAGCGGCGCCCGGTAGGTCTGGTACAGCGCCGTGATAATGGCGTCTTCGCCGCCTGTGACCCCCACCGGCCCCGAGCGGAATCCCCCGCCCAAAAGACTCACGACGCCATTTAATAACGACTAACCCGTCGCCGGTTAGCATTAATCGTATATCGACGAATAACCGTAATATGTCGAAAAAAGTGAACACTATGCATCGAGCGGTCCTGCCGGTCCGCCCAGATTCCGTCCGCTCAGCGGGCCGCGAGCCGAGGCGCCGCACCCGGCCTGAGCAGGACACGACGAAACTTTGCGCCAGAATGCGCTCCTAGCGCTACCCTCGGGAGACGTGGTGTGAATGAGGGGGAGGCCGGGACCGGGGTGGCAGGATCGCAATCACAGGAGCCCAGAGATGCTGGCTGGGATCCAAGGCTCAATACCGGGGTCCCGCAAGTGGCGCGGGTGTACGACTACTGGCTTGACGGGAAGGACAACTTCGCCGCCGACCGGATCGTCGCCGAGGAGACGCTGGCGGTCTTCCCTGGCATCAGGCAGTCCGCGCAGGCCAACCGGGCGTTTCTGCGCCGGTCCGTGCGTTACCTGGCAAGCGAACAGGGGATCCGCCAGTTCCTCGACATCGGCACCGGGCTGCCCGCGGACGCCAACACCCACGAGGTGTCGCAGGCCATCGCGCCGGAGAGCAAGGTCGTCTACGTGGACAACGACCCGCTGGTCCTCGCGCACGCCCGCGCGCTGCTGACCAGCAGCCAGGAAGGCGTCACGGCCTACCTGGACGCCGACATTCACGACACGGACGCGATACTCGAGCAGTCGGCGAAGACCCTGGACTTCGGACGTCCGGTCGGCATCATGCTGCTCGCGATCCTGCATTACATCCCGGACCTGGCCGAAGCGCGACGGATCGTGGACCGGCTGCTCGGCGCCGTTCCCGCGGGCAGCTTCCTCGTGGCCTCCCACGCGGGCACCGACCTGCTGCCGTCGAACGTCGTCGCGTTCGAGGAGACGCTCAACGCCCATCTGCCCGCGGATCGGCGGCACGTCGCGCGCCCGCGCGACGTGGTGGCCGAGTTCTTCGACGGCCTCCGGTTCGTCGATCCCGGCCTGGTGCGGGTGAGCGACTGGCGCCCGGATTCCCCCGCGGAGGCCGGCACCCCGACGATCCTGTGGGGCGGCGTCGCGAGCAAGCAGTAAGGCCGGGAGAAAGCCGTAAAGGGCCGGCTATCCCGCGCTTCTCGGCTTGATGGTTCTCGGCTTGAGCCTGGCCATGGGCATCGGCGGCGCGGGCAGTCGCTGCGGCGTGCCCGGGTACCCCTCGACCCGGCCGAACTGGTCGTCCTCGTCCTGCCAGGCTTGCCGGAAGGCCTCGATCTCTTCGTGGCTGCGGCCGACGAAGTTCCACCACATGACGATTTCCTCCGTGAACGGCGTGCCGCCGAGCAGCAGGACGCGCGCCTGCGCGCCGCCCAGGTTGGCCAGCTCTACCGTGCCCGCGCCGGGCGGCTGATAACCGAGCTCCGACCGTTCGAGGCGGGTGCCCGCCAGGCCAACGGGCCCGGCGTCCACGAGCACGCCGTGCTCGTACGTGGGATCCACCGGCAGCGAGAGCCTCGCGTGGGCGCCGAGCACGATCTCGGCGCCGAGCAGCGGCGAGTACGTTGGCACCGGCGACTCGCTGCCCGCGAGCGTGCCGAGGAACACGCGCGCCGTCGCCCGGCCGGGACCGGCGGGGGCGAGATCGACCGCGGGCGGCGCGTAGTGCCGGAAGTCCCGCGCGCCGTCACGGTCGGCGGCGGGCAGCGCCACCCACAGCTGCACGCCGTGGAGCACCGTCGTGGTCGGGGTGGACACCTCCGAGTGGCAGATCCCGTGCCCGCTCGTCATGAGGTTCAGCTCACCCGGGCGCACGAGCGCGTGCGTGCCAAGGCTGTCACGGTGCTCCACTTCGCCAGAGAACAACCAGCTCACGGTCTGCAGTCCCGTGTGCGGATGCGGCGCCACGTCCATGGGAGTGCCCACGGTGACGTCGTCGGGCCCGTAGTGGTCGGCGAAGCACCAGGCGCCGATCAGCGACCGCTCGCGCTGCGGCAGCGTCCGCCGGACGCGCATTGCCCGCGGTCCGCCGAGCGGGACGTCCCGCGCGGTCAGCACCTCGACCCCGGCGACGCCCGGCTGGCCGCCGCGGCCGGCCAGCTCGACCGGGGCCGCTTCCAAGTTGCTCATGAGCCAAGAGTATTGATGGTGGCGATCTTGCGGCGCAGCACCGTGCGCTCCGGCTCGCTGCGGGACAGCGCCAGGGCGCGCTCAAGCTCCGCGCGCGCCTCGTCCTTGCGACCGAGGCGGGTGAGCAGTTCGCCCCGGACGCTCGGCAGCAGGTGCGACCCCGGCAGCGCGCCGTCGGCGAGCAACTGGTCCACGATGCGCAGCGCCGCGGCGGGCCCCTCCGCCATCGCGACCGCGACCGCCCGGTTAAGGTCGACCACCGGCGACGGCGCCAGCCTGCCGAGCGCCTCATAGAGGATCACGATGCGCTCCCAGTCGGTCGCGTCGACCGACGGCGCGACCGCGTGGCCCTCCGCGATCGCCGCCTGCAGGCCGTACGCGCCGAGGCCGCGGCCGGTACCTTGCGCGCACGCCAGGGCCGCCCGTCCCCTGCGGATCGCGGCCTGGTCCCAGCGGCCTCGGTCCTGCTGCTCGAGCAGTACCGGCTCCCCGCCTGGGCCCGTCCGCGCGGGGAAGCGGGCGGCGGTCAGTTCGAGCAGCGCCAGCAGGCCGTGCGCCTCCGATTCCTCCGGCATCAGGCGGACCAGCACCCGCGCCAGGCGTTGCGCCTCCGCGGCGAGGTCGAGTCGTATGAGGTCGGCACCGGAACTCGCCGACGATCCCTCCGTGAAGATCACGTAGATCACGCTCAGCACCGACCCGAGCCGCTCGGCCCGCTCCGCCGCCGGCGGCACCGCGAACGGGACACCGGCCGCGGCCAGGGTCTTCTTCGCCCGGGTGATCCTGGCCGACACGGTCGCGGCGGGGACGAGGAACGCCCGGGCGATCTCGTCGCTCGTCAGCCCGCCGACCACGCGGAGGGTAAGCGCCACCCGGCCCTCCCGCGACAGCAAGGGGTGGCAAGCGGTGAACATCAGCGCGAGCACGTCGTCGTCGATGCGGTCCGGGTCCCATGGCAGGTCCGCGGGATCGGAGCCCGCAGCGACCGCGGCAGCGCCGCCCTCGCCCAGGTCACGGGCGAGGACGGCGTACCGCTCGTCGAGCGCGGCGCGCCTGCGGAACCCGTCGATCGCCCGGCGGCGGCCGACGGTGAGCAGCCACCCGGTCGGGTTGGCCGGCACGCCGTCGCGCGGCCAGGTCACCAGGGCCTCGGCGAGCGCCTCCTGCGCGAGATCCTCGGCGAGCGCGAAGTCCCCGGTGTACCGGGCGAGCGCGCCGACGATCCGCGCGGACTCGATCCGCCAGACCGCCGCGACGGCTTCCCGCCCCGCACCCGTCACAGTTGGCCGGTGGCCTCGCGCCACGCCCGCTCCTTCTTGATCCAGTCGTTGTCCTGCGGGAACTCGTCGATCGTGGTCACCCGGCGGATCTCGGTCTTGAAGCCGGGCCCGTTGACCGGCAGCCGCTTGGCCCACTCGACGGCCTCTTCTTTCGAGGCCACGTTCAGTATGTAGAACCCGCCGAATAGTTCCTTCGTCTCCCCGTAAGGCCCGTCGGTAACGACGGGCGGCTCGGCGGAGAAGTCCACGACCACGCCCTCGGCGGCATCGTCGAGCCCTTCCGCGGCGAGCAGCACGCCCGCCCGGATCAGTTCCTCGTTGAACTTGCCGACGGTCTCGATCATCTCGTTCATGTCCTTGCCCGCCATCGACGCGTAGGCCTCGTCGGTGGCCCGCATGACCAGCATGTACTTCATGTCCGTCTCCCTGGAGTAACCGGGGCCCCGGGTGGGGCCAGCTCACCCTTTGGTCGAGCGGGCAAGCCGTGGATCGACAAGCTCCTGAGAGTTTCTCAGCATCAGCTCCGAGATGATCACAACTGGAGTTGTCCGCGGCTGTTTTCCAGCAGGGTGATGGCGAGCGTTACCGCCTCGCGGACCAGGTGCTCATCGTCGGTGCCCGCGCTGGCTCGGGTCCGCACCAAGCTAAGCCACGCTTCAGTGCTGACCACCGCTGCTTCGGTGTCGTCCCGTTCGGTGCGGACCGCGGCTTCATAGACACCCTTGGTCCGCCGCCAGCGCTGCCGCGCCACGAACAGCGATGCGCATTCCATGCGGTTGATCAGCAGCGCCGCGCCTGCCGCGAGCGCGAGGATGAAGGCGCTCACCACGACCCCGGCCATCAAGGCATGCCGACCGGAGCCGTGCAGGACCGCGAGCAGCGCCGAGAGCGAGACCGCGGCCGCGGAAGCCGCGCCGACCACCGGCCAACGGTGTTCCCGGCTGGCCAGCGCCGCCACCCAGGCGCCGATGAGCCAGACCGCGGCGGCCGCGAGAGCCGGAAGCACCGGGGCGACGCTGCCGAGCGACTTGCTGAGTTCGATAACGTCCAGCACCGTCAGTGCTGCCCCCAGCAGGCCAAGTACGGGCAGCCCAACGCCGAGACTGACGGTTCGGAAGCGGCGCGGATCGAGCCGATGCCTGAGTTCCTCGTAGGCGAGCCGGGCGGCCTGTTCCGCGGCGAACGTCCGGATGACGTTCGCCGCGGCAGTACGGGCCAGCGCCCGGCAGTGGCTTGCTTCGGACTGCAGGCTGGCCGCTTCTGGGTGACCTTCGAGCAGTTCCCCGATGATCTGTGACGGACTTCGCGTCTGGTTGGGAAGCACTCTCCCGCTTTCCTCTCCTCATATGTCGGGCTACTCACTAGAGACGCCACCCGCGGCCTTCTGACATGCGTGTCAGCCTCACCCGGCCGGTCTCTCAACTCGTTGGGAGCGAGGTCCGTGCGTAGCGCGGGGGCAAGCGAAGGAGAACGGGGCAATGCGGAAGTTCATCGAGTGGGGCGGGGCCGTGGGGACGGCAATCGCCCTGACCGGCTGTAGTCTGCTGGGCGCGGGCGGCCCGACCAGGGGAGGATCGACCGGTCCGCCGGTCGTACTCACCCAGGACACGCAGCCCTCGGCGCTGCTCGCCGTGCTGAGCGGGCCAGGTTCTGGCGCTGGCCTTTCCGGCCTTGTCGCCGCCACCGCCCGGTCGCGTGAGGACCTCGCGATCATGCAGTCCGGCGCGCCGTCCGCGACCGTACTCAGCTCGTCCTCCCCGGCTCCGCCCTCCACGGTGGTCCCGGGAATGCCGCTCGCCCCTGGCGCGGGTGAAACCTCCTATCTGGCGGCGCAGTACGCCAGCCGGCTCAAGCACTGGCACGGCGAGGTGGCGGTCGGCCAGCGCGCCGAGGCCGCGAAGGTGCACCAGGCGCTATCAGCGTGGCTGACCGGACTTGGGCTTCAGACCAGGCTCGCCAAGCTCGCCGAGCCGCGGGGGCCGGGGCCGGAGGGCAGCCTCGCCGCCGAGAGCGCCGTGGCCGCCGACGCGCTGGCTGGGCTCGAGGAGGAGTCGGGCAACGTGTTCGGCCGCCACCGCGTGGTCCTGCTGTACACCGATGACCTGGCCAGTCGGCCGCCAACGGGGGAGCTCGCCGGAGACACGGTCCTCGTGGTCACGAGTTACCTGCCGACTGCCGCCGCGGCCAGCGCCGCCCAGGCGAACCTGCTCGCGGCCGGGGCCGCGCAGGCCGCGGTGATCGGTCCGGAGGTGACCGCCGCGCAGTTCGCGGCGCTGGTCTCCACCGACCTTGGTCAGGGTGGCATGCAGGAGCACGTATCCGCGCCGGTGCTGTTCGCCAATAACGGCGCGGTCCTGAACGCAGTTGCTGTCGCCCAGCTCGCCGCGCTCTTGCCGCGGCTGCGGGAGGCAAAGGTGACGGCGGTGGTTAACGGCTTCGCATCGACCACGGGCAATGCATTGGGCAACTACGCGTTGTCATACCGGCGAGCGGCCGCGGTGGCGGCCTTTTTCGAGGCTCATGGCATCCCGGCCGGTTCGCTGATCAATGTCGGACACGGGGCCAGCGACCTGGTCGCGCCGGGAAGCTCTGGCCTCAATCGCCGGGTGACCGTGGTCATCGAGGGGCCGGCCGGATAACCGTCTTGCCGGGAAGAGTGCCGCCCGCCGGCCGCTCGTCCGGCGGGCGGCACTCCCTTACTCGCCCAGGATCTCGGCCAGGTAGGCCGCGTCGGGCAGGGGAGCCTGGGGGGCGAGCACGGCCGCCGCCCGGCCCGGATCCCCGGCCGCCTCCCAGTCGCGGCGGCACCGCTCCCAGGCCGCGCCGGCGAGCGCGACCCAGTCCGCGGCGACCGTCCCCGGCGCTATGCCCGCCGGAGCGCGCTCGGCCCGCAGGGCCGCATCCGCCCACCGCAGCGCCCGCCGGATCCTGTGTACCTTGGTCCCGGGCACGGGCTTATCGCCCCGGTCGACCACCTCCACCCACGTCTCGCTCAGCTCGTCTAGTGGGTGCGGGAGCTGGAGCTTCGCCTGGACCGTGGATCCGGCTTGCGCAAGGCTCGCTCGCACCAGGACACGCCGCACGGCCGGGTCAACCAGCCGGACTTGGCATCGTGCTACTGCTTCAGGGTCCGCTCCGGGTGCCAGCGTCGCCTGCACGGTGACCCAGTTCCCGCCACTGTCGCGGCAGATGCGGAGGTCGGAGTGCGGCGACAGCCCGGGCCGGAACAGCCCGTCGGGCACGAGTCCCAGGTCGAGCGTCCACTGCAACCCCGGCAGGCGGACACAGTCCTTCGACAGGCCCTCCACTTCGGCGGCCACGTCCAGCCCAGGCCCGCGGGGCCGAGCGGCCGGGCTCACGACGATGTTTTGCCGCAGCCGCGCAACGGCGCCATCGCACTCATCGGCGACCAAGTCGGCGGCCGCGAGTGCCATCCGGGCCGCCTCGTGCGGAACGGCCACCTGGCCGCCATCCAGGCCACGGACCGCCCGACGAGCCTCGGCGCGCGCGCGGGCACGCATGCCCGCCTGCTCCGCCAGCACGGCCGCCTCGGCCGCCCACCAGGGCGAACTGCCCGGCACCGAGCTGGTGACGCGGGCCGCGTCGAGGCGGGCAAGCCGGGACAACGCCGCGCACAGCCGCGGCTGCGGCGTCAGCGGGCTCGGCTCCGCCCTGGCGCGCTCGGCCACATCGCGCAGCCTGTCCGGGGCCTGCGGGCCGAACAAGCGGGTAACCAGCGTCGTGACGGATGCGCCGTCCCCATCGACAATCGCCCGGATCAGGTGGCCGTGGGCCCGGTCGAAGGCGAGGTCGACGCCCTCGACCGGCATAAGCTCGGCCTCGCCGGCCGGACCGGCTGGGGGTCCGTCAAGGATGACCTGGCCGGTCTCAGGCTCATAACTCGGCGTGAGGTCGTTCATGACTACAACTCCACACCCGATTGTGCGATCTTGGCTAGTTGATTGTCCCCACGATGACTCGTGTCGGCGTACGGGAGGAGCGCTTGCAGGCTACGTGAGGGGTGCCCGCTGCTCACGACGCTGGGAACAAGTGGCGGACAGCCTCCTCGAGGGCCGCGACCCACCGGCCACGGTCGATTCCGGCCGGGGCGACCGAGCCAAGCGCCCAGGGGAGCAGCATCTGACGGAGCCCGCCAATGTGCCGTTTCAGGTTGTCCGCGGCTTCGCTGTGCGCGGCCCGGGCCTCGGCTGCCTTTTGCCGAGCGTGTCGCGCACTGGCGCGCGACCGGGATGAGGTCAGCGAGCGGGTTCGGCCCAGTACCGCTGATCCGCACAGCACCAGCCCGGCCGAGATCGCGGTCAACATGGCGGACTGCAGGAGCGCGACGGGGAGCGACTCGGCCGCCACCGTGGTGAGGAACTGAGTACGCAGTCCCAGGAGCGCGAGATACGCGGTCGCCACGACCGCCACCAGCAGGGCGCGCCGTCGCGGGTACCTGCTGGTCCACTCGAAACCCAGCATCGCGCCGATCGACGCGGCCACGAGGATGAGCGTCACCAGCGAGGTTCCGCCCGAGTCAAGGCCGAACGCCTCAGCGGCCCAGTTCAGCGGAACGGCGTCAAGAACTACGAGCAGGAAGACCAGGACGTACCCCGTGGTGAAGCCGAGCATCCGGTGACCCGCGGGGTCGTGCCGGGTCAGGTACGCGGCGTCGCGCCGCTCCGCTTCCTGCCGCGCCTGCTCCGCCTCCCGCGCGCGTTCAGCGAGTTCCTCGAGGTGGACGTGGGCCCGAACCGTCTCGGTGATTTTGTCCGTCACTTCGGGATGGTCCGTGAGCCAGTGCTGTATCGCGACGTTGGCTTCTGCTTGCAGGGCCATGTCTTCGTGGCTGATCTCCGGGGGAATCCCGGGCGATGGTTCGGGGAATTCGACAGCCATGGTTGCCTCCTCGGGTCTTTCCTGACATAGACGAGTGCGGCGGGAGGTGACCTTGACAGTGACTTCGCGGGTGATTTTCACCGACTTCAAGTGGAGTCGACTTGACTTAAGTAGTAATCAGCTTCAGCAGTAGAGGTCGTCGCGGCTAGCGATGAGTTGCAGCAGGTCACGCACGTCGTCTCGGGCTCGTTTGAGCCGCTGGTGACCGTTGGCGGTCTCGCAGCTCTCCGCGGCGAACCACTCCGGATACTCGGCGCGCAAGGTGGGGTTGAAATCGGCGTCGCTGATGTCTCCGGTGAGTGAGGCGACCAGGATTCGCTCGGCCACAATGACGATCAGGCCACGGTAACGGCGCGGGTCAGGCGAGCGGCCCGGCGCCTTGAGCGTGAAGTGCCCGCGGTGGGTGGCTAGGCGCCTGATCCAGGTCCGGATGAGCAGGTGCGTGACGACGGTCCGGTCGAAGGGCTCCGGAGCACGCTGGCAACAGGCGCCGCCTTGGCACGCGTCGGCCGCGTCCTCGATGTTGTCCACCGGGGTTGCCTTCCCTGGACGCAGGAGCCGGTAGACCTCGCGGATCAGCGTCTTAGCAAAGTACTTGCGCAGGTCCTCGATCTTCTCGGGGTTCTTGTGGTTGAGCAGGACACAGTACGTCTGCTGGAGCGCGTCGTCAGCGATCTCAGGGTTTCCAGCCCGGGACAGGGCGAGCCGCCTGATCCTGGGGTCGGCCCAGATTGTCGTCAACTCCCGGCGGAAGTCGTCTCGTCCGGTAGGGCTTGTGGGGCTTGGCACGGTACACCCCCAAGTGCTGGCTGAGATCATCAAGGTACACCTGTGCGTACCGGACTTGCAATATAGATGTATTATCTACTAGACTCTACTTAATTTCAGATCGGTCAACCCAAGTTCGGTATCTACAGATAATCTATGGTAGATATATGTTCGCCTAGCATGAGAGAGACTAAGGTAGGGCCACTCTGCGTGATTAACTCTCGAGACTGCCGGACGGCTGTGCCGAATCCATGCCGCAGCCTGTACGCGCTCACTGGGGGGAGGTGACCGCAATGCAGCCCGCACCTCCCGCGGCCCTTCAACTTGCCGCGCGGCTCCGACAACTCCGGCAGGGCACGCCGCGGCTGACGCAAGGCGAGTTGGCGGGCGCCCTCAGCGCCGAGGGGAAGCTGTCACCCGCCACCGTGTCCTCGTGGGAGAGTCGCACGGCTCCTAAAATCCCGCCCGTGCATCGCCTTGACGCTTACGCGCGCTTCTTCTCCACCCCAAGGTCGGTTGCGGTGGAGGGGCCGCCAGCGCTGCTCCCGCTGGACGGGTTCACTCCAGAGGAGAGGAAGTCTTACGATACGCTTTCGGCGGACTTGCTCCGGCTCAGGAGCGCGGCCAGCGGTGAATCATTTTACGAAGAGCCAACGTTCCAGCGAACCTGGCATTTCCCAGATGCTGGTCGGGTGACTTTTGTTTGCGCGGAACTCCCGGCTGATCAGATCGGACCGTTCGGGGACCCGGAAAGCCCCAACTACACAGAATTGCAAACATTCGCTGACATAGACTCCTTGATGGAGTTGCACGGCCACATCCGGGCGGAGAACCCCACGGCAACCGTGCACTTCAAGACTCCTCAAGAAGTAGTGCCCGATGATCTGACCGGACACCTCATCGTGCTTGGCGGTGTGGTCTGGAACGAGATAACCGGAAGACTGTCCAGAATGGCTAGACTGCCAGTAAGGCAAGTCCCCACTCCAGACCTTGAATCCGGTGAGATCTTTGTCGCTAAGGTCGGAGGTAAGGAACGTCAGTTCTGGCCACAATGGACTGGTGAGGACAAAAAAGTGCTTTCCGCAGATGTCGGCCTGCTTGCCCGGGTGCCGAACCCATTGAACGCAAGCCGGACGCTGACCATATGTAACGGCATTCACAGCCGGGGCGTTTACGGGGCCGTGCGCACGCTTACCGATGCGGCATTGCGTGACGGCAACGAGCGGTACATCTCGACGAGCTTTGGGAACACGAGCTCATTCGCAATCCTGATGTCGGTCGAAGTAATCAAGAACCAGGTCATAACGCCGGACTTCAACGGCTCAGACTCGGTTCTCTACAAGTGGTCATCGGACGCCGCATGACCGGCGTCGGCCTCGACTCGCCCTCGGTTCCTGGGCGACGGTACTAATGGGTCGGCACGCGTCGGGCGTCAGACAGCACGGCACCCACCGTGCCCTAACCGGGCCGGCGGCGCCCCGTAGCGAGGCTCTCGCCCGGCTGGATCTCGATGCGATCATTGTTCCCGGGTCACGGCCTGCGCCGAGTCTGGATCAGGCCGTCACGCTGGCCAAGGCCGCGGGCTGCTGGCTGCTCATCCTGTGCAGCCAGCGGCTACAGGGCTCGGAGGTAAAGGACTTCCTCGCGGAACGGTCGTTCTACAAGGGAATCGTCATAGACCTGCCTGCGGATTATTCACACGACCTGCTCAAGTTTCGTGTGTTGGGCTCGGTCAGCAAAGAACTGCCTCCAGAATGTCATTTCTATGCCACCGACCTCAGCATGAAGCGCAACATTGGCTTGGTGCTGGCTAAGATGCTCGGCTGGCGGCGGGTATTCTTCCTCGATGACGACATAAGGGACGTGACCTATCCCGACCTGCAGGCCACGGTTAACATGCTCGGTTCGTATCCCGCCGTCGGCATGTGGGTGACTGAATTTCCGGACAATTCAATTGTATGCCATGCTAATCGCCAAACAGCAGGATCTCAGGACGTCTTTGTGAGCGGCGCGGCGCTAGCCGTGGACTGCACCGCCGATATAGGATTCTTTCCCGATATCTACAATGAGGATTGGCTCTTTTTCTTCGACGATGCTTCGAAGGGGCGGTTGGCTAACTCACGCTTGAAGGTCACGCAGCTCACCTACTACCCTTTCGCCAACGAAAAGCGAGCGGCGTGGCAGGAGTTCGGTGACGTCCTCGCGGAAGGGCTTTACTCGCTTCTGCACCTGGGCCTGAGCGTAGAAGAAGCGACGCCAGTCTACTGGGCCTCTTTCCTCAATGCGCGCCGAAGTTTTCTTGAGGCCATTCTTGCTCGCTCCCAGAATGCGAATCCTGAGATACGCGGCGAAATGATCGCGTCGGTGGAGTCGGCGCTGGGGTGCTTGGATCAGGTCAGCCCCGAGGTGTGTGCGCGTTTCGTCGTTGCGTGGCGTGAGGATTTGCGAAACTGGAAAAGCCGAATGGCCAAGATTGTCAAGGCCGCCTCCCCTGAGAAAGCTCTGGCCGAGCTCGGGCTAGCTCCGACGGCTCCTGCCAGCAGCGCGTGGCGGATCATGCCGTACTGGGCCGACGCCGCGTCGACCAGCACTGCCGGACCGGTTCGGATCCCTCAGATCGACACTCTGAAGCAGATGCCGGCGGGTGCAAGCGCCAGGCCCCAGGATCCGGTCCGGACGACCAAGCCGCTTGAGATCCTGCCCATGCACCGTAAGGGGCCACGGGAGCGGATCAAGTCCTGGCTGAACGGCCGGTACTTGAGCGGCGTCCGGACCCCGCAACCGGATCCGGCCGAGGCCGGCCTTCCGCTAACCGGCCCTGGGGCAGCCGAGTCCGGTGATCTGGCCGAGTCGGCGGCATCTGCCCTCTGCTGAGCCGCCCGTCCCGCATCAAACGATACCTACCCGTTACATAGATGGCATTTAATGTCAGACTGTCATAGTGCCGCATATTTCCCCGGGGAGGGATAGGCGCCCTCCCCCCGCGTTGGACGGGATGGGACCACGTCGGCCCGTCGGCGACCGGAAATGCGGAGCGGAGCGGCCGCGTCGAGCCGGTACTGTGCGGTGACGGACGCGGCCGGTTCGCGCGCCGCGCGCCCGGTGCAGAACCTGCTCATTTATGTATGCGGGCTCGTCTTGGTGGACACGGTTTTCTTCGCCGCGCTGACTCCGCTGCTGCCCTACTACACGCGGGTCGACCATCTTTCCAAGGCGGAAGTGGGCATCCTAGTCGCGGGTTATCCGCTGGGGACCCTGGTCGGTGCGCTTCCCGGCGGCCTGCTCACGGCGCGACTGGGGTACCGGAACGTGGTGCTGCTCGGCCTGAGCCTGATGAGCCTTTCGACGCTAGTGTTCGGCTGGGGCTCGGGAGAGGTGCTCCTTGACGCCGCGCGATTCGTTCAGGGGCTCGGCGGGTCGTGTACCTGGGCGGCCGGCCTAGCCTGGCTCGCCACGGAGGCGCCGGTGACGCGCCGCGGACAGCTGCTGGGCACGGCTCTCGGTGCCGCCGTCGGCGGTGCGCTGTTCGGGCCCGTCGTCGGTGCGGTGGCCGACGAGATAGGAACCGGGCCCGCGTTCATTACGGCGGCGGTCGCCGGAGCCGGGCTCATGATCACGGCGTTCCTGCTGCCTCGCCCGCGTGAGTCGGTTCCGGTGAGCCTGCGGGCGATGTGGCCCGTCATCCGAGACGGACCAGTGAGCACCGGCCTGTGGCTGACCATGCTGGCCGGAATGGCCTTCGGGATGCTCAACGTGCTCGCGCCGCTGCGCCTCGGCGCCCTCGGCGCCACGGGCCTGCTCATCGCGGGGACCTTCCTGGCTGCCTCAGCGATCGAGGCCGTTCTCTCCCCACTAGCCGGCAGGCAGGCGGATCGGTACAGCCCGACCCGACCAATCCGTCTATCGCTCGGCGCGGCGATAGTTCTCTGCCTGCTGGCTCCGACCCTGGGATCGCTGCGAACGCTGGTGCCGATCTTGGTCGTGGGAATGCCGGCCTTCGGTTCGCTCTTCGCTCCAGCCACATCGCTGTTGAGCGGAGGCGTCGAACGTCTGGAACTTGATCAGGGACTGGGATTCGGCCTCGCTAATCTCGCCTGGGCAACGGGGCAGGCCGTCGCCTCGGCCGGAAGCGGGGTACTGGCTCAGGCCACGTCCGACCTGGTTCCGTACTGCCTTTTGGCCACGGCGTGCCTGGCCACACTGGCCGCGATTCAGTTCCGGCCGCCTGGATCGGGCCAATCGGCGACGCAAACAGTCAGTCACCGTTGACGGGAGCGTTCGGACTGCGGAAGGCCGCTACCGTGTGGAATTCCCGGTAATCATCCCTATGCCATATGCGGCCGCTTTTGCTCTGATTCGCTTGCTCAACGAGCTGGTAGTTAGACTGCTCGGCTTCCTGGGAGTCGAATTCTTCCCCCGGGTAACGAATTCCCTCGACCCACCAGTGTTGACCAGCGGCAGTTATGGCTTGCATGTACTCGTTGAGTTCCGTACCGAATATATGGTAGAAATTCTCCTGGTCCAGCTCGGTGCGGTAGACCAAGTCGCCAGATCGTTCGATGGGAAAGCCGTCGGTATTCCCGGTCGCCAGTCGATATGACCATTCAGGTTGTATTTCGACTAGGTCCCCGGTCGAAGACAGGCATAGAATTATCTCCCCTGACGGCGAGGTCAGGCGATCGAGTTGCCGGAAGTATTCGCGGCGAAGACCATCGCCCGGGACATGGCCGAGACCGCTGTACCACGAGGTGGTGAGCAGGTAGGGGGCACCATCGTTTGCGGCCAGCGCCAGATCCCGCATGACGCTCGGGGGCTGATCCTCGCATCCATGGGCGAAAACTACCGTGGTGCTAAGGCCGTCCTGCCACTTGGACACCGCCCCGGCGATATAGCCCTGGGTCGCCTCCGGTTCCCACCGGAGTTCGCCCACGGGCTGGTAACCGTCCGACTGCAGCCTGTCGAGCGCCCGCCGCAGGCCAACCGACGAGACGTCATAGGCGACGACGCGCAGGTCGTGCGCCGGGAGTTGCCTCCGCGCGTGGCGCTGGATCCAATCATTGGTGACGCGGCCGGTACCGTATCCAAAATCGAAAACGCTTATTTGCCCAGTGTGTGGATGTGAGGCAAGAACGCGCGCGATCGCATTGCGCAGTGCGGTGCGTTCGGCCGTGAGCACCGGTACCGATGAACGAATGTCGTACAGGCCGACCGAGTACCGCGCATCGTAGATGGAGCGCTGTGACCGGTTCGCGTTGTTGCGGGCAGACCCAGTAACCACGAATCGCCTCTCCCGGCCCGCCGCTCGTCAAGAGCCGCTGCCGCCAGCGCCAGATGTTAATCCGCCGCATACCCTTTGAGATCGCGCTGAATCCTTTCAATGACCACAAGGGTCGGATTACCGCCCAATTCACCGGCAGCGTCCGGCAAGCCGTTCACGGCCGGTGAAGGATCCCCCTCCGGTCTTGACCTGCTGGTATACCGGAGGACCTGGCCTAGGCTGGTCTTCGTTAGCAGCATGCCTGGAGATCGGACCTCGGATGACCATCACGCCTGCGAGCCAGTTGGACGCCGCCGACCCGCTCGCGCGGTTCCGCTCCCGGTTCGTGGCGGCGGACGATCCCTCCGTCGTCGCGTACCTGGACGGCAACTCGCTCGGCCGGCCGCTGGCGGTGTCCGGGGAGCGGCTCCCGGGTTTCCTGGCGGGCGCCTGGGGCCGGGGGCTGATCAGGAGCTGGGACGAGGCCTGGATGGCCGAGCCGATGACCGTGGGCGACCGGCTCGCCGAGATCGCCCTGGGCGCCGCGCCCGGCCAGGTGATCGTCGCCGACTCGACGACCGTGCTGCTCTACAAGCTCATCCGGGCCGGCGTCGCCGCCCGCCCCGGCCGGGACGAGGTGGTCGTCGACCGGGCGAACTTCCCGACGGACCGGTTCATCGTCGACGGCATCGCGGCCGAGTGCGGGCTCACCGCCAGGTACCTTGACCCGCCGCACGCCGCGGGCGTGCGCCCGGCCGACGTCGCCGCCGTCGTCGGGCCGCGCACCGCCCTGGTCGTCCTCAGCCACGTGGCGTACCGTTCCGGTTTCATCGCGGACATGGCGGCCGTCACCCGGGTGGCGCACGATGCGGGCGCGCTAATGCTGTGGGACCTGTGCCACTCGGCGGGCGCGCTGCCCGTCGAACTCGACGCCTGCGACGTCGACCTGGCGGCGGGCTGCACGTACAAGTACCTGAACGGCGGCCCGGGCTCGCCCGCCTTCTGCTACGTCGCGGCCCGGCGGCAGGAGGAACTGCGGCAGCCGATACCCGGCTGGATGGGCGCGAGCGACCCGTTCGCGATGGCCGCGGAGTACCGGCCCGCGAAGGGGATGCGCAAGTTCATCTCGGGGACGCCCCCGGTGCTCGCGATGCAGCCGCTCAAGGACATGCTCGAGCTGATCGCCGAGGCCGGCCTCCCGGCGGTCAGGGCCAAGTCGGTCGCGCTCACCGAGCACGCGATCGCGCTCGCCGACGAGGTGCTCGCGCCGCTTGGCGCCGCGCTGGCCAGCCCGCGCGACGCGGCGGAACGCGGCTCGCACATCACCGTCGACCACCCCAGGTTCGCCGAAGTGACCGCGGCGCTGTGGGAGCGCGGCGTGATACCCGACTTCCGCCCGCCGAACGGCATCCGCATCGGCCTGTCCCCGCTGAGCACCAGCTTCGCGGAGCTTGAGCGCGGAGTGGAGGCGATCGCGAGCGAGCTGGCTTCCCTGGCATACTGATCTCGTGATATCTAGATACCACGACCGGTAGAGAGGCAGATGCCCGTGCTCGCGTTCATCCCGAGTCCCCCCGCCAACGGCATTCATCTCGGCCCGCTTGACCTGCACGTCTACGGGCTGATGTACGTGATCGGGATCGCGCTCGCGGTCTACATCACCGGCAGGCGCTGGGAGGCGGCGGGCGGCGACCGTTCGCTGGTCTACGACGTCGTCCTCTGGGCCGTGCCGGTCGGGCTCGTCGGTGCGCGAATCTACTTCGACGTCACGACCCCCTTCGACATCACGCCGCACACCTGGTGGGGGCCGCTGGCGATATGGAAGGGCGGCCTCGGCGTTTGGGGCGGCATCGCCGCGGGCGCCGCGGCAGGCGTCTGGCGGGTACGCCGGGCCGGCGCGAACGTCGGCGTGTTCATGAACGCGGTCGCGCCCGCGCTGCTGGTCGCCCAGGCGATCGGGCGGATCGGGAACTACTTCAACCAGGAACTGTTCGGCAAGCCGAGCACGCTGCCGTGGGCACTCGAGATTAGCCCCGCCGCCCGGCTGAACTCCGGCATCCCGGCCGCCGACCTGAAGTACGCCACCTTCCAGCCGTCGTTCCTCTACGAGTTGATCTTCGACCTGGCCTTCGCCGCGTTCCTCGTCTGGCTCGGCCACCACCGGCGGATCCAGCCGCAGGGGCTGTTCGCCCTGTACGTCGCCGGGTACTCCGGGTACCGGATCTTCGAGGAGACGATCAGGACCGATTCATCCGCCTACTTCCTCGGGCTCCGGCTGAACTTCTTCATCGCGATCGCGGTGACCGTCGCCGGCCTGATCTGGTTCATCCTCGTGCAGCGGCGCGGCGCTGCCCGGCAAATTCCAGCAGAAGATAATCCCGAACGACTTCCGGTCTTACCAGCCGCGCACCATGACCGCCGGGGGCGGGAGGGTTCTGGGTGCCAGGACTTTGCCGGCGTCAGATATCTCGATACCATGATCCAGTTATGGCATTGGAAGCCCCCGGCGCCGGCAAGGCCCGGACCAAGAACATGGTGCTGCGACTCGATCCGGACCTCGCCGACCTGCTGGCCACCGTCGCGGAAGTGGAGGGGCGCTCGGTGTCCGACGTCGCCCGGGAGGCGATCGCGGCGCTGGTCGAGGCGCGCCGCAAGGACAAGCGGTTCCGCCGCCTGCTCGAGGAAAACCTGGCCAGGCACCAGCGCCTGCTCGACCTGCTGCAGGACGGCCAGTCGTGATCGCGCTCGACGTGGCCGACCTGGTGGTGATCGCGGGGCGCACCCTCGGCATCGACACCGACGCCGCGCTTGACCGCATCGACCTGGAGGCCGCGCAGGCCGCGCTGGACGAGGCGGGAGGGCCGGCTCTCGCGCTCGGCGTTACGCCCACCGATTCTTCCGCCGCGGCGGCGGCGGGGGCCCGGTTGGTGCGCGCACTGCTGCGCCGCCCGCCGTTCTCCGGCCCTGGCGGGCAGCAACTGGCGGTGGTGGCGGGGCTGCAGTTCCTCTCGCTGAACGGCTGGCGCGCCGACCTGGAACCGCCCGCGACCGCGGCGGTGGTCGTGGAGGCGCTGGCCTCGGGGCGGCTGACCGCCGACAACGCCGCGGCCTGGCTCGCGCCGAGGCTAAGCCAGGCGGGCCGGCCTGGTCTGGGTCGGTCTGGTCTTGGACGGCCGGGTCTTGGACGGCCGGGTCTTGGACGGCCGGGTCGTGGACGGCCCGGTCTTGGACGGCCGATGGCGCCGCGGCCCGTGTCTTGGCGGCCCGTGTCTCGGCGGCCTGAGGCGCGGCGACCTGCG
>Ga0102924_1000471_pt1 | contig 50019 bp, 56 predicted proteins | sample PaiPotPPM11metaG_FD_80116 | JGI IMG/M metagenome (GOLD analysis project Ga0102924, IMG submission 80116) | Iron sulfur acid spring bacterial and archeal communities from Banff, Canada, to study Microbial Dark Matter (Phase II) - Paint Pots PPM... ... | reverse complement strand
GTCCTGGCCTGCCTCCGCAGATCGTCGCGTCTTCGCATCCCAAAATCTGAGCCGCCCCTCCATATTCGGTGAGAGGCCGAGGGGAAAGATGCTCACTATGAGCCTTTCTTCAGATACAAGGGCCGCGCGGAAAAGAATTGGCGCGGGAATGAAAACAAAGCGCAGCACGCCCTGCCCGATGACGGGAAGCGGGCACAAACGAACAAGGAGGTTCGTAGTCATGTCAGTTAACAAGGTGATCGTGATCGGCAATCTGGGAGCTAAACCCGACATTCGTGCGCTGCCGTCAGGGCAGAACGTGGCGAATTTCTCGTTGGCTACCAAGGAGCGGTTTACGGACCGCAATGGCGCGAAACAGGAGCGCACCGATTGGCATCGGATCGTCGCATTCGGACGGCTGGCCAATACGTGCGAGCGGTTCCTGAGCAAAGGCCGCCAAGTTTACATCGAGGGTCGGCTTACTACCCGCCAGTACGAAGCCAAGGACGGTAGCGGCAAACGCTACCGGACTGAAATCGTGGCTCGGCAACTCCGTCTTCTCGGCAACCGCACAAATGGCAACGCGTCCAAGGCTGAAGCTTCCGACGACATCCCGTTTTAGTTCCCACCACGCAACGGGAGAGCCGCGAAAGCGGTTCTCCCTTCAACCATCAACATCGCAATCGGAGATTATGAAAATGGACATCTATGCAATCGTGACTGAGAAGATCATCAATCTGCTTGAAAGCGGCGTCGTACCATGGCGCAGGCCGTGGACCTCGACCGGACTGCCGCGCAATCTCGTCAGCAAGAAGCCCTATCGCGGCGTAAACTTTTTCCTGCTCTCGGCCTCGAAGTACGTTTCACCTTTCTGGCTCACGATCCGCCAGGCTAACGAACTTGGCGGACACGTCCGCAAAGGCGAGGAGAGCACGGTTGTTGTGTTCTGGAAGGTTGACGATGCTAAGCAGAGCCCGGAAGACGACAACGAAGAGACCGACGGGAAGACCCGCCGCCGGTTCCTGCTCAGATATTATCGCGTGTTCAACCTCGAACAATGCGAACTGCCGCAGACAGTCCTCGATAAACTTCCGAAGACTGAGGCGCACGAGCACGATCCGATCGAGACGGCCGAGCGGATCATTGCCGACATGCCGAACCGGCCTGAGATTCAATACACAGGCTCAAAGGCCTTCTATAGTTCGCTCACCGATCGCATTACGCTGCCGCCGCGCGAACTGTTCACTAGCGCCGAGGAATTTTACGCGACTGCACTGCATGAGACAGTCCATAGTTCAGGCAGTGAGAAACGCCTTGCGCGGGAAGGGATCTGCGATGCCGCTCCGTTCGGTTCGCCCGTCTATTCCAAGGAGGAGCTTGTCGCGGAATTCGGCGCGGCTTACCTCTGCGCAGAAGCCGGAATTTCAAACGAAGTCATTCATAATCAGGCCAGCTATGTCGCCGGCTGGCTCAAGAAGCTGCGCGATGATCGCAAGCTTTTAATTCACGCCGCCGCACAAGCGCAAAGAGCGGCCGACTACATCATCAACCGAACCTCTTGTTCCGAATAAATAAGCGCGGCGCCCGCGCATAGCGCGGGCGCCGCGCTTTGCTCACCGGTCACATTATCCTGATGGATAAAGGTCACGGAGTCGCTTCAGAGATGCCGTTATAATCCCCCGCTCAAGCGCTTCCGCCATAAAACCATCGCTAAATCTGTCCTGGCGTACGCATAGAGTGATGAGTTTCAGGCAATCTGCGGCGGTGGCGCTGGCGATCAAGCTTGGATTGGAAAACAGCTTCTCGCCGCGTTTCCATTTGCCCCAGTCGAATACAACATCCAGGTGTCGATCGTACAAGCCTTGGATGAATTCTGTCACGACCGGACGATATTCGTACCAGGGTAGAGTCATACTTCCGTCCAGTTGTTTTTCCACGCTGTGCAATATTCCAAATTTCTCCGCCGGGTTTTCAAAGCGATCGATGAAAGACACTGCCCACTGGACAGCGGTCGGATCGACCGGCGGGCTCTCTTTGTTCTGGTTGGGCATTTCAAACCTCCCACCATTCTCCATCGTTTGCCGGCTGTACGTTCGGGAAAAGGCTCTGAAAACGCTCGGGGGCGAAGCTGTGAATCGGAACGAGACGCTTTGGCGAGAGTGCTTTCACAAGCCGCTTTAAGTCAGCGATGCCGGCGTGGCCCGACGTATGATGAATTTCGAAGTCCACTCCATGCGAAACGCACCAGGCCTGAAGATCAAATCCGCCTCGCTCCAAATACCCCGGCCAAAGCGAATAGAAAAGCTTGGAGCCCCTCAGTGCACTCTCGAAGTCAGCCGCCATTGAAGGCCGGAAGATCACCATCAGTTCGCCCGCTCGTCTCGCGACCTCTTCCGGGTAGATTCGGCGAGGATAGTACGGAGCTATAAGATCGAAGCTCTTCTCCCTGACGATCCGTCGCTTCATTGTTGAGGGCAGAAAGACCCGCAGATCGCTCTCGCGCGGACTGGGTAGGCTCTTGCGCCCGAGCGCATCAAGAATGTGCGCCAGATACAGGTCAGCAATAAAGGTCCGGCCGGCACGCTTGCTCGCACGGAAGAAGGTCACAAATCGATCGATATTCTGAGCGGAGAAGTAAGCCAGCGCTAATCCGGTTGTCACTTTCAGGCTTTCAAATATCTCCTGTTCCAGCTCGGTTTCCGACTTGATGGTTTCCTTCCCGTCCTCCCGCCCGATCATAGTGCCCTCCATCAAAAGCACGTCTATCGGTTTCGGCGCAGTCTTCAGAAACTGGTCGAAGAGACGCGCCTTGCGACCGTGCCCCCGAAAATCTGCGGAATAGAAGAGGCTTCTTCCATCGGCCTCAACCAGAAAGGAATAAGCATCAAAGGCGGAGTGGTCATTCAGAAAGGGCGTAATCAGAAACGGCCCGACTTCGAAGGGAACACGGTGCTTGTAGTGCGTAACATTCCGATATGTCACGCCGAAGGAACCAAAGGGTATCGCAGCACGCAGAATCTTCTCAGCATCGCTGCCGATGAAAATATGAGTGCTCGATGACGCCTTTTGGATGAGCCCGTAGTGATCGAAATGCGGGTGAGAGACGACGATGCCGAGAAAGTTGTGATCCTCTCCCCGCAGGCCATCGATTTGGGGCAATTTCACGTTCGCTGGGTCAGGCGCGGTGAGCGGCATTCCCATGTCGAGCAGCAGCGTCTTCCCGCCCGAGGACAGCTCGATGCAATTGCCGCCAATCTCTTTCGTGCCGCGATGAATCCGCACACGCATTCAGGTCTGGTTTCCCGAAACGGCGCGCACGGAGGAGTTTGAATCGAGGCTGAATTGTTCTTCGATCAACGATCGGATGTCCGACATCGTGTCGGGACTGACGTCAACGTTCTTCCTGCCTTTCACTTCCAGGTGGGCGAGCTTGCCGGGACTATGAACTACGAGCACCGTTCCTCGCTCCGAGCCGTGCCAGGAATAGAAGTACACCGCTCCCTCGAAGACTTCAGCTATCAATTTGTGAAGGCAGCTTCGCATTTCCCGCGCTTCTCGCCGCATTTCTGCGGCTGAGGTTAGCGGCTTTAAACGGTCGTTCCCCGGTATCGGAGGCTGCGGGAATCGTTCTCGCGAAAGCAGCCGCTCGCGCCATAATTGAAGCCGCTCCTCTAATTCGCGAAGAGATTTTACGCGACTCAAAGACTTAATTACTCCTCGCTGAAGCTCACGTGACAGATCCCAGAGGTGACCCTTAAACGTAGCCTTAATGGCCGCCACAGCCCCAGGCTCTTCGAGAATCGGCAGCAGGTTGGGTGAACAGATCCAGTCTGGAAGCAGCCAGATCGCGCGTAAAATTGCGGGCGAAAGGTGCTTCGCGTGGGCGAGCACTTTCGCGGTCGTCGGCTGCCTCAGATATCCGCCGAACCTGACGTAATCCGCGCGCCGACATTCTCCAGTATTCAGTTTGGCGAGTGCCTTAAGCCCCGCCTCATGCCAGATGAAACCGTCGCAGAGTCGTCCAAGAAGCTCGCCGCGCTTCACATGCATCATGGCGTCCATCAGGAAAATTCTCGCTTCAGAACTCAGCTTGTGCGCTCCTGCCAGGGTGAGACACGCGCGAACGTACTGGGGTCCTGAACTACGAAATTCCGTCAGCAGGAATTGATCAAAGCCAGGAATCGCGCGCACGCCCTGCGCGAGGACAGTTTTCCATCCAGCGCAGAATGCCGACTCTGAAATCCATTTCGCGCTCTTAACGCCACTATCTTGGGTGATGGAAAGAGGATCGCCGAATCGGCGGTGATCGGGTCTAGAGTCCGTGGCCATTGCCTAACGTTCTTGAAACGTTACCCCGCCAACCGGACTCGTTGGATTGCCACGAAATATTACACGCTGCTTTCCGAAATCGTCCCTCCCGAAATGATCTAGAAGCTTTTCTTTGTGCTTCTTCCATGCCGGTCCTGTTCTCTGATCGTCATCGAAGCCGAACACTACGAGATGTGGCTTAGTGTTGACGATGACTTCCCCTGTCGAAACCATTTTGAGGAACTGGCGACGATTGCTACCCTGCGGCACACAATTCGAATTCAGTATATCAGCACAGTGTAGCTTATAGGCCTCATGAACGACTTTCTCGTTCTTTTTCAAGAGCTTCTCGTACTTGGCAATCTGCTTAAAAACTCGCGGGTCTCCACCAGACTTCAGTTCGTGGTTAGTGAAGTATTTGGCTTCGAAAAATACCAGCTTGAGTCTCTTGCCGTCCTCCTGCACCACGACGAAATCGATCCGCGGAATATGGCGGGACTTACTGTCAATGCTGTCAACAGTCTCTTCAGGTGGCGCGTCATCGTCTTCAGCGGAGTCACCCAGATCACTGAAAGCCACTTCCACATCGATGATATTTGGATGCCCTGCAATGATCTTGCTTACCCCATATTTTTCGTCGCCAGCATAAGGCTTGCTCGCTCGCTTCAGTAGATCCAGATTCGAGAAGTCTGGAATGAATGCATCAATGCCATCCGGTCGCTCGATTAGGGAGTTTCGGACGCTCCAATATGGGTGCTTCAGGCCGGGGTGCAGTAGGTATTTATAGTGGATCGTTCCCGCGAGTCCGCCGCCCTCCATCCCGAGCTTTAGTAGCCGATTCCCTCTATAGTACACACACACGCACGTTTTGCGCGGGGTGACGAACAACTCTCGATCGTCTACGATCGATTTCCACCAAGAGCTTTCGTTATAGGCAGCGCTCAATGCATTGACGAACTCTGTTGTGAGTCCGCGGCTCAGGGTTTCCATTCAACACCTTCCTCCGAATTGGTTAGACTTTCACCTACCTTGCTGAAGCGCTTCGTCCCTTAAGGTCGTTTTGAAAACGCGGCGTCGAATGCTTTCTCCAGCTCTACACTGGCTCCGCGCATCTCTCGGACTACGCTCTTGGCCCAATCGAAGTATTTTCGTTTTCGTTGCAGAGACCATCCGTCGGGCGGATCGCCGACGACATCTCTGAGGTTGCAGGTTTTGTCCGCTAGCTTGATGAGTCTCGCGCGGCGTGAAAGCGTCGCCGCGTGCTCCACTTGAAGTAGCTTGCGTTCTTCCTTCGGCAGACTCTTGTCGTCCGAGAGTTCAGCGACCAATTCCGAAACTGTGCGACCGAACTCGTTTTCGAGCTCGAGCAACGTGGTCTCGGTATCTTCAACCGTGTCGTGAAGAAGAGCGGCAACGATGGTCTCGGCATCGCTAACGTTCCCGACGTTCACGAGTAACTCCGCCACTGCTATCGGATGGTTGATGTACGGAACGGGCTTCGTCCCCTTCCGGAACTGATGGCGATGCTTGTAGGCCGCGAACGTTAAAGCCTTAAACAACAAGTTCGCTTCCGATACCTGGATATCAATACTCATTGGCCTCCTTACTCAGTCCGAACTCCGAACCCGCAGGAAAAGGTAGAATTTCGTAGCACAGTAAAGCATTCGTAACGAGGTTCACACTACAGCCGCTGGTTTTCAGCCGCTTCCGCTGCGATTTTCCGAACGAAGACATGGCCAACCGAAACCGAACGCACGGAGCTTAGCTTCGCCGATCGACCTTTCAGATTTTATTTTACGCACGGTCGCTGCCAACCATAGTCATCTCCGTGAAAACGCTCCCGGAACAGGCGTTTCTGGCTTCCGGCTGCGGACGATGCAAGGCCGCGATGGAACGGTCTAGAGACGGGATTGAAGAATTGCGCCTCGTCCAGCGTCGAACGGCGGCGACTTCCTGATAGCCGCCCGCACGCTCATCGGGCCGAGAGCGCGAAAGGGAGAGAATTGTTAGACTACCGAGGGGTAAGCGGCGCAGTTGAATTTCGGGGCGGTACTGCCTCGTGAACCGACCCCACACTTGTAAATTCAGACCTAATCATCGACCACCAAATAAAAGCGCTCACCCTCGTCGCTCTGGTTTCTCCTCCGTCGCATTGAAGAGCGCTCGCAGGTCGGTCTTAAGCGCTTGTTCAGCAGGAGATTTTCCATTCGAGGTGAGCCAGTTTTCGAAGTCCTTGATCCGCACCTTGTGCTCGACCTCTGGCTCCGACACGGCGATTGTAATTGTCAAATTTTGATGGATCCCGTCGATCCAATCGTTCTGGCGAAGAAAGTGTAATCCGCGACCCGCAGCTTCATAGAGACTGCGCGCGGTGACTTCAACCGCGTGTTCCGCGCCGTTCGAGTCCGGCAGGATACCTTGCAAGTTTTCAGCGCCACGCACGCATATTAGCACTTCGCTTTTCCTTCGCCCAAACCTTGACGGGTTTAGCGGAAAAGGTGTAATCGAATGTCTGGGACGAACCTGATGAGTTTCCAACCGGTTCATGACGGTGATTGAAGTGGATCTGGACGAGCGATCCTTAGTTTGTGGATGTTGCGGCTACTCTCCAGTCGGCAGCGCAAAGTTCTGCATCAGATGCGGGGCCCCGACTGAATCGTCACCGAGTGGCGCGTCAGCGCCGGGTGCTGTCCGCCCTTCTCGCGAGGCAATTCTCGTAGCCTGCGCCCGTTGCACCGCGACGAGAAAGCCTTTCGCGATCCGGTTTGAGCAAGGGGCTAGCGGGGTCTGGCAGGCATCCACCGCTTTCGCGATCTCGGAGCGGCAACTGTGTAATCCGGCATTCTCCAGCGACCAAGTAACGTCGTCCGCCTCGCTATCACCGAGCTATCCCGGATGTCCTCACTGTCGAGCAGATTCGCGGAAGGAGTTCGCCGGAGTTTCTTTCGTCCGGTGTTCCTGCGGGAAACTTTCCTGCAGTACGGGAATCATTGCAGCAGAGAATCTGTGCCCTTGGTGCGATCGCGTTGGCACACTCGCTAGATACGGTCCTCTTCCCGTGCTTGGTATGAAGGATCGCTAGCCCAATTCTTTATTTGGAAGCTCCCTTTTTTGAGTCAAGGCCGATCTCGCACCGCCGGCCGGTAGCAAAAGCGTGGTCTATACCCATCAGCGCAACGGAAAGGGTCATCTCAGGTATTTTTCAAGATAAGAGACAAAAAGCTCGGATACTTCGTCCGACAAGTTCTCAGCCTCGGCGCGACTGACCGCGACAAGGTCGGGAGCGACGGCGTCGCAAATCAGCACGACCAGGCGTGCGCTGCGCAGCAGAGATCTTGAATCGGATTGGGCTCCTCCTGCGCGCAAAAATTGTGCGATCATTCGAGCGAACTGTTCGTTTAGGCTCCGATTGAAACGCCTAAGTTCCGGATCGCTCTGAATGGCTTGCAGGATTGCAGCGGCGGCCGGCTCGCCCCGGTAGACTGCGGTGAGCTTGCCGACAAACTGACGTATGGCTTCCCGCCACGATCCTGCTTTTGCCTTACCGAGCAACTGCGCGAGCTCGTGCCGCAACGGCTGAACGCTCTGCTCAGCCAGTTGCATCACGATCGCTGCCTTGTTCGGGAAGTAGTGGTACACCAACCCCGGAGGTAGCTTGGCTGCGGCTGCAATCTGACGCGTATTCAACGCATCGAACCCGTATTTGGTCAGCAGCCTGGCCGCCGCCGTCAGAATAGCTGCGACACGTTCCCGCGACCGCTCCTGCTGCGGGATCGCGCGCCGGTTGATACCTGCCTTCTTCTTTCGCGTTGTCGCGCCGACCTTCGCCATGGCCACACCATATCCTTAAAGTTGACGGATGTTCAATATCCTGTTTGACGCGACAGGTCTCTTCGAGTTATATACTTGACGACTGTTCAAGTTGTTCAAATCGGAGTAAGAGATGCCGTTCAACGTAGGAATCACGCGCAGGAAATTCATCGGGATCACGGCCGCCGCGGCCGGAGCTGCCCTTACGGGGTTTGCGACCCGAGGCCGCGCGTCAGACGCAAAAGTCGTGGACGTCGCGATCGTGGGAGCCGGGCTGGCTGGACTAACCGCCGCGCGTGATCTCGCCAGATCGGGGCTGGATTCATTCGTGGTGCTCGAAGCGCGGGACCGAGTGGGAGGGCGGACGCTGAATCAGCCGATCGGCAGTGGTCACGTGGTTGAGGCCGGCGGCCAATGGGTCGGCCCAACGCAGACTGCGGTGCTTGATCTCGCACGCGAACTCGAAATCGAGACGTTCCCTACTTATGACCGCGGCAAGACGGTCTATGTTGTTCAGGGAAAACGGTCCGAGGTCGAGCCCACTGCCAGCATTATCGGGCTTCCCGATCTCGAGCGGGAGATCGATTCGTTGGCGCGCACGATCCCGCTCCCCGATCCATGGACCGCGCCTAAAGCAAAGGAATACGACGCTACAACGCTCGCTCAATGGCTCGATCAGAAAGGGTTATCTCCAGCGGATCGAATCGGCCTTGATATCGGGACCCGTCTTACGTTCGGCGCGCCAGCCACGCAGATCTCATTCTTGTACTTCCTTTATTACGTTCGATCGGCTGGCGGTTATGGAACGCTTGAGTCGATTCGAGGAGGCGCGCAGGATTCGCGAATCGTGGGTGGCTCGCAGCTTTTGAGCCTGAAAATGGCGGAACAGCTTGGCTCCCATGTCTCGCTGTCATCGGCTGTAAAGAAGATTTCCAACTGGGCGGGCGGCTCGGGGCCAGTGGTTGTCGAAACCGAGCGCGGCTCGTTCCATGCGCGACGCGTCGTTGTCGCGCTCATGCCGAGCCTGATCGCTCGAATCTCATTCGATCCGCCGCTTCCTGAGCTGCGACGGGACTTGCAGGACCATTGGCCGACCGGCGGAACCGGGATGAAGGTTCACCTCATCTATCCAAAGCCCTTTTGGCGCGACGCGGGCCTGAGCGGGCAATCGTTCAGTGTGCCGGGACCGTACTTCTGGTCAATCGACAATTCGCCTCCGGATGGTTCAGTCGGAGCGATAATGGCATTCGCCGATGGTTCCGCATTGCCCGCGAGCGAATCAGAACGCAAACGCGTTTTCACTGAAGCATTCGCGCGATGCTTCGGCAAAGAGGCGCTAAATCCGACAGCGTACTATCAGCAAGACTGGGCTCTTGAGAGGTGGAATCGCGGCTGCGTTTCACCGCTGTCCCCAGGCGTTCTGACTCGCTACGGACGGAGCCTTCGTCCGGCAACCGGCTCACTCATCTGGGCAGGAACGGAAACCGCCGACATCTGGACCGGGTACATGGACGGCGCCGTTCGATCGGGCCATCGCGCCGCACTTCAAGTGCTTGAGTCGCTGGCGAAGTGTACGCATGGATGAGGAGATGGCCAAGGTCCACCTTTCCCTCGCCGTCAACTTCGGGCAGGATTCGGATGCAGTTCCGCTTCCAAAGTCGCCGTGGGTCGGAAGCCCTTCTCTACGCTCGTTTTCATCGGGCGAAAATCACTTTACGATTGGTCGCTGCAATGGAGAAGGATTCGTGGCTGATGGCGAACCTTCAAAATAACAATTCGGGTTTGTTTGGTGAGGACAGTATGAGAATTACAACTTCGATGGGGAAATGGTACCGCCGCGGATGGGAGTTCGAGAGCAGTATAATTCGTGACGTGAACGGGAGGTTCGCGATGAGGTCTGGTATTCGTACGGTACTCTGTCTGTTCGCCCTGGTCGTTGTAGCTGGGTGCGCTTCGACGAATGTCACTCAGCAGACACCGGTGAGTAGCCCGGGGCTCGCGCGGCCCAATCAGATTTGGGTGTACAACTTCGTCGCGGCGCCCGCCGACATGCCCAGCGATTCCTCGATCAGCGGCCAGATGAGTGCGCCCCGCACACCGCCCAGCGCCGAGGATATTGAAACCGGCCGCAAGTACGGCGCACAAATCACGCAGCAGCTGGTGTTGGATATCCAGGCGATGGGATTGCCGGCGGTGCAGGCCGGGCCCGGATCAAGGCCGCAGGTCGGTGACGGCGTGATCCGCGGTTACATCGTCTCGGCCCAGGGTGGGGGCGCGGCCAAGCGTTTCGTCATTGGGTTCGGCGCGGGAACTACCGAGATGGATACGGTGGTCGAGGGCTACGCCGTGACGCCGCAGGGCTGGCGCAAACTCGGCTCGGGTACGCTGACCTCGTCCGGAAGCAAAACGCCGGGGTTGGTAGTGCCAGCCGCAGTCGCGATCGCCACCGCGAACCCGATCGGGCTGATCGTGGTCGGCGGGTATAAAATCTATGGCGAAGCGAGCGGCAAGAACAAGCTCGAGGGCCGGGCCAAAGCGACCGCCGACGCAATTTCTGAGCAGCTCAAGATCAGATTCCAGGACCGCGGCTGGATCAGTTGAAGGCCGTAACTCAGTTGCCCGCAAAGGAGGTTTCGATGCGAGGCTTATTGGTGCTGGCGCTGAGTCTGCTTCTTCTTCCTGGGAACGCCTATGCGCAGCAGAAGCCGAACATCGTCCTGGTGCTGATGGACAACCTCGGTTGGGGTGAGCCCGGCGTCTACGGCGGCGGGATCCTGCGCGGCGCACCGACTCCGCGAATCGACCAGCTGGCTGCCGAAGGGATGCGCCTGCTTAACTACAACGTCGAGGCGCAATGCACCCCCAGCCGTGCGGCTCTGATGACGGGGCGGTATGCGATACGCACCGGCAACGGCTCGGTGCCAATCGATACTCCTGTATACGGCCTCGTGCAGTGGGAAATCACGATGGCTGAAATGCTCTCAGACGCCGGTTACGCCACCGGAATTTTCGGCAAGTGGCACCTCGGTCACACCAAGGGTCGGTTTCCGACAGATCAGGGATTCGATGAATGGTATGGAATTCCTAACTCTACCGATGAGGCGTTTTGGCCCGACAATCCGCGTTTCCGCCCCAACTCAAATCCCTACGCCCGGCCCGAGTACATCATGGAGGGCCATAAGGGCGAAGATCCCAAGAACGTTCGTATCTACAACCTCGCGGAACGCCGGCTCATAGACACCGAGCTAACCAAGCGCGCGATCGATTTCATGGGCCGACAGACGAAGGCGAAGAAACCGTTCTTCGCCTACGTTCCCTATACGCAGCCACACATGCCGACGATCCCGTCCCCGGACTTTCAGAACAAAACCCACAACGGCGATTTCGCCGACGTTCTCGCCGAGATCGATGCACACGTCGGTCAGTTGCTCGATGCGGTGGACAAACTTGGAATCCGCGACAACACGATCTTCATCTTCACGTCCGACAACGGGCCCGAGTTTTCGACGGGATACGAAGGTTTCAGTGGGCCTTGGCGCGGCACGTACTTCACGGCCTGGGAAGCCTCATTGCGCGCGCCTTTCATTGTGCGGTGGCCGGGAAAAGTGCCCGCCAAGGCGGTCAACAATGAGATCGTACATGAGACGGATCTGTTTCCCACGTTCGCGCGCATCGCTGATGGCCAGGTCCCGAAGGATCGGATGATCGACGGCGTCGATCAGACCGATTTCTTCCTCGGGAAGAACGATAAATCCAACCGCGAATCGGTCATTATCTACGTGGGCAACGAGCTATGCGGAGTGAAGTGGCGCAACTGGAAGATGATGTTCAAGGAACTCGACGAGGCGACGGGCCCGGTGAACACTTACGGCATCCCCCGCTTCTACGACCTGTACGTTGACCCGAAAGAGGAGCATCCACGTGATCCACGGGTTCCCGAGAACTTGTGGGTCCGTTACCCAATGACTCAGGTCCTGCTTGACTACATGGCCTCGCTCAAGAAGGAGCCGCCCATTCCTCCCGGCACCCAGGACCCGTATGTTCCTTCGGGTAAAAGGGAGTCCGCACCTGAACCAATCAAGGTACCTGTTGACTAGGAATGTCTTGCCTGACGCGCACGGGGAAAAAAATTGAAACTGTGCTTAGCAGCTTTGCTGATCATTACATGGGCTGGAATGTTCTGCGGAATTGCGTGCGCGGAAGAAGCCGGCAGCGGTCACTATCTACCGGGCGCGACCTCGTCATTTATCGACATGCTGCCCGACCGCGGGACATCCACATTCGCATACCTAAACGCGTTCACCTACTACCATGGGTCCTCGGGTGCGTCGCGCGACCTCCAGCTGGGAGGCCAGGTAGCGGCCAACGTCAAAGGCACCGTCTACGCCGATACGTCCATTTTCCTTTACCAGGCTCCATGGACATTGCTGGGCGGCCAGTATGGAGCCGCGATAGCGGTCCCTTACGTCTGGTTGGACGTGAAGGCCAACTTGCTCCTTGTTGGCCCACGAGGAGGGCGTATCACTCTTGGTCGTCAGGGTACTGACAACGGGTTTGGAGACATTCAACTTCTGCCCGTGATGTTCGGTTGGAATAAAGGCGACCTGAAGTGGCAGGGGACCTTCGGGATCTATGCGCCCACCGGCAACTTCACAAAAGGCGCGCTCGCCAACGTCGGCAAGAACTACTGGACCTTCGAACCGGCCGCGGCCGCGAGCTATCTCAGCAGCAAGTATGGCTTCGAGTTGACGGCGTTCACCGGGTTTGACTTCAATACCGAGAACGGCACGACCAACTATCAGACCGGTGATCAGTTTTACCTCGACGGCACAGTGGCCGAGCATCTGCCGTTGTTTGGCGGCTTCGTCGGCGCCGGCGCTAACGGATTTTTCTATCAACAAATTACCGGCGACGGTGGCAGCGGCGCGCGGCTCGGTGGCTTCGAGGGCATGACCGCGGGCATCGGCCCCGCAATCTCCTATGCCTATAGCGTTGGCGGCCTGGATGTGGCCGCAGAATTTAAGTGGCTGCCGGAACTCGGCGTCACGAATCGGCTCAGCGGCAATACCCTGTGGTTCAAGCTGGCAATCAGCTTCGCCGCGAACCACGAAGACCCGCTGCACGCGCTGTGACTATCTCGCGAGCCTAGCTGCCAACATCGAGCAGGTCAGTTTTCAACCGACGTTGACACGATCTTTGAGAAGTCTGCTCTTACGCCGCGCGACGCGCGGCTTGAGCCTCTTTCAGGTTAGGCCGTTTCGACCATCGCGCGGTGTGCGGTGTCCATTCCCATTGGATCGGCCGTTGGATTTGTGTCGAGCCTCGTAGCGCTCGAGTTTCCCGTATAGAGTCCGGCGAGGGACGCCTAGCATTTCCGATGCTCGGGCCTTATTTCCATCCGCGAATTCGATGGTCCGGCGGATGTATTCCTGCTCGATCTCGTGGAGTGGCGATCCCAAAGAAACTGTGAAAGAAGTTTCCCGGTTCGTGGAGATTCTGATTTCCTCGGGAAGGTCCTCCACCGAGAGTCGCGTCGAATGCGTCATCAGCACAGCAGTATCGAATACATTGCGTAGCTCGCGAACGTTTCCCGGCCATCGATAAGTTTTGAGGGCACACAGGCATTCTGGATCGATGCTGTCGACTTGCCTCTGATAATCGTGGTTCGCTTGCGTGAGGAAGTGATCAATGAGCGCTGGTAAATCCTCCAGCCGATCCCGAAGAGGGGGAAGGTTAATGGTGGCCGCGCATAAACGATAGTAGAGGTCCTCGCGCAGCCGCTCCTCGCCGATCGCCTGCTTCGGCGCTCGATTCGACGCCGCGAGAAATCGAACATCAATCGGGATTTCCTGCGTTCCGCCTACGGGCAGCACTCTGCGCTCCTCAATGACGCGGAGAAGCTTGGCCTGCGCCTCGCTACGCATCTCGCTGATTTCATCGAGGAAAAGGGTACCGCCGTTCGCTCGCTCGACGAGTCCTGGGTGTCGCCGGTCGGCTCCGGTGAAAGAGCCCTTCTGATGCCCGAACAGCTCGCTCTCGATCAGGGACTCGATAATGGCGGCGCAATTGACCGGCACGAAAGGACCCGTTCGACCGGATCGCTCGTGGATGGCCTTGGCTGCTTCTTCTTTGCCGGTGCCGGTTTCACCAGTGATGAAAACGGAAACTCTTGCAGGAGCGACGCGCTCGATCGCTTCCATGATTCGGCGCATCGGAACTGACTGGCCAATCATGACGAACCCCAACAGACCTGTGGATTCTTGACACCTCCTCCACCCCCGCAGCCCTTGACAAATAGTTCATCCAGCCATAATGCGTCAAGAGTTTTTAGATCATTAAGAAAATGGCTCGCACGATTTTCGGGTCAGTCTTCACCAATCCCGGCAAACCGTTCAGGTTTGTGGGCCGCTATTCCTTTCTCGATTTCATAAATACCGAAGCGAGCGAAGCCGATGGTCGCGCAGATCTGTTAACTGACGATCAGGATTTTGTGGCGTGGCTCGTTTTAGCCAAGTTGTTTGAGCGGAATAAACTGAAAGTAGCATTAAAACAATGGCGACAACAGAAGACCGGCGTGCGCGTTTGGAAGGATGCGCTTCCGCTACGTACGTTAATGCGCCGAATGGTCGAGGCGATTGTCGCAGGCCGGCCGATTCCGCGCGCCAGCATTGATGCGATCAATGCCTTGATCGGCGAGTCTTCGGGCGTCACGAAGGTAGTCAAGACGCCGCGGAAGTTCGAACGGCGATTCGAATCTGAACTGAATCAACCGAGACAACTTCTGGTTCCGCTCGCTGAGTCTGCCGCTGACTTACTCTGCCGCGGAGATTTTTCCCGTCTAAAACGTTGCGACAATTCAAACTGTGCCGCTTTTTTCTACGATACGAGCAAGAACCGCGGTCGTCGCTGGTGCAGCGGGGCTGAGTGCGGAAACCGGATGAGGGTTGCCGCGTTTTACAAACGCCAAAACGAATCTCGCTCGGGGATCCCCGGAAAGCAGTGAAGCGGTGGATCGACTCGGAGAACCTATTCTATCTGCCGGGCACTACTGGCTTTCACATAGCGGCGATTCGCCAGTAAGCTCTCGTGCACATTTTGGGGGTGAGTCGGTTTGGAAAATCGTTCTCAGGAGCTCGGGGTAAACGATCTCATCGCAACGCACCCCCGAACCTGGCGAGGGCGTCTAGTTGGATGGAAGGAGTTTGCGGTCTCTGTGGCCGAACTGGCCAGCCTTGTCGCGAGCCCCGTATTTTGGACATGGCGGGCACGTGGTGGCGATGGTCACTCGGTACTCGTGATTCCCGGATACGGCGCACAGGACCGTGATATGATAGCGATGCGTATCTGGCTCAAACGCATGGGCTATCGGCCGGTGAAATCAGGCCTTGATGTTAATCTGGGATGGTCAGAGGAAATCGTCGAGAAACTAGGCCTGCGGGCAGAAGGCGAATTCCGGAGCAGCGGTCGTCGGGTGACATTAGTCGGGCACAGTCTGGGCGGTCTAGAAGCGCGTTCAGTGGCGCAGCGCAGACCGCATGCCGTTCGAAGCCTGATCATGCTTGGCGCACCGCTCGCTTTCGCCGGAGGTACGATACTACCTTCAGTAGCGATCACCTCGATTTACGTCTCCATGGATTTGCCCTACCAGCCGAAGGCTCGCGAGAGCCACGCGGAGAATATCCAGGTGAAAGGTTCGCACGGCGGGCTAGCAGTAAATCGGAAAGTCTATCTTCTACTGGCCGAGCTGCTCGGCAAACCTGATTTGTTGACGTGAGGAAGCGCGGCGCCGGTTGTCGCGATAAGTCATACTCGGGAATCTGTTTCTGGCGCCCGCATTCCATTGAAGACATCGCTCATGCCCAAGAAAATGGAGTTTGATCTTCACATTGTGGCAGGCGCCGCTCTTGAATCGGGAAAGCCGTTTCCGTCCGAGTGCAACTGCGGCGGCATCGTTACGATCATGCCGCCAGGATGAGTATGTGATTTGCGCCCGATGCGAGGCGCGGGATCGCCATCGATGACGAGTCACATGCACGAGGTCACAGGCTAAGGCTCAACGACCTTGTGAGCGACCCCCGAGTCCCTGCCCATAACTCATCAAACTGCGGCCCCGATCCAACTCGGATATTTGCCAGTTCTGCAAAGACTCTGACAGCGTTTGCCTCTCTACGAGTTCTCTACTCAACGCGAAGGCATTCGCGATCCCTTTCGAGGTGCTCGATGCGGTGTGAGGACGGATGACGAAGGACGCATCGCCAGTCAGGATCGTCCGGTCAAACGCCAACCGTGGACACGCGAGGTCCATGATGGCTTGCACAAAAGGCTCCTTTGTTGCCCTCAGCAGCGCCCTGAAAGCTGGCGGCAGTACCGATTCTGCGATGCTGCGCTGCTTGTGTTCTTGCTCGGGATGGAGTGACCCAGGTGGAATGGCGTATGCCCGGAGGATCCCTTGGGCGTCAGTCAGCAAAGGTACTAATTCTTTTTCCGACGTGTTCCAGTACCACACCCAATTGAGCCGCCGCTGCCCAGCTTCGGTGTTCCCCGATTCACTCGGAATCAGATAGCAGAGGATGTGGCTGTCCGGCATTTGGAAGAAGGTGAAATGATTGGCGAACACCTTCAAAATGTCTTCCGGAACTTCAACTTCAGGTACAACTCCGCGCCACGCAACATATCCGGCATACTTGGGCTGAATCTGCGGTAAGAGTAACGCACGAACACCGGACCTGAAGCCGTCCGCACCGACTAGAAGATCGGCCGAGTCGTGAGTCCCGCTTTTGAAATACGAAGTGACTGACGATTCACTTTTCTCAAGATTCTGAAACTCATGGCCGAGATGATAGTTCTGCTCCGGGAAACTCTTCTTAAACCACGAGTAAAGGAGTCCCCATGACGTCATGAGTTGAGGCATCGGCTGAGATGAGACGACGGAGCCGTCTGCCGCCAGATACTGCCTGGTCGCCAGTCTGACGCCAACATCGCCGTCAGACTTCGCCCCGCAGAGACCCAGCATTTCACGGATCTCTTGTTGCATCACGATACCGGCTCCGCGATCAGAGAGTATCTGCGAACTCCGTTCGAAGATGTTCACCTCCCAACCGATTCGACGGAGCAGTATCCCCGCAGCCAGGCCCGTGAGGGAGCCGCCAACGATTGTAGCGCGCTTCATTCAATACTCTCCGTCACACTGTGCAGACGCCGTTCTCGCATCTGCCAGTCGTTCCCAGAATCTGCCGTATGGAGTTCGCGAGCAGCTCTTCTTTGAGAGCACCGTTGGCAACGATCGTCCCCTGAAACGAGATTTGAGGAACCCCACGAATGCCGGCAGATGCGGCCTTACGCTCAGCCGTTTTCACTTCACTGACGAGGGCGGGTCTATCCAAATCTTCCACGCGCAAGATCGCTGTGACTCCGAACTCACGGGCTATGCCGAGCAGAGTAGTCGGATCACCTACGTCTTCGCCGTTGAGGAAGTAGGCCTGGAAGAGCCGTTCCGCAACCAGATTTTGCGTGTGCAGCCCCTTCTTGAAGGCGGCAGCGAGCAACACATGCCCCCTGAAAGTGTTCGGCGTACGCTTCATCAGGTCATGGCGAAATCTGATTCCGACCTCCGCTCCCGCAGCAGACACCTGTGCATCGAGCCGTTGCGACTGTTCCCAACTCCCGAACTTTGCGGAGCGGTACATTCGCCGGTCGACGCCTTCAACAGGCATCTCAGGGTTGAGTTGGAACGGATGCCAACGGACCTCGAGCGTTTTGCCCAAGATCGACGACGCTTTCTCCAGACGACGCTTAGCCACGAAGCACCATGGACAAATCAAATCCGAAGTCACGTCGACGACCAGGCCGTCCGCGGGCTGCGCAATTCTGTTTGCAACATTCTCAATCATATCTGAAGCTCCAATCTTCATAGTTAAATCTAGCGACTAGGTAACCATTTGACTAGTAGGTACCGTTTGGTTACTATGGAGCAGTGAAAAAGGCGCCCGAATCAATCGATTCCGAACCCCTCTACGACTCGCAGTACCCAGCGCGACAGGTATTACGAGTCATTGCCGACACTTGGACGCCAATAGTTTTGTTCTGTCTCAAGCGGGGAACCCGACGTTTCAACGAACTCCAACGTTCCATCCCCGACATTTCCAGGAAGATGCTGACCCAAACCCTGCGAAAACTGGAACGCCGCGGACTTCTTAATCGCCTTGTTCACCCGGTAGTGCCTCCACACGTCGACTACACGCTGACACCAGTGGGCACGAAGTTCGCGGAGGCCGTAGCACTCGTCTGCGAATGGGCGCAGAAAAATAAAAGCATTTTGAAACGAGTTAATTTCAATGATTGAGATAGAGGTTTGAAACTTCAATTCGCAGGCTGAGCACCAGGCCGAGTGCTGAAACCGTATGAATGTGGCGGCGTTTTCCGCTCGGAGCCGAAGCCATGATTGAAGATCGCAGTCCGTTGAAACACTCCGTTCATAAAGTGTGTGTGCCAAATCTGCACATAGCACACTTTCGGAAGGCGCAAGATGACGAAATTCTACAGTTCGTCGGATTTTCTGTCTGGCACCCAACTTGCGGTAGTGTTTTCCGCCAATTTCACAACCTCTTCGACGGTAAAAACATAACCGAGCAACCCAGCAGGCGATCATGAGCAGGCAAGCAGCAGAAGTTGGACTGCCAGAGAGCGAATATCTGACTGTCCCTGAGATCGCGAAAATTCTTCGACGCAATCGAAAGACCGTGTATGGCTGGATTGTATCTGGTGGGATTGGGGAAGTGGACGGTCTTTTCGTCGTGCAAGGACGTTACTTGATCCACTGGCCGACATTCCGATCGAGGCAGTTCAAACCACGCGTGAAACTGCGCGGTCAACTGCCGGAATACTCGGAGGAATCGCAAAATGGCATGGTTGGAAACGGACAGACACGGCCGCCTGAGAATCGGCTTTAAGTATTACGATGGGCTCAAATGTCGCGAGCCGCTCGGGGTGTCGGCAAACAAGCAGAACATCGCCGAGGCCAGGAGGCTTTGCGCGACGATTCAGCTTGAGCTCAAGGCGCGAACTTTCGACTATGCCAAGCGATTTCCGGACAGCGACCGGATAAAACAGCGCGGGATCGAGACTCCAGAAAAAACCGAACCGATCAGCGTCACTGAGCTGGCCGATAGTTGGCTGCTCAGCAAGCAAGGCGAGGTCAAGAAATCGACCCACGGCTACTACAAAGAGGTCGCGGGGATCTTCATTCAGCGGGACGCAATCGGGACGAAAAAGGTTTCGGAATTACGTCAGGAAGACATTGACCGCTGGCGCGTACGGGTTGACGAGAAGCAAACCAAAGCCAACGAACCCCTGAGCACCCGACGAAAGAACATGGCGTGGGATGTCCTGAATCAAATCCTGGAGTTCGCTCGCGTCCGGAAACTGCTCAACGAAGATCTTCTGCTCGGGATGAAGCCATTCAAGGATTCCGGCCAGGCGAACGTCGACGATTCCGAACTCTCGGACGAGCCGGAAGATGCCGAAGTGATGCCGTATAACGCGGATCAGATTGAAGCGATCATCGCGGCGGCCGAGGGCTGGGAACGCGCTCTTGTCACGTTGTATTTCTTCACAGGAATTCGGCGCGGCGAAGGGCTGGCTCTGACTTGGGACCGGGTCTACCTCGATCGTGACCGGGCACTGATCAACCGTAGCCTCAGTGTCCGATATGGCATCACGACGCCGAAGACGAAGAGCAGCCGGCGCATGATCCAGTACGGTCCGAGGGTTCACGCCGAGCTACTGAAGCAACGGGAAAGAGTTCAGCTACGCAGCAAGTACGTCTTCCCCAATGAGAGCGGCGCTGCGCCCAATGTGCGCTGGGCGACTGACGTGGTGTGGCGCCGGATTCTCACGCGAGCTGAAGTTCCGCACAGACCAATCGGGCAGTGCCGTCACAGCTTCGCGGTCTTGGCGCTGAAGCAGCACAAGCCGCTCAACTGGATTCAGCGGCAGATGGGTCATCGCACGCTGCAAATGTTGCTGAAGCATTACTGGCGCTGGATACCGACTGACGATCTTTCTGCAGAAGAAATGTCTTCGCTGGAGAGCGCAGCCGCGCCGCAGGCCTCAAATCATGCCCACCCTGTGCCCACCCGGCCCGAAACCGGCACCGAAGCGGGCTCGTAAAACAATGATTCAGATCGGAAAAAACCCAATAAAACTGGCGGAGAGGGAGGGATTCGAACCCTCGGTACCGGTTACCCAGTACGCCAGATTAGCAATCTGGTGCCTTCGACCACTCGGCCACCTCTCCGCATTGCCAATTTTCCGAGCAATTCCACGGACTTTTGCCCGATCATCATGCCCGCCCGAAGACTTTGAATCCACCACTTTCTGGCAAATTTCTGGCATTTTTGGCGGAACTAATCCCGCCGCAGCCAGCGATCGGTCCACCCGCTCGGCGTCGCTGCGGTCCGGCTTGCGCGTCCACCGCGCATAGTGGCGAACGATCATGGCCACCGTGGAGTGGCCCATCTGGTGAGCCACGTAGAGCGGGTTCAGTCCCTCGGAAAGCAGCAATGTGGCATAAGTGTGCCGGCACTGGTAGAGGGGCCGCTCGCGGAGGCGGGCCAGCCGGAGCAGCCTGAACCACGCGCCGCGCACTTCCTTGAGACTGAGCGGCATCCCGCCAGGGTCGCAAAATACAGACGTGCTCTTGAGACCAACCCTGGCCTGCTGCTCGCTCAGCGCGGCGCGGACCGGGGCGAGCATGTCGACCTCGCGCTCGCTGTAGGAGGTCTTGGGGAGTCCTTCGCCGAAGCGCGTTAGATTCCTGGCAACGATAATGGCGCCCCGCTCGAAGCTGATGTCCTGACGTCGGAGCGCGAGCAATTCGCTCGGGCGGAGTCCGGCAAAAATCAGCACCGTGAATATGGCGTGTTCTTGTCCCGTCCCGACCGAGAGCAGTGATCGGATTTCTTCGAGGGTTAGAGGGTCGACGGCGGACTTGCGCTCGCGCAGCTTTTCCACATAGGAGAGCGGATTCTCGGGAACCAGTTTGCGCCGCCGCGCGGTCACAAAAATCGCGTGCAGCAGGCCGCGCACCATGTTTATTCTTCGCGGCCCCAGTGCTGAGCCCTTATGTACGCCTGGCTTCGACCGCAGTGTCCCAATGAGTGCGTTGATGTGTCCATCGTTGATCGCGTCGAGAGGCTCGTTTGCGATCGCCGACGGCAGCACATGGGCGCCGAAAAGGAGCTCGTAGTCGTACGCCGTGGCATCGGTGATCCTGCCTGCGGCTCTGCGCTCCTCAATCCACTGCTGTCCGAACTCTGCGAGGGCAGGCGCCGCGCTAGAACTTGCCGTCAGGCCGAGTCGTTCGAGGTTCCTGCTTTGTGGGAATCTCGAGACATAGTCGAAGCGCCCAGTCGCCAGCTCCAGTTCGATCTCGCGCAGGAGTTTTTGCGTCGCGCGACGGTTTTCGCGCGAGTCGGACAAGCCGACATACTCACGACACCGCTTGCCGTGGAATTGGAAGCTGACCAGCAGCCTCCCGTGATCGTTTTCAAGCCTCGCCACGCAAGTTCCCCTGCAACACGGTTGCTTCGAAAGTCGGCCAGTGGATCAGCACCTTGCGCCCGGTGCGGCCTACATGGCAAACGCCCTCCGCGACACCAATTCTCCCCAGACTGATCCAATTGTAAAGGGTCTTGGGCGCCATCCGCGCTCGGACCGCGGTTTCTTGAATCGTTAGGTAGTCGATCTCCATGACCGTCGCTTGCGCCTCTGGAGCAGCGGACGATGGCCCGGGCCAACGCGCCCGCTGGTCGAATGAGTGGAGTGGATGCCGCGGAGAACGAACAACGGTTCGTGCGATGATAGCGCTGCGTGAGGGAGCGCGGAATTCGGACGAGTGCTTTTTAGGTAGAGTGGCATATGGCACACGACCAATCGCCTGAGCCGATGATGCCGTTACTGCGCGGCCTGCGGCCTCAAGGTGCCCTACCACCACAACAACACAGCTTGCCCGGTTAGGCGTTGTGCAATCGCAATGCCAAGTAAAAATCTCTTGCGTTGTATAGGCTGTTTTTGCGGCGCTGGTTCAAAGCCACTTCCCTGTTCATCCCGCTCGTCTGGCCAGGACATCGCACAGGGTAATAACGTTCCCTCGATCGAGACAGAAAAGAGGTCCATTCGGGAAAATGCGTGAAGATTGTTCCACTGGGCCGCACAATTTGATCTCTATCTGCGCGGAAGCGAAGCAAATCACTCGACTCCCGGAGAATTCAGGGCGCGATTTTTCAACAAACGATACCCCGTGTCTCACCCGAGTTCCCGCGAAATCCGAATTACCTGGCCACACCCGAACGGACTCCTTTCATTTTTCTATCTCGCTTGCGCGACGGGTGTACTTCATAGCGGTCGGGCTAGCGGGTGGCAGGCCAGCTTCAATAAACCGCAAGTTAACGAGCCTAAGCGTTATGGCTTGCGGGCTTACCTGATAGCGCTTGGCTAGCCAAGTTATAGTTTCGTCATCCCCACGAGAGAGCGCGTCTCCATGCACTCGACCGCTGCGAAGATCCGACACTAAGAAACCGCGCGGCATTAGTAAGCAAGCCGCGAAGTGGTTTGCTTCGATTTCATCGCCGTCAGAACCCAGACCGGAAACTGCATCGCGCCAATAAACTGACGGCCCACCGCGGTCTAAGTACACATCGTTACTGTGAAGACAAAGGTGGCCTATCTCGTGAGCAATCGAGAAGCGTTGACGATTCAGATGGTGATCCTCATTGATACCAATGACCGAGCCATCGTCTCTGCGGTAAAGCATACCCGAGATTTCACTGTCGGCTGAAACCATACTGACAGACGCACCCAGAAAACGAGCGACGCGACGAACGTCAATTGCCGGGGTCTTTATCCCGCAGTCGCGAAGTAGCTCCCTGACCCTATCCTCAATCGCCTGATGGCTTCGTCCTGCCACGGTGTGCTCCTTTCTTGACGACCTCGGCGACAAAGTTACGCTCTTTTTCCGGAACGGAGGCGAGGAGTTCTTCGATAGACTGAGCTTGGGCCGATGGTGAATCCTGAAAAAAGTCGCTCGGATGGATAGAGAGCGCCCGGGAAATCTGCCAAAGCTGGTGGACCAGGAGACGTTGTCGTCCTCCTTCGATGTTTGTCATGGATGTGCGCCCAAGCCCAACATGATCGGCTAATTCTCCCTGAGTCCAACCACGCCGCTCACGCTCTTGTCGGATTCGGGTTCCAATCATTCGGTATAGTTCGGCTGCCCCGACCATCGCCATCAATGCGCCAACAACCAGGACTACCAGGAACGCAGTCGGTTCACTTGATTACTCCCGCATCTCGGGCCATAAGCTCGAACATTTCGGCCTGTTCGATCGCATCCGAGAGGGCGTTGTGTGTATGGGGTTTGTTACCTCGGTACTTAGCTGGGAGCCGGCTCGAACGAGTGTCCTCCCACGAGCAACCCGACATTCCCATGTAAAATGACTTGATATCGACCCCACTGATACCGAACGGATTCTCTACCCTGAAGGTCGCGAAGTACCAATTTACAAACGCCCAATCGAACGGCGTATTGAACCCCACAAAGACCGGCTTTGCCTTGTCGCTTGTTCGCCTCACCCAACTCTTAAATCCGGTCATAGCTTCGGCTGGGTCTTGCCCGACTCGATGGAATTCCTCAAGAGGTTTTCCCACAACTTTCATCGCAGCGGCCACGCTCGCGGGACTGATCGGTCTGAGCTCGACGTAGTACTGTTCCTCCCTGGCCGTCACGACGCAGGCGCCCAAGGCGAGCATGCTGTACATGCCAGGCACAGGCCCTGATGCCTCAATATCGACTGATATGAATATTTCTCTCGCCATCAGGTTTTTAACTTTCGCACTCCGAAACTAACGTAGGTCGGTCAATGTTTTTCTTTCCAGAAACTCCTGAGAGCTTCTTGCCGCACGCCATCCGATTCCTCTTCTTTCCAGAAATAGCAAGGTATGGCCTGCTGATCGAAGAGAAGCGGCGTGCCCTTTTCCGCGGTGACTATAGTTCGCAGACCTCGTGCTAACGCCAGTTCAATGAAGCAGTTCGGCCTATGGCCTGTGATGTCCACCACCGCAGCGGTGGAAAAATGGATCCCCTCAAAAATCGCGACGTTCATGAATGCATGCGCACTTTCGTCGGTACCCATTTCAACGCGCTCGAGCCCAGCTTCTTCAACGACGGCGTCCACAACACCGCGAAAGAACTTCTCGACCGCTCCGAATCGTGCGTGATCCTGATCGAGGAGTCGCACATAGAAGACGCGGGGCGGCACCAGCATAGACAGCAGCTGGACGAGTCGATCCGCTATCTGCTGATCGGGTTCAGCGCCCTGTCTAGTCGCCAGACCTGCGAGCTGAGCATTGGTCCGGTCCTCCAATCCTCTACGCATAGTAATGAAACGCGTCGGCTCGGCGCGACTCTCACGTGCAAGGCGTTCAGAACCACCTGTCCCATCTTCCCGGCTCGATCCCAAAGGGAGATCAAGGGGAATAACCGATCGACGCCGCTTTTGGTACAACGCCGCGAGGTGTTCCACACCTGTCCCGCCCCCGATGGTCACCAGAACATCACCGAACTGAGCTTGTCGCTCGCGAATCAAGGCTGCTGCCCGAGATCCCAGCAAGATCGATTCCACCCTTACCATCCCTGTTCGAGGAGCTGTCTCCACAACGCCTGCCGCGCCGACGGGATCTCGGCCTCGGCCTTCTCGGACGCGACGACGACTACAGGAGCGCCGGCCGAAGCCGGCCAGCGCACCAGGCCACCCCTTAGCACTTCAGCAACGGCAGACAATGCGCTCCAATCGAACAACAGGCTAGGAGAGTCATCGTTGCCCTCAGTGGCGCGCGGCTCGCGGCCGACAGCTAGAACCAAGCCACCTCCTTGTTTCAACACATCGCGCACGACGTGGTCCACGACACGGTGAGCATAAAAAATAGTCGCCGTATCCGTCGTTTTGCTTGCGCTTCCGGCTATCTGAATACGTCGACCTGATAGCGGTGAATGGTCGGCAATCATCTACGCATGCTCCACTGATGGCGAAGGCCGGAGCGACCGTGCCGCTTTCAGTAGGTCCTCAGCCTTTAGCTTCCTGTCGGGGAAGGCATAGCCCACGGCCTCTGGTAGGAGACGAGTCCGCAAATCAGAATACGTGAACCCGAGGCGCTGCGGCTCCTTGCAAGGGCCGGTCAAAGCAACGAGCTCGCGGATAACCGTATCGGGAAAATCCAAACCCTCATAGTCCATCCGGAAGAGCGCTTCGCGCTCCTTATCGTCAGGTCGCTCGAAATATTCTCTCCGCGCTGCTCGTCGGACAACGGCAGGGTCTAAGGCCATACCGCGGTTGGTACATAGGATCACGAGAACCCTACCGCCGAGACGCCGGAGATCGTCGATCTTCTGGATAATAGTATTGACGGCAACTTTGTCTTCGTGGTGGTTTTGTGGCCCCTCTCGCGCGGCAGAAAGCGAATCTGCCTCGTCGATGATGAGAAATGCCGAGCGGGCCTTGCCTGCCTCCTTAGTGATGATCGCGAAGGCCTGATTGATGAGGGAGCTCATTTCTCCAACTTTGCCCGATCCGCGCACGCGAGTGCTCAACTTGAACAGCATAGCTGGCTTTCGTGACTCACGCGCCAGTCGATCACACATCGCTTCGGCCGTCGCAGTTTTACCTGTGCCGACGTCGCCAGCGAAGATCAGGAGGGGATAGCGGTCTGCAAGAATCTCACAAAGCGGGAGCTGGCGCTCATAGAAGCGTTTGCTCCACGCGCGAACCTCGTCGGAAGCTGAGAGAAGGCGCAAATCGCGCTGGATCCTCTCGTAACGATCGTTAAATCCTACGAGTGCCTTGCTTTTGGCGAGCAACTGGTCGTCGGGCAAGCTGAGCTCAAGTTCAAACAGGTCGGATGCAACGTGGTCCACGTAAGACTCTCACTGGATGAAAACTGTCTTCATAAGCCCAAAGCCATTGCTCACATAGTTGCGGTCAAGCTGCCGCCTGAGCATGGGAAACGAAGTATCGAGATTAAGTGTGCCCCACGGACGGCTTAAAAGCTGTATGAAGGCCGCCTTCTGATTGGCAGACTCTCTCCACCATTGCTCGCTGTACGTAACATGCACACATAGCTGTCCACCCGCAGTTCGGGGCCACAGGTAATTTCCCGGCCGGGACGCAGTAAGGGCGCCCGCGTTAGTCAACACCTGGTACTTTGCGGCCCGAATGGTCTGACCTGATGCATCTTTGAGGTAGATATTGACTTCCGAGAGGTAGCCGCGTTGAGCCATCAATTTTACATCCGCCGCTGTGGCCTTCGTGTCCTCACGCGTTCGGAGACCGGTGGACTGACCCATGCCATCGAAGTCTGCCGCAAAACAGTCAAGCACTTTGCCGACATCAGCAACGGTGTAGGTATGCGACTCGCTATAGGTGTAGCTGATACTCACTACCGCTTACTCCTCAATCACGAACGACCGACCAAATACCTCTTTCCAATACTCCAGCGTTTCACCCTTGTAGGTATTGTTCCGAGCGGCAGTGAGAAGCTCCCACGCTTCGGTAGCACTGGCGACGATCTCCCGACAGTCCGAATCTGTAAGGCGGCGCGCGACGTTGTTATCCGCGTTGACCGGATCCAAAATCACAACACGGTCCTTCGGCAACGATGTAACCTTCCCATTTTCGGGGAAGCTGATGGGATTCCGCAGGGCAGCCTGGGCGATATAGAGAAAGAATCTAAGCAGGCCTTCCTCCAGCGTTGCCGGAGCACCGTCGACATCCTGAAGATGAGATACGATGAGCTCAATAATGAACGAGCGGAGAGTGTCGTCCAGGTCCTTTTGGTTCCGCCAATGCTTCAGTAGCCGTACGAGAGCGGTAAACTGAAGGTATCCGTCCCTTCTGGTACGGATGAACTCAAGTTGCTTTGTGACGCTCGTCTTAATGGGATCTTCGCCGCGCGATGAAGGCTGCCACCCATAGTCGCCGGGTCCTTCGATTGGAATTATTGGCACAAGGTCAACCGCTAGGCCGGAGACGTGGAATAGGATGCCCAGCGTGCGAGGCTGGACAGTAAAATCGTCTTCCTTCTTCTGAGGGTAGGCTCTGCAAAGGAGGAGCCGGATGCGATGGTGGAGAGACTCGAGGTCGAACTTGCTAACGCCGTCCGTATTCAGAAAGACCGCGATGTCCGCGTCGACGCCGACATCACCGCGAGGACGAAGCACCGTCCCTTTCCTCAATGAGCCCGTCTTGAGGAACTTCTTGACGTTGATCACCGGATCTTCTTTGGCTCTTCGCGTGAAGACAGCGATTAGATTGTCCACTTGGTCGAGCAACTCTCCTCGCTTGCCCTTGGGCAGCTTTAAGCAGTTGTCCACGAAGTAGACGAGCTGTGTGTTGGTGAGCTCCATATGCGTCAAGCCTTTGCCTCGCCGCGCATGCCATCAAAATGGCGCAATTGCGACCGCCTGTACGTTACCTTTCCAATCCACCAGTGTCAATAGATCGGACATTTGCTGTCGGACTTGCAAACAGTCGCGACGCGCTCAGGGCGCTTATGATTCGAGCGAGGTCAGTGTACCGCAGCGTTGCAGATAGTGACGTCGGTTGCGCGTAAGGTGCGGGTCGGTCGGTCAGATCAGCTTGGAACGTGAGCGGAACGCGATTTAGGCAGCCAAACGACTTGGCGACGCGTCATTCCGGCTCGCGCGAGCACTTTTTTGAAAGGACGGTTGATTTGCTTTGGCGCAGGGTTGCGAATGGATGAGAACAGCAGGATAGCATTGACTGAATGTCGAATGTCTAATCCCGAGAAACAGCGAAACAAGCCGTCATCGCAGCTCGTGTTCGATCTTAATCTCGGCCATCGCCGCAATCCTCGATCGCGAGCCAATCGTCGTAAGCTGGCTATCTGATCCAATCAATGTTGCCGCGAGGCCGACGACCGACCGTTGTTGCGGCAACGAGATTTGCCAAGACTATGCGGGTTGTCGGCTAGATAGCGCCACACAATGAGATCTACGACCTTCGCCCGTTCTCCAGTCGCGTCGGCGATTGCTGTGCAGAACTGTGCCGCGGAGTAGAAACCGAGTTGGTTTGAAACGCGAACGAGGTGCCGGTCGGGCTTTGATACGTCAAGGCCGAGGTTTTTGGCGAGGTGCCAGACCGTTACCGGTCCAATATAAGGAAGCCGCCTCAGCACAGCGAGGGGATCAGACAACACTGCTTCTTTGAAAGTGGAGAAGCCTACATCATCGACGTGATGCGCGATCGTAAGAATGGCGTCCAGTTTCATCTGATTCCGAAACGAGGCCATGGCGGCAGCCCTGCATGCAGCGTTGGCCTCGACTATAGATGACGCTGATTCCCAATCGCAGAAGCACAGCGAGACATATTTAAAGATACGGCGCACGACCGATTCGCGAAAACCCGAGCACAGGACCACCCACGCAGATTCCCGCAGGAATTCAGTCTCGCTAAAATCGGACATGCTCGCATCCCGCTGCCATTCGACCTCCGCTAGCAGCCCAGCGCAGCGGACATAGTCGGAAGCGAGCGCGAAGAGTCGGAGAGCACCGTTTAGATCAGCCGTCATCAGGACCGACCTTCAAGAAGTTGTCACGGAACCAAAACCGAAGGCGCGTCAGAAGCAGCGAAGCCGACGGATGTGAATCGAGATGCTTGCTCAAGGCCACCTTGATTTTGTGCTGGCGCTTCTGCGGTAGAAAGTCTGCTTCCGGCATCTCGACGCCGACGGCGGACGCCATGTCGTAGCGAGCCAGCACGCGGCGGCACTCTGCGTCGTCGAAATCGCCGGCGGCCAGCAGATATCCGGCCTCGCGTTTTACTTCTGCATAGATGTTGAGCGTCCGCTTATGGGCGTCCGCACGTCCCTTCCAGTCGGTTTTGAGCTGAACGACGGTCAGGAAGAATGTCGCGACTGCGAGCAGCCCGGCCCAAAGCTTACTGTCCCAGCCGAAGGGACTCAGGCGTACGCCAATCCGCGGTTCGACAAAAGCTAACGCTACGAGCCAAGTGGAGAGACCAAGCACAGAAAGATCAAGAAGAAGAGCACGCCGTGCGAAACGGTCACGCAAAACGGCGTGACCAGTGCAGAGCAAGTCCGACACCCGGCGTATGCGCTCTATCTCTTCACGCATTCCTTCCGCCGCATTCACTGGTCAAGGCCGAACAAAGCTCGCCACTGCGCGGTAGAACCGGCTGCCGTCGCATTGCGCATGCGACGGGCGAGCCTTCCGAGGATGTGGCTCGCGGTTTGGCGTGCCTCGCTATTTGCCACGCCGAGGTAGTCATCGACGTGCACCGATTGACCAGTGCTGTCCCGAATGGGCGATAGCACCAGCTCGCGTGCGCGCTCCAAAAAAGTTGGCAGCATCGCCGACGTCGTTTTGTCACCATGATAGTCACGAAAAGCTGCGATGCCGAGGCTCTCCATGTGATAACCGCTGAGGCGCTGGCCTTCCGGAAGCTGTCCGTTGATCGCCTTGGCGAGCTTGATCGTCGGAACGAGCTTTCCGCCGCACTCTTGATTTCGTCGAGTCAGGGCCTCCTGGAAGGTGAGCGGGTTGATCTTTGACCAGCCTTGTGTCCGAGACGATGGCACTCGTAATTGTTGGTCGTCGGTTCTGATCGCCGGCAGCAACTGGACCACCATGCCGTCGCCATAGTCGACCGTAACGGCCATTCGGCCATGCTCAACTTTGGCCTTTTCGCGAAGCTTTTCCGCTATGGTCTTCTCCATCGATGCGAGGACCTCTCCTGGGCTCTTTCCTTCCAACGCACTGTCGTTTATGAGCACGAGGGAGTCGATGTCGCTCAGGCCGTCGACGTAGGTGTGTTTGGCGACGGAGCCGCCAAACAGCTGATCGTAACTGCCTTCGATCGAACCCTTCAAAGCGGTTTTCAGAACTTCGAGCCGCGATCGCGCTGTCTCAACGTCACGACCGTTATATTCGCCGAGCAGGCTTCCGAGCGTGCGGCCCAACTCCGCTTCGAAAGCAGCCACGGTCGTCTTGTCCTCAGCCTTCCGGACGATATCGCGAAGCTCTCCCGGCGTGCGATTGATGAATGCTCCGCCTCCGCCGCTGCCGCCCATGGTTATGCTCCTATGGCTTCGAGCGTGCTCTGAAGCGCGGTGCGGAACAGATCGCGATGATGTTTGAAGGCAGAAAAGTCATGTCCATTGAGGTATCGTCGCATCTCCAGCTCCATTTCGTTTATATAGTAGTAATTATCATTCCAGCATCGCGCGTCGATCACATGCGTTTTCGTGGCAACGCCAAACTTTAGCGCTCCATAATTGTGCTTGTAGACGGTTTGACCTTCGTGGAACGCGAAGCGCAGCCAAGTTAAACCATCAAAGATGTCGGCGCCAGCCAGGAAGTACATCGGTGTGGTAATCGTATCGAGGCTGCCGAAAACGTGGATTGGCGTTTCAAGTCCGGCCTTGTCGAGCGCCCGGCGCAATTCCCCGATGTTCTTCATCCGGTCAAAAATGGAGTTACCGATCTCCTTTTCCGTCACACCGATCACGTCGAAGTCGGCCAAGCGATGTACATTCTTGATAACGTCTGGCATCTGCAAAAGGGTTTGGTTGGTGGTCTCTGGCTTCAGCAGAATCTCAACCAAGAAACCGTTACGGCCAGCCGCGATTCCCTTAGCGCGATCGATCTGAGACTGGATCGGCAGGCGCTCTTTTGGATGATCGTAGCTGATCAGTACACTAGGCACGCTGGGTTGCCATGCGGCGAGCTGTGCGTCATGCATCTCCTGGCTCCACGGCTTAGGCACATGTTCCCTGTCACCAAGATCTGAGAGCTCGGTATCCTTTGAAGCTTCATAACCGCCGCTGTCCAGGAAGATCAACGATGGAAAGTCAAGTGGAAGTTTGATCTTGCCATAATGTAAATCATAGGCGCTGACTAATGTTACGCCATCGATCAGCTCCGCGCAGTACTTGACGATCTTGTCGATGTCTGAAAACCCTTTGCTGGAGAAAGATGGGATCAGGAGCGGCGTGCGCTCGATCTCTTGTCCGTGCAGCTTGAGGGCGCGACGTTGAGCTAACATCCAAGAGCCTTTCGGTCCCAGCACGACGCACATACGCCGCAGGTCGGCTCGGTCCCCGCTTCGCAGCTGTAGGTCAAGGCTACCGGTAGATCTGCCGAGCGGAAGTAGTCAAAAATGTCCTTCTTCGTCCAAGTAACGAAGGGTGCCACGACTGACACGCGGCCATCAGTGTGCTCTGCGATGGTCTTGCTGACAGTTTCAACGAATGCTGGTGAACAATCGTAGTAAGGTGTACCCGCATGCACCCCGAGGGCTAGCAACGCTGACCGGCCGCGTGTCGCTAAAAGCGCCGCGAACAGCAGGAAAGCGTTGCGGCCTAAGACCTCCCCAACCTCACAAGCGTCCGTCCCTGACAGTCGGATCTGTCGCATTGGTAGGGCGAGATAATTCGCCACTGCAGCAACCGCGTGCGCTTCTCGGAGCGCTGCGGCTTGGCCGTAGTCCACGAATATGCCGTCGACAGTCATCCCCTGCGAGCGCAGAAAGTATGCACAGGCCGCGGAGTCAACTCCGCCGCTCATCAAGACCGTCGCTCGGCTGGCGTCTGTCTCCATCGCATCAGTTTCCCCCGACCGACGAAGCATTTACGGACGCTTCGAGCTGCCGCACGCTCTCGATGATCACATCGAATGTCGGCGGCGCGCCAAAAATCATGTTGGTCATGGCGACATAGTCGCGGCGCAGCGCGTCGACCATCCCGTCATGTGGTAGAAGCGCGAATCTCCCAGGTTCGGCGCTCGCTAGATCGAAGTCGGCGCGGTTGAAAAACATGCGCGCATGCGCCACACGGTCCGCAGCGAGAGCTAGGTTACGCAAGGCCCTTTGGCCAACCGGAGAGTCGAGCAATCTGTGGATGTCGTAATAATGGCGTGAGCTACGTTGACCACCGCCGCGCAACTCGCCCCTACGATCGTACCAACGTCGCAGACCGTGGAGGATCACGACTTTGTCCCAGAACGTCCTTTCGGGATCAACCGTTGTGACGGCTTTCACAGCCAGATCAAGGGTCGGCAAGTCGTCGTCAACATAGGGCTTTATGACAATGTCGGAATGCGGCTCCAGCGCGGACTTCGCTCCCGATTCAATCTTTACCGCCGCGCGCACATACGCTGAGGGCCGGGTCGCGGCCGGATACCACAGGAGTAGCGTCTGACCATCGGGGTCGGCGTCGTCTGGGACCACGTCCGCTTTCGCCCGGTCAAGTCCCGTTGCCTCGATCCGCGCGGCAAGCAGTGCGGTCAGTTCGGCCAGGAGCGGACCGACGATGTAAACTTGGCAAGCTCGCTTGATTCCCTCAAGCCGTATCTGACGCTGTCTCCGACTGAGCGCCACAAGCTCTTCAACGGTAGCCGGCTCACCGATGTCCTGACGGAAGACGGTAACGTCTATATCCTCTGAAAAGCGGTTGATCAAACCGAAACCTTTGGAGAGCGACGTTCCCCCCTTGAAAAGTAGGCGGGGACCTCCGGGCTCGGTGCCGTTGAAAAGCGCGTCCAATGTCCAGCAGACCCAGAAATCCTTCTCTACGTTTTGTGCCGTTGTGCCCATTCGCGATGCGGTGGAGTCGAACAAGCCAGCTCGGCTCTCATCGCTCGCGGCGAGAACGTCGTCATACGCCCGATTCATCGAGCGCCTCCAGCTTTATGCTTGGGGGCTGAACGCCGGTAGCGTTGACGATCAGCATGATCGTAGCCACCGGTGGCTGGCTCGTCAGTACTCGTAGTGGCGGATGGTTGGTTGTCACCAGTATGGTCGTCATGGTGACCATTGTCGACGCCGAGTCCGTTGGTCAATAGGGGCTTCAACAGCGACTGCATCCATGTGGGTAAAGTCGATAGTCCCTCTTTTAGGTCGGCGCGGATCGCGGCTCCTTGCCCCGGATCGTTGAGGATCGCGGCTAGACGCCGCTTGATTCGTGCATCTTCGCCCTCTCGAGGGAACATATCCCGCAACCAGTGCAAGGCTTGCACGATCCGCATCGCTGGGCGGCCAGCCCAGTAGAGCTTGCTGGCGGCGGTCGGACGAAAGGTGATGGTTAGGTTGCCGAGGCGGATGGGTTGTAGTCGCGCGTCGGTATGAACGACAATCTTGGCCGGGACCGCATCACTGAGACCGATATCATTGGCGGCGGTCATGCCATCGACCAGCACCCGGATTTGGTCGCGCCGTGCGATGGCTTCGATAACGGCCCTGGGGTCTGGAACCGTCATCTTTTGGGTTAAGCTATTAACGCTTGGGCGATCGTAAAGACCCCGGTCTATGCGGCGCAGTTCGCCAGTTCTGACCATACGCTGGAGCGCCTTATCGACCGCATCGCGAGAACTTACATCGACGAAATCAGCCGGCGTCCAAACTCCACGCGCGCCGCCAGCTGCCATGCGCTTGCGTATTGTAATCTTCAGGTCGGCCTTGGTCGGATGCATTGTCCGAAATTTGTACACCTTTTTCAGACATCTGTCATCGGAGCGCATAGATTTGGAGTTGTCCGAAACTTACCCACAATTTTCGGTCATTTGCTCCACCGCAAGGGCGTCGGCCGGTACGCCGAGCACGAGGTGCCGCCAACATCGCGTCGTGGTTCCGGAGAGACTCATGAAGATCGGCCAAAATCTGGAGTCGCTTGTTCCCAAGGCCACTCGCATGGTAGAATGGTATAATGTCGCGGTAGAAAGGTTCGCTGGGATGGGGCTCAACATCAAAAACGAAGAGACGCACCGACTAGTCCAGGAACTGGCGACGCTGACTGGAGAAAGCCTGACGGCGGCGGTCACCAAGGCGGTACGCGAACGTCTCGATCGCTTGCGGCGCGCGCGAGGAGTAAGTCTTGCGGATCGTCTGATTGCGATCGGCAAGGATTGTGCGACGCATTTAAAAGAGCCGTTTCGATCTGTGGATCACGGTGAGCTGTTGTACGATGAGCATGGACTACCGCGATGATCATCGACACTTCGGCGCTCATGGCGATTCTTCGCGACGAACCGGAGGCAAGTGCTTGCGCAAAAGCGATCGAAGCGGCAGCCACCCGGCGAATCTCGGCGGCTAATTTTGTCGAAACCGCGATCGTTATCGACGCAAGCCGCAATCCCATCGCGAGCCGCCGATTTGATGACCTCGTCAGAGAGGCGCAACTCGTAATCGAGCCGGTCACGGAAGCGCAGGCGCGGGTTGCACGTGACGCTTACCGGGATTTCGGCAGGGGCAGTGGGCACCCGGCGAAGCTAAATTTCGGCGATTGTTTCGCCTACGCTTTGGCAAAGTCCAGCGGGGAGCCACTGCTGTTTAAGGGTGACGATTTTGTGCGCACTGATGTTGAAGTGGCGGAACGGTCCTAAGCCTGCGAGGCAGAGTCTCTTAGCAATCTCTATTGGGGGCGGGGAATCTTGTCGCATTTACTCATTAAATATGCCAAGCGAGCGGCGACCCAGGGCATTCCTGCATTACCGGTGGCGGCTCGATATGACACGGTTCTGGGCCTGTGGATGCTAGAGGGCGCACTAATGGCAAAAATGCCAGAGCTAGATCGAGCAACGAAAAAAGAAGATATCGAAACTGGTGAAGATCGTAAGGGCGAGTGACTCTGACCCGACGCATTACTGCCACGACAGCTTTAACTGGAGACTCCGTGTGCCACATATTTTAATCAATCTCGCGAGACGTACTCGCTTTCGTGCTCAGCCCGAAATGCCGCCCGAGGCGACCTATGACCTAATGTTGGGAGTATGGAAGCTCCCATGGTCTATGCTAGCTCGCGATCCTGACTTCGAGAATGTGTCAAAGAAAAAGGACATAGAGACGGGTGAAGACAATAAGGGGCAATAGTCAGGCAAGCGCCGCTCGGGCTTGATCATGGATGTCGAGGTTTTGATCCTTTCCAGCCTGTATGATTTTTCCACAGATCTGGTCTGTGACCAACTGCGATGCCTAGGAGTTCGCTTTCTTCGGATTAACCGCGAAACTCTACCGAGTAGTAAAATTCGCCTGGACCCCGTTTCTCCTGCCATGGAGTATTTCTTCGACGGGCGCCGATGGGAGATTTCATCTGGACTAAGATCCGTTTGGTATCGTCAGCCGGTCTTTTTGCGGAATACCCCCGGAACGGCCATGTCCATTGATGAACAACTCGATCGTTCGCAGTGGTCGGCATTTTTACGCGGCCTAGCCGTATTCGATCTAGCAATGTGGGTGAATCATCCTAAAGCCTCTTATTTGGCAGAGAGTAAACCATACCAACTCAGAATAGCACACAAACTAGGGTTTCAGGTTCCAATAACACTCGTTACCAATGATGTGGAGGCGTTATCTACAAGCACCATCGGAGATCCATTCATTCTCAAATCGATCGACACAATTCTGCTTCGTGATGGCGCAGAGGAGATTTTCGCATACTCATCTGTCGTAACTCGTGGCGAGTGCTTCGACTCTGAGTTCAGTTCCATACCCGCCACCTGTCAACAGTTACTTCAGCCTAAAGTAGACGTGCGAGTTACGGTCATTGGGCAGACCGTCTATGCCGTGGGGGTTACTGACTGCGGAAACGGGATCGACGGGGACTGGCGGCTTCTGCAAAAGGATCGTCTTCGGTACCAAAGTACTGAGCTTTCCGATGAGGAAAGACAGCGGTGCGTCGAGCTCGTACGAACGCTGGGGTTAAGGTTTGGAGCGATCGATATGGCGCGCACTACGGTCGGAAATTACTTCATAGAGATAAATCCGACGGGAGAGTGGGGCTGGCTCGACCGCCCCTTCCGCCCGATTGCAGCAGATATCGCTAGCCTGCTTGCTCGGCCCGGCGCTTGATGGCTGCGGTTCGCGATCGCGTTAGTGATTATCTTAGTCGACTGGCCTATTTGATTTTGCCGCCACTTGAGGTGGACGCAGCAAAAAGAAAACTCGATAAAAGATCCCTGAAGTCGTTGCAAGAGCTGGAACAAACTGATCACCGATACAGCGATTGGTATGGAATTAGTGTACCGAAATTGGACGAGTTGATTAAAGCCGAAGGTGACCGAGCGGCCAAGCTTGATGACAAGGCTGGTAAGATCAGCGCAGTGTTAGCAGTCGCTTTGGCAATCGGTGGCACATTCGGCGTTTCGCTCGTTGAGAAAGTATCGTTATCGCTATTAAGAACGTCGATGCGGATCGCGTTGCTTCTCGCAATAATATACATCCTAATGGGTGGCTGGCTGGCTCTTTTCAGTGGAAATAGTGCGAAGCCCGAGGGAGGTTATGGACCGGATTGGGAGGCTCGGCTTAGCAAGGAAAAGAGTATGGACAAGCAACCCCGCGTGGAGGCTCTAGTTAACTTCGAGATTGCAAATCTTATCAGGAACAACAATATCAGCGGGGCATTGCAATGCATCCGGAACGGGGCTGCCCTTTTCTTCTTTGTGCTGTTGCTTGCGGTAGCCGATCCTATGATTCCAATCTGCATCGGCCTTTATGAGAACGTAATCAGTCTGATTCATTGTGGTCGGTGATCTCCATGTGATTTGCTTAACAATAAAGCGGCTTCAAAAGTGTGCCAGCTTCGGTGCTAACGTTTGCATTCTGACCTTAGGCCATGAGCGGTTCACCGTCTCTGCGACAAGGCACGAGCTTGCTGACCATCCGTGAGTTAGTACCGACTTACAGACGGTTGGCAGATGGGCTCAGCGTTCGTACGGCGTGCAATATTCCCGGATAGAAGCCGAGATTCACATCGAAGTTCAGTACGAACTCGAAATACGTGCCGAAGTCGCCCGCGCTTTTGAGCGTTGTGCCGACCACGAGCCACCCTAACTCGGAGAAGGAGCACGGCCTCCCTAACCGACTACGGAACGTCCAAGATCATCGCCGAACTCAGCCCTTTTCAGCTGCAACGATGCTCATCAGACTCCTTCGCTATATCGGTCTGGATACGAACTTTGGCTAACCGCCCAATGCTGGCGCGCTCGCAGCGCCCGCAACCGAATTATCGCGATAGACTCGTTTCGGGAATTTGGAGGCAACTCAATTCTCCTCCCCGCCGAAACTTCCTACGATTCGGTGTCCGTTCCTGAGCGGACAGCGCTTGTGGACAAATCAGCCGAAGCAGAATTGACCCGAGACACTTGAGACACTATCCTGGCGCTGCAGGTGGATAATGCGCGGCGAGGACTTCCTTTCTCGATGTGAAGGGCTTTTTGCGGCACAACACGGCCGGCGTTGGAAGTCCGCGTGCGCCGAGGCGCTCCGAATCGGCCGCGCTTCATTGTACCGCTATTTTGAGGGCAAGGTTGCCGTTCCCGGGAATGTCCTTGCTCGACTGACGAGGCTCGAAGGGCTCGGCAGGCCGGCTGTAGGTGCCAGTGAGATGGTCGCCCTCTACGCCAGGGGGCTACTCGATGTGCAGGACGAGCTCGATCGTCATGGTTCGATCAGGCGGGGATATCCGGAGACCTTGCGACGCGCGTTCGATCTCGCCGCAGCGCTCAACGCCGCGGAAGGTTCGGAAAACTGGCCCGTCGAACTCGGTCAGTTGGTAGCGCGCGCGGGCCAGCCATTTTACAAATGGCTGCCTGACTTGTCCTGGGACCCGGGGGGCGAGTTCACAGCGGTAAGGCTGGTAGAGAACGGAGCAGTTAGCGCCGAGTGCTTCGAACTCGCTGCTAAAGGGCGCGACCCCGAGGCCGAACTCAACGAGAACTCTGGCTACGAGCGTCTGCGCAGCATCGCGTTGAGCCGCGCTGATGGCGAAGACTTTTACCGTGCGTGGCGTCGGCTGATCATTGAGAGGCCGGTGATCCAGGACCTCCGCCAGGCGCTCGATGGTAATCGCGTACTTTTGGACCGCGACGCGCCGGACCTACTGGGCCGTTTCTATCAAGCCGTGCCTGAGTCGCTTGCAGTTTCAGGAACGCTTCGAATCTGCAAAATCTCCGGCACGATCTTGAGGCCGCTAGATGTCGGTGGCACGACTTATGAGACTGATTGCCGCGATCCCAAGGCTGTAAAGCTCGCGCTTTCCGGAGAGCACAACGTTATTGAATTCACTCGGGGAACGCGTCAGCTCATTCGGCCATTTCGCCTTTTTTGGTGCCTACCGGGAAAGGCAGAACTGGAGCTCGCGCTGAAACTCGCGAAAGCAGGTTGGAGCTGCCGTCTGTGGCCGGAGCTGGACAGGCTCGATCTCGTGGCCAAGTCGCGGGACGGAAGGCGAAAGATCGCGGTCGACGTCAAGGACTATCTGTCTCCCACGGCACTTGCGAACAGGTTCGAAGGGTTTAAGGAGTTCTCGCGGGATCACGAGTGTTTTCTCGTCGTACCCGATTACGTTCGGAAGATAACTACAGATTTTGAGCGTCGCTTTGCAGCTTGGCGCGATTCCTGGAACAAGGTGCCGGTGGAGCTTCGTACCATATCCAGTCTTCTGAAGGAGCTTCGAGCGTGAGGTCAGATCGCGAGTTCGTCAACGACTATCGCTCCGCGCTCAAGCGGGTCGATCCATCAACGGAGAACATGCTGCGCGACGAAGCCCGCCTGCTCGGGCTCACCGAGCTCTGTCTGAGATTTCTCTCGCGATATCTTTCGGAAGAGTCACTTGAAGCACTTCCCTTCCTGATGATGGGCTACCCAAGTCTGCTCGACGACGCGACGGAAGCGAGGAAAAGCATTGGAGCGCTAACGACGCTCAGGCACTTAGCCGCGCACTTCGGTTCGGTTGGGCTTTGGGCGGACGCCTGCCGAAGTTACCAACTCATGCCCGAACCGATCCGATGTTTCAATCTCAGTACAGGAAAACCCGATTTGCGGCGCGCCCATCCGTCAATTCTCCTGGATGTGATCGACTCTTGGCTTTCGAGGTCGGTTCCGTGGGCGCAAAGTCTGCAGCGAACGGCCGATCCGGGAGAGGCGCTGGTTCCGATTAGCGGCGGCGAAGTGATACTGCGGTATAAGATCCCGGCTCTTCGGCCTAGCAGCAACACAGTACGTCAGCACGAACTGAGGGCTCGCGAACACAACCCACCCATCAGGATCAGGCTCGACCAGCTCATAAAGACGGCGGAACTCATCGATGCGCGCGAGGCTCGGGAGGACTGGCCGCGTCAGATACTGCCGCCCCTGAAGCTCTCGGAGCGGCTGCGCAAGATAAGAATCCATAACGTAGGCTCGGTCCCCTTCGATGCTGGTGGGACGATCACGATCTCAGGCGCGACTCATTTGGTAGGAATGCTTTCGTCCGGGAAATCGACGGTCGCGCTCGCGATCATCGTGGCACTTACCGTCGGTCAAAGAGATAAGCGAATCGCTGTTTTCGCAGGTGACACCGTAAGCGCTGCGCTCCTCGTCGATAGGCTGAAACGGCATGGAATTTCGGCGACGGTGCTAGCGAGCTTCCTTCGCCGCGAAAAGCACCTTGACGCGCTCCACTGGGAAAGCGCGCTGGCCGCTGGGAGTGCATCGTTGTCCACAGTCGGGCAGATTGGCGCGGGCTTCGGCACGGCATGCCCACTGGACGGTTGGCAAGAGGAACGCGTAGTCGTCTTCGGGCGGGAGCGTACCTCGCGCTGGCCCAACTGGAGAGAGAAACCGTGTCGCAACATCGTGCCCGTCAGGGCAGCAGTTGACGACGGCGCAGTTGCGGCCGGATTCGGGGAACGACCTGTCCCCGACGACGGCTACGATCTTCCGGATCCTTCCAATGTCAAAGGACGGCGCCTATGTCCGCTATTCCCAGTCTGCCCGGCTCAAGAACAGCAGCGCGCGGCAGTCGAAGCGCAGGTCATCGTAATGACGCCAGCCGCATTCGCGTACACGATGCCGGACCCGTGGGTCCTGAAGGAACGCATTACGATCCCGGAGCTTCTTCAGTACATTGCCGATCTGGTCATCATCGACGAGGTCGACGTGGCGCAGAAGGAACTCGATGGACTTTTCGCGCCGCGCGAGCCGATCATGGGCGAGCGCCGCGGAACATACGTGCCAGAAGTCGCCACTAAGTCGGCGGAGGCCCTGCGGCAGCGAAGTGGTGCGCAGTTTGGCCGGCCCGCGATCGCCAGATGGCAGAGCAACTTTTACACACTGTCGAAGTTGATCGGCCTAATCTATGGACTTTTCCAGAGCGAAGGTGTCTTTCTTTCGCGAATCTCTCAAAAGGGTCCATTCACTGCCGCCAGCATTCTCTGCCAGCTTTGCCTCGACCAGGATACAGGAGCGCTCTCGCGGGAAGCGCCAGACGCGAAAAAGACCGAAGCGCTTCTTCTCGAAGTGATGCACGCGGCCTCCGCAATCTCTCGATCGGCTTTGGGGTCGTCGGTTTCGAGCGAGGAAGCCGCCGACTCGGAGGAATCCAGCGACGAAAGTTATATTGACCCAGTCTTCCGCGACGCCGCAGCCGCTCTTCGAGAGATCGCGAGACAGGTGCTGCTAGCTGAGAGCTACGCGGATATCGTCGACGGGATCGAGACCATGCTCGACGGTTCTCTGCGCGTCTTCAATGCAGCAGCAGACAAGGACCGTCCCGGACGTCGGGGCGGCGCGCTTGCGATCCTGCTCGCGGTGACGGCAGACCTCATACTCTCGCACTACAGCTGGTTGGTTAAGGCGCAGCCGGGAGTCGCCGGCGACCTCGGCATCGAGAGCGTGGGTCTGTTCGGCACAAGCCCTCTAATTCGCAACTACCGCACTCTTCTGCCCGGTAACCCGGCCCGTACTGTCTTCGGGCTCCGCTGGGAAGAATCCGATCCTGATCGCCCGGAGCGCCTAGGGGGAACACTCACGCTCGTTAGTCATCTTGGCGTCGGACGCCATCTGATCGTGCATCTTCACGACTTGCTGAAGGCCGAGGGTCAGGCCGGTCCCCACGTGCTCATGTTGTCGGGAACGAGTTGGGCGGGGGGGTCCGTTAAGCATCCACACCCAGCGTCGGGCAAGCATATCGATCCCGCGTCGCCTTGCTTCGACGTTCAAGTTCCCACTGCCGCGGTGTTGCGCCAACCGCTTGAAGAACTGGAGGCCGTACAGAAATCGCGATTCGGATTGGTGCCGGTACGAGGGCAAAGTGGGAGACAAATCAGAGTGTCAGGAGTGCCCCACGAGGAACGACGCGAAAAGCTGAGGCTGATCGCTGAACGTATGGCCCGGCCTAGCGGAGGCGCGAACCTCATAGAGGAACATTGGAAGCACAATGAAAAGCTCTGGGGCCTGCGGTTCCTGGACGATCGTCGCAGAGCGCTGTTCGTGGTCAACTCGTACGCCGACGGTGCGGTAGTGGCAAACGCTCTCAGCCGTTTCGCTCAGACTGGCGTTGGCGCGATACCTTGGAAAATTTTCTGCACTGAAAGAGACCCCGAGGACGAGGACGGCCAGCGAAGAAAGAGCGCAATCGACCCGAGCGTAGTTCCGTTAGCTCGCTCGATGATCGAGCGGTTCGGTGAGAGTCCGGAGCGCTCAATCCTTGTCGCGCCAATACAAATCGTGTCGCGCGGCTACAATATTCTGAACGTCGCGGGGAAGGCGGCGGTCGCGTCGATCTATTTTCTGCACCGGCCTCACCCGCCACCCGATGATCTAAGCTCAGTCATCGGACGGCTCAACCGGTTCGCCGTGGAATGGTTCGAGGGCCGCATGGAGGGGAATCCCGGACAGAATCTGGCACAAAGGGCGCGCCGGATGCGGCGGGCCGCCGCGCGCATCTTGCGCGAGGGTTTGGGTGGCCGCCAGAACTACGGAGGGCTATCTGTCGAATACAGAGCGCAATTTTCCTGGGACATGCTCACGCAGGTTTGGCAAGCGATCGGCCGCGGCATTCGCGGTGGCAGCCCCATCTTCGTGGGCTTCGTCGACGGCGCGTTTGCGCCGGAGTCATTCGAGGCCAAGCGCGACACCCCGGCTAGCAGCGTTCTCGTAGAATCAATTTCTCAACTCGAATTAGCGCTGAATTCGTCCAACTCAGCCGATCGTGAGGTCGCTCGGCTGTTGTATGAACCTTTCTACACGGCGCTAAGGCGCACGGAGGGGCTGAACTATGAGTCAAGCTGAGTCGCTCAACGTCGCTGTCTGGAACGCCGATAGTTTCCCGCGTGAGAGTATCGAACTGTGTCGCTTCACGCTTCACGGAGCAAACTACGAAACTCTCATGGAGTGGAACCGCCAGAAGACGGGTCGCAGGCAAGGAGGGCTCTGGTTGAGCGGCCTCAAGGAGTCTCTGGCCTGCTTGGTACCCGACGTTGCGTTCATGAGCGATTCGAGGGCTAACGCCGGACTGCGACTATATTTTCTGGGATCACAGCGCGGGAGTAGTGAGCACGCGCTAGAGAAGGCGCTATTCGTTTGGATCGATACGCTTTACGGTAGGGATCCGGGCAGGAGCGACCGAATTCGGCAAATCGCCGAAGCTGCACACGACCGCGGAAACTGGGAATCGTACCAGGTTTCGACAGGCCTGAGGCAGCATTCTGGTGTGTGCGCCGACCCTAACGATAATCTGCTCTTTGATGCCCTTACTGCACATACAGTGGCCGCAATCGCATCGCGTGAACTTCGATTCACCGGTGGCGACACTAAGATTTTAATTGCCCAAACGCCAGATTCAAATCTTTACCATGGCGCTGAGCTCGTCGCTTTCCCACCGGACTCGGACGAGCGTGGCGGCTACTGGGCGTACGTTCTCAACGTATCCGCGGCAACCTTTCCGGAAAGACGCGAAATCCACCTAGCGATTCGCTGCTCAGTGCGTAACTGGCGAGAAATAGATCGCCCCGACCCTCGGAACGCCGATTCAAGATCCCTCGACATCTTCATACCCCCAGTCGATGGCACGTCCGATTGGAGTGGCTACCGGCACAGCTCGTTCGCGTTTTACGCCCGAGCGAATGGACTGGGCAGGCCGACGTTAGAAAGAAGGCCTAGATGCCAGCTTCGCTTTAAGAACCACAGGGTCAACGAGGCCGTGCTGAAATTCATCGGAATGGTTTCAGGTATGCCCGGACCCGCCACGCAGAGCCTGCTGTCTCCCAGCATGGTTCTTGGCGCGCTCTGCACCTTCCCCCAAGCCTCATCAGGAAGTGGCGATCGCTACCTACCGGGGGGCACTGGAGTGCCTTTTCCAGATCGCGCCGACGTGGCGCGCGCCCTCGACGGACCGCTTGGAGCAGCTGGCTTCGAGCGCGAAGCTCAAATGAGTCGAGCCAAGGGCAGCCTCGTAAAACTAGAACGCACTGCGGCTCACGAGGCTTTGCGGCGCTCGTTGAAGTCGAACGGCATCGAGAGTGGGCTGAACGTCTACGTTTTTCAAATCCGAGATGACGCTCCGATGGTAGTCGCGAACGCCCTGGCTGAATACGTCGGGAGGGCCGCGGGTCCAGCAGAATTCGTGGAAAACTCTGACGGTGTTGTTTTGCTGCGGTGGCACCAAGGGCCCACGATCAAGATCATTCCCGCGCCCGCGGGTCCGCTTGCCGAAGGACTCGACTTAGGCGACGTACCTTTTGGGGAACGCGATGACCTAACCGAAGAGCAGCTTGATGCAATCAATGAAGACGAAGGTCGCGATGCGCTGCAGAAAGCAATTGAGCGAATGCGGCAGTACATCCTGATGCGCCGCCGCGGAGACCGAGGGGTAGCGTGCGCAATCCTTGAAATGCCCGGATCGCTGTGGGGCCGGCGAGGCGATCCGTACTTGTCGTCGCGGCGGGCACTCGCCATGACAGGATGTATCCCGAAGGTGGTGCTGAATTTCAACGGCCAAATCGAAGAAGAGACCGAAGATTCCGCACAGAAGATGACATTCGCCGTGCGCGACTGCTTGAGAATGCTCGGCGTGGTTCCCGGCGTCTTGCCGAGTCTTTCCAATTTCAGTGGAACAACGTTCGCTGCGATGGGTCTCATCCGGCGTAATAGCGAGACGATCCTCGACAGGCTGAGGCAATCGCAGGCCTTTCCCGTTGCCGTCCGGGTTCGCGCCGGTGTTATGGACTGTATGTTGCTAGGCGACTCGGAGTGGTTGCCGTATGCACAAGCCGTTCTGAAGGTGTTATCTGGCGACTATGGACGTTTGGATAGAAGCCGAAATCCCACGAACACCGCGACGATCGAGCGCTTTTACGCGAATGCATTGAAAACTCTCAATCATGATGGCCCAGCAATCGTGATGGTAGAGCGCGAATCCTCGGGCGCTCCCAGTTTTGACAACGGAAAGTTAAGCTTCGATCGGTTGGAACTCGGCGGCACGTGCTTGACCCCGCGAGATCTTCCGAACCTAACGATCGTTAGGACAAGCACCGACGAGAACAAGCTTCCCTTCTACTACCCAGAAGGAACTGATCAATGGGCTTCGGGTCTGTGGTCGTGGGCTGGGCAGCAGCGCACCTTTTACGGCCTCAAGGGAAAGCCGCCGTCCGCGCGTCCCCAAGCGCAATGGTTATCAGTGCCGCGCGTCCCAGGGGCGAAGACGAATCGAAGGGCGCGCGCGAGCGCGCAGGTCGACGAGATTTGCGTGATGTTTATGGGACCCGGCGGCGACGCACGCCAGATCGCTAGGTTGGTTCACAGGTCACGTGCCACTCACGTGCAATATGATTACGGCACCAGAAGACCGTTTCCACTGCACGAGACGCTCCTTCTGGGAAACAGCGTCACCCTCTAAAGGGGATTTCTGCGCATTTCGAGTACGAGGGGTCCGACGCCGAGGGCAGTGGCGCCGCACTCGCGTAGACGAGCATTGGGAGTTCGACGAGGGCCGGCTTCGTGACTAAATACCAGAGATTTGCTTTCGAGCATCCGTGCTTCGAAGTGGAGGAGTGCGCTAGCGACAAATATCGAGGTATCAGTCTTCCATGGTCGGCGATCCTGACCCTCAACGTCGGCCTCGACGATGCGTCGTTCTTCGATGGTTTGCCAATGTGCCATTGCTCCGTCGCCTTGCTCTCGGCGACGGGTATTCCCGTGCCTCTGGAACATTGGGATGATGACGCTCTCGCAAAGTGTGAGCGATTCATTCGTGATGAAATGTTCGCCGGCATAGGCGACGATGCTCGGGAAGATACCGAATTCGGCGATTCAGCGTTCCACTTCCGACGGTGTTGCTCATGTCGAGAAATAGAGGAGCTCAAGATCAGGCGTGTTTGGCCTCGACCTCAGGACCGTGCTCGCTGGAATTGAAACTCGGTCGGACCTTCTCACTAAGGTTAGAGTTCGGGCGACAGCATCAAGGGCGCAAACCATGTTCTCAGGAGACCTGGCTCTCATGGTTGCGGCACTTTTCACCGGCGCTGCATTTTACGTCAGCTTCGCCGAACAACCGGCGCGCCTTGGGCTGGATGATCGGGCGCTACTCGCGGAATGGAAGCCCTCGTACAAACGGGGATTTGCAATGCAGGCGCCACTCGCGATTATCGGGTTCGTGCTTGGGATTGCAGCCTGGCGGATGACCGGGCGCGCCGGTTTTCTTATCGGAGCCGTGCTGATGCTCGCGAACTGGCCGTGGACCATGCTCGGCATTTTACCGACGAACAACGCGCTCGTGGCAACGAATCTGGAAGACGCAGGTCCACAGAGCCGCGCTTTGATCCTGAGGTGGAACAGACTCCACTCGGTACGCACGGCGCTGGGAGGTCTGGCGGCGCTGGCATTCCTAATCGAGCTGTCGTCGCGCTGATGCGCCCCGGTAAGACGCGGTCGAGCTGCGTTCTTGCGAAGGTCAGGGGATTTTCCGCGAGACTCGCGCCAAAGGATCAGGAGAAAACGCGATGGCCGATCGCATCTTGCGGGTCTGAAAAAGCGACGGCAGCGCGAGGAAGATCTTTTTCGGCGGTCCGGTGAAGGATCGGATATCGCACGTGCCATGAACATCACATTACTTAAGGCGCTGGTCGCGATCGTGCCCATATCCATATTGTTTTTTGGTTCGGTGGTCTTGTTCTTGAGGGTAAAGACTTTAGGCTCTTCTCTACAGCTACTCGGCGCAGGATGTCTGGTAATGGTGGTCCTTACTCACTTCTGTGAGGCACTTCACTTATTTCCTTGGTTGCATTGGGGCGACGAGCATAGCTTTGGTCATTACCTCGATCTCGGGAGTGCTGTTCTCGGTCTCACATGGTTTCCTTCAGGATATTTGCTGGATGCGCTTCACAAACAGTAGCGGGTATCCAATCCAAGCCTTGTATCCCGCGACCCGTCTCTTCCTCCACCTCCTCGTTCACTCGACGCCAAGCTCCTTAAGCTTGGAGTACAAGTGCTGGCGATGGATGCCGAGGAAACGCGCGGCCTCGGCCTTGTTGCCCGAAGCACGCGCGAGCGCGCGAAGGATCATGCGCCGCTCCAAGCTGGCGACCGCCTGTCCGAGCGGCAGCTCCATCAGTTCGGTGAGATAGGAATCATCGAGGGGGCGGTCGCCGCCGAACGACGGCAAATCCTCGACGGTGATGAGCGGCCCTCGTGCAAGGACAACGGCACGCTCGATCATGTTCCTGAGCTCGCGAACATTGCCCGGATAGTCGTATGTCATCAGTGCGCGCAGCGCTTCTTCAGTGAAGCCGGACGGTGGTTCGGTTCTCGTCGCCTGCGCGCTGTGCATGAAGTGTTCCGCGAGCGCCGGAATGTCGCCGCGCCGCGCACGCAGCGGCGGGATCTCGATCTTCACCACGTTGAGGCGGTAGAGCAGGTCCTCGCGAAAACGGCCCTCGGCAACAAGCTCCTCCAGGTCCTGATTCGTTGCCGCCAACAATCTGAAGTTCGAAGCGATGGTCTGGCAGGCTCCGAGCCGCTCGAACTTGCGCTCCTGGAGAGCGCGCAACAGTTTTGCCTGCGCCTCAATAGGCAGGTCTCCGATTTCATCAAGGAAGAGAGTGCCGTCATCGGCCTGCTCGATGCGTCCGGGCTTGGGCGCGGTCGCTCCTGTAAACGCTCCGCGCTCGTAGCCGAACAGCTCGCTCTCGATAAGGTTCGAGGGAATAGCCGCGCAATTGACTGCGATGATCGAGCCAGACGCGCGGCGACTATGGCGATGAATCGCCTGGGCGATCAACTCCTTGCCTGTTCCGGACTCACCAACAATCAGAACACTGGCCTCGGTCGGTGCGACCTTGCCGATTAGTTTGAAGACTTCGCGCATCGCCGGATGCTGACCGATGAGGCCGCCCGAAGCGTCGGGATCGTCGGCGTCTGTGCGCGCTCTCAATTGTTCCACCTCCCGGCTCAGGCGGCTTACCTCGATTGCGCGTGCGGCCGTGCGGAGAACCTCGTCGGGATCAAAGGGTTTGGTGATGTAATCGTAGGCGCCGGCCTTCATCCCCTCGATGGTTTGCTCGCTGCCGCCAAACGCGGTGATGATCACGACGGGAATCCGGCGCAGTTCGGGATTTTGCTTCAAGGTCTTCAGCGTCGATAGGCCATCTAACTTCGGCATCTTCAGATCGAGGAAGATGGTATCGGGAGTGCGGTCACGGAGAAGATTTAACACTTCCGATCCGTCGGCGGCCTGAAGAACTGAATGGCCCTGCGCGCTAAATAGTTCTGCGAGGCTCTCGCGCAAGTGTTGCTCGTCATCGGCGACGAGAATTGTTCCGCCATTACTCAGCATGGCAACCGGACCTCGAAGCAGGCGCCGACTGCGCGACTCTCGTCCGGCTTACCGTTCGATTGAACAGCTTGTTGGACTTCCTGGTATGAGATTTCGCCGCCCAGTCCGCGCACGATTTCGGCCGACAGAAAGAGGCCCAGCCCCATCCCTGATTCCTTGGTGGTGGCAAATGGCTCGAAGAGCCGCTCGCGCATCGGAGATGGCACTCCACCGCCCGTATCTCTCACCCGAATCATCATTTGGTGCTGGTCTTCGTTACGCTCCGTTTCGAGCACGACTTTTCCACCATCACTCGTCGCGTCAAGGGCGTTAGCAATCAGATTATCGACTACTTCGCCCAGCCGCTCGCGATCTATGCCGAAGGTGCCGTTCAGCGATGGCGATGGGCGAAGTTCGAGAGTGGTATTCTGACTTGCTGCTCGTGGCGCGAAAAACTCGAGCCGCTCAGCAAGGTAGCGTGCGATGTCCACGCTCTGTAGAGAAGTCTTCGGCGGCTTTCCGAGTGCGAGCAGACGCTCGACCAAGCGGTCGATCCTATCGACCTCCGTTCTCATCACCGCGAAGGCATTCGTGAGACGCTCCGGGTCCGAGACGCCCGCTTGCGTGGCGAGATGGAGCTTGAGTTTTACGGACGCCAAAGGGTTGCGCACTTCATGCGCCACGCCGGCGACCAGGCGGCCAAGCGCTGCCAGTCGATCCGCATGACGAAGTTTGTGCTCCAGTTCCGCTCGCCGCTGCTGATTGAGGTTGAGAGCTTTCCCGAGGCGGTCGATTGCAGTGGCGATGCGATCCAGTTCCTGGATTCCGGTTGGCGTAATGTCAGATTCGAGTCGGTACTCCATTGCGCCGAGCGTCGCCTCGATTCTGGAAACGCCCAAATCGAGCCTGCGAGTTACGTGCCATGCACCCGCCGTCGCCGCTGCGGAGACGAGGAGGAGTAGAAGGAAGCCCGCCGCGTTGAGCCACTGATAGGCGCCGTGGACGCCCTCAAGATGGTGCATCGCCCAGACGGCCCCGATTGGCAATCCTTCACCGGGGAGCGGGATTGCTCGAAATAGCAGTGCATCTGACGCGGTATCGATTCTTTTGTACGCTGCTCTTCGCGTATCGACCGCCTGCTGCGCAACTTGGAGGATTGTCGCTCGCTCAGCAAGAGGAATATCGGGCTTCGGTCCGGAACCCTGATAGGTGGGATACGCGTAACCCAGCAACTCCGACTCGCTCGTGAAGTAGAAGCCGCCTTCGACGCGCTGCATACCGGCGAGAACCGAAGCCGTGATTGAAGTCAGCAGACGATTGTCGGTCGAGGTGCCCGGTCCTTGCAGGTTTCGCTGCTTAAAGTCGTCCGCCAGGTAAGCATAGCGCGATTGCAGTTGGGCAGTAGCTTGTTCGAGTTGTCGCTGCGCGTCGGCAATTCTGGCCGCATCCGAGTTACGGACTAACTGCACGCCGAATCCGCAGGCGAGAAGGATCGTCACGAGAAAAAGGATTCCCAGCGCGCGGATTTGCCGTTTGAGCGACCACCGCGACTCCGGTCGGGCTGATTCTTCAGCGGTCAAATTCGGCATCGGAGTCTGTCCGCAGTATATCAGGGAGGTGGGGGAGGACCCGCAGGACCAGCGATCGGTATCGGCTGGCCGCCCACGGTCAGCGAACCAGTCATCGCGTCCACGACCGTGCCAAAGGCGTTGCTCGTGCCGTAGCCATTCGCCTGAATCGCCGCCGAAGGCTGCGGAGCAAGTGCCATTGCCACGGCCATCCCGATGTGGGGCGGAAACTTCACCTCCTCGCCGTTGCTCAGGATGAGTCCGTCGATGTCTCCTCGATCGTTCAGGATATACCGGTCGAGCCTTCCTCTGACCGTCATCGTCTTCATGCTGGCTGCGCGCATCCAGGGCGGCGGTGGCGGTTCTGTTGGCGGCTGGTCGACCACGCTTTGATTGGTCTCAGTGTTAGTGATGGTTAACGCCCTGATTGCTCGACCGTACGAAGTCTGAGGTCCGACAAATCCCACGACGTTTATCCGGTCGCCCGGCCTCACGATCCCTGCCAATGCGGCACCCATGTGAGGGGGAAGGCGGACGTCGGTGCCGTCCCGGAGTTCGAGGCCCTCCACGTCGCCAACCGGGGTCAGCAAGTATTGTTTCACGACGCCGGTGACTGAAGGAGCCACGCCACCATTTTGAATCGGCAGCGTAGTCGCATCCGGCGGTGGTGGCGGCGGAGCCGCTAAAGGCGCCGGTGCGAACT
>Ga0102924_1000470_pt1 | contig 50163 bp, 48 predicted proteins | sample PaiPotPPM11metaG_FD_80116 | JGI IMG/M metagenome (GOLD analysis project Ga0102924, IMG submission 80116) | Iron sulfur acid spring bacterial and archeal communities from Banff, Canada, to study Microbial Dark Matter (Phase II) - Paint Pots PPM... ... | reverse complement strand
GTGGGCTGGCGGGCGCGGGAGCTGAGGGCCGGGCCGGCTCAGTTGCAGGCGCAGCCTTCGCCGGCTCGGCTACCGGCGCCTTCGCAACCGATGTGGGATCGGGCTCAGGATCCTCCTTGGTCCTAACGCGCTCAAGCAGTGACATGACTCAACTAGTCCTTGGAGCTTCAGCTAGCGCCTGAGCCCGAACCGACGGGAGGTCGACGTCTTGGCTTCCGCCTTGACCTCCGGCTGACTGACCGCCCCTTCCGGAGACAGGCTGCGAGCCAGGCTGCGGAAGAGCAGTGAGACGTCGGAGTCGGGGTGGGAGATCACCACCGGCACCGCCCGATGGATCGAGCCGCCGACCAGGCGAGGCTCCGATGGGATCTGGATCTTGACTGGAAAGCGCAGGTTGCGCTCGATGCTGGCGGAATCGTAGACGGCGTGAGCGTCGTGAGCGTTGACGGCGACCATGACGCGCGAGCGGTCTACCTTGAGCGACTCCAGCATCTTCAGCATCAGGCGGGTGTCCTTAATCGCGGGAATAGTGAGCTCGCCGACTACGATCACGTGGTCGGCCAACTCGGTGGCTTCGAGAGTAGCCTCCGATAGTTGGCTGCCACTGTCGACGACGACGTAGTCAAACTCTCGTCGCAGAACGTCGACGATGGCACGGACGTGCTCGGCGCGGACTAGGTCGCCAAACTCGGGGCTGAACGGTCCCAGGAGCACCCGGATGCCCTCAGGACCGTCGGCCAGAATGTCGTCGACGAATTCCCAGTCCAGGGCACTCTCGCTGTCCACCAGCTCGGTGATGGTCTTAGCGTGGTCGATGTTGAGCATGACTCCGATATCGCCGAACTGAAGATCGAGGTCGACCAAGCAGACACGACCGCCGGTTTCCAACCGCAGGGCTGCCGCCAGGTTGATGGCAATGAAGGTCTTGCCACACCCGCCCTTCCCGCTCATCACCAGGGCGATCTGGCAGCCACCCGGGGGCTGATCTCCGCCCTCGGCCTGGGCCGGGGGCACCCGAGGCAGGTAGGCGCCCTTCTTCTCCTCCATCTCATAGACGCGACGGATGCTGGCCACCAGTTCGTCGCCGGTGAAGGGCTTGATCAGGAATTCGCGGGCGCCGGACTGCATGGCGCGACGCAGGTAGTCGCGCTCGCCTTGCACCGACATGATCACCACCGGAGAGCTGGGAGCCTCCACCGCCAGGGTCTCGGTGGCGGCGATGCCGTCCATGCCCGGCATGTTCACGTCCATCAGCACCACGTGAGGGGAGAGCTGCCGGGTCACGTCAATGCCCGCCCGGCCGTCGCTAGCGGTCCCGACGACCTCGATGTCCTCCTCGAAGGAGAGCAACTTCTTGAGGTTCTCTCGGGTGCTAGCGATGTCGTCGACCACCACCACGCGGATCATGGTTCTGTCCGCCACAGTGCTGACCGTAAACTTACCGGCGTTTCCCGCGCTAGCCAGTCCCTCAGGAGCTTCCGGGAGTGAAGCCAAAGAGGTTCTCCAGCATCTGCGGACTGCCGGAGTTGTCCCCGGACGCCGCTGACTGAGAGCCGGCGCTGCTGGAACCGCAGTACAGAACCGCCTGGTCCGAGGCCAGCTCATTCTGGGCCTCGATCAATGAGAACTGATCCTGGGCCAGCGTCGCCGAATCCTGGAGCACCAGCGCCTTGGCGGCCTGGACCGCCGAACCGCTTCCGGAAAGGCTCTGAAGAGCGGTGTTGTCCTTGTTGTACTGCCGGTGCGCGGTGTTGTAGGTCTCGGTCGCAGCGGTCACTGCCTGCTGTGCCGATTGCAGGTCCTCTTCGATGACCGGGTTGACGGTGCTGCCGGCCACGCAGGCCTGGGTGTACTCGTCAGCCGGGTTGGCAGTGATGGGCACATAGCCATGGCCGTAGTCGGCACTGGATCGAAGCGCGATGGTGTAGATCGAGCCGTCCTCGACCATCTCGCTGACGCCCAGGGCCTGGCTTCGGGTCAGCTGGAGCACGATCAGACCACCCGCTGAGGAGCTAGAAGCGGCGCCGGTGGCGGTCGAGGGTGCGCCCACGCTGATCACGGGCAGGTCTTCGAAGGTGAAATCGGTGTCACCGGTCTTGTCGACGCCGATGATGTCGATGCGGTCACCTGCTTGCAGGTATCCCGCCACCGCCTCTTGCGCGGTTATCGGGATAGAGATGGCGACATCGCCAGCGGGCAGGTTGAGGTTTCCAAACGTCGGCGACTGGGTTGCCCGGTTCACCGAGACCAGGTCTTGGGTGATGACGGTGTTGGGAGCTATCGCAACCACCGCGTAGTAGTTGGAGGCGGTGGTCACAGATGGCTTCTGCGTGGACGAGACTCCGACGGTTGTAGAGCAGGCGGCGTTCACCAGTGCTTGACAATCGGTGTAGGCATTCACCGGAAGAACACCCTTGATTCGGGTCTCCTCAAGCATGCCTGCGGTGATCAGGGTGCCACTGGGGATTGCGATCTTTGCGACCACAACCTGCGTGCCATTACTAGGAGCTGTGGGAGTCGTGGTGACGCTAGCGCGCGTCACGTAGTACATCAGACCGAACGCGGCGATGGCAAGGATCAGCCCTACTGCGATCCAGACCTGATTGACCCGTCCTTTCAAATCGGTCGTCACCGTCCAAAACCTCCGATTGGGTTACCGCTGGCCTGATGGCCGTTGGGTGTTGGGTTGGACAAGCGCGCGGCGGGTCGCCCCGCCGCGCACCTGAGTGCTACGAATCAGCCAGCGAGACCGTTGTTGATGTTCGAGAAGACGTCGCTGACGCGGTGTCCAACGAGAGTGAGGATGACGATGACAACGATCGCGATCAGCACCAGGATCAACGCGTACTCAACCATCCCCTGGCCCTCTTCGTCCGAGTCGCGATGCGAGACTACATCCGCAATACGGTCGCGTAGCCGCACGTACCAAGATCCGAGCATACCTTCAAAACCTCCTTACCGATTTGCGTTCTAGGAATCAACATCCCCAGGCCTATCGATGGCAGCCGGAGTATATGTTGAGGTCCTCTAGAACCCATGTAACCGGCCGGTAACTTTCCTGTCAGGAGTCAGGGTTGTATCGGAAGCGTCACTCGGACCTCGGTTCCCCGGCCCACCTGAGAGAGGATTTCCAGCTGGCCACGCTCTAGGTCGGCGCGCTCGCGCATCGAGATCAGTCCGAAGTGAGGTTCACGGGCAAGTCTCGCCTCCACTCCGGCCAGATCGAACCCTTCACCGTCATCCTTTATGACCGCGCTGACGCGCTGGGGTTGGATGTTGATGAGGACGTCCAGGTTTTGCGCGCGCGCATGTTTGCGCACATTGACTAACGCTTCTTTCACAATCCTGAACAACGCGCCTTCAGTGGCGGGAGGTAGGCGCCGCTCGGTGCCGATGACCGAAAGCCGGCCTTCGACGCCTTCGGCGTCGCGGAACTCGTTGACCAAGCGCCGCAGGGTGGGGATCACACCGAGGTCGTCGAGGGTCATGGGTCGGAGGTCGAAGATGAGCGTGCGAGTCTCGTCGAGCACAGCCTTCATGGCCTCCTTGAAGCTCTGCACCTCGGCTTTGGCCCGCTCCGGCTCGCGGTCGACCATGCGCTCCAGGATCTCGGCGCGGAGAACCAGGTTGGACATGGACTGGGCCGGCCCGTCGTGCATATCGCGAGCGATCCGCATCCGCTCCTCATCGATGGTCTGGAAGACCTGGCGTGAGGCGCTCCGGTATCGGGCCAGTCCCTCCTCCAGGGTGCCGTCGGGCGGGCGGTGGTCCTCTAACTGCTCGGCTGCCGCCTTCATCAGTGAGTGCCAGTAGCGCAGCTCCTTGGCCCAGCTCCGACAGTGAGCCAACCGCAGCCGGGCCAGGGTCATCTCCGATCTCAGCGCGAAGCAACGGCCGATGGCTGCCTCCACCTCGGCGGCGGTGAATCGACCGTGGTCCCGGAGCACATGGCGGCGGACGATATCGGCGTCCTCGAGCCGGTCGCCGACCTGGTCGAGGGCGCCCAGGAGCGGCATCACCTCGTCGTCGATGGTGAGAAGAGCGTTCTCAACCCTGAGCACCTCCTCCTCCAGCACCAGCTGGAGCTCGCCAAGGGGTGAGGCGACGGAAGACACAGGGCTAGCGGCCACGCTCCAAGGTTACGAGCTGGCCCTGGGAAATGTTCGCCCAGTGCTGGGACGGCCTGGTCACGGGTCGGCCACGGAGGCGAGCCCAGCACTGACCCCACCTACACTGGCGCCCGTGATCCTTGGAGGAACGGCATGGATCAGGGCCAGCTGAAGCCGCCAACTGCTCGGCGTCAGCTACTGACCCTACCCAGGTTTCTTGCCCTGAGTGGACTGTTGGCAGCCATGACGACCGCCCATCCCCAGGTGCTGGACCCCGATTTCTGGTGGCACCTCCGCAACGGGCTCACCCTCTTGGCGACCAACGCCCTCATTCACGTCAACCCCTACGCCTTCATGGCAGTGGGACACCACTGGGTCATGCAGGAGTGGGTGAGCGAGCTCTGGATGGGGGCAGTCTCCTCCGTGAGTGGCCGGACGGGGATCGTGGTCGTCTACGAGTTCATCACCCTGGCCCTGCTGCTACTGATCTGGCTGCGGGCCCGGGAACTCGGCCCGGCCCACGGGCTGACCCTGGGGGTGGGAATCGTCGTGGCCGCGGTCGTGGCCTATCCCATCTTCGGGCCCCGCTCCCAGATGGACTCGTACATGCTCACCGCCCTGGTCCTGCTGGTCGCGGAGCGGCAGCTGCGGCGCGGCGGCCACATCGCCTGGGTCCTGCCGCCGCTGTTCCTGGTCTGGTCCAACCTCCACGCCGGCTTCATCCTCGGTCTGATCTTGCTGCTGGCCATCCTGGCCGCAGAGGGGATCTGCATCCTGGCGGGTCGGCGATCTGGGAGCGACCGCCGACAGATCGCGCAATTGGCACTGGCTACCGGATGCTCGGTTGCGGCCTGTCTGATCAATCCCAACGGGGTGGCGATCGTGGCCTATCCCTTCGAAACCCAGTTCAACACCGCCCAGCAGGCGCTCATCGAGGAGTGGCAAAGCCCCAACTTCCACGTCGGGGTGCTGGTGCCCCTCCTGGTCTTCATCCTCACCCTGGCCGTGCTGCTGGTTCGCTACCGCTCAATCAGCCTTCGGGAGGGGGTGGTGCTGACACTCTGCCTCTTCCTCACCCTCCAGTCGGTGCGCAACAGTGTCTTCTTGGTGGCGGCTGGCGCTCCTGTGTGGATCAACCTGGCCGAGCGGTTCCGTCAGGACCTGGCCCAGCGCTGGCACCTGCGACTTCGCACCCGTCAGCCACTTCCGGTGCTCTTCACAGAGCTGCTCATGCTCGCCTTCCTGGTGGCGGTCTTGACCGTCCAGGTCGATGCCGGAGGCAGCCCCAGCCTGACTTCCGCCACCTACGTCAACGCCTTCCCGGTCTGCGCTGCGAGGTGGCTGCAGTCAGGTCCCAGCCATCTGCGCATCTTCAACCAGTACGGTGATGGCGGCTTTCTGGCCTACACCGTGCCCAAGGACAAGGTCTTCATCTTTGGAGACGCGGCCCTGATGGGGGCGCCGCTGCTCGAGCGCTATGCGTCAATCATCGACCTCAGCCCCAACTGGCTCGCCAGCCTCAACGCCAGTCCTTCTCAGGTGGTCGTGTTCGAGCGCGGGACCGCCTTTCCCGATGCCTTGCAACGTGAGCCCGACTGGCGGCTGGTATACCGGGACCAGCGGGTTGAAGCCTTTGAGCGCACCAGCCTGCTAGGCACCCTACGCCTTCCCACCAATCCCAGCGCCCACGAATGGCGGCAACAGGGTGTCGTCGCCTGCGCCAGCCAGGCCAGACCTCTGTAGAAAGGAGGCGGTCGCCGCCCTACCGGGCGCTCCGCACCCCAGTGTCCGGAGCGGGATAGAGCCGCCAGATGGTGATCAGCAAGGTGAGCAGGATGACCACGTGGACGCTGGTGCACCAGAGGCAAAGGGTCCGCAACTCCACCAGCTCCACGAAGATCAGATAGAGAACCGTCAGCAGTCCCAGTCCCGCCCAGGCAGCGTGAGCCTGACGCAGCCCGTAATTGCGGGGACGGCGGAGCTGGGCCAGAGCCAGGACCAAGCTGACCAGGAAGTAGGCCATGCCGGGCACGGTGACCGGCACCGAGGTGCCCGGGATCACCGAGTAGGCGCTGCTCAACACCAGCTCGCAATTGACGAACCCCTTGTCACTGCAGACAAGCGGAGTACCGGCGTAGTGAACCGAGGTCAGATACCCGGCCAAACCGAAGCCGATTACCGCCAGCGCCGCGAGCACCAGAGCTCCCCAGGGAGCGGGCTCGGATCGTGCCTCCGAGCCGCTGACCTGAGCCGCCGCACCCTCGCCGGCGGGTTGCGGGACCATCCGGCGCCGACCCCGGGCTTTGCTCAGCTGCTCTTCTCCAACGTCTGCTCGAGCGATTGGATGTAGGAGCTGTTGCAGACGCTCCCCGGCTTCTGCCCGGTGACCATGCAGGTCGCGGCGATCACGTAGTTAGCGCCGCCCAAAACATCCTTGGCCACCGCCGACTTGGGATCGCGCAGCTTCTGGGCAACTTGGTCCCAAGACAGTCCCGAGAGGGCCCCCACGTTGGCAACTGAGGCTTCGCTACCCGCCGAAGCCAGTTTGCCCGCGTAATCGATGAACGGGTAGGCGCCACCCCCGATGTTGGTGAAGGCGGTCTCGATCACCGACGGTAGCGTCTGAAAAGACTTGTAGGGCGCGCCGTCGTGGTTTATCGAGACGTTGCTCTGAAACTCTCGCCCGACGAAGACCAGGTATTTGCTGGTGAACTTGGCGCCATAGGCGAAGCTGAATGTGGGTAAGTTGGCTGGCTGGTCATAGATCGACGAGCGGATCAAGTGCAGGTTGGACCAGGTTCCGAAGCGGCTGAGTCCGAGGACGATCGACCAGCGCTCCAGGGCGCAGTAGGGGCAGAACTCGCCGCCCACGAACGCCACCTCTGGCAGCCCGTTGGAGGAGAGGGCGACGGCTTTGTAGGAGGCGGGGATGTTGACCGGGGGATTGTTGATGGTCCCGGTACCAACCGCCTTGAGGGACGTGGCGGGCACGCTGCCTATCGACTGCACCAAGGAGGCGGGCGCCGGCAGGACCGCGGTGTCCTGCTTGAGGCTCCCTTGGATCGTGCCTTCCAGGACTATGACCACGACGATGAACACGGCCACCACACCGATCACCGCCGAGATCAGGCCCCAAGGGCGCCCTGCGGAACGGGCATTGCGGCGATGAGTCCGGCCCCTTTGTGTCTGCCGGGCTCCGGCCGCCCGACTGCTGACAGTGGCCTCCCGCATCTGGCGTCGGGCGGCCATGGACTTCTTGGACATGCTCTCCTGCGTGGGCTGTCGAACCTAGGCTGAATCGTAGATGAGAGGGCTTAGAGATGCCTGGGCGCCAGGATCACGGTCGTCGCGTCACGATACCTGATCTCCCAACCCTCGGCCAAAAGGAACGTTGCCGGCGCCGCCGACCGCGGCAGCACCGCCAACCGTGCGTCCAGCGAGCGCAGCAGTGCCATCGCCCCGGCGTTGAGCACCGTCAGTTCCTGGCATTGGCCAAGCGGCGCACCCGCCAGAGGCAGGGGATCGTCAACACAGAGCAGGTGACCTAGGGATGGGAAGCGGGCGCTGAGATAGTCGCCGAAGCTGGGGGTGGTGAACCAGGCACCGTCGGTGGGATGCGCCTTCAGCCAGCTGGTGGCCTGGACCGGTAGCTGGGCCGAGGTCCTTGCCTCGACGCCTCCATCACGACCGGCCGCACCTATGCCGTAGGCGAGCAGGAGCAGCGTCAGCACCAGGGGGATGGCGGAGGCGGCTCGAATGCGCCGAGCGATTGGACGCCCCGGTGGCTGAGGTGTGCCGACGCCGTGCCTCCTGCCCCGGGCCAGAAGCCCCTCGGACAGATAGCAGCTGGTCTGCACCACCGCCACCACCAGGAACCAGGGCAGGTAGTTGCTCCAGAGCAGGGCCATCGTGGCCGTGACCAGGCCGAGGTACGCATCCGCCCGCCGAAGTCGCGAGCCGGCCAACCAGTAGGAGAACAGCAGCAGCAGCCCGGACAGCTCGGCCAGACGGGCGCTCCAAGGGTGAAAGTCGATGCTGGACCACGCTGCCAGGAGCGGGGACTCCCCCCGCATCCCGAGGCTGAGCGGCAGGTCGGTGATGGTCCCGAGGCCCCGAGGGCTGAGCAGGACCGCCGCCGCGGTCAGGGGGATCAGCCACCAGCTGGGCGCTGCGGGTCGGCCCGGATGCGCAGCATCCCAGTGAGTCAAGATCAGCCATCCCCAGATCACCAGAACCGCCAAGAAGGCGTCTGCCTGGGTGTTGCTCCACACCACCACCAAGACCACCAGGAAGACGGATCCCCACCAGCTACCCCTGCGGACCAAAGCCAGCGCCAAGAGCAATGCGGCCGCCAGCAGAGCCAGGACCTCGGCGGGCAGGTCGGTGAGCACCGGCGCCAAAGCCAGCATCCCCAGACCACCGGCGACGACCACCGACAGAGGATGGGCCCGCCCATCAAAGCGAACTGCGAGCAGCAGAACCAGGCCGACGACCGCTCCGACCACTGCCCCCGCCGTCTGAAGGCCGCTCAGTCCACCCACCTTATAAATGAGGAGCAACAACAGATCAGCCAGCCAGCTCCGCAGATCTAGCGGCGCGCCCGGGCGGGCCAGGTAGCGCGCCACCCCGCCCAGACCGTGGCGCCAGATCAGTTCCGCGTTGGCCAGATGCCAGAAGTCGACACCCGACGTGGGGGCATGGATCCCGGCAGCGGCTCCGCCCGCTACCAGTACTGCGCCAGCCGCTAACCACCAGGGTCGGGCCGCCGCGGCCTGCAGTAGCTGGCGCCGCCATGCGACGCCAGCTTCATCTCCGCTCAACAGGCGACCAGGCCAGGCTCGCCAGGCTGAGGTCGACTGGTTCATGGCCCTCCACCCCGGCGCCGGTCTCCGCCGGTACGGCGATCCTCGCCCGCGTCGCGAACCGCTGCCGAGCGGCGCTCTCTTCCGGCCCGGCGATCGGAGCCCAGCCGGCGCCGCAACCTGATCACATCGGCCAGCATCTGGCCCCCATCACGCACCGAGCTCACCCTGGTTCCGACCGAGTTCCTCCACACGACAGGGATCTCGGCAACCGCGATCCCGGACCGTCGTGCCCGCAGCAGCACCTCGGCGTCGAACCCGAAGCCCGGCGTCTCCAGGGGCGTGAAGCAGCTGATGGCGGCGGCGGTGGTGAACATCTTGAAGCCGCACTGGCTGTCGCGAATCCCGGGGAGGAGCAGCCGGCGCAACAGCTGGTTGTAGGTCTTCCCCATCAGTTCCCGGTGCCAGGGTTGATGCAGTTCTACCTGTGAGCCCGGAAGCGCACGGGAGCCGATGGCGATCCCGGCCCCGGCGCTGATCGCCGCCTCCAGTTTCCCCATCTCTGACAGCGGGGTGGACAGGTCGGCGTCGCTGAACAGGCGCAGCCTCCCACTCGCCGCCAGCATCCCGGCTCTCACCGCGGCGCCCTTGCCTTGGTTGCGCTCAAACACGATCAGCTGCAGCTGGGGCCAGCTCAGCCTGGCCTCCTCGACCAGATCCGGGGTGCGGTCTCGGCTGCCATCGTCGACCACGATCACCTGATAGGAACGCTCGGCCTCGTCGAGCGCTCCTCGCATCAGCGCCAGCGATGGCGGCAGTCTGGCTTCCTCGTTGAAGGCGGGCACGACCAGGCTCAGCTCCACCGGCGGGTCGATCACGACCGAGACCTTTTTCCGGTCTCCCAGAGCGTCTCCCAGAAGAACGGCGCCCCTCGCACCATCCGCGGCAGTCGCCAAGGCTGGCGGACCAGACGGAAAGTCCACTCCAGGCCCAGACGACGCAGCACCCTCGGGGCCCGCGGCACCCGCCCAGCCAGGTAGTCGAGGGACCCCCCGACTCCGATCCCGACGCGAGCCCCACTCTGGCTGAGGTTGCTAGAGAGCCAGAGCTCCTGCTTGGGCACCCCGAAAGCGACCGCCAGGACCTGGGCACCGGATTCCCGCACCAGGGCGCAGATGGCCTGCGCCTGATCCGCCCGCGCAGAGCCCTCCAGGGCTCCCCCGATCCGCAGGCCCGGATGGTCCCGCTGCAGGGCAGTGGCGGCGGCTTCAGCGACCCCCGGACCAGCGCCGAGCAGAAAGATGGGCCAGTTGTGCGCACGCGCCATGTCGGCCAGGTCCCCGAGGAAATCCACGCCGGCGATGCGCTCGGCCACCGGGGAGCCGAGGCGCCGGCAGGCCCAGGCCACCCCCGCTCCATCGGGAAGGATGAGAGCAGAATTCCGAATCGCCCGACTCAGCTCGGGCTGGCGCCGGGCCTGCATGACCATCTCGGGGTTGAGCGTCACGACTTGCAGCGGCTCGCCCCCTTCGAGGATCGCCGACTCGCAGAGGGCCAGCGCCTCTCGGCGGCTGCGTCGGTCGACCGGAACCCCCAGCAGTTCGGCACGACCCGGTGGAGGGGAGGCGGGTCCGGCGGGGATGGACGTAGTAGACGAGTCTCCGGCCCGGGGCACCGGCCGAGTATATGGGCGGTCGTAGCCGCCCCCGAAGCCGAGTTGGAGCCGTTACAGGCTGGGGGAGCCGGGCTCAGTCGCGGCCGCGCCGGCGGTCGCGTTCGGCCGCCTGCAGCCTGGCGTTGGCGATCTCCAGCTGTCGCTCCAGGGCTGCCAGCTCCTCCGAGCTCGGGTTGGCCGCCTTGGAGATGGCGTCCTCAGCCCCGCGACGAGCCTCCTCGGCGGTGTTTTGATCAAGCTGAGCCACTGGGACTCCGCGGTCGGCCAGGATCGTCACCCGGTCGGGAAGCACCTCAACGTAGCCTCCCTCCAAGAAGAAGAACTCCTCCTTCTGGTCGTGACGGAGCATCAGCTCGCCAGGCTTCAGCCAGGTGAGCAGCGGCGCGTGTCCAGGTAGGACCCCGAAGTCACCTCCGGTGCCCCGGGCGACGATGAACTCACAGTCCCCCTCAAAGAGCGGCTCGAGGGGCGCCAGCAGACGGGTGGGAACTGCCAACTCAGCCTGCCTTGGGCTTGGCCGTGCCCTTGGTGCGGGCAGCGGTCTTGGTTGGGGCAGCCTTGGTTTGGGTAGCGCCACCGCTGGTCCTGGTGGCCTTGGGCTTGGCCGTGTCCTTAGCGCTGGGGGGGGTCTTTGGTCGAGCGGGGGCCTTGGCCTTGGCGTTTCCAGGTGACTTCCTCGCCCGCGTCGCCGCGGCGGCCCGCCGCGCCTCGGGGGCAGGTTCCTTCGGCTCCGCCTTCTCAGCCTCCGGCTCCGAGCCCACCGCATCGCCTTCGTCCTCGGGTTCAGCCTCTTCCTGCTCCGCCTTGGCGCCCTTTTCGTCCTTGGCGTCCGGTTCCGCGCCCCGGTTCAGCCGTCGGCCGTTCTCGATGGCCTCGTCGATCGTCCCTACCATTCGGAATGCCTGTTCGGGCAGGTCGTCCAGGTTGCCGTCGAGGATCTCCTTGAAGCCTCTAACCGTCTCTTTGACGGGCACGTACTTACCGGCCAGGCCGGTGAACTGCTCGGCCACGAACATCGGCTGGGCCAGGAACTGGCGCACCCGACGGGCCCGGTTGACGGTGGTGCGGTCCTCGTCGGAGAGCTCCTCCATCCCCAGGATGGCGATGATGTCCTCCAGGTCCTTGTAGCGCTGCAGCACCCGCTGCACCCCACGGGCCACCTGGTCGTGCTCCACTCCCACCGTCTTGGGATCCAGGATCCGGCTGAAGGAATCGAGCGGGTCCACCGCCGGGAATAGTCCCAACTCCGCGATCGATCGGCTCAGGGAGACGGTCGCGCCCAGGTGGGCGAAGGTGGTCTGGATGGCGGGGTCGGTGTAGTCGTCGGCGGGGACGTAGACCGCCTGCACGGATGTGATGGATCCCCGGTGAGTGGAGGTAATCCGCTCCTGGAGGTCACCCATCTCGGTGGCCAGAGTCGGCTGGTAGCCCACTGCTGAGGGCATACGTCCCAGTAGGGCCGAGACCTCGCTGCCGGCCAGCATGTAGCGGAAGACGTTGTCAATGAAGAGCAGGACGTCGGCGCCCTCTTCGTCGCGAAACTGCTCGGCCATGGTGAGTCCGGTAAAGGCGATGCGCGCCCTGGCACCGGGGGGCTCGTTCATTTGGCCGAAGACCAGGGCGGTCTTGTCGATGACGCCTGACTCGTGCATCTCCCGGTAGAGGGCGTTCCCCTCCCGGGTGCGCTCCCCCACGCCTGCGAAGACCGAGTAACCGGCGTGCTCCTTGGCGATGTTGCGGATCAGCTCCATGACGATGACGGTCTTGCCGACTCCGGCACCACCGAAGAGGCCGATCTTGGACCCCTTGGCGAAGGTGCAGATCAAGTCGATCACCTTGAGGCCGGTCTCGAGGATCTCGGTGGAGGTCTCCTGGTCGGCGACTGAAGGGGGCTCGCGGTGGATCGGCAGCCACGAACCACCCTTGATCGCGGGCTTGCCATCGATGGGCTCACCGATGACGTTGAACATCCGGCCCAGGACCTGCTTGCCGACCGGGACCTCAATGGGACCACCGGTGGCAACCACCTCGTCGCCGCGACGCAGGCCGTCGGTCGATTCCATGGCGATGCAGCGGGCGACGTCGTTTCCCAACAGCTGCTGCACTTCCAGCACGAGGCGCTGTCCGGGGCGGCGCAGCTCAAGCGCGTCGTTGATGTGTGGCAGACCCTTGGGCTCGAAGGCCACGTCCACCACCGCGCCGATGACCTGCAGCACCGTGCCCGTTGACCGGGCCGACTGCGAGGCCGCTTCCGGCTCGCTCGCGGGCGCCTTGACCTTGGCCTTTGCCATTACCACCTCCTCAACGCCGGGCCGCATTGAGCGCCTCAGCGCCACCGATAATTTCCATTAGTTCCTGAGTGATGCCCGCCTGCCGCACTTTGTTGGCGGTCAGCGACAGCTCGCGAATCACGTCCCCGGCGCTGGTCGATGCGTTGCGCATGGCAATCATGCGCGCGCTGTGTTCGCTGGCCTGATTTTCCAGCAGGGCCTCATAAACCTGACTCATGAGGTACTCGGGCATGAAGCGCTCCAGCACGTCCCTGGCATCGGGCTCGTAGATGTAGTCGCCCTCTGTCTGAGGCCCCTCATCGGCATCGGCCGGCAGCACCGGCACCAGCTGCCGAACCGTTGGCACCTGACTCAGAAGATTGCGAAATGCTGCGTAGGCAATCACGACCGCGCGCACGTCACCATCGAGATAGGCCTTGACCGCAGCCTCAACCGCCGGCCGGATCACTCCCGGTTCAGCCCGGTCCGGTACGGCGACTAGGTGATGCACTATGTGGAGCTGCATCCGGGTCGCAAAGCCGACCGCCTTACGCCCGATCGCCACCACCTGGTAGCGGGGCCTGAAGTCCTTGCGCATCTGGGCGTGCGCGGCGCGGATGGTGTTGATGTTGAGGGCGCCGGCCAGGCCGCGATCGCTGGTGATGAGGATGAGCAGGCCGCTGCCCTCCTCGGGGCCGACCATGAAGGGGTGGTGAAACTCCTTGCCGATCTTGGCCACGTCCCGGGCCACCTCGTCCATGGCCGCGGCGTACGGCCGGGCTCCGTCGACCCGCGTCTGGGCCCGGCGCAGCTTGGCGGCCGAGACCGTCTGCATGGCGCGGGTCATCTGCTCGATGTTGCGCACCGAGCGGATGTGGCGACGAATATCGCGAAGGGTGGCCAAGCGCTCTGCCTAGACCTCGGCCGCCGCCGGGACCTCGTCGCCCACGTCGAAGCCCTGGTTGAAACCCTCCAGCGCCTTGCCCAGCTCCTTCTGCATGGAGTCGTCGAGGACCATCTTCTTCTCGATCTCGTCCGCCAGCTTCTGGAGCGCCTGTCCGGCATAGCGGCGGAACTGGGCATCCCATTCCGAGACCTTGTCGACCGGGATCTTGTCCAGATAGCCCCTGGTGCCGGCGAAGAGGGTCATCACCTGTAGTGCCAGCGAGACCGGGGCGTACTGGTCCTGCTTCAGGAGCTCGGTGAGTCGCTGGCCCCGGTCGAGCTGATCCCGGGTGGCCTTGTCCAGATCGCTGGAGAACTGGGCGAAGGCGGCCAGCGCCCGGTACTGGGCCAGGTCCAGACGCAAGCCGCCAGCCACCGAGCGCAGCGCCTTGGTCATGGCGTCGCCACCCACCCGACTGACCGACAGGCCGACCGAGATGGCGGGCCGGGTGCCGGCGTAGAAGAGGTCGCCCTCGAGATAGATCTGGCCGTCGGTGATCGAGATGACGTTGGTGGGGATGTAGGCGGAGACGTCGTTGGCCTGGGTCTCGATGATCGGCAGCGCCGTCAGCGAGCCGCCACCCTTCTCGTCGTTGAGCCGGGCGGCACGCTCCAGCAGCCGCGAGTGCAGGTAGAAGACGTCGCCGGGGTAGGCCTCCCGACCCGGGGGCCGGCGCAGCGCCAGCGAGATCTCCCGATAAGCCCACGCGTGCTTGCTGAGGTCGTCATAGACGATCAGGGCGTCCTCGCCCTGTTCCATGAACCACTCCCCCATGGCGCAGCCGGCGTAGGGGACGAGGTAGTTGAGCGCGGCCGACTCGCCTGAGGTGGCGGCCACGATGATGGTGTGGTCCAGAGCTCCGTACTCCTCCAGCACCGCCGCGGTCCGTGCCACCGCCGCGGCGTTCTGGCCGATGGCCACGTAGATGCAGGTGAGCTTCTTGCCCTTTTGGTTGATGATGGCGTCGATGGCGATGGCGGTCTTGCCGATCTGGCGGTCGCCAATGATCAGCTCCCGCTGGCCCCGCCCGATCGGGATCAGGGCGTCGATGGCCTTGATCCCGGTCTGAACCGGGGTGTTGACCGGCTGCCGGTCGACCACCCCAGGAGCCTGGCGCTCCACCGGCCGCCGCTCCTTGGTCGCGATCTCACCTTTGCCGTCGATAGGCTGCCCCAGTGCGTTCACCACCCGCCCCACCAGCTCGCGTCCCACCGGGACCTCCACCACCCGCCCGGTGGTGCGGACCTCGTCACCCTCTCGGAGCTCCTCGTACGGGCCGAGGATGATCGCCCGCACCTGGTCCTCCTCCAGGTTGAGCGCCAAGCCCATGATGTCGTTGGGGAAGGCCAGCAGCTCACCCTCCATCGCCCCCTCCAGCCCGTAGATCTGGGCGATGCCGTCGCCCAGGGTGGTGATGACGCCGGATTCCGCCGACACCACCGGGGCGTCGAAGTCAGCGATCTTGCGCTTGATGATCTGGCCGATTTCGGCGGCGCTAATGCTCATTCTTCCCTCAACTAATTGGCGCTCTGGGTGAGCAGCTGCTGGCGCAGCTGCTGGAGGCGGGCGGTGAGACTGGCGTCGAAGACCCGGTCTCCAACCCGGACCACCACCCCGCCGAGGATGGTGGGATCCACCGTAGTCTCGAACCTGACCTCCACCTTCAGCCGGCCTGACAGCTCGCTGGCCAGCCGCTTCTGCTCGGCCTCGGTCACCGGGATGGCGGTCGTAAGTTGAGCCAGGACGCGGCCCTCCTTCTTGTCAACCAGCTCCCGGTAGGCTTCCTGGATCGCGGGAAGCAATTTCTGGCGCTGACTGCTGACCAGCAGCAGCAGCAGGTTGCCGGCTACCTGGTCGATCCCGGCGTCACGCTCCAGGATGGCCCGGCAGATCTCCAGCTTCTGGGCGATCCTCAGGCTGGGTTCGGCCAGAGTCCTGCCCAAGTCGCCCTTCTCCAGCAGCTCTCGCAGCCGCTCCAATCGACGCTCCCAGGCCGAGAAGTCCTTCTCCTGCTCGGCCAGATCGAAGACCGCCTGGGCGTAGTGGCGAGCGGTGCTGGGCACCCGCGGCGCCTCAGGCACTGAGGTCTACCTCCCCCAAAGCTTCATCGATCAGCCGCCGCTGGCGCTTGGGGTCGAGCTCCTCCTGGAGGACCTTGGTGGTCGCCATCAGCACCAGGTCCGCCACCTGGTTGCGGAGCTGGCTCACCGCCTTCTCCCGCTCCTGGGCAAGCTCGGCCCGGGCCCTGGTCAGCATCGCCTCCTGCTCCTCGCGACCCTTCTGGCGCAACTCCTCCCGCAGCTCCTCTCCGAGCTTCTGGGCGCGGTCAAGAATCTCCTGCGCCTGATGCCGAGCCTCGGCCAGGTCGGAACGCTCCTTCTTCTTGGCCTCCTCCACCTCGCGGCGCGCCTCCTCCGCCTCGGAGAGTGAGCGCGCGATCAGCTGTTGACGGGACCGGAGCGCCTTGTCGATGGGCGGAAAGACGTACCGCGAAAGCAGGTACAAAAGCAGCAGGAAAACCACGATTTCCACGGGGAAAGTCAGGTTCAGCGAGAGCGGACTGGCGGAGGCGAGGGACACCGGCAGTCGCCTACTTCCCGGCCAGTGCGACGAAGACGAACATCAGCGCCAGGTTGATGAAATACACAGCCTCGGCCAGACCAACAGTCAGGAAGGTCCAGGTCAGCAGCCGCGCCTGAGCCTCGGGCTGCCTCGCTATCCCGGCAATCAGCTGGGCGCCAGCCAGGCCGTCACCTATTGCCGCGCCGACCGCGCCTACTCCGGTGCCGATCATGGCCCCGGCGAAGACGGTTGCGTGAGCGGTGTCGAGCGCCAATTGAATTCCTCCCAGATCTAGTTGTTTGGCTCGGGCCCGTCAGGCGGGAGCGGGCTCCGCCGCCGACTCGATTTCCGGCTCCATGGTCGCCATGCTGAGGTAGATCACAGTCAGCAGGGCGAAGATAAAGGCCTGAATCACGTCCACGAAAACCCCCTCGAATAGCTTCCAGACCCCATTGAAAACAAAACCAAGATAGATCGGCAGCAGAGCGATGATCTGCAGCATCAAAGCGCCGGCGAAAAGGTTGCCGAAGAGCCTCAGTGTGAGCGAGATGGGGTAGGAGATCTGGGCGATCAAGTTGATCGGCGCCAGGAAAAAATAGGCCACCTTGGGAAGTCCCGCGGGGTGGAGGTAGTTGATCTTCAGATAGCCGCCGAAACCTCGCTGGCGGATTGAGGTGAAGTGGACCATGAAGATCACGATCACCGCCAGGGCCGCTGTGTCGTTGACGTCGGACGTGGCTGAGGTAAGCCGGTCTCCGGTCGGGATCAGCTCCAGCCAGTTGCTGACCAGGATGTAGAAGAACAGGACCGTGCACAGGGGCACGGCCCAGCTAGCGAAGGGACCAATCATTCGGTTGACGTAATCGGTGACTGTTTCCCAGACCATCTCGATGAAGGTTTGAAACAGTCCGGGAACGCCGGACGTCACCCGCCGGCGGAGATACAGCCCCGCTGCCAGCACGATCGAAAATGCGACCAGGCTGCTGACCACGGTGTCCAGGTAGAGCGCCATCCCGAAGATGTGCGTGGTCCAGTGCTGGCCCACCTCGATCTGCGAGAGGACCATGGGACTCACTTGGCGGCGGCCCTGATCCCGACTCTGACCATTGCTCCGACCTGGGCCAGGTGGGTGGCTAGGAGTCCCAAGAGACCCCAGACTCCGACCGGACCCAGGGTGAGTACCAGCAGTGCCAGAACCACGGTGATGGCGGCAAGTCGGGGGAGGCTTGAGCCCAGAAAGGCGATCGGGGCCCGGCCCAGGGCAAAGGCGGCCAACCTAAGGTTGGCTACCCCCAGAATTCCACCAGCCAGCGCCAGCCCGGCCCCCTCCAAACCCGCGATCAGATAGGCCACCACCACCACCACGATCGCGGCCGCAACGGCGGCGATCCAGGCCGACCTTACGGCGCCAGCTAGCTCGTCAGCTTCGAGCAGCATCGCCCCTACCGACCCCGAAAGGGAGCCAGGCCGCGATACACCGCGAAAGTTCCTCCCACCAATCCCACCGCCAGCCCGACGATGGTCAGCAGGGGGAGCGTGCCAAAGTGCTCGTCCAGCAGAACCCCGGCCACGACCCCACTTCCGACCGTGATCGAGAAAACTCCTACCAACGCGAGGGCGTCACCGGGACCCGGCAATCGCCTGGGCCGCCGCGGATCGCCCCCCGAGGACAATTCGGCGCGATCTTATCATGGCCACCAGGGCCCCCCACTGAACCGACCTCGAGAACGAACCCGGCCGGTGCCACTCTGTAAGTGATCCGGTTCCGACCCATCCTTACACTGCCGCGATGGAGGTGGGAATCGACGCCAGCCGGGCCTTTCAACCGGAGCCAACTGGCATCGGCGTCTACGCCACTGAGGTCCTCTCCCGACTGATACCAGCGCCGCCGGCACCGCTGCGTCTTTACGTCAACCGGCGAACCCCTCCTAAGTCGGCGCCGCCCCTCCCGTCCGGGTCGTCGTGGCGCTGCATACCGCTCCCGCGGGGCTGGACCGTCTTCCGCCTGCGGCAGGAGGTCAGCCGGCGGCCGCCGCAGCTGCTCTGGGTGCCCGCATACCGGCTGCCGCCGGGCAGGCTGCCACGGTCAGTGGTCACCGTCCACGGGGTGGAGCACCGTTTCGCCCCTCACGCCTACCCCAGCGGGGATGCCGCCCAGGTGGAGGCGTTCGTCGTCGATACCTTGCAGAGGGCGGCGCGGGTGATTACCCCGTCGGAGACGACCAAGGCCGACCTGGTCAACCTCTTCGAAGCCGACCCCAATCGCATCAGCGTTATCCCCCACGGCATCTCGGCGGCGCTCCGGCCGCTCGCCGAAGAGCAGTTCATGCCCTTGCTTCAAGAGTTGGGGGTGGAGACCCCTTACTTCCTCGCGGTTGGAGCCCATCACCGCCGCAAGAATGTCCCCTTCCTCATCGACCAGTTCGCCCGAGCCTTCCCACCCGACGATCCTTCCGGGGTGAGGATGGTTGTGACCAACGCGGCCGGCGAGGTTGGCAGGGGCCTGTTGGAGCAGGCCAACCGGCTGGGCCTGGGCGGTCGTGTGGTGGCGCTCGACCACGTGGCTGGCGAGCGCCTGGCTGCTCTGTACAGTGGCGCGGTCGGCGCTTGCGTCCCATCCCTCTACGAGGGATTCGGTCTCCCCGCCTTGGAGGCGATGGCCTGCGGAGCCCCGGTCCTGGCCAACAGCGTGGGTGGGGTCCAGGAGATAGCTCAGGGAGCGGCGTTGCTGGTGGAGGGCGACGACCCGACCGGGTGGGTGGAGGGATTCCACCGACTGCTCTGGGAGCCGGGGCTGAGAGCGCACCTGAGTGGGCTCGGGGTCGCCAGGGCCGCCGGGTTCAGCTGGGACCGGTCGGCGCAGGCCCACAGCGAGCTGCTCGCGAGTGAGCTACGTCTCGCCCTGAAGCCCTAGCCCGTCCGAGATCGTCAGGCGGACTTGGGCCAGGCCTGGGCATCGCCGCTGGCCGAAACCGCGACTTCGGTGCCCTCTTTCAGCCGAGTGGCGCCTTGGACCCGTACCCGGATATGCCCACCCAGGCGCAGCTGGTCGCAGACCACGTCAATCAGGCTGTCGTGCCCATAGAACTCCGAGCGCACGATTCTTCCGCGGACTCCCGCGGCGTCTTGGTCCGCCGAAAGGACGATCTGCTCTGGTCGCAGCAGGACCACCGCAGGCCCGGCTGGCGGCGGGGTCACATCCCCGCTAGAGCGCAGCGCCATCGCTCCCAGAGCCGTAGTCACCTTTTGTCCCTCCACCATGCCGTCGACCAGATTGGCGTCCCCGAGGAACCGGGCCATCTCCAGGTCGACCGGGTCGTGGTAGAGCTGGTGAGGGCTGCCGAATTGGGCGACCACCCCATCTCGCAGCACCGCCACCTGGTCGGCGATAGAGAGCGCCTCCTCCTGGTCGTGAGTGACCAGCAGGGTGGTGATGCCGGTCTCAGCCAGGATTCCCCGGACCTCCTCGCGGACCGTTGCCCGCAGGCTGGGATCCAGAGCCGAGAACGGCTCGTCGAGGAGCACCAGCTGCGGGTCGATGGCCAGCGCTCGGGCCAGGGCCACCCGCTGCTGCTGCCCGCCCGAGAGCTGGTGGGGGTACCGTCGCCCCATCCGCCCGAGTCCCACCATCTTCAGTAGAGAGGCCACCCGGTCGCCGCGCCGGTCCTTGCGTGAGAGGCCGAATCCCACGTTCTGCTCAACCGTCAGGTGGGGGAAGAGCGAGCCTTCCTGGGGGACATAGCCAACCCGGCGACCCTCGGGCCGGACGTAGTTGTGGCCATCGTCGACCACCTGTCCGGCCAGGCAGATTCGTCCCCGGTCAGCCCGTTCCAGGCCAGCGATCACCCGCAGCAGAGTGGTCTTGCCACTCCCAGACGGCCCCAGGATCGCCGTCAGCGACCCCGGAGCCGTCTCCAGCGCGAGGCCGCGCAGGACCGCCGTCTCGCCGAACGCTTTGTGCAGGTCGGTGATGCTGACCTCGGTCACGCGCGCAGACCACTTCCGGCCGGCCGGCGGTCGAACCAGCGACTTAGCAGGATTCCCGGGGGAATGGAGATGGCGACCATGGCAGCAGCGTAAGGGGCGGCGGCACCGTAGGACACGTTGCCGGTGAACGCCCAGAACTGGGTGGCGAGGGTTTCAACTCCGGTTGGGACCAGGATCAGGGTGGCGGTCAACTCGGTCACCGCGGAAAGGAAGACCAGGCAGAAGGCAGCCGCCAATCCCGGGCCGACCAAGGGCAGGGTTACTCGCAGTCGCACCGCCAGTGGCCGTTGGCCCAGCGAACGCGCCACCTCCTCCAGCCCCTCAGGTGCCTGCAGGACCGAGGCCCGCACGCACACGTATGCCAGAGGGAAGAAGAGGATGGCGTAGGCGGCGATTAGCAGAAAGCTGGTCTGATATACGAAAGCCAGGTAGTGCAGGCAGAAGAAGACCAGCGCCAGGGCGATGACCAATCCCGGCAGTCCCTGCACGATGTAGGTGCTGCGCTCCAGCAGTCGCACCACTCGGGACGGCGAGCGCACCGCCAGCAGTGCCACCGGCAGCGCCGCGATGGTTGCTATGACAGCGGCGGCCGCGCTGTAGCCAATGGTGTGGGCGGCAGCGTTGGCCACTGAGGCGGTCTGAGGCAATGTCGAGGAACCGCCTCGGACCATCCAGTAGGCGATTACCCCGATCGGCACCCCCAGGGCCAGCGCGACCACAGCCGACAAGCCCGCCAGTGCCGGCCAGCGCCACCGACCCAGCCGCTGTCGCACCCGGGCGCGGCTGGCGTTGTGACCGGCACCGGCGACGCGGCCCCGGTCGCGGAGCGACCCCTCCCCTGCCAAGACGAGCAAACCGATCACCACCACCACCAGCGAAAGGGCACAGGCGGCGGGAGCGTTGAAGCCGACCTGGAATTCCGTGAAGATCTCGGTGGTGAAGGTCTGGTAGCCCAAGATCTCGAAGGCGCCGTATTCCGCCAGCAGGGCCAACGACACCAGCAGGCAACCGGCCAGGATGGTGGGTCGAGCTTGTCGCAACGTGACCCGCCAGAAGGTCCGCACAGAGCCCATCCCCAGAGTTCTCGCCGTCTCCTCCTGGCTGGGATCGGCACCGCGAAGACTGGCCGCGACCGGGAGGTAGACCATCGGGTACAGCCCCGAGGTCATGACCAAGATCGCTCCCCCGTATCCGCTCACTGCCGGAAGGACCGAGGTCCAGCCAAAGGCGACCACGAAATCTGGGATGGCAAGCGGTAGAACCAGCAGCATCGCCAGGATCCGGCGCCCAGGCAGGTCGGTGCGTTCGACGCACCAAGCGGCCGCAGTCCCGATGATCGCGGCCAGAGCGGTGACCACCACGGCCAGGCGCACCATGTTCCAGAGCAGGCTGGCGGTGAGCTGCCGGAAGAGGAGGCTCGAGAGCTGGGACCAGCCGACCTGATGCGCCTCCAGAAATAGGAAGGCAAGGGGGAGCAGGAGCAGGCCCGCCACCAGGCAGCTGAGCGCCAGCAGCGCCCGGGGGCGACGCCGCTGGGCGCTCACCTGGGGCGCCGTCGCCAGTCCCGGAGCTAGCGCTGCCAGTTGCAGATCCTCATCTTCAGAGCAGCTGGGCCTGGTGCAGAAGGGCCACGGCCTCGGCGCCGTCTCCGAGTTCCGCGATGGTCAGGGACGCCGGCTGCAGGCTGGCGAAGGGACGGAGTGGCTGGGCGGTCACTACACCAGAGCCGAGCGGGTACTCGAAGCTGTCGCTGTGGGCGAGGATCTCCTGTCCCTTATGGCTGACCAGGAAGGCCAGGAACTTGTCGGCGGCGGCCTGGTGGCGAGAGGACTTGAGTACGGCCGCCCCTGATACGTCCAGCACGTAGCCGGAGTTACGAGGAGCGAAATAGGCGATCGCGGAATGCATCTGCGACGCCCCGATCTCGGCCCTGAGCCGGTACCAGTAGTAGTGATTGATGATTCCGACCGTCGCCTGTCCCGAGTTCACCATCGAGGTGATGGTCTCGTTGTCTGGATAGACGTGCTGCTCAGCATTCGCCTTTATCGCTTCCAGCCACTGCAGCGCAGCCGCGCGGCCATAGCTGCGCACGATGGAGGTGATGATCGGCTGGAAGTCCGTTTCTCCCGGCGCTATCGCCAGCAAGCCCTTCCACCTGGGATCGGCAAGCTGCATCACCGATGTCGGAAGCTGACTGGCCCTGAGCAGGCGGGTGTTGTAGACCATCACACTCACCCGGGCCGATACCCCGACCCACTCGCCTTTCGGCGAGTTGTATTTGGAGGCAACCCGCTCTAAGGTCGGCTTGGGCACCGGTGCAAGCAGGTTCTGACCCTGCAGATACTCCAGTGCGGGCGAGTTCTCGGTGTAGATCAGGTCCGCAGGAGAGCTCTTACCCTCCTGCACGATCTGATCGGCAAGCACGTCCTCGTCGTTGGACCGGACCTCAACCTGGATACCGGTCTGCTTCTCGAATCCAGCCACCAAGGAGTCGGTGGTCTGAACGTGCTGCCCGTTGTAGAGGGTTAGGGTGGTCGGCTCCTTGGCCGCCGGTGCGCCGCAGCCCGCCAGGATCGCCACGAGGCCAGCTCCGACGGCGACCCTAGCCACAGCCCGGGCCAAAGTTCCGGTCGGTCTTGCCATCAAGCCTCCGATTCGGCCAGCTTGGTCCTGGCGCTACGGCTCGTGCTGCAGCGCCTGCGGGAAGGGCCCGAGCCACCAATTAGCCCAGGCTAAATGCTGGCTTAGATGGAGCTTATCCCCAGTTCCAGGAACCTGTCAATTCGAATTTGGATTGAGGAGCCGTGTTTCGGTGCGGCTCAGCGCAGGTACAGGAGGCCCTGGCTGCCCAGCGCCTCGATCCTCGCCAGCGCCACCTCGGTGCCCTTGGCTACGCAGTGGTTGGGGTCGGGCAGCAGCCGAGTGGCCAGTCCGGTGGAGTGGGTCAGCCGCTCCCCGATCTCCGCCAGTCCGTGGCTCCGCCCACCGATGGCGACCCCTGACTCTATCGCCGACTGCTTCAACGCGGCAGGCATCTCCTCGAGCAGGCTCTGAACCAGTTCAGTGAGCAGGGCCAGGCCCAGCTCGGATCGCCAAGCCGACTCCCCTTCTCCCCGCTCCCCTCTCGGCGACCTGATCGCGCGGTGCCCGAGCAAGCCCTCGTGGCAGACGATCGCTGCCTGGGCGGCGCTCGGCAGAAGGAAGAGCAGCGGCAGGGGAGTCCAGGAGGCGATCGGGAGCCCCGCCCCCAAAGCCGCCGCCACCGGCAGGTCCATCATGTGGGCCATCCGGGCCCCCGAGGCCATCGCCACTTGCAGGAGCGCCCGCCGGGATGAGGTGGAAAGCTCAGCCGAGACCCCCAGCATCAGCTCGTGGCGGGAGAAGAGCAGCCGCCCCACCACCCGGAAGATCACCTGACGCAGCAGCTGCTCCGCAGCCCGGGTATCTGCCAGCCTGTCCACCCCCAGGGGCCAGCTCAGCTCCACTTCCCCGGCTCGCTCCGCCGCCAGCTCCAAGGCAGCCGTGCCGAAGGCCAGCGCTCGCCCGGTTCGGGTCTGGCGCGCCAGGGCGGCCGGCTCCTCGACGACCAGGCCGTCTCCCCTGGCCCAGACCTCCACCTGGTCGGGCGACATGTCGATGCCGAAGCGGCGGAAGGCCACGGCCGTTCAGATCTCCCGGACTGCGTCGTGAAGCCTGAGGTTCGCCCCCAGACCGTTGAGCTTGCCGACCAGGTCCTCGTAACCGCGGTCGAGATGATGGACGTTGTCGAGCCAGCTGGTCCCCTCGGCGCAGAGTGCACCGATCACCAGTGCCGCCCCAGAGCGAATGTCGGAGATCTTCAGATCGGCCCCCTTCAGCGGAGCTCCACCCTGGATGATGGCGCTGCGGCCACGGAGGCTGAGCTCGGCACCCAGTCGGCGCAGCTGCTCGGCGTGCTGGAAACGGTTTTCGAAGAGTGCCTCGGAGACGACGCTGAGGCCCGTAGCTTGGGTCATGAGGGCGACGTACTGGGCCTGAAGGTCGGTGGCGAAGCCGGGGTGGGGCCAGGTGGTCATATCCACCGCCAACAGGCCGCCGGGGCGGGACACCCGCAGCCAGGTGCCACCCTCCTCGATCTCGCATCCGGCACGCCGAAGCTTGGCCAGCACCTGCTCAAGGTCGTCGCAGTAGAGCTGGTCGATGAGGATGTCGCCACCGGTCGCCGCCGCCGCCATGGCAAAGGTCCCGGCCTCGATGTAGTCCGCGCGCACCCGGTGCTCGCTGGGATGGAGGCGCGCCACCCCTTCGATGACGATGCGGTCGCCCCCGGCTCCCGAGATCCGGGCTCCCATGGCCTTCAGGCAGAGGGCGAGGTCGACAATATGGGGCTCTCGAGCGGCGTTGGAGATGACGGTTATGCCCTCAGCCCGGGCCGCCGCCATCATCAGGTTCTCGGTGCCGGTCACCGTCGGCAGGTCAAGCTGGATGTGCGCCCCGTGCAGTCGGGGGGCACGAGCCCGGATGCCGAACTCATCCTCGAGCACCTCGGCGCCCATTGCCCGAAGGCCCTCGAGATGCTGCTCGACCCGGCGCATGCCGATGTCGTCGCCGCCCGGGAGGGGCAGTGAGGCCTCGCCCCGGGAGGCGAGCAGCGGTCCCAGGACCAGCAGCGACGCCCTCATCCTCCTGCACAGCTCGACGTCGGGCTCACTGGCACTGATGCCGGCGGAATCGATCGCTACCTCACCTGTGGTGCGCTCCACCCGAGCGCCCAAAGAACGCAGCAGGCGGCACATCGTCTCCACGTCTTCGATGGCCGGGACGTTGCTGAGGTGGAGCGGGCCGTCAGCAAGAATGGCAGCCGCCATCTGAGGCAGCGCGGCGTTCTTGCTGCCACTCACCGTCACCCGTCCTTGAAGCGGGTGGCGCCCCACGACCTCGAGTCGCGGCGACCGCGATGGGTCGGCCCCGGCCGCCGATTCAGACACTGGGGCGGTCCAATCTCGGAGCCTCGGGATCGGGGTGCTGCTGGAAGGCGAAACCACCGCGGTGCCATATGCGCCACACCAGCAGTCCCAGAGCAACTATCAGAAGAGCTAACGCCACCGCCAGTATCTTGCGGTGTCCGAAGATCGCGAGTCCGATACAACCCAGAATCGCGGTGATCAGGTAGAAGGCAACAGCCGTCTCGCGCGGGGTCAGGCCCATCTCCAGGAGGCGGTGATGAAGGTGGCGGGCATCGGCATGAGCTATGCCCACCCCCTCACGTCGGCGCCGCCAGATGGCGTACGCGGTGTCGGTGATGGGTAGCGCCAACGCCAGCACCGGCACGAATAGGGCCAGGGCCACGGTGATCTTGGCCACTCCCAAAATGGTGATGATCCCGACCAGCATCCCCAGCAACTGAGAGCCCGAGTCGCCCATGAAGATGCGGGCGGGGGCGAAGTTGAAGACCAAGAAGCCCAAACAGCAACCTATGAGGGCCGCCGAGAGCAGGATCACCCCGCCCTGGCTGGGGTCCACGCCCAGGCGGTTGACCGCGGCGAGGTAGAGAACCCCACCGACGATGGCCACCACTCCGGCCGCCAGCCCGTCGACCCCGTCGAGAAGGTTGATCGAGTTCTGCATCCCCATCAGCCAGATGACAGTGATCGGGATGGCCGCCCAGGCCAGATGGAAGGCGAAGTCGGGCAGGTTGATTGAGTTGATGCTGATGGCAAAGAACCAGGCCACCACCAGCGAGCACACCGCCTGGATGACCAGCTTGGTCCAGTAGGGAAGACCAAGGATGTCGTCGACCGCCATCAACACCGCCACGGCCACCGCGATCGCCACCACCTGACGCCAATCCTGCACTCCGCGGCCGAAGCAGACCACGGCCACCACGAAGCCCGCCATGATCGCCACGCCGCCGAGTCGGGCGGTCGGTTGGCTGTGGATGTGGCGCCCACCCGGCTGGGCCACCGCCCCCAATCGAAAGCTGAGCCAGCGGGCCAGCGGGACACAGGCCAGGGTCACCACCACCGCCACCAACATGATGGGAAGGGCGCTGATGTAGTGGTTGCTGACGGTGGGCACGGTCAGGATCGCTTAGTTGTACGGCAGCGGGAAGGCCTCACAAAGCACCCTAGCTCGAGCCGCCACCTCACGCTCGACCGACTCATCCCCGAAGTTGTGGATGGTCCTGGAGATCAGACCGGCGATCTCGTCCATCTCTTCCGGGCCCATGCCCCGGGTGGTCACCGCGGGGGATCCGAGCCTGATGCCACTGGGGTTGAACTTGCTGGCCTCGTCGAAGGGGATCGAGTTGCGATTGACGGTGATATGGGCGCGGTCGAAGACCTCCTGGACCTGCTTTCCGGTAAGTCCCAGCGGCCGCAGGTCAATCATCATCAGATGGTTGTCGGTGCCCCCGCTGACCAGGCGCAGACCGTGCTGCATGAGACCCTCGGCCAGGCGCTTGGCATTGGCCACCACCCGCTGGGCGTAGTCCTGCATCTCCGGTTGGCTCCAGGCATGCAACGCCGCCGCCTTGCCGGCGATGGCGTGGAGCAGCGGACCACCCTGAACCCCGGGGAAGACCGCCTTGTCGATCGCCTTGGCATGCACCTCGGGGGTGAGGATCATCCCGCCCCAGGGGCCGCGCAGGGTCTTGTGGGTCGTCAGGGTGACGATGTCGGCGTAGGGAACCGGGCTAGGGTGGGCTCCGCCAGCGACCAAGCCAGCGAAGTGGGCCATGTCGACAAACAGGATCGCTTCCACCTCGTGGGCGATCTCGGCGAGCTTGGGGAAGTCGAAGATCCGCGGATAGGCGCTGGCGCCGGCAACTAGGACCTTGGGTCGCACTTGGTGCGCGCGGCGCCGGATCTCCTCGTAGTCAAGCTGCTCCGTCTCCCGGCTGACTCCGTAGAACTCGGCGTGGTAGAGGATGCCGCTGAAGCTGACCGGGGATCCGTGGGTGAGGTGCCCACCATGGCTGAGGTCAAGGCCCAAGATGGTGTCCCCGGGCTGGCAGAACGCCATGTAGGCGGCCATGTTGGCCGAGCTCCCGCAATGGGGCTGGACGTTGGCGTGCTCGGCCCCGAAGAGCTTGCAGGCACGCTCCTGGGCGAGAGTCTCGATCTGGTCGACGAACTCGCAGCCACCGTAGTAGCGCTTGCCCGGGGTCCCCTCGGCGTATTTGTTGGTGAGCCAGGAGCCCACCGCCTCCAGGACCGCTGGGCTGGCCACGTTCTCCGACGGAATCAGCTCCAGGGTGTACTGCTGGCGGTCCAGCTCCGCCTCCATAAGCGAGGCCAGCTCCGGATCCGCCTTGTGCAGGGCACTGAGCCGCTGTTCTGCGATCGCCATCTCAGTCCCTCCGAAGCCCTGGTTCCTGCTCGGGGACAGGCACCCCCAGCTCGCGGGCACTCAGCCTGCCCTCGCGGATTAGGACCGGCGGATCCCGGGTGAGGTCGAGTATAGATGAGGCTGCGCCGTGAACTTGGGGCCCGTCCGGATCCTCAACCGCGCCCGCCAAACCGGGAAGCTGGATGAGCGCGGAGCGGGCGTCGACCGCAGGCTCCTGGCCGTGGCGGTTGGCACTGCTGGTGGCCAACGGCCCAGTCAATCGCAAGAGCCCGAGCGCGGTCGGGTGAGCTGGAACCCGGACCCCGACGGTAGCGCCGCCGCCCAGGGCAGCTGAAGTTGGCTGGGCATCCACGATCAAAGTCAGGGGTCCTGGCCAGAAGCGCTCAATCAGGTCGCGGGACCTAGAGGGCCATCTCACAAAATCCCCCATCTCCTCCCAGGTCGCCGTCATAAGGATGAGCGGCTGGCTCGGTGGTCTCCGCTTGATCTCAGCCAGCCGAGCAATCGCATCCTGCCTGCTGGCAGCGCAGCCGATCCCAAAGACGGTGTCAGTGGGGAAGCCGATCACACCCCCCGCGGCCACAGCCGCTGCAGCCAGCTCGATGCCCGTGCGCTCATCCTGCCAGGGCTCGCTGCTCAACCGAGCGCTACCTCCAGAACCCGGTCCCTACCTGATAGGTCACGGTGCAAGCTGGGCTCGGCCGAGGGCCACCTGTCTGATGCTAGCTGCGCCACTTCGCCTGCACGTCGCGGGTCCACCTCTAGCAGGATGGTTGCATCCGCCCCGGCCAGCTCGGGGATCTCTACCAGCAACTCGCGGTAGGGCTCTAAACCGTCCCGGCCGGCATCGAGAGCCAGGGCTGGCTCGAAGTCCCGCACTCCTGGTGCGAGGGCCGTCAGCTCCGCGGTCGTCACGTACGGGGGGTTGCTGACTATGAGGTTGAAGGGGCCGCGCCCCTTGAGCGGTCGACCCCAAGAGCCTTGGATGACTGTTACCCGATCGCTGACGCCCAGGAGTGCGGCGTTGCTACTCGCTACCTGCACCGCTGTCTCGGATATGTCCACGGCGTCGATCGTCGTGGAAGGATCTCGGACTGCGATCGCGATGCCTATGCACCCGCTTCCAGTGCCCAGGTCGGCAACCAAAGTCGGCCCGTCCTTAGCCGCCAGACGAGCCAGCGCCAACTCAACTACCAGCTCTGACTCCGGCCGTGGAATGAGCACACCTGTCCTTACCAAAAACCGCAGGCCGAAAAATTCACGCTCCCCAGTCAGATAAGCCACCGGGGTCCCCTGCACCCGTCGCCGTAACAACGAACGAAGCTCGGTGAGATCTGTCTCCGTGAGGGGACGCTCGAACTGGAGGTAGAGGTCGAGCCGCCCCACGCCTAGCACGTGCGCCAACAGAATCTCGGCTTCCAGACGTGCCGAATGCACCCGCGCCCGCTTTAGGTAATCCGTGGATCCGCGCAAGATTTCGAGCAACGTCATCGGCACGAGTTAGTTACGACCTCCTCTGACGTCCGCGGCTGGCACTTCCATGGCCCTGAAGAAGCTGTTACCGAAGCGTGACAGCTTGGGCGGCGGGGCTGTGACTGGGCCGGGATACGCTCCAGCCACACCATGAAACTGGGGGATGTGAAGCATCCATTCTGGCTCCACTATGCTCTGGCCGCGGCGGCCGGAGGGAAAGCGTCCTAGCCATGCTGACCTTTAGAACGCGTCGTGCATCGAAGGGTCAGCGAGCTCAGTCGACGATTGAGTTCGCCATGGTCACCCCGATCTTCTTCCTGATCTTCTTCGGGATCATAAACGGCGGGACGCTTCTGTATTCGCGTAATGCCCTTCAACACGCGGCGGACGTAGGCGCGGTCCAAATAGCCACATTGGGCAACGCAACGAATGTTGACATAGGCAACGCTATCCCGGCGATGGAGGCGGCTGGCATGAACAACGTCATGCTGACCACCATCACCGGGGTTACGGTCCAGAAGGAAGACGCTTCAGGCAGTTCCTCAGGTGAAACTCTCACCCCTGACACTTCCGGCTGCGGCGGATCACCCTGCGAGCAGCAGTACACCGAATCTGGCGGTGTGTGGACTTGCACCGGTATCTGTACGTGGCCATCTCAAAACCGGGACACCTCTCAGAGCTCTGGCCTGGCAGGCGACCCAGACTTCGCACGTCTGACGATCTACTACACCTTCGCGCTGGTCGGCGGCTTCGCCACCTACCACATGTCGGCGTCCGTGGTCTTCCGCTTGGAACCGCAGACCCTATGAGACGCCGTCATCAGCGTGGTCAGGCTCTAATCGAGCTCGCAGTCATCTTCCCCCTCGTTTACTTCGTCTTTCTGGGATCCTGGACAGCGGCTGCCCTGATTGCGAACAACGACAGTGTGGCCCAGGCCTCCGGCTATGGAGCTCGGATCGCCGGAGAGCTCGGGAGCACCTGCAGTGTGGTGTCGGGCAGCCTCACATGCACAGAGGTGTCTGGATCGTGCCAGCAGAGTGCTAACGACCCGTGTGGCGTGGACGACGAAATCATCTCGGCAATGCAGCCGTCCATAGGTCAGCTCACCAATTCGAAGGTGAACGAGATACAGATCTATCAGCCAGCATCGTGCCAACCGAATCCGTCTCTGCCCAACAGCTGCACATCGACCGGTTACGGGGCCCCGGCCAGCGAGGTGTACACGGACAACTATATGTATTGCAGCTCGTCCAGCAGTTGGGTTCTGCAGAACGGCTCCGGTCACACGGGAACGGCACCATGCTACACAAACGCTGGGATAGGGCCATACCTTCTCAACGACCGTACTCAGACAATCGGAGACGAGCAGGCCATCGGGGTGGCACTGAACTTCACGTTCACATCACCCGGACTGAGTTGGTTCACGCAGACCGACAGCGCATACACGGTAATTACGTTTCCTCCGGAGGGTTCCTAGTCATGTTCAGCCGCTCGACGCGCCAGACTCCCTGGCAGCAGACTCAAAAGGGGCAGGTCCTGTTGATCTTTGCCCTTACCTCACTGGTTCTGTTCGCCATCATGGGCCTGGCGGTCGACGCTGGTATCTCCTACCTGCACTCCGATCAGCAACAGAAGGCGGCGGCGGCAGCAGCCCTCTCAGGCGTCGGATATCTTCCGGGCGACTCTACCGACGCGACCAAGGAAGCCACACTCACCGCTCAGCGAGATGGATACACGGCTGGCGGTAGCGGAAACTCTGCCGTAACGATAACCACAACGACGCCGGTCGACGGGCAGACCAACGAACTGGAAGTGTCGATCACGGCGCCCGCCCCGGTTTACTTCCTAGAGCTGCTTGGCTTCGGTCAGCACGAAGTGACAGCGTCGGCCGTCGCCGAATACCTTCCCCCGATCCAGTTGGGCGCCCCCGGCTCCACATTGGGGGCCACCATCCCCCAGCTGGTAGCCGGGACCGGCGAGTATTTCCTCCGCAGCGAAGGCTGGGGCAATCCCAGGTCAGAGGGTGACCCGTTCACCCCCACCCCTAACGAGCAGGCCAACAGTTGCGGTCCCAGCGGCACCACATGCGTCGCCAGCCCAGCCGATGTACACCAAATCAGTTGCATTGACGGTGATGACCTCTGCGCCAACGACGCTAACGGTTCGACGAACACCGATTGCGGCACGGGAAGCAATCAGCTATGCCTCAATGACGTCGGCGGCCAGAACTATCTGATCACCGTGCCTGCTGGCACCTATGCTGGAGTCTCGATCTACAACCCCAGTTTTGACCCGGGTACCGATGGTGGCTGTGGTTCGCAAACACCGAGCTGCCTCGACACCCTGCATGAGGACGACGGCAGCTTCCCCACCCTGACAGGGATCAATGCTGCTGGCACGGCCCCCAACTACGACTTCGACAGCATGGCTTACTCGCTGTTCGCGGTGCCTGATCTCAACGACCGCGCCGACGATGTCCCGCTGCTCCAGGACATCTTCTGTCCCTTCAACGCCTACGATCTAGACTCCGGGACAGCGCAATATTCATATTACCAAGACGGTGCCAGCGGTAACGCGGCGTCGGGTTGCAACCCTGCTGGCAACAATCCGACGTTGGACACGGTGTCTGGCACTCCTACCGTGTACAACTCACTTAGCGAGAGTACGGCGACCTGGATTCCCCTCACGTCCTACTCCCCCACGGGTAACAATGCGAACCTGTTCTATCAGAGTTACAACGAACTCTCGAGCGAGTCCGCTTATGTCGGCAAGCCTTCTGGTTCCTCGTCCTATTACCTGTACGGTGGATCAAGTGGGGAGACGTACCGACTTCGCGTTGACACTCTGGCATGGAACGGTAGTGTCATCAACACTTCGACCTCTAGCACCACATCCGCTTCCTGCAACGCTAGCGGTGCCAATAGCGGTGCCCTTCCGGATCAGTGCCCATTGGGTCACAACGCGTACGCGGTCGAAGCGGACACGTACACGTCACCCGGGACCCCCTGCGGCGGCTGCTCGACCTCGGCCATGGCGGACATGACGATCTACACCCCGATCGACGGAGCGCGCGCCACGAGTTTTGATGTCCCGCTCTTCTATCTGCCCGAGGAGTACGCCGGCAAGACCATCACGGTCTCCGCGTTCGATCCCGGTGACGTAGGCGGAGGCGACGCGTACATCGGCATCTTGCAACCGGCCTATACGCCAACTTCCGGCCCCTCCTCGCCAAAGGAATACGCCACGTTGGCTGACAACACCAATGGAACTCCTGCGGTGAACGACATTGGAACCAGTTTGGGATCCGGGTCCTCGACCCCGATAGCGGTCAACGACGGCACCAACCCTAACGGCTACCCCTACACAGCCAACTCCGCAATCGTGGAAACTGCCGACGGTAGCGGAGCGGCGATCTACAACGGTCACTGGGTGCAATTCAACATCGTCGTTCCGTCCAACTACAACCCGGGCGCGGCAGGCCCTAACACCTATTGGAACCTCTACTACCAGGTAGCCGGGCCAGCGTACGCTGGTGACACACTCGCCTTCGAGGTCCAGTACTTGGGAAGCCCGGTCCACCTCTGCTCCCAACCTGGGTGTTGAACCTAAGCTGACGCCTTCGGTCTGACGCGAGCTCGGGGTCGACGCGCGTAGGCTGAGGCCGAGTTTGAGCGGTTCTCGTGCCTGAGCTACCCGAGGTGGAGGCTCTGGTGCGCCTGCTGGACTCGCGGACTCGGGGCCGCCGCATCGAGCGCTTGGAGCTCGGCTCGTTCGCCGCCCTCAAGACCGTCCAGCCTGCGCTCACGCAGCTCCGAGCCCGCCAGATCCAGCGCTGGCAGCGGCGTGGCAAGTATCTCTGCCTGGATGCGGAGATGCTCTGGATGGTTGTGCACCTGGGTCGTGCGGGTTGGGTGAGGTGGTACGGGCGGCTTCCCGACACTCGCATCCGGTCAGGACGGGGCCCGATCGCCCTGCGCGTGGGGCTGAGCTGGAGCGATGGCGAGAAAGCCTCACCGGGCTTTGATCTGACGGAGGCCGGAAGAGAGAAGCGTCTCTCCATCTGGGTGGTCGATGACCCCTCTCAAATCCCCGCTGTTGCCTCGCTCGGAGTCGACCCCCTGGACAAAGCCTTGGACGACCGGCGTCTGGCCCAGATACTGGCGAAGGCGCCCGGTACCATCAAGTCAGCTCTAACCAACCAGTCCCTGCTGGCCGGAGTGGGCAACGCCTACTCAGACGAGGTTCTGCATGCCGCCCGTCTCTCGCCCTTCAAGCCGGCTCGCAGCCTCTCCCCTGCCGAGGTGGCAACCCTGCGCACGGCGCTTGTGGGGATCCTAGGTGCCGCGGTCGAGCAGGCCGCAGGCCGCGATGCCGATCAGCTGAAGGACACTAAGCGGTCTGCGATGCGGGTGCACGGACGCACGGGTGAGACTTGCCCAGATTGCGGCGACACTGTCCGCGAAGTGGCCTACGCGAGCAGGTCACTGCAGTACTGCCCCACCTGCCAGACCGGCGGCAAGCCACTTGCCGACCGTCGACTGTCACGCCTCTTGCGTTAGAGGCACAGGACCTGGCGCTTAGTCGAATCCACTCCTGGCACCGTCCCCGGCCATGCCCCAACCAGAGGTGGAGCTCGAAGTCGATCTTCCCGGTCGGAGATCTCTTCTCAGAACCCGGGGAAAATTTCCCGAAGCTCATCGAGGCTGGTACCCGCTGCGTCCAGCTCCAGCGGCGGCGTGTGGGCAGGGTCGAGTCGGCCATACACCAGTCGGAGCAGCGCCTCGGCGGGAATCCGCAGGGTGCCGCCAGCGGATTGATCAGACCAGGGCTCGAGCCGCACCCCGTCCGTGATCATCGCGAATTGCCGCGCTGGTTCACTGGTCAGGACCTTCAGCGTCAATGCGTTTCCTGCTGGTTTGCCGACTCGGCCCGCCATCAGAGGCAGGTGGTCGACGAGAAGTTCCACGGCTTCCGCCCTCACGGTCGCCGAGGGATCGAAGGAAACCTCAATGTCCCAGGCATGGATGGCGTGCTCGGAGAGGCGGAGCCGCAGCAAGCCCGCAAGGTCGAGTTCCATGCGGAAGGCGTTGACCTGGAAGGAGCGAGCCTGCCTTGCGTCGACAGCCTCCAGTCGCGTCACCAAGGCCTCATTGGCGGCGATGCTTTCCCGGGCCTGGACTTCCGGAGGGCGGGCGTTCCAAATGTCCCAGATTGGCGGGAATGCATCCTGACCCGGTGCTTCGGAACGGCTGAGCCCGGCGCTCAGGAGCATCCCGAACATCTCCGCCTGGCTGCCAAGGTGTGACAGGACCTGTGCCACGTCCCACCCCTTGCAGTACGAAGCGTGGCGCAAACCGGCTAGATCAAGGCTGGCTGTCCGCGCGACAACCTGGTTGTGGGAGAGGCGAAGCGCTGTGATCCAGGGCGAGGCATCGTTTGGCACGAGTAATGGTTCTCCGTTCCTTGGTGGTAGAACTGCCTACCGAGCGTGGCCGAGCCACAGGCCCGCCATCCGCATTGGCCAGTCAAGGACGGCCGGGACCGATACGGGAAGCAGGAAAGCGGAGACCCGCCTGTAGGGTTGACCTGATCATAAGGGGGCTAAGCGACGGACTAGAACCGCGGCTTCGCCGAAGGCTCGAGTGACCGCAGCTACCGCTCAGGAGCGCAGCCGTGTGGCACCAAAATTTGAGCCAGGGCTAGAGGTCTGGCACCGAGGCGACCTCTGCTGAATCGGGCGCCTTTCTGGGCTGCACGCTATGCACGTAGCGCTTTCCCCGTGACCACGACGCGGCCGCCGCGACCAGACAGCAACCGATGGAGAAGTCGAAAGCGGTATGCAGTCCGGCCGCGAACGGCGTCGAGATGAGGTGAGGGAAGAAGCTGCGCCCGGTGAGCAGGGTCGCGGTGCTCCGCGGCAGCAGGCTCAGGGTGTGCGGACCCAACAGATGTTGCATGGGGTTGTAGCCGAGGAAAGCGGCGAAGAGAGTCGACACCGGTGGCAGCGACGCAGCTCTGACCGCCGCCGCCCGAGGCACTCCGTGCAGGAGCAGACCATGCTCCAAGCTGGTGGACAACGTGCCCGACAAGCCCACGATCACCAGGGTGAAGAAGATGCCGATCGAGAGCACCTGGGCCGAGCTCTGAAATGTGGCGTTCATGCCACCGCCGGCGCCTCGATGCTCGGGCGGGAGGCTGTTCATGACTGCGGCACGGTTGGGCGAGGCAAAGGCGCCCATGGAGAGGCCATTCAAGAGCAGCAAGGGAGCAAAGAGGGCGTAAGAGAAGCTGATCGGCAAGAGCTCCAGGAGGAGGAAGCTCACCGCCGCTGCCAGCATCCCCCCGGTGGCGAAGGGCCGGGCCCCAAATCGATCCGAGAGCGCTCCCGAGGCTGGGCCGGCCAAAAGGAAGCCCGCGGTCAGGGGCATCATGTAGATTCCGGCCCAGAGCGGGGTCTCGGCGAAGTCGTAGCCGTGCAGTGGCAGCCAGATCCCCTGCAGCCAGATCACCAACATGAACATCAGTCCGCCCCGACCCAGGGCCGCCAGAAAGCTGGAGAGGGTGCCGAACACGAAGGCGCGGATCTTAAAGAGCCCCAGTCGAAACATGGGAGCCGGCGTCACCCGCTCAATCAGGCAGAAGACGGTCAGCAAGACCACACCCAGACCCAGCTCCAGGAGCACCTGCGGACTGGTCCAGGCCATGGTCTCGCGCCCGTAGGGCTCGATGCCGTAGCTAACGCCGATCATCAGGGAGATCAGTCCCACCGCGAAGGTGAGGTTGCCCCACCAGTCAATCCTGGTACGACGGCGAATACCCAGATCGCGAAGCTTGAGGTAGGACCAGACGGTTCCGGCAATCCCCACTGGAACCGACACCAGGAAGACCAGACGCCAGTCGATCGCCCCCAGGATTCCCCCCAGCACCAGTCCTATGAACGAACCGCTGATTCCGGCGACGTTGTTGATTCCCAGTGCCAGCCCGCGCTGGTGCGATGGAAAAGCGTCGGTCAAGATCGCGGCGGAGTTAGCAATTAGAAAAGCACCGCCAACGCCTTGAACCACCCGCATCAACACCAACCAGAGCGCACCTGGCTGGCCGGTCATCCAGGTGATGGAGAGCAGGATTGATCCAGCGGTGTAAACAACGAATCCCAGGTTGTAAATACGGACTCTGCCGAAGATGTCGCCCAAGCGTCCAAAGCTCACCACCAAGACGCTGGAGACGATCAGATAGGAGAGGATCATCCACAGCAGGTAGAAGCTGTTGCTGGGCAGCAGCGGGTTCAGCCGGATACCCCGAAAGATGTCCGGCATGGCGATGATCATGATGGTGGCGTCGATCGTCACCACCATCACCCCGAGGGTTGTGTTGGATAGAGCCAGCCACTTGTAGCCGTCGCTCGGGGGTCCGGCGCTTTGCCTCCGCAGCGCCTGCCGCGACCGCATCCGTGCGCCGGGGAGGTTCAGCGTGCTTTCCTCCGATGCTGACCTCGGAGCCAGGCTGACTGACTCCACCAGGGTCCGCCCGTCAGCTCGCGAAGGTGCCGCAGATTGGTATCGAGCGCCGCCAAGTACTGGGGAGCCTCCAGCGGCTTGCAGCACCTGCCCCTACTCGGGCGTAGCGGCCTAGCCAATATAGCTGCCGACCCTGAGAGCGCCCTCCAGTCACAACTCACTGTTTCAAAGCGTCGCCGACGTTGACCAGTTGGCTCCGCCGGCATGGCTCTCGGCGTTCCCGATTCGACGGAGCGGTTGGCGCAACCGATGGCACGGGGCTTAGTGCAGAACCCGGGGTCGGTACCATGCACCCGGTGCGCCGTGGCCTCTTCCTTCCACCATTCGGTGAGGCCGCCGATCCCGATTTTCTGGCTTCGCTTTCGGCCGAGGCCGAGGCGGTTGGTTGGGATGGCGTGTTCCTTTGGGATCACCTGCGCTTTCCGGGGGTAGACGACATCCTCGACCCCTGGATCGCGCTGGCCGCGATCGCCACCGCCACTGAGCGGATTCGGCTGGGCCAAATGGTCACCCCGCTCCCCCGCCGGAGGCCCTGGGTCGTGGCCCGCCAAGCGGCAGCCCTGGACATTCTCAGCCAAGGCCGGATGGTCCTCGGCGTAGGACTGGGCGACCCGCAGGGGGGCGAGTTCGCGGCCTTCGGGGAGGAGCTCGATCTCCGTGTCCGCGCGGAGATGATGGATGAATCCCTGGAACTCATCCCCCGGTTGCTAACTGGCTCGGAAGTGGAGCACTCGGGCACCCACTACCAACTGAGTCGGACCGCCTTCAGGCCGGCGGCGGTGCAGCAGCCGCTGCCGATCTGGGTGGCGGCACGCTGGCCCAACCAGGCTCCGCTGCGCCGGGCCGCCAGATTCCAGGGAGTCTTCGCGATCCAGCTGGAGCGGCCCGAAGAGTTGCTGGCGCTTCGCGAGGTCCTAGCCCGGTTCGGCCAGCGCTCCGATCAGTTCAACCTCGTGATCGGCCAGCCTCCAGGAACGGACCCTGGGCCGTGGCAGGAAGCTGGCGCCACCTGGCTGCTGGACTGGTTCAACCCGCTCCACCTGCGCCGCGATGACTTGCGGCGCGTTGTCTCCGCAGGCCCCGGTTAGTTGGGCCGCAGCACCTCATGAGTCCGCCATGCCGCGGCTATATATGAGCTTGCCGTCCACCACCGTCGCCACCACCTGATCACCGCTGACGACCGTGAGGTCGCAGCGATAACCCGGGGCCAACCGCCCGCACTCCTTCTCCATGCCGGCGGCGAAGGCAACGCCGAGCGTGTACGCGTCCAGCGCGTCTTTTTCTGAGAGAGACAGCGCCGGGTACCACCCGACGCTAGAGCGCCAGCCGGTGGCGGCGGCCAAGCCGAGCAGCGGACTGGGCGACTCGACCGGGGCATCGGAGCCGAACGCAAGTGGAACCCCGGCCTCGGCCAGCCGCCCCCACGCGTAGGCGTTGCCGGCCCTCTCACCCCAGACGCTATCTGCCATGGCCCGGTCAGCGATGGCATGGATCGGCTGCATCGACGCGATTGCGCCCGCCCGGAGGAATCGGGGGATGTCGCCAGGGTCGACGCACTGGGCATGCTCGATCCGTGGCCGCCACCGCGGCCAAGCGCCAGCGCGACGCTCCATGGCCACCAGCGCGCGATGCACTGCCCTGTCGCCGATGGCGTGGAGGCAGAGGTTGAGCTCGGCAGCTAGGCAACGCTCAATCAACTCCTCCAATGCGGGGTCGAGGATCCGCGCCACCCCGCTGCCATCGAGCATCTCCGCAGTACGGCTTCCCAGCGAGCCATCCATGAAGGCCTTGATACCCCAGACCCGGAGACGGCTGTCGCCCCAACCACTCCGGATTCCCAGCTGCTGCGCGGCTGCCAGATTGTCAACTGGGAGATTGACCACGACCCGCAGCGGCAGGCTGTCGTCCTCTCGCAGGCGCTGCAGCGCGAACAGAGTCTCGCCGGGGTCCATGGTGTGGACGGTGCACAAGCCCAGCCGGGCAAGGTCGGACAGGACAGAGGCCAGAAGCCCCTGGTACTCGGCCTGGCCCGGACGTGGCAGAATCCCCGCAAACAGCCGCCAGAGCTCGCGCAGGATGCCGCTGGGCTCACCCTCGGGTTCGCGGTCGATCACCCCATCGACGGGATCGGGGATCTCCTTGCCGATCCCAGCCAGTCGTAGAGCCGAGCTGCTTACCCAAACTGAGTGCTCGTCCTTGCTCGCGAGCAGAACCGGTCTGCCTCCCCCTGCCTCATCGAGGTCGTGTCGGTTCGGCAACTGGGGCTGGGGCCACTCGCTGTAGTTCCACCCGCGGCCTACAATCCAGGCCGCTGGCGGGAGCGACCGGCTTGCCGCCCGCACCATGTCGAGCACCTCTTGTCGAGACCGGGTCCGGTGAAGGTCGAGTCCCAGTCGCAGGAGCGCCAGCTCGTGCAGGTGTATGTGGGAGTCTCCCAGCCCAGGTAGGGCTCGGCCCTCCAGCTCTACCACCTTGCCTTCGGTACCTGCAGCCGCTATGGCGTCGGGACCGACGGCGACGATCCTGCCCCCGCGGTCACAGAGGACACTTGGCTCGCAACCGACAAAGAGCGTCGGTGGCGCGTAGATGTGCCGGCTCACATCGGCCATTCTCCAGTTGGCTGGGGAAAGAAGTGGCGCTCCACCTCGTCGCTACACTCTCGGACTGATGGCCGCCTCCAACTTCGAAGTCGGCACCGGCGATCACCGTCTCGTCGGCTGGAAGACTGGCAGCGGTCCTGTAGTGGTTGTCCTACACGGAGGCCCCGGTCTCTCCGAGTACACCGAGAGCCTGCTCCCCGAGCTGACTGACCACCACACGGTCGTTCGCTACCAGCAACGGGGTCTGGCACCCTCGACGACAGCCGGCCCATTCGATGTCGAGACCCAGGTTGCCGACGTGCTCTCAGTCCTGAATGAGCTGGGACAGGACCGAGCTGTCGTCATCGGCCATTCCTGGGGTGGGCATCTGCTCATGCACCTGATGGCAGCCCACCCCGACCGCGTCGCAGCCGGCTTGGTGATCGATCCCCTGGGCGCCGTTGCGGACGGTGGCGAAGCCGATCTAGGCCGAATCCTGGGCGAACGGATTACCCCGGAAGCTGCTGCTCGGGCGGCGGAACTTGATGAGAGAGCGCTGCGCGGCGAGGGAACCCCCGCCGACGCCATCGAGGGACTGGGGTTGGTGTGGCCGGCATACTTCCCGGACCCGTCGTCCGCTCCGCCAATGCCACCGATGGAGATCTCACTCGCGGCCTACGGCGAGACGTTTGATTCGATCCGTGAGCACTTCGAGCGTCAGACCCTGGTCTCACTGCTGCCAAAAACCAACGTGCCCACGCTTTTCTTACTTGGCGAGCAGAGCCCAATCCCGGCCACGCACGGAATCGCCAGCGCCGCGCTGATGCCGAACGCAGAGGTTAGGGTGCTGCCCGGCTGCGGACACTTCGTGTGGTTGGATCAGCCCGGTTCGGTAGGGGCCGGCCTGGACAGCCTTATCACCCGAATTAGCTAGGCCGCGCCGGCTCCTCGGCTATCGCCACCAACAGTCCTAGCGAGCAGCACCGCGGACACCGCGCTACCAGCGCGGTTCAGACCTGGTCGGTCTCGCCGCGCAGCCAGTGGATCATGGCGCGGTGGGCCAGACGCCCCGCTGTAGCGTTGCCCAGCGGGGTCCCACCGTACTCGTAGATCTGCCCGTCCGCCGGATGGCGCCCGCTGGTCACCGTGCCCGGAAGGGTGGGCAAGACGAAGCGATGGCCCGCCTCGGCAAAGGCGAGATGCTTGAAGACAGGGCCGTGGTCAGCCCCCGCCAAGCGGGCGACTGCCAGCTCGGACAGGAGTGACGATGGCCACATGGCGTCGTCGACTCCGGAGAGCATCAGCACCGGCCCCCGCGATTTCTCAACCGGAATGGCGGCACGACTGACCCTGGGCCAGTCAGCCAGATCGCGACAGTAGATGGGGGTGAGCGCGATCGGGGGTGGCAGTTCCTCGGGTGCCGGCCGCTCCGCCTTGTGACCCAGGAAGGGCAGAGGCCGACCCTCGAGCGTCCAGGAGGGGACGTTGACCTGCCAGGACTCCTCGCCGCCCCGGATCCCGGCATGGACGATGCCGCTGGGGACGTAGGCAACCACGGCATCCACCTCATCGAACGTGGCGCCGAGGACTAGAGCCAGCTCTCCGCCTCGGGATCGACCCACCACACCAACCCCGCGACCGGGCTCGCTCCGAGGCTCCTTCTGGAGCCACTGGAGAGCGCGCTGGAAGTACTCCAGAGGAATGCTGACCAGCTCGGTGGGCAGCCCGGGATAGCGGAAATATGCCAGCGCCAGCGCGAGGAATCCGTGGGAGGCGAGCAGCGCCGCCGTCTCCGTGCGCAAACCTCCGTCCGAACCGCCGAAGACCAGCACGGGCCGAAAGGGCCCTTCGCCCGCCGGCGAAAACAGCGAGCCGAAAAGACCATCGCTCCGCAGCTCCTCGCTGACTACCCCGGGCGCGACCCAGCGCAGCTCGACCTCACCACGGACCGGAGGGATCCCGTCCTGTTCGGCAGTGAGCGTCACGATGGTGGGCTCGAGCCCTTGTTTTATGGCATGTTCCAGGGCTGCCTCGGTGGAGTCCGGGGCCATCGACCAGAGCAACCCCTCGGCATTTGCTCCCCGGTAGGTGCCGTCGACTGCGACCGTGGTCGCGGTGCTGATCTGCCCATCTCCGGCGGTTTCGAAGGCGGCCCAGCTTTGCCATTGCATGCCTGCATCGTCGACGAGGCGGGCGCGAATCGTGACGGGAAGCGATGGCTCCAGGCCCTCAACCCCGATGGCAAGGTCTTCGTCGACGAGGATCGAGTTGGGAACTTGGAAGCGGGCGCTCACAAGCTCTGGCTCCTATCCATTACACACCTTCCCGACGCAGCAGTGGGGGTCCGCGGTGGAAGGTCCCAATGGCGACCGCGCAGGACCGGTCGTTGCCGTCGACGACACTCGCCTGAGCCCGCCCCAGCGATCTCCCCGCGTGCACTACCGAGCCTCGCGCTGTGCTCGGACCTAGCCCCAGGGGACGGAGGAAGTCGATCCGCAGATCGACCGTGGTCCAGTCGTCGCCAGTGGCGGCGATAAGAGCAAGCGTCGCTGCCGCGTCCAGCAGCAGGCCAATGACCCCGCCATGGATCGCCTCCGCCTCCGAGGAGTTCGCCCACTTGGAGCGGAGGTGCGCCACAAGAACCGTATCCCCGCCCACCTCCTTCACCTGGAGCCCCAGCTGGCGGTGGATCGGACTCTGGTCACACACTTGCTGTAGGTCAGACAGCAGGGGCACAGATCTACTCCACCCGCACCAAGACCTTGCCGAAAGCGCTGCGCTCTTCGACTGCGGCCATCGCGTCTGCCACCTGCGATAGGGGAAAGATCGAATCGATGACTGGGACCAAATCGCCGGACGCGACCAGCTGACAGAGACTCTCTAGGTCGGATCGTCTCCAACCATCTGTTCCCAAGAGATCCAACTCGCGCACCCAGAAGTAACGGAGGTCTACAACCGCCTCTGCTCCACTGCTCGCCCCGCAAACTACGATCCGCCCGCCATGTTTGGTGGCACGGATGGATCTGGCCAGGGTTTCCCTCCCGATGTAATCCACCACCAAGTCCGCCCCGGCCCTGCCAGTCAGCGTCCAGACTCGGGCGCTGAAGTCTTCTACCGACGTATCGACGGTCTCCACTGGCCCCAGCTCCGCAATGCGCGCCAGCTTGGCTGCAGAGGACGAGGTGGCGATGACCCGGGCCCCGGCCAGCAGGGCCAGCTGCACGCAGGCAACACCGACGCCGCCGGCCGCGCCCAGCACCACTACCGTTTCACCCGGGCGCAGCCGTGCTCGAGTGTGCAGCATGCGATGGGCGGTCCCGTAGGCGATGGGCAGGGCGGCGAAGTATTCGGGGTGCTCGGTTGCCTCGTCCAAGGCCATGGCATTGGCCGCCGGGGCGACAACGTATTCAGCCAGACCGCCGGGCCGCGATTCCCCCAGCGCCTGACCATCTACCAGGGGATCGAGCAGCACTAGGCGCCCCACCAGCTTTTGGCCCAACTCATCCCCACTTTGCTCTACTCGGCCGACCACATCGCCGCCGGAGATGTGGGGCAGATTTACCTCGATGCCGGGCACGCCCCGACGCACGAAGTAGTCGAGGGCGTTCAGAGCGCAATAGCTGACGCGCACCAATATCTCGCTCGGTCCGGGGTGGGGCCGAGGCATCTGGCGGTACTCGAGCACCTCCGGACCGCCGTGGTGGTCGAAGACCGCTGACCACATCGCTTCGCTCACCGTGCCATCCCCGATGATCGGCGCGAAGCCCCGAGCCGGCTGGCGCGGTTCCGAGCAAGGTGATAGTGGGCAGTGCTCAATCCAGCACCAGTGTGCCCTGCGGCGTCCGCAGCCGGGCGGCGAATGCCGTGTCCGGCCTCTCTGCAACGGTGACATCCGCTCCAATGGCGGCGAGCACCCGACGCACAAGCTCGGCCCGGCGGTCCTCCACACGGAAGTCCATCAACTCGATCCCGGCGGGTGCGCTGGTCGAAGGATGCGGTGTACCTCCCCAGTCGATGAGGAACGGAAATGGGGTTACCTGCGACTCTTCTCTCCTGATCGTGAGCCTCCAGCGCAGCCGAGTGCCCTCGGCGGTCTCCCGCTCCATCTCCTCGATGTTCCCGGGATCCCAGCCCTGCGCACGCATGGCGTCGGCCTTGGCCTCCAGATCGCTGGTCCGCAGCGCCCACCCCACCAGCCTGGGCTGAGAGAGCTCGCCAATCCCGAAGGCCAGTGGGGAGCCTGCGGGCAGCCCTGCCAGTGGATCGGGCCCTAACACTTCGAGGTAGCTGGCGCTACCGAGGCCGAGGATGGCATTGGCGGTTCCCCGCCCCAGGTGCCGCCCGCCCGGAGCCGGGCGCACTCCGGTGCGCCCGGCTAGGTCGGAGATGCCATGGTCTAAGTCGGCCACCCCGTACACCAGGTGATCGATCGCAGTCGCGGGCACGCGCCTATCCCAGCGACCATTCGTCCGGGTAGATGTTGCCTACCGGATCTTGGGGCTGGGTTCCGTGCAGGGAGTCCTTGATCACCGATAGCTGGTAGTCGAAGCCGGGCGTCCAGAGAACCGGCAGGTCATGGGCGAAGTACTCGTCGGCCTTGATGATGGGCTCGACACCGGATTGCTCAGTTTCCGCCGCGATCAGTTGGTCAGCCTCGGCGCTGCTGTAGCTCCCGGCGTTGCCACCCGCTCCGGTGGCGAAGATCTCGTCAGCGGTGGGCAGGTAGTCAGGGTCCCAGGACCAACCGGCCCACATGTCGATGTCCCAGGAGCATCCCTCACCGGTGCTGGGGTTGCAGGAGAAGGCGTTGGCCTCCACCGAGTTGAAAGGTTCGGTGGTCAGAACCAGCTTGATCCCTACGCGCGAAGCCGAGGACTGCAGCGATTCCAACTCGTCGGTGAACCCGGTGTTGCCCGAGGAGTACAGGAATTTGAAACTCAGAGCAGCCCCCTGGGCGACACCAGCGCCGCAGTCATCGGATGCGGTGCCGGCTCTTTGGCATGTGGCGACGCCTGAGCTGCCGGTTTTCCAGCCATGCTCGGAGAGCAGCTTTTGTGCCGAGGCAACCGAGAAGGTGTACGAGCTGCTCTTCTCGCTGGGGCTTATGTAGGGGTTGCTGGGAGTGATGGGCACTGGACCGTAGGTGGGCACCGCGTACCCGTGCCACACATCCTTCACATCCTGGGGCTGGTTCATCAGCTCCTGCAGCGCCTGCCGCACGTAGAGCTGCTTGAAGATTGGTCCCGCGGTGGGATTCGAGAAGTTGTATACCGCGTATGCGGTCGCCCACAGCGGCCAGGCAACCACCTGGTAGCCCCTCTTTTTGAAGTAGTTCACCTGGCTGTACTCGCTCGGGGGCAGGTATCCGTAATCGAGCTGCCCGCCGCGAAGGGCATTGAGCTCCGCAGCACCGCTCGTGAATGGCACCTCCTCCAACGCTGACAGCTTGGGTTTGGGCGATCCAGAGTAGGAGGTGTTCGGTACCAGTTCGGTGAACTGGGTGGTGGGATCGAACTTCTTGATGTGCCAGGCCCCGTCGACCACCTGCCAGAGTGGATTGCTCTGATAGGTGGAGATGGTGGTCGACTCACCGTTGAGGAAGTTGTAGACCGCGACCGCGCCGGCAGAGGTGGTGTCGAAGTCACCAATCGCTCCGGTGGCCGATGTCTTGTCCCAGCTTTGCTGAGGGATGGGGGTGATCTGGCTCAGCTCGTTGTTGAGTATCCAGAGCGGGTTGTACTTCTGGTTGAAGGTGAGAACCACGGTAGAGGAGTTGGGATAGCTCTGAGAAACCACGTTGTCGGGGAACTCTCCGGGGACGTATCCGTAGTAGTCCTCCTTGTTGGCGATGAGCTCGTTCATCCAGAACTCGACGTCGCGGCTGGTCACCGGCACACCGTCCGACCACTGCCATGACTTGAGGTGGATCGTCACGGTTTTGCCACCGTTGGAGTACTGAGGCGCCGTGGCCAGGCTGCGCTGGTAGTTGACGACGTCGGTACCGTCCTTGCCGAACCAGTAGAGCGGCAGGTACATCAGCATCTGGAACTCGTTGTCGTCAACGGGTCCGGCACCAGACAGGCTCTGGAGCGGAAATATGTAGGTGGATGTCTCTGCCGGCGGCAGGGCGAACGTAGCCACCCCTCCGCTCTTGGCGCTTGACTTCGCCGATGCCAGTGCGGGCGAAGCGGCGGTGGCCGCGAGGGCCAAGACGCCGCAGAGCAATACGATCTTGCGCTTGGTCGCTCGGACTCTTCTACCCATTTGCTAGGCAATCTCCCTGTCTCGTATTCAGCTGATTGGTCGAATTGGGCTGGGGCACACCGCGGTGGGTGTCAGTACAGAAGTCATTCGCCATCGATGTCTCCAAACATCGCCGCCACTGCCTTACGGTCTAACTTGCCAGTGCTGCCGAGTGGCATCGCTTCCACAAAAAGTACGCGTCGGGGATGGGCATAGGCAGGTCCGTGCTCGAAGAAGAACTGCTTGATCGTGTCCTCGTCGAGGGACCCGGGGGTGTTCGGCAACACCGCCGCGACCGGCACCGTGCCCTTGACTGCGTGGGCCACTCCCACCACGGCGCAGTCGCGCACCTCGGGGTGGGTGAGCAGGATGGCTTCAACCTCGCGCGGATAGACGTTCTCCCCTCCCACGTTGAGCAGGTCGTCCTTTCTCCCCAAGAAATAGAAGTAATCGTCCTCATCTCGACGCATGAGATCGCCGGTCGCCAGCCAGCCATCGCGGATTCTGGTGGCAGTCAGTTCCGGCAAATTGTTGTAACCGAGAGCGACGCCGGGGTTGCGAACCCATAGTTCCCCTGCTTCGCCGAGCAGGACTTCCACGCTGGGATCATCGGGGGCCAGCAGGCGCACCTCGCAGCCGGGCAGAGGGGGCCCCAGGCTGTTGACCTTCCGGATCCCGTAGCGCGGCGAGATGAACACGTCGGGGCCACCTTCGGTGAGCCCATATCCGTTCATGAGCGGAATGTGTAAGCGGCCTTCGAAGGCCTCGACGAGATCCGCTGGGACATCTGCTGAACCCACGGTCGCGAAGCGGAGAGAGCTGAGGTCGAACTTGTCGATGTCGGGATGGGCCAGAATCAGCCGGAACATCGCCGGAACACCACCGACATAGGTGCAGTGATGGCGTTCGATGTTCACAAGAGTGGCCTCCACCTCAAACTGGGGCAGAACCACCACCGAAGCTCCCGCAGCTAGGAAGACCTTCAACGCCACCCCAGCGTTCTTGTGATACAGGGGGGCCGAAACCAGCGCACGGTCGGTCTCGTCGATCATCTTCCACTTGCGGACCACGTCGGCGCACCAGAGCTGGCCGCGATGGCTGAGTAGCACGCCCTTGGGTCGGCCAGTGGACCCTGATGTGTATGGCTGAAAGCACACGGTGTCGGGATCGAACCCGAGCCTTGAGAATCTTGGAGAACCCGACTCCCAATCCCGGGGTTGTCCGACAAAAGCGGGCGATCGCGTCGCCTCGGCCAGCTTCGTCGCCCGATCGGTAGAGGTCGGGCTGGCCAGTATGCCGACGGCATCGGAGTCCTGGATCACGTATTTGAGCGCCTCGTCCCCGAGCTTGATGTTGAGGGGGACCGCGACAGCTCCCGCGCGCATGGTGCCCAAGAGCGCCTCGACATACCGGACATCATTGGGCCAGAGCAGTGCCACCCGGTCGCCGGGAACAACTCCGCGCTCACTCAGCCAGTTGGCCACTTGATTTGCACGGCCGTTGAGCTCTCCGTAGGTGAGTTGCAAGCCCTCCTGGATCAGCGCCGGCCGCTCCGGGAAGAGGTTGACGGCGTCGTCGGTGATGTAGCCGAGGTGGCTGGTCTGGGTCATCCTCTAACACCAGGTGATTGCATGTGGGCGTGGGATTCGGAGACCACGCCAGATGCGCCTCCCCACGTCGCGAACCACGCGGCCGCGGCGCGATAGCGCGCCGAAACCCGCTGCCTCAGAACCCACCCGGCTAGGGTCGATCCCTCCCAGCTCACAGCGCGGCTGCGGTCACTCGACATCCCCTTCGCCTTTCTCCTCGTCAGATGCTGCACCTCCGACTGCCCTCGACGCAGCAGCGGCGGTTAGTGACCCAGGGCCGATGCCCATGACCCACAGTGGAGCGGGCATAGCCACCGAGGTCAATACAAGGTAGCTAAGTCAATCATAACGGTTGACAATCAACGGGCCGGGCTCGGCCGCCTCGCTGCCTCGAAGACTGAGGAGGCCGGGCGTCCGGCCACGGCCTCCCCGGCCGCCGCCGCCGTCCGGCGCAGGCTATCTGGGAAGGACGCGTTGCAACGTGCCGACCGCTGCGATGGCTGCGCAGGCGACGGCGAGAACGCTACTGGCGACTGCGATGAGCACGACCGGCCAGGTACCAAGGTCCGCTGATAGCTCGGTCGCGCAGAGAACCGCAAACAGGATCAGGGCGAACGCTGCGAGATAAGAAGTCCACAAGGTTGCGGGCGTGACCCATGTGCTCTCAAGAGTCCCTGAGGCAGGCGTGGAGAAAAAGCACTTCATCGCCAGGTCGGCCGGCGCCAGCACCCACCCGAAGTTTTTCAGCGAGGGTGGCGGGCAATCAGGAACGCGGGTCAGTCGGTTCGGCATAGGCCTTGCGGTCGTACAGGCGGTGGTCAGTCTGACACTGCCGCGTGGAGCGCAGCTTGGTGCCTGTCGTCAAAGCCTCGGATGTCAACGATCTGGCCAGACTCCACGCGGAGCACCTGCCAGCGTTGCGCGGTGCCGCCGTTTTGCTCAGCCTCGCGCGTGCCAGTCACCGCGAGTCCGACCAGGAACGCTCCGGCACCGGGAACAATCTCAGTGACCCGAGCCCTGGCGCCCGCTTGCCGACCACGGCTCCACCATGCGACCACCTCTTCGCGACTGCGGCAGTCCGCATCGTGGCTATCGGGTGCTCCCCACCGTACGTCCGGCGCCAGCAACTCTGCAAACCCGGCGAGATCTGCGGAATCCAAGACGGCCCTGATCCGCTCGCCCAGTCGCTCTACTGCTAGGGGCTCCGAGGACATGCCCATTCCCTCCGAAAGAGATCGTGACTGCCAGGAACTACCGATGTCGCTCTTGTTCACACATGCCACCCTGGGACGGGTATTGAGGACTTTGGACTGCGGGCCGGCGGTTTCGTCTAGACCTTTATGACCCGGAGTGGGTTATGCGCTTTCGCCATCTGATCGTAGTCGTCGTCCTGGGTGACGACCGGCAATCCAAGGTCAATCGCGGTCGCGGCAATCAGCGCGTCGGTGAGCTTGACAGCCCGCTGGATCCCGGCGGAGCGGCAATCGGCTACGAGTCGAGCCCACACTGCCATCACCGACTCGCTGATCGGAATAGGCTCCACCGTCTTCGCCAGCGCGAGGGTGTCTCCCCGGCGAGCCCGGGAAGTGGCGTCGGTAGCGCTAAGTAATCCCAGTTGAAGCTCGCCGAGGGTAACCACAGATAGGGTCACTCGATCCGGGAGCGCCCCGAGAGGTCGCTCTACCTCTCGGGCGATGAATACCGAGGTGTCTAGGAGTCCAGCTGGCTCGCTCAAATTTCGTCGAGTGACTGCCCGACGAGGCTCGCCAGATCCTCGCGAAGCGCCGGGTCAGCCGCCCTCTCGGCGAGCTCCTGGCGAAGATGATCGCCTGGCAGCCAACGAGCCCTTGGACCGTGGGGCACGATGTCGGCGATAGCGACTCCGTGCACCGTCAGAACCACCCGCTCACCGGCCCGGACAGCCTCGATTACCTGACTCGTCTGATTACGAAGCTCTCGCACTCCGACCTTCATGTGCGATAGCGTAGCACAAAAAGAGCGAAGCGCTTGATTCGAGCCGTGCCGCCTTTGGATGGCGTCATCGGTCGCGCGATGGCCGCATGGGACACCCTAGCGACCGCGGAATCTGTCGCGACGCCAATCTGACTTTCTGTCACCCGGCAGGGCGGGCAGTGCCCCAAAGGCCAGGAGCTGCTGGCCGGCGGATCGCATGGCGCCAAGCTATTCCACCCTGGCATAGGAGAGATCGAAATCCGGAGACCAGCTTGAACCCCTGTCATTCGATATTTCCCAGCCGCCCTCGATCGCGCTGCCGTCCACACTGAATCGCCCTATAAAGCGCTGTGAAAAGTCGGGGTGTTCCGCGATCCGCTGAAGCGTCCAGACGTTGTTGGCAAAGCCCATGTCATACAGGCGGGTTATCCCGCGAGAATCGAAGTAGTGCTGAAGGTAGGCCGACCTAGCAGGATCGAAGCCGATGATGGCAATGCCATCCGGGGCATCCGGATGCTCGACTTCCCATCGCTGGAGCAGAAAACGCCTGCCTGGAAGCCACTCAAAAGTTGTGAACCCATGCGGAACATCACTCGCGTTGGCTGCAAAACTCGGAGTCATGCGCCACTGACCCACGAACGGCTCCAGGTCAACCAGTTCCTCGGGCATCACTGCCTCTCCCTGGATTTGTGGCAACTCGCTGGTGGAGGCGCCGGGAATCGAACCCGGGTCCGAGAACGAGTCTCACGAGACCTCTACGTGTGTAGCCCGGAAACTGTTCTCACCCGCAGAGCGCCTCCGGACGGGCTCAAAGCAGGCCAGCCTCAGAAAAAGTCCCCAAGAGCGCTGAGACGCCACTCCTGAGCTAGCCCGCTGTATTTGCGTCGGCTCCGGATGCCACAGGCACTCACCCGGTCGACGTCGGGCCTAAGCCCGAGCTTTTGGCGCTACTGCTTGATTAGATCAGGCAGCGTAGGCCAGAGCCGGTTGGCTCTGATTGTTGGCAGTTAATGCCTTTTCCCGGTTCTCCGAGCCCTGCGCTCGACACGCCATCTCGCAACCCACGTCCCCGTCGAAGCCACACGCCCCCACGAGCAAGTTGCCGGGCAACTATACCCCGCATCCCCAG
>Ga0102924_1000469_pt1 | contig 50170 bp, 58 predicted proteins | sample PaiPotPPM11metaG_FD_80116 | JGI IMG/M metagenome (GOLD analysis project Ga0102924, IMG submission 80116) | Iron sulfur acid spring bacterial and archeal communities from Banff, Canada, to study Microbial Dark Matter (Phase II) - Paint Pots PPM... ... | reverse complement strand
GTAGTCGCGGCGAGAGGTGCGGGTCACCGGGGCCTCCGGGGTCGAGGAATGGGTCAGGCGCTGGTAAGATGTTCGATGAGTTGACGATCGTCGCCCCGGTAAGATCTTAGACGAGTTGATTCGTGTCGTGGACGCCCCGGGGGGCTATGTGTTATAGTCATTTGGTCTCTTGATGGAGGAGCGCCGTCGTGAAGCGTACGTTTCAACCGAACCGTAGACGCCGCGCCCGGACGCATGGGTTCCGGGCAAGGATGCGCACGCCAGGAGGCCGGAACGTGCTGCGCCGGCGACGCCAGCGCGGCCGGCACCGTCTCTCGCCCGCGTAACGGCAGGGCGGTGGGCCCGGGTCCATGGCGGGCGACGGGCGGCTCGTCTCGCGGGCGGATTTCTCCCGGGTGTATCGTGAGGGCCGCCGGTATTCCGGGCAGACGCTGGCCCTGTATGTTCGGCCGACGCAGTTCGGCCGGCGGGTGGGCGTAACGGCCGGGCGCGGGCTTGGCGGGGCGGTGGTCCGGAACCGCGCCAAGCGGAGACTGCGCGAGGCGTACCGCCGGATCGAGGCGCGGCTCTGCGCGACCGGCGACATTGTCGTCGTGGCGCGTTCCCGAGCGGCCGAAGCCGGGTTCACCGAGATCATGCGAGAGATGGAAGCGCTGTGCGCCGCGGGGCGGCTGTTGTGCGGGGCCGCGACGTAGGCCGCGCGCTCGGGGTCGGTGCGATCCGCTGGTATCAGCGCTGGCTCTCGCCATTCTTGCCGCCGTCGTGCCGGTTCACTCCGTCCTGCTCCGAGTACGCCGCGGAGGCGCTCGAGCGCTACGGCCTGGTATCCGGCGGCTGGCTGGCGATGCGCCGGATCCTGCGCTGCCACCCGTTGCACCCCGGCGGCTACGACCCGGTCCCCCCGAAGGGGACTAGCCGGTTTGAATTACATGGCGGTCGGCCGGCGGATGCGGCGGCGTCGCCGCACCGCGCCGGAGTCAGGGAGGCCTAGAGTTGCCTAGTTTTCATAATCCATTCGTGCCCTGGCTCGGCAGCGCGCTCCAGGTCCTCTATCACCTCACCCATGACTATACGCTGTCCGTCATTCTGCTGACGCTCGTCGTGAAGGCGGTCATCCACCCGCTCACCCGCGTGCAGCTGCGGTCGATGAAGGCGATGCAGGTCCTGACCCCGCACATGGCGGAGCTGCGCCGGAAGCACAAGGACGATCCCAAGACGCTCAACCAAGAAATGATGGCGCTGTACCGCGCTCACAGCGTCAACCCGATGATGGGCTGCCTGCCGATGGTCGTCCAGCTGCCGGTGCTGTGGGGCCTCTTCGCGCTCTTGTCGAACCGCACGCTCTTCGGAAACGCTACCGTGCTCGGGCTGCCGTGGCTCGGCATGGCCGACCGGCCGATGCAGTTCGTGCTGAAGGCCCTGCCGGGTCATCCCACGTATCTCATCGCGTTGGTGTTTCCCGTCTTGGTCGGGCTGACGACCTGGTATCAGCAGAAGATGAGCGTGACCGATCCCGCGCAGGCGAAGATGTTCGTATTCATGCCGATCATGTTCGGCTACTTCGCGCTCAATTACGCTGTGGGACTGTCGATCTACTGGACCGTCTCCACCACCGCCTACATCGGCGAGTACTTCCTCGTCGTCGGCCGGCCGTCCCCGATGGTGAGCGCGCCGCCGAAGTCGCAGGCGCTCGCGCAGTCGCGCGCGGGCGCGCTGCCGGCGGACTCGCAGGCGGCCGCCGTGAAATCCAAGCCGGCGCAGCCTGCCGGCGGACAGGCCGGCGGAAAATCCGCGAACCGCCGGGGGCGCAGACCGGGAGACCAGAAGGGGGCGAAGCAGGCGTGAACTCGGCAGAAGGCGGCGGGCGCACCGTGGAAGAGGCGATCCGCACCGCGCTGCGCACGCTCGGCGCCAAGCGCGAAGACGTGGATCTCTTGGTGCTGGACGAAGGCAGCCGGGGTGTGCTCGGCCTGGGCTCGCGCGAGGCGCGGGTGCGCGTCACGCTCCTGTCCGCGATCGAGGCCGGCGAGGCGGAGGAGACCGTGGCCGTGCCGTCCGAAGCCGCTCGGTCGCCGTCACGACCGGAATCGGCCGACGATCCGGTGGCCGTCGCGCGCCGCGTCACCGCGTCGCTGCTCGACGCGATGGGCGTAGGCGCGTCCGTCAGCGCGCGCGCCGAGGACGGCGGTGTCGCCGTCACGGTCACCGGTCCGCAGCTCGCGCCGCTGATCGGGCGGCACGGCCAGACGCTCGAGGCGCTGGACCTTCTTGTGAACCTCATGACCACACGCCGGCTCGGCCACCGCGTGCAGGTCGCCGTGGACGCGGAGCGCTATCGTGAGCGCCGGCGGGAGGCGCTTTCCGCGCTCACCCGCCGCGTGGTGAGCCGCGTACGGCGCAGCGGCGAGCCGGCGCCGCTCGATCCGATGCCCTCGTCCGAGCGGCGCTTCATCCACACGATGTTTGCCGAAGACCCCGACATCATGACGTACAGCGAAGGCGACGGCGCAGACCGGCACATCGTCATCGCGCCGCGGGGCACGATGCCCGAGGAGGCATCCCGCGGGCGCGAGGCCGCCGCGGACGAAGAGCATCCCGAGGACACCGACGCGTAAGTAGTCGCGTGGCGCCGCGCACGCCGCGTCCCACACCGCCGCACTCCGGCGTGACGATTGCCGGCGCCGCCGCGGCGCTCGGTCTCGCTCTCTCCCCTGAGCAGTGTTTGCGTTTGGAGCGCTACCTCGCGCTCGTCGAGGAGTGGCGTGCCCGCGTGGCGCTGACCGGGGCTGACGCCGCGGAGACCGCGTCCGTCCTGGTCGCCGGCGCGCTGTGCGTGCTGCCGTTCGTGCCGGACTCGGGCCGTCTCGCGGACCTCGGCAGCGGCGCGGGCGTGCCGGGCATTCCGATCGCTGTGATGCGGCCGCGCCTCCGTGTCGTGCTTACCGACGCGGCGAGAAAGAAGGCTGCGTTTCTCGAAATCGCTGCGCGCGGTCTCGCGCTCGACAACGTCGACGTTGTGCAGGCGCGCGCGGAAGATTTCGGTCGCGATCCCGCCCACCGCGGGCGCTACGATGTCGTGACCGCGCGGGCGCTCGCGCCGGTGCGGGTGCTTGCGGAGTACGCGTTGCCGCTGCTGCGGCTCGGCGGCGAGGCGGTGCTGGCGAAAGGCCGCGGCGCGCACGATGAAGTCCGCGCCGCGGCCCGGGCAGTGGAGCTTCTCGGCGGCGAGGCGGCCGTCCAGCCGCCGCGCGCGAAGATGTGCTCCCCCGTGGTCGTCATCCGCAAGATCGCGCCGACGCCCGCGGCCTACCCGCGCCGCGCCGGCATCCCGCAGCGCCGTCCGCTCTGAGCGATTTCCCCCGAGATCGGGAGCCGGGAGCACGACGCTCGAGTAGACATCTGTACATATGTACATATATATTGAGCCGGGCGCTCTGCCGCGTGCGGGCGCACCGGCCGGCGGCAATCGGAGGATTTTCCGGAAGATTGCGGGAACGGGTCCACGATCGCAGGAACGCCGATCGGCCCAGACATCGCACTCTCGACGCAGCACAGAGGAGTCGCCAGTACGGCGCACGCGTTTGCGATCGTGAACCAGAAAGGCGGCGTGGGAAAGTCCACCACCGCCGTCAACCTCGGCGCCTCCCTCGCGACGCTCGGCCATCGTATCCTCCTTGTCGACATGGATCCGCAGGGCAACTGCACGAGCGGCGCCGGCGTCAACAAGGCGGCGATCGAGGCGAGCACCTACGACGCGGTGGTGATGGGCGTGCCGCTTCCGGGCGTCGTCGTGACGACCCCGACCGAGCGTCTCGACATCGCGCCGGCCGACGCGCGCCTCGCGGCCGCGGAGGTCGAGCTCGTTCCCCAGATCGCGCGCGAATCCAAGCTGAAGACCTCGCTCGCGGCCGTGCGGGACCGCTACGACGTGATCCTTATCGACTGCCCGCCGTCCCTTGGGCTGTTGACCGTCAACGCGCTCACGGCGGCCGAAGCGTGCCTCATCCCGGTGCAGTGCGAGTACTATGCGCTCGAGGGCCTGACACAGCTGGTGGAAACGATCGGGCTTGTGCGGCGGCATCTCAATCCCGGCCTTCGGGTCGCCGGGGTGCTGCTCACGATGGTCGATCCGCGTACGAAGCTCTCCGATCAGGTCAGCGCCGAAGTCCGCAGGCACTTCGCCGACCTCGTGTTCAAGGCGGAGATCCCGCGGAGCGTTCGCCTCGCGGAAGCGCCGAGCTACGGCCAACCGGTGTCGGCCTACGCGCCGTCGTCTCGAGGCGCAGCGGCGTACGCGGATCTCGCGGTCGAGGTCGCGGAGCGATTCGGTCTGAGACCGCACCTGGAGGGCGCGCCCGCGGGTTCTCCCGACCGATCCGGGCCACGCCGGGACGACACTGAAGCGGCGGCCGTGCCGCCGGGGCTGAACCCGACAACGATGGTGAGGGGTGACTACGGTGATTAGACGCGGACTCGGACGCGGGCTCGACGCCCTTATTCCTGGAGCGGCGGCCGAGCCGGTGGGCGCCGCGACGGAGATCGACGTTTTCCGGATCTCGCCGAACCCGTTCCAGCCGCGGCGGGATTTCGCCGGGCCTGAGTTCGACGAGCTCGTGGCGTCGGTTCGACGGCACGGCGTGCTCCAGCCGGTCATGGTTCGCCCCAAGGGCGCTGGCTACGAGCTGGTCGCGGGCGAGCGGCGGTGGCGGGCCGCCAAGGACGCCGGGCTTGTCACCATCCCGGCGGTAGTCAAGGACGTCGCCGATCGCGAGATGCTCGAAATCGCGTTGATCGAGAACCTGAAGCGTGCTGATCTGAACCCGATCGAGCGGGCGATGGCGTACCGCCGCCTTTCAGAGGAGTTTCAACTGACGCAGGACCAAGTCGGCGAGGCCGTGGGGGCGAGCCGGTCCGCCGTCGCCAACACCGTTCGGCTGCTCGATCTGCCCGCCGCCGTTCAAGCGTCGATCGGGCAGGGGCGGATCAGCGAAGGGCACGGACGGGCGCTGCTCATGGCGCCCGACCACAAGATGCTGCTCGACATCTGGAAGACGGTCGAAGAGAAGGCGCTGTCGGTGCGGGAAACCGAAGCGATCGTTCAGGGGCGCCTGCGCCGTGTTTCACGTGAAACATCGGGCAAGCGCGGGCGCCGGCGCGACCCGCAGTTAATCGACCTCGAAACGCAGCTCCGGGAGCGGTACACGACCACCGTGGCCATTCACGGGAAAGGTCCGCGCGGCACGATCGAGCTCCGCTACTTCTCCGCCCAGGACCTCGAGCGGCTGATCGACCTGCTTCTCCGCTAGACGCTCGTCACGTACTCGGTCTGCTCGGCCGCCCGGACGGACCGGCCCGCCAGGAGCCGCCGCAGCGCCGACGAAAGCCGCCTGACGCCTTCCGCGAGCACCTCTTCGGGCTTGTCGGCGAATGAGAGCCGCAGGCCTGACGGTGGCGGCGTGTGCGGCAGGAAGAGGTCGCCGAGCCCGCAGGCGACGCCTTCCTTGAGCGCCTCCGCAAACGCTTCTCTCGCCGGGATCTCCTCAGGAAGCGTCAGCCACAAGTTGAATCCGGCGCTAGGCCGCGTCCAGACGATCCCGGCCGGCATCGAGGCTTCGAGCACGCGCAGCACGGTGTCCCGCCGGCGGCGGTAGGTCTCCCGCGCGATCCGCAGATCTCGCGCGTACTGCTTCGACGACAAGTAGCGCCAGAGCGTGCGCTGAATCAGCGGCGACGTGAACCGGTCCATCACGAGCTTGGCCTCGATGAGCCTGGCCATCACCGGCCCGTGCGCAACGATGCTGCCGACGCGGAGCCCCGGAATGACCGTCTTGGAGAAGCTCCGGATGAACATGACGTGCCCGCCGGAGTCGTAGGCCTTGATCGCCGACAAGGCCTCGCCGTCGTACGAGAACTCGCTGCAGGTGTCGTCCTCGAGAATGATGAGGTTGTGCTGGCGGGCCAGTGCGGCGAGGCGCCGCCGCCGTTCGTCGCTCATGGAGACGCCTGTCGGGTTATGGGCTGTCGGAATCGTGTAGACGATGCGCGGCCGGTAGCGCTCGATCAGCGCGGCCGCCGCGTCGATCCGCATGCCGTCGGCATCCACCGGCACCCCGATCAGATTGACCCCGCGGCCTTCGAACACGTCGAGGGCCGTAAGGAACGTCGGGCTCTCGACGAGGACGGGGTCGCCGGGCGCGAGGAGCGTTCGGGCCACCAGGTCGATCGCCTGTTGGGATCCCGATGTGATGAGGACGTCGTCCGGGCGCGCCGCGATACCGGCCGCCCCGCAGTTGTCGGCGACCCATCCTCGCAAGCTCGGGTCGCCCTGAGGGGAGCCGTACTGGAGAAATTTCGGGTCCTCCACGGCGAGCGCGCGGTGCCACATCCGGCCGAGCGCGCGGACCGGGAAGAGCGTCGGATCCGGAATCCCGCCGGCCAGAGGGATGACGTTCGACCGCACCGCGGATCTCAGCAGGGTTTCCATGGCGGTCACCCTGGGGGCCCTGAGGTGAACCGGGAGCGACGACTGCCATTCCGTGCCGTTCACTGCGTGGACTGTTTCACGTGAAACATACGGGGACGCCGGCGCGGGTTGCGGGCCCCCCGCGAATGTCCCACGGCCGACCGTCGCTTGGACGAGGCCGTCCGCCGCAAGCACTTGGTAGGCCTGTACGACGGTGATGAGGCTGACGTCTAACTCGCGGGCAAGCTGGCGGACTGATGGCAACCGCTCGCCGCTTGCGATCCGGCCAGATCTGATCAACGCGGCGACGCCCGCATGGAGCTGCCGGTACAACGGGATATCCGACGCGCGAGTCAACTGAATGGGATCCACCTGCGCCTCCAGGTGTCAATAAGAATATTGACCGGATCGTACCGTTAGATTATAAGGTATAGTACCATCATGGATCGGATAGTCAACTATTGTTCCTAGGAACATCTATAACCAATCGCTCTTTTGATACTCTAGAGCAGGATTTTTCAGGCGGGAACTGCGGTAGTGGCGCGTGGTAGGGAGGCAGGATTGACGTGACGCGGGAAGAGGCGTGGGCGCTGCTGGTCGCCGAGACGCCTTCGGTCAATCTGCGGAAGCACATGCTCGCGGTCGAGGCCGTGATGCGCGCCTATGCCCGCCGGTTTGGCGAAGACGAGGAAACGTGGGGTCTCGTCGGCCTGCTGCACGATCTCGATTACGAGAAGCATCCGTCGCAGGAGGCCGGCCACCCGTTCGCGGGGGTCGAGCTGCTGCGCGGACGGGGCCTGCCGGAGCCGCTGTGCCGGGCCATTCTGTCGCACGCGGATTACAGCGGCGTCTCGCGGGAGAGCCGCATGGAAAAAACGCTGTTCGCGGCCGACGAGCTGTCCGGCTTCGTGATCGCGGTCGCGCTCGTGCGGCCGTCGCGCGCCATCGGCGACGTCGACGTGCCGGCCGTGCTCAAAAAGATGAAGGACAAGGCGTTCGCGCGGGCCGTCCGCCGGGAAGACATCACGAGCGGCGCAGAGGGCCTGGGCATCCCGCTCGAGGAGCACGTCGGCGTCGTCATCGAGGCGCTCAAGGGCATCGCGCCGCAACTTGGTTTGGAAGGCACCCGCGCGGCGGCGGGCAACAGCTAGCAGGCCGGCAGAAAAGGGAGGCAGGACGATGGCAGAGGTGGGAACGGTCAAGCTGAAGCGGGGTCTGGCACAGATGTTGAAGGGCGGCGTCATCATGGACGTGACGACCGCGGATCAGGCGAAGATCGCGGAGGACGCCGGCGCGTGCGCCGTGATGGCGCTCGAGCGCGTCCCCGCCGACATCCGGAAAGAGGGCGGCGTCGCGCGGATGGCCGACCCGCTCAAGATCAAAGAGATCATGAAGGTCGTGACGATCCCGGTCATGGCGAAGGCGCGGATCGGGCACTTCGTCGAGGCGCAAACGCTCGAGGCCCTGGGCGTCGACTACATCGACGAGAGCGAAGTGCTGACGCCGGCCGACGAGCGGTATCACATCAACAAGCACCTGTTCAAGGTGCCGTTCGTCTGCGGCTGCCGCGACCTCGGCGAGGCGCTGCGGCGGCTCGGCGAAGGCGCGGCGATGATCCGCACGAAGGGCGAGGCCGGCACCGGGAACGTCGTCGAGGCCGTGCGCCACATGCGCGCGGTCATGGACGGCATCCGGATTCTGCAGGTCACGCCCGAAGAGGAGCTCATGACGGCCGCCAAGGAGCTGGGCGCGCCGTACGAGCTGGTCCTCGAGGTGCGGACGCTCGGCCGCCTGCCCGTCGTGAACTTCTCGGCCGGCGGCATCGCCACGCCCGCGGACGCGGCGCTGATGATGCAGCTCGGCTGCGACGGCAACTTCGTCGGCTCCGGCATCTTCAAGTCCGACGACCCTGCGAAGCGCGCTAAGGCGATCGTCGAGGCGACGACGCACTACAAAGATGCCGACGTGATCGCGCGGGTCTCCGAGGGCATCGGCGAGGCCATGAAAGGCCTCGACGTCCGCAAGCTGCCCGAGGCGGAACTCCTGCAGACGCGCGGCTGGTAGTGTCGTGACGGCGCGCGACCCGAAGCACAACGGAGCGGCGCCGAAGATCGGCGTCCTCGCCCTCCAGGGGGACGTGATCGAGCACGTCAAGATGCTGCGCGGCCTCGGCGTCGAGGCGATCGAGGTCCGCACGCCCGAGGATCTCGCGAAGGTCGACGCGCTGATCATTCCCGGCGGCGAATCGACGACGATCGGCAAGCTGGCCGTGACGTATGGGCTCGATACGGCGATCCCGGCGCGGGTGAAAGAGGGCATGCCGGTCTACGGCACCTGCGCCGGGATGATCGCGCTGTCGAGGCAGGCGGGCGGCGGCGAGCCGCCGCTGCTGCGCTTGATGAACATCACGGTCCAGCGCAACGCGTACGGGCGGCAGGTGGATTCGTTCGAAACGGAGTTGGAGATTCCGGCGCTCGGCGGGCCCCCGCTGCACGCCGTGTTCATCCGCGCCCCGATGATCGAGGCCGTTGGCCCCGACGTCGAGGTGCTCGCGTCGCTCGGCGGGAAGCCGGTGCTGGCCCGGCAGGGCAATATGCTCGTCTCGGCGTTCCATCCCGAACTGACCGCGGACGACCGGGTGCACCGCTACTTCATCGAGATGCTGAAGAAGAAGCGCTGACGGTCCTCGCGCTCGGCGCCGCGGCGGCGGGCTTTGTCCAAGGCCTCTCGAGCTTTGCGTTCGGGGTGGTGGCCCTCGCCGTCTGGGCGTGGTTCATCGGTCCCGCGTCGGTAGGACCGCTCGTCGTCTTCGGCTCGCTGCTGGGACAGGCGATCTCGCTCGGCGCGGCGCGCCGGGGCCTCCATCTTCCGCGGCTCCTGCCGTTCATCGCCGGCGGCCTGCTCGGCGTGCCGGTCGGCGTCCTCCTGCTCCACCACATCGACCCGCGCGGTTTCAAGCTCACCGCGGGGGTCTTTCTCCTGGTCTGGTGTCCGGCGATGCTGCTGGCGGGCGACCTGCCGCGCGTGACGGTTGGCGGCCGGTGGGCGGATGCCGCCGTGGGATGGATCGGGGGAATCATGGGCGGGTTGGGCGGACTCACCGGCCCGGCGCCGGTGCTGTGGTGCGCCCTGCGTGGATGGGACCGCGACGTACAGCGGGCGGTGTTCCAGACCTTCAACATCGCGATGCAGGTCGTCATCATGGCGGCGTATCTCGCAACCGGGACGATCGACGGCGCCACGGCCCGCCTCTCTGCGATCGTCGCCCCGGCGATGCTGGTGCCGACGCTGATCGGCGCGCGGCTCTACCGCCGGTTCAGCGAGGCGGCGTTTCGCCGTCTCGTCCTCCTGCTGCTGACTGCCTCCGGCGCGGTGCTGGTCGCCTCCACGCTTACGCATTTCCGGTAGCGGTGCGAGGACTTCCCGAGCCCGCACAAGAATAACGGCGCAGCGATCATGGCCCGTCCCTTCACCGTTTCCGCCGCCGGCGACGCGCTCATCACCCAGCGCATTGCGTCACGCGAACCCGGCTTTCAGCGCCTCACCGAGGTCATCCGCTCCGCGGACGCCCGCTTCGTCAACCTCGAGGGGACGCTGCACGAGTTCGAGGGCCATCCCCAGGCGACGAGCGGCGGCACCTACGTCTGCGGCTCGCCGCTCATCCTCGACGACCTCAAGGCGCTCGGCTTCAACCTCTACTCCGCGGCCAACAACCACATGACCGACTGGGGCGAGGGCGGGATCTTCGGGACGCTCGCGACCCTCGACCGCGCGGGCGTCGTGTACGCCGGCCTCGGACGGCACCTCGCCGAGGCGCGGACGCCGCGCTACCTCGAGACGCCGGCCGGCCGCGTGGCGCTCTTGGCGCTGACGAGCACGTTCCCGGCCGGGGCGTACGCCGGCGAGCAGCGGCCCGACTGCCAGGGCCGGCCGGGCATCAACCCGCTGCGGTTCGAGACGACGATCGCGGTCGACCGCGCGACGCTCGACACGCTCGGCGGCATCGACCGCCGCCTCCACTTCAGCGCGGCGCGGCAGCACTCCATCCAGCTCGGCTTCCTGCGCCCCGATCCCGAGGGCATCACGACCGTCCTCGGCCAGCGGTTTACGGTCGGCGATCCGCCCGGCATCCGGACCGAGCCGCACGCGGCGGACCTCGCCGGGAACCTCGCCTGGATCCGCGACGCGCGCCGGCAGGCCGAATGGGTCGTCATGAGCGTGCACGCGCACGAGTCGCACAACGGCGACTACGAGCAGCCCGCCGAATTCATCCCGGCGTTCTGCCGCGCCGCGGTCGAGGCCGGCGCGGATATGGTGATCGGCCACGGCCCGCACATTCTCCGAGGGATGGAAGTGTACCGCGGCAAGCCGATCTTCTACAGCCTCGGGAACTTCGTGTTCCAGAACGAGACGCTGTGGCGCCAGCCCCAGGACTTCTACGAGCGGCTCGGTCTCCCGGCCACGGCCACGCCGGCCGACCTGTTCGACGCGCGCGGCGCGCGGGGCGGGTTCGCGGCGGATCCGGCCTACTGGGAAAGTGTCGTGCCGCTGGTGCGGTTCGACGGCGAACGCCTCACGGAGATCCGGCTGTACCCGGTCACGCTGGGGCACGGGCGTCCGCGCTGGCAGCGGGGGAGCCCCGTGCCGGCGGCGGCCGATTCGGGACGCGCCATCATCGAGCGGGTGGCGCGCCTTTCGCCGGCGTGCCGGATCAAGTGGGATAACGACGGGTTCGGTGTGGCGGCGATCTAGCCGGTCTAGTGCAGCCAGCCCCTCGCGGCGCCGAAGAGCAGCACGATCCCGAGGATCACGCGGTACCAGGCAAACACCCACGCGGTGTGGTCGCGCAGGTAGCGCACGAGCCCCCAGAGCGCGAAGTACGCCGCCGCGGACCCCGAGGCGAGCCCCAGCAGCAGCAATTCCCATCCGTGCGCGCCGAGGCCGGCTTTTCTGAGCTGCAGCAGCTCGTAGAGGCCCGCCAGCACGATCGCCGGCACGCCGAGCAGGAACGAGAACCGCGCGGCCGTGGCCCGCTCCATGCCGAGCCCGAGCGCCGCGGTCAAGGTCGATCCGGAACGTGAGACTCCCGGGATCAGCGCGAAGGCCTGCGCGATCCCGACCCAGATGCCGTCGGCGAAGGTCAGGTCGTTCCACGTCCGCCGGCCGCCGCGCCGGTCGCGCTGTCCGTACCACTCCGCGAGCGCGAGCAGCACGCCCATCACGATGCAGGCCCAGCCGATCACGGCGATGCCGCGCAGCGGAGAGTCGCACTGGTTGAGGCGCTTCTGTAAAAGTAGGCCGGCGATCCCGATTGGGATCGTGCCGATCACGATGCCGGCCGTCATCCGCAGCGAGTGATCACGCCAGTTGTTCCGGCCGAGGGCGGCGGTCGCCTCGCGCGTGAGGCGGGTCACGTCCGGCCACAGGAAGGTGAGCACCGCGACGAGGCTCGCGAGCTGCATCGCGGCCGAAAATGCCGAGCCCGGATCCGGCCACCCGAGCAGCGCCGGCACGATCCGGAGATGCGCCGTGCTGCTGATCGGCAGCAGCTCCGTGATGCCCTGGACGATGCCGAGGATGAAGATCTTCCAGGCGCCGAGGTTCACGAAATTGATGCTGATCTGGGCTGCCTGCGCACAGGGGTTCGGGGTCATTGGCCATGCCTTTTCGAGCCGGTCCCGGCGGCGCCCTCCCGTGCGTCCAGGACCCCGCCGCATTCGATCCGAACGATTCACCCGGCCCGGCCGCGTTGTGCGAGAAGGCGGGCGAGGAGCGGACATGTCTGAGTTCGTCGCATCGCGGAAGATCGGCGACGCCACCGTGACCGTCATCTCCGACGGCACGCTGCGGTGGGCGCCGAAGTTTCCAATCTCCGAAGATGAACGCCGGCGCGCGATGCCGGACGCGGACGACGAAGGCAAGTTGACGCTCGGCCTCAACCTCGCGCACGTCCGTCTCGGCGGCGCGTCGATCGTCATCGACCCCGGCTGCGACGTCCCGTCGTCGGCGTGGGCCCGCGAGTTCGCCGCCAAGTGGCCGGGTCTCACGCGCTCGCCCGGTCTCGAGGCCGCGCTGCGACAGATCGACGTGGATCCCGGCGCGGTGACGCACGTCCTGATCACCCATGCGCACGAGGACCACTTCGCCGGCGTGGCCGCGGAGCGCGGCGCCGATCTCGTGCTCCGCTTTCCGAATGCGCGTCACGTCATCGGCCGGCGAGACTGGGAGGAGCATCCCTCGCGCAAGCAGCCGGACAGCGCGCTGGTGCGCCGCCTCGGGCTCGCCGCGCAGCGGGGTCTGCTCGACCTGATGGATGAGGAGCGCGAGGTGGCGCCCGGCGTGACCATGGCCGCCTCCCCGGGGGAAACGCCGGGACACTGCCACGTGCGCGTCGCGTCCGGCACCCGGCGATTCTATTACCTCGGCGACCTCTTCCATCTGACGTGCGAGATCGAGCATGTGGGGTGGGCGCCGCCGAACCGCGACGTCGCGGCCCTCACAGCGTCCCGCCGCCGCCTGCTCGCCGACGCGTCAGGCCACGACAGCGTGCTGGTCTTTTCGCACGACCGGTTTCCCGCGTGGGGACGGATTACCCGCGCCGCGGAAGGGTATCGCTGGCAGCAAGGCTAGACGCGGTATTCAGCCGCGCGCGGCGTCGCGGATCGCCCGCCAGACCCGGTCGTGGGTCATCGGCAGATCGATCGCCTGCACGCCGAGCGGGCGCAGCGCGTCGTGGACCGCGTTGACGAGGGCCGGGGGCGCGCCGATGGTACCGGACTCGCCGATACCCTTCGAGCCCAGCGGGTTGAGCGGGGACGGCGTTTCGTGCACCGCGGAGACGACCGGCGGCAGATCGGCCGCGGTCGGGGCGGTATAGTCCACGAGCGACCCCGTGAGCGGCTGGCCGTCGTCGCCGTAGACGACCTGCTCCAGCAGCGCCTGTGCGAACCCCTGCGCCAGGCTGCCGTGCACCTGCCCTTCGACCAGGAGCGGGTTGACCACCCGGCCGCAGTCGTTCACCGCCACGTACGAGAGGACGTTGATGGCGCCGGTGTCGGGGTCGACTTCGACCACCGCGACGTGCGCGCCCGACGGCGTCATCACCCGTTCCGATTCGAACCGCGCGCGCGCTTCGAGCGGCTCGCCGGCCCGCGCGGCGATCTCCCGAAACGAGAGCGTGCGCTTCGGCACGCCGCGCACCCCGGCCCGGCCGCGCTCGAGGACGATGTCGCGGGGGGCGGCCTCGAGAAGCTTCGCCGCCGCGGCGACGAGGCGCGTCTTTAGCTCGGAGGCGGCGCCGGCCATCGCGGACCCGCCGAGCGAGAGCGACCGGCTCGCGAACGTGCCGACGCCCTCGGGGATGGCGTCGGTGTCGCCGTGGAGCACCGTGACGTCCTCGGGCGTCAGGCCGAGTCCGTCCGCGAGAATCTGGCTCAGCGCCGTTGCGAGCCCCTGTCCGTGCGGAGACGACCCGGTGACGGCCGCCACACGGCCGGACGGCGTGAGGCGCACACTCGCGGTTTCCCACATCTCGCCGCCGCCCGCGGTCTCGATCCAGGTGCTGAGCCCGATCCCGAGCGGCAGACCGTCCTCCCGCCGCCGCCGGGCCTGCTCCCGCCGCCACCGGTCGTAGTCCGCCAGGCGCAGCGCCTGGTCGAGCAGCGCCGGATAGTCGCCCGAGTCGTGAACGAGACCGGTGGCGCTCTTGTACGGGAAGGTCCGGATGAAGTTCCGGCGGCGGACGTCCGCGGGGTCCAGGCCGAGGCGTGATGCGACGAGATCGATCAAACGTTCTATATAATAGGCGCCTTCCGGACGGCCCGCGCCGCGGTAGGGACCGCCGGGGACCTTCGTCGTCGCGACGCCTCGCAGTCGCAGCCGGACGTTTCGGATGCGGTAGGCGCCGAGCCCGACGAGGGTCGTGAGCGTCGGAATGATGGCGGTGACGGAGTAGCAGTACGCCCCGAGGTCGGCCAGGATCTCGCCTTCGACCGCCGTGATGGTGCCGTCGGCGGATGCCGCCGCCCTCATGCGCGCCCGCTGTCCGCGCCCCTGCACCGTCGTCCTGAGGTCCTCCAACCGGTCCTCGGCCCAGGCGACCGGCCGCCCGAGGCACCGGGCCAGGAGCGCGGCGAGCGCTTCTTCCGGGTAGTCGATGCCCTTGACCCCGAACCCCCCGCCGACGTCCGGAGCGATCACGCGGACGCGATCCGGCTCGACGCCCAGGATTTCGGCGAGGGTGTCGCGCGCGCCGTGTGGAGACTGCGTCGAGAGGGTGATCTCGAACCGGCCGGACGCCGCGTCGTACTGCGCGACCACGCCGCGACACTCGAGGGGCATGCCGGCGAGACGGGGCTGCTCGAACACGGCCTCGACCACGGCCGCCGCGTCGCGAAATGCCGCCTCCGGGTCGCCGGCGCGCACCTCGCGGGTGAAGACGAGGTTGGCGCCGAGCGATCCGTGCAGGACCGGAGCGTCCGCCGCGACCGCGGCGTCCAGGTCGACCACGGCCGGCCGCGGCTCGTACTCGACGCGCACGGCGTCGACCGCCTCTTCCGCGGTGTACCGGCTGTCCGCCACGACCACGGCGACCGGCTGACCGACGTAGCGGACGGTGTCCTCGGCCAGGAGCGGATGCGCCGCCTGCGCGGCGCCCGGGAACATCGGTACCGCGGGAATCCGGGGCACCGGCGACCCGAGATCGCGTCCCGTCAGCACGGCGACGACGCCGGGCATCGCGAGCGCCGCCTCCACGTCGAGGCGCGCCACGCGGGCGTGGGCGTGCGGCGACCGGACGAGCGCCGCGTGGACCATGCCGGGCAGCCGGATGTCGTCGAGAAACCGCGAGGCGCCGGTCAGAAGGCGCCGATCTTCCCGCCGCCGGAGCGGAGTGCCCACGTACGCCATGGGAGGGAGGTTCGTCTGCCCGGCGGGCTACGCCTTCGCGGGTCCGCGATTCCTGGACGCCGCGGCGAGCATGGCGCGGATCTGCGCCGCCGCCTGTTCGACGGCCTCTCCGAGCGCGTTGCGGTCGCCGGCCGGTACCGTGATTGGTTCGCCCACGTACACGATGACCGGACGCCGCCGGGGGATGACGCGGCTGAGCGGGAGGGCGTCGTCGGTTCCGACGATCGCAATCGGGACGATCGGGGCGCCCGCCCGCGCCGCGAGCATTGCGGCGCCGCGATGAAACGGCCGCACCTCCCCGGCCGGCGGAATCCCGCCCTCCGGAAAGACGATCAGCCACGCGCCCTGCCGGAGCGCCTCCGCGGCCCGGCGCAGCGCGGTCGTGTCGACGGCCTGTCGCCGGAGTGGGATGGCCAGCGGGCCGTAGGCGCGCATCACCCAGGCGATGCCCGGCATCCGCCACAACTCTTCCATCGCGAGAAATGCCGGTTTGCGCGGCAGGACGAGCGGCAGAATGATCGGGTCGAGCCAGCTGACGTGGTTGGCGACGAGCACCGCCGGCCCGAGCGTCGTGAGGCGCTCGACTCCGACGGCCCGAAGCCGGAACAGCGCGCGCGCCACGCCGCGTACCGCCCCGCGGATCAGTCGATATACCGGTCCCGACCTGTCCAATCTCCGATCAGCATACGCGCCGCGGTGCCGTCCCGCAAGCGGCCGGATCGAGGCCCGCGTGCGGCTGTTCGGCGGGAGGCCGGGACGTGCTGGCCCACGCCGTAGGCCTCGGCCGGAGGTCCCGCCGAGACGGGGCAGGGAGGGCGCGCCGCCGTCGAAGAAGAGTCGCAGGCGCGTGTGATCCGCAAAGGGGTGGGGCTCGTGCCTTCGTGGGATCTGAGCGTGGCGGGAAAGGCGGCCGTGGTGACGGGCGCCGGCAGCGGAATCGGGCGGGCCACGGCGCTCGCGCTGGCCGCCGGCGGCGCGGCGGTGTGCATCGCCGACCTCCGGCCGGACGCGGGGCGCTCGGTCGCGTCCGAGATCGAGCGCGCGGGAGGCCGCGCGATCTCCGTCACGGGCGACGTAAGCCGGCCCGACGACGTGCGCCGGTTCATCGGCGAGGCCGCCCGCGGCCTGGGCCGTCTCGACATCCTCGTCAACAACGCGGGCCTTCAGTACATCGCGCCGATCCACGAGTATCCGGAAGAGAAGTGGCAGCTGCTGATCGGCGTCATGCTGACGGGTACTTTCCTCTGCACGAAGTACGCGCTGCCGCACATGATGGCCAACAAGTGGGGTCGCGTCGTCAACATCGCGTCGATCCACGGCGTGATCGCCTCGCCGTTCAAGAGCGCCTACACCGCGGCGAAGCACGGCATCGTCGGCTTCACGCGGGTGCTCGCCCTCGAGGCCGCCGAGCACGGCATCACGGCGAACGCCATCTGTCCGGGCTACGTGCGCACGCCGCTCGTCGAAGGGCAGATCGCGGACCAGGCGAAGGTGCACGGCATCCCGCCCCAGGAAGTCCTGGAAAAGATCATGCTCGAACCCGCGGCGATCAAGCGGCTGCTCGAGCCGGATGAAATCGCCGGGGCCGTGCGTTACCTGTGCAGTGACCTCGCGAGCGGTATCACCGGCACGACATTCCTCGTCGACCAGGGCTGGACGGCGCGGTAGGCGCCGAGGCGTCCACGTGCGCAACAGCCGGTCGGCGTTCTGGGGCCCCGCTCCGCCTCCCGCATGACCAAGATCGCGTTCCGGGACGTCACCAAGGCCTATCCCGGCGCCCACCGCGCGGTGGTCGACCGGGTGACGTTCGACGTTCCGGAGGGCGCGATCTGCATGCTGCTCGGCACCTCCGGCGCCGGCAAGACGACGCTGCTCCGCATGGTCAACCGGCTCGTCGAGCCCACTTCGGGCGCGATTCTGATCGACGGCCGCGACGTGCTCGCGGAAGACCCCATCGCGCTGCGGCGCCGCATCGGGTACGTCATCCAGCAGGTTGGACTCTTCCCCCACATGACCGCGGCCGAAAACGTGCGCCTCACCGGCGAGGTCGCGGGCCGGCCGAAGGACGAGATGGCGCGCCGCGCGGATGAGCTGCTGACCCTCGTCGGCCTCGAGCCGGGAGAGTATCGATCGCGGTATCCGCGCCAGCTCTCCGGCGGCGAGCAGCAGCGCGTGGGGATCGCGCGGGCGCTCGCCACCTCGCCCGGGATCTTGCTCATGGACGAGCCGTTCGGGGCGCTCGACGCGATCACGCGAAGCCGCATGCAGGCCGAACTCCTCAGAATCCAGCGCGGGGTGCGGACGACCATCGTGTTCGTGACCCACGACGTGGACGAGGCCTTCCGGCTGGGCTCCCTGATCGCGATCATGTCTGAAGGGCGGCTGGTGCAGGCCGGCACGCCGGTGGAGCTGCTGACGCGCCCGGCCGACGATTTCGTGCGGCGCCTCATCGGCGCGGACGCCATCTTACGGCAGCTCGAATACCTGCCGGTCTCGGTCGCCGTGGAACGTCCCGCTGAGTCTCCGCCGCCGCCGGCCGCGCGACTTCGGGCCAGCGCGACCCTCTTGGAAGCGCTGCTCGCGCTGCTTGAGACCGGGGCGCCTGCGCTGGCCGTGGTCGCCGACGGCGCCGCCGACCCGGTCGGCTATGTCACGCTGGCCGGCCTCGCGCGCGAGATCGCCGCGCTCAGAGAGGCCGGCCGCCCCGCAGGAGACCGCGAAGCGGCCCGGTGAGCGGCTCATGCGCTTCCTGCTGAACCCGAGGAGTTACGCGCTCGGCGATCCGTCGAGCGTGCCGAACCTTCTCGTGCAGCACCTCGTGATCGTCGGGATCGCCATGGCGATCTCGATCGTCATCGCCCTGCCGCTGGGGGTAGCCGTCGCCCGCTACCGCAGACTTTACCTGCCGGTGGTTGGCGTCGCCGGCCTCCTCTACACGATCCCAGGGCTCGCACTGCTGGCGGTGCTGGTCCCGATCACCGGACTCGGCACCACGACGATCGTCGTGCCGCTCGTCCTCTACGCGCAATTGGTGCTGATTCGCAACACCGCGGCGGCGATCCAGGCGATCGACCCCCTCCTGCTCGACGTCGGCCGCGCGATGGGTATGAGCCGCGGTCAGCTGCTCCGCCGGGTCGTGACGCCGCTCGCCCTCCCGCTCGTGATCGCCGGGGTGCGCGTCGCCACGGTGACGACGATCGGGATCGCGTCGCTCGCATCGCTGGTCGGGGCCGGCGGGCTGGGCGATCTGATCTTCAGCAGCATCGCGAACGCCAACTACGACGAAGTGTTTGCCGGCGGCGTCATCATCGGCGCGGTGGCCGTTGCCGCGGACATGCTGCTGCTCGCGATCGAGACGGCCGCGGGACGGTGGCGGACGGCGGCGGCCAGCCGGTGATCACGGCGCTGGTGAGGTTCGTGACGAGTCCCGGCGCCGACTACCTGGGGCACACCGTCCAGTACCTGGAACTGTGCGCCGCCTCGCTCGTCGCGGCGATCGTCATCGGCGTCGCCGCGGGTGTCTGGGCCTCGCGCCGGCCGGTGTTCGCCTTTCTCGCGGTCAACGTGAGCGGGATGATGCGGGCGATTCCAATCATCGCGTTCCTGGCGTTCGCCATCCCGTATTTGGGGCTCGGTTTCACGCCGGCGTTCGTCGCGCTGACGGTCCTAGGTATCCCGCCCGTGCTGTTGAATACCTGGGCCGGTCTGCGCGGCGTCGATCCCGCCGTCATCGACGCGGCCAGGGGTATGGGAATGACCGGCCGGCAGATCGCGTTGCGTATTCAGGCGCCCCTCCTCCTGCCGGTCGTCGCCTCGGGCGCCCGGACCTCCGGCGTACAGATCATCGCCACCGCCACGCTTGCCGCCATCATCGGCGCCGGTGGATATGGAGACTACATTTTGTCGGGGCTCTACCAGGTGGATATGACGCAGATTCTGGCCGGCACTCTGCCGGTGTCGGCGCTCGCGCTCCTCGCGGAGCTCGGCCTTGGCGCGGTCCAGCGCGCGCTCACATCACCGGGATTACGGGCACGGTCATTCGACTAGCGAAGCGGTGACAATTGAGAGGAGGAAGCGGATCATGGTGAAGCGCAGAGGCGGAGTGTTTCAAGGACAGCTGCTGGCGGTGCTCGTGATCGGCGCGCTCATCAGCGCGATCGTACCGGGGATCAGCCCCGGGGCCGCGGCCGCGGGCAAGCTGCACCTGACGGTGGGCGGCAAGACCGACACCGAGGCGCAGCTGCTGACCAAGCTGTATGTGCTCCTGCTCCGCAAGGCCGGATTCGACGTGACGGAGAAGGCGAAGCTCGGCACCAACGACATCGTGCACAATGCGATCGTGAGCGGCCAGATCGACCTCTATCCGGAGTTCACCGCGACCGGGCTGGCGCGGCTGAAGCTCAAGACCACGCACGACGATCAGAAGGACTACGCGCTCGTGAAGGCCGGCTATCAGAAGCAGTTCCACATCACCTGGCTCGCGATGTCCCCGCTCAACGACACCTACGGGATCTGCACGACCCGGGCGCGTGGAGCGAAGCTGGGCACGAAGGTCAGCCAGCTGGCGGCGGCGGCCGCCAAGCTGACGGTCGCGTCTCCGCCGGACGGCACCAGCGACCCGAACGTCCTCCCGGGGATGAAGGCGGCGTACGGCTTTACGTTCGGGAAGACGGTGGTGCTCGATGAGGCGCTGACGTTTCCCGCCGTGCAGCAGGGCAAGGCGGACGTGAACGTGTGCTACACGACGAGCGCGCTCATCGCGAAGCTCCAATTTGTCCTGCTCGACGACGACCACCATCTGTTCCCGATCTATCATCCCGCGCCCATCGTGCGCGACGACACGCTCGCGAAGGCGCCCGAGATCGCGACCGCGCTCAATCTGCTCGCGCCGAAGCTGACGACCGAGGTCAGCCAGCAGCTCCAACTGCGGGTGGTCAACGGCGCCACCGTGACCGACACCGCGACGACCTGGCTCAAGAGTATCGGGCTGCTGTAGTGCGGCTGACCGGCAAAGTCTGCGTCATCACCGGCGCCGGATCGGGCATCGGCCGCGCCAGCGCGCTCCTGTTCGCGCGCGAAGGCGCCTCGGTGGTGGTGGCCGACGTGGACGCGCGGGCCGGCGGGCGCGTCGCCGAAGAGATCGGGGCCGCGGGGGGCCAGGCCCTCGCGGTCCCGCTCGACGTGACGGATCCGTCCGCGTGCGAACGCGCGGCGGGGCGGGCCCTTGAGCGGTGGACGCGCATCGACGTGCTGTTCAACAACGCCGGCATCGCCGGGATCGGCACGGTGCACGATACGCCGCTCGACCTGTGGGACCGTGTCATGAACGTGAACGTCCGCGGCGTCTTCCTGATGAGCCGGGCGGTCGTCCCGGCGATGATGGCGCAGCGCGCGGGCTCGATCATCAACATGTCGTCGGCGATCGCCGAGATGGGGCTGGCGCGCCGCGCGTCGTACTCCGCGTCCAAGGGCGCCGTCCTCGCGATGACGCGGTCGATGCAGGTCGACTATGCGCCCTACAACATCCGGGTGAACGCGCTGCTGCCGGGGACCATCCTGACCCCGTTCGTCGAACGGTACCTCCGCGAGTCGTACCCGGATTACGCGGAGGGCCTCGCCACCGTCAAGGCGCGGCAGCTCTCCGGCGATTTGGGCAGGCCGGAGGACATCGCGGCCGCCGCGCTCTTTCTGGCGAGCGACGAATCGCGGTTCGCGATGGGTTCGGGCCTGGTCATCGACGGGGGCCTGACGGGCTGCCGGTGACCGGCCCGACATCCGGCGACAGACCGGGCGCGCCGTCGCCGCCCGTCGTGCTGTGGCGCTAACGCCAGCGGAAACTCCCGGCTGCTCTCCCCGGACGCCGATCCGCGGCTTGTCGCCGCGATCACCCGCGCCTACAACGCGGGGCCGGTGGCATACGTGGTGGCGTTGGGCGTCGGGTTCATCCGTCCGCTCGCGGGCCTGGTGATGTGCGGTCTCCTCGCCGCCTACTTTGCGCTCGCCGACGAGTACCACCGGTGGCTCGGCCGGCCGTAGTCCGCGGCCGGCATGAAAGGGCCCTGGCCGCACCGAAGCGATCGGTCGGAGCCTACACTGGAGGTGCCTCGGTCATGCCCAAGTACCTGTTACAGAATATGTCGTGGATGGAAGCCCAGGAAGCGTTCCGCCGGTCCGACACGGTGATCTTCCCGGTCGGCACGCTCCACGGTCACGGCCCGAGCCCGATCGGCATCGATGCGATTTCGGTCGACGTGATCGCCGACCGCGTCGGCAAACAGACCGGGACGATGATCCTGCCGACGCTGGCCTACGGCGAGGACGACAAGATGCGCGACTATCCGGGATCGCTTGCGATCAGCCAGAACACGATGGAAGCGTTCTGCACGGACATCTGCCGCAGCCTTCACCGCAACGGCGTGCGCAAGGTCATCGTGCTGAACGGCCACGGCGGCAACCGCGAGCCGCTGACTCGTACGGGCCGCAACGTGCGGGACCTCGGGATGCTGGTCGCGATCGTCGAGTGGTGGAACATCACGAAGCGCCTGCAGCCCGAGCTCTGCACCGACGGCACCCACATCGTCGAGTTCGCGCTCGCACTCGCGGCCGCCGGGACCGAAATCGCCGACGTCCGGAGCGGCGGCTACAAGGGCGAGTGGGGCACGCAGCCGCCGCTGCGGAAGATGTTCGGAGACGCGATCAAGCCGCTCGGCTTCAACAACTTCGAGTTCGGCGGCGCGCCGGTGCTCATTCCCGTCGACGCCTGGGACATCGACGTTACGAGCCCGCCGGAAGTAAAGAAGGGCGACCTCGAGGCGCTGCGGCGGCGCGGCGAGCAGATCATCGACCGCGCGGTCGAATACGTCATCGCGTTCACCGCGGAGTTCCAGAAAGTGGACGTGGCCAAAGCGCTGGCGCAGTAACCGCCGCCGGCCGCCGTTCGTCCGGCCGTACCGCTATTTGCGGTAGGCGACCCGCTTCACGTCCGGATTCATGAGATTGTCGTTGACCGAGACGGCGAGCCAGATGGTGTAGTCGCCCCGCGGGAGGCCCTCGCCGGGATTGAACGAGAACGTGCCGCTCGACGGCGCCGTCACGGCCCCCGCCGTGACGACGTGCCCGTCGCGGCCGACGACCACGTACCGGCAGACCGCGGTGATGTCGTCGTACGCCCCGGACGTGTTGCTGCCGAGCGCCTCGGTGACCATCTTGTAGTAGCGGTCGTACTTGAAGAGGCGCTCCACCACGGGGCGGAACTCGATCCGGCCGCCGCGCACCGCGACCGTCCCGATGGACGCGCGGCGCGGATAGACTTCCTTGTCGAACGAGCCGACTCCGAGCGGATAGCTGAGGTCCCGGAACACCCCGAGCACCGCCGTGCCCTGCGCCCAGCGATCCAGGCGATACGGCCCGTTGGTCACGAGAAAGTGGTGACGCTCCCGGTAGAACGCCGCGAGCGCCCGCCAGCGCGCCCGCGCCTCCGCCGGCGTGACGATTCCGCGCAGCGCCTCAGGCACGTACCCGCTCGCGGCGAACTCGTCGACGAGGCGCGAGAGGCGCGCTTCCTGCGCGGGCGACCGGACGAGATCGAGCGCCGGCGTCCCGAGCGCCTGCGCCGCCTCCGGGGAGAGCGCGCCGATCCCGCGCCGCGCGGCTTCGTCGATGAGGGCGAGGACGTGCCACGGCACGGTGCTCCACGGCATCGCCAGGAGCGGCGTGTACGCGTCGGCCCCCGCGTAGCTCAGGTAGACGCGGACGATCGGCACGTCGTAGCGGATCTTCAGGTCGGCGCCGAGATCTCTGACGACCTTCTGAACCGTCACGACCTTCACGCCGGCGAGGTAGCGCCGCGCCAGCGCCGTATTGCGATCGACGGCCGGGTCGTACGTGCGCGACGGGCGGCTGCCGCCGGCCGGCCCGCCCCGCGGCGGCGGGGTGCCCCAGCGAGCGGCAAAGGCGAAGGGATACAGGACGTCCGCGCCGCTCATGAGCGTCCCGTCGTGAAAGGCCGAGGCCAGCACCCGGTACTCCACCATGTCGGCGGCGCGCCGCCCGGCGCCGACGCGCTCGAGGGTCCCGCTGCCGGGGCGCGGCAGCAGCGCGTCCGCGGGGACGTCGACCTCGTGCCGCGAGGCGTCCGGGAGGGTCACGCCGCCAAACGTGCGCCGGAACTTCACGCTCCACGTCTCCCAGCTGCCGATCCGGTTGGCGATCCACCCGCCGCCGTACGGACTGGGCAGCATCGCCGGGTCGCCGACCGCCGCCCACACCAGGCGTCCAAACGGATCTCCGAAGCCGGTCACCGGATTCCACGGCGCCGCGGCCGGTCCGCCGGCGGGCGCCGCGACGCCGAGGCGCAGCACGCCGTTCCACGGGAAATCCTTGAGCTTGGCGGTGCGCACGAAGATGCCGGAATCGAAGCCGTCGTAGGCATCGAAGCCGACGTTCTCGATGCCGGGCGAGTAGGCGCTGCTGTAGTACTCCCGGCGCGTCGTGTAGCCGGCGACGGCGCGCTCGCATCCCTGCCCCAGCAGCGACACGAGGCGGCGCTGGAGGTTGATCGACTCCGTCTCGCCGCGCGGCTCTCCCGACGTGAGCCGGCCGTAGACGCGGTCCACCTCGGCGCGCGCCGCGCGATCGGCGACGGTGCCGGCCATCAGGAGGTACGCGTCATACCAGCCGTCCTTAAGCCACGGCGGACCAATCCATCCCGCGAATCGCGTCGCGTGCGCGGCCAGAAGATCGCGCAGCACGACGGTGTCGACGCGTACGTCCCAGCCGGCGTTCCCCGGCCGCACGGCCGTCCGCGTCCCGAGAAGGGCCGCCGCGGCGGGGTCGCCCGCGGTCACGGCCACGTGGCCGGCGCCTGAACCGGCGGTGGAAGGCGCGCTCTGTCGCGCCGCGGCCGCGAGGTCGGCGTGGACGAGGTAATCGGGCTGGTACGGCGTCACCGGATACGGCGCAAAGACGAATCCGCGCCTGGCGGCGAGCAGTCCGGCGGCGCGCCGCACCGCGGCGCAGCGCGCGTCGCGGTCCGCAAGCCGGGCGGTGTTGACGGTCAGCACGACGTAGGCGTCGAGTGACTCGACCGGCGTGACGTCGGGCGGCGTCCCGCGCCCCGCGTACGGGTTACCCCCGACCAGCGCCTGGATCGTCGCCCGGCCGAGGGGCACCGCCGCGGCGGCCGCCGTCATCGACTCGATCCGGATTTCGTGCGGGTAATAGGACGGGTCGAACGGCAACTCGTGCCCGGCCCACGTCGGCAGGGCAAGCGCCAGCACCAGCGCGGCGGTCGTGGCAGAGCGGCGGAGCATTGTCACGGGCGGTCAAAAAATGCGGGGGCCGCGGGATTCCGCGGCCCCCGCCTCACGACCGTGCGGCCGGCTAGCCCGTGACCTTCGGCCAGGTCTTGTTGATCCAGTCGGACGTCCGGGTGTCGTCGCCCTTCGGCGCCGGCCAGCCGGGAGGTGCGGTGATGCTCCGGATCGGGATCGTGATGACGCGGCTCGTGTCCATCGTCTGGAACGGGTAGTTCGGGTAGTTCTTGGTGAAGCCGGTCATCGCGTCCTTGTACCCCTGGTGGTTGTCCGGGCGGATGTACACATAGCCGCCGGGGCCGCTGTAGCCGGCGCCCTCGAGCTGGCCGATGATGGCCTCGTCATCCGGCCACCCGCCGGTCAGCTTGTTCGCCTTTTCGATCGCGATCCGCAGCATGTGCATGGCGCTGTACGCGCCCTCGGCTTGGAAGTTCGGGTACTCCTTCCACTTCGCGTAGTAGGCCCTGACGAACTGGTTGTTGAGCGGCCACTTCTGGCCTGCCGGGAACGTAAAGTAGTAGTTCGCGTGGCACCCGCCGATCACGCCTTCGGGATGGTCCTTGCCGATCGCCTGCGGCGCGACGCCGAGCGCGAGCGTGGTGGCGTAGTTCATCTTCTTGTAGAGGCCGTACCCCAGCGCCTGCTTGTAGAACGCGATGTAGTCGCCGCCCCAGACCGAGGTGAAGAGGATGTCCGGCTTCGCGGAGATCGCCTTGGTGATGTGCGCGGCAAAATCCGTGGTCCCCAGCTTGGGCCATCCCTCCATCACGACCTGCGAGCTGGGCAGCAGCTTGTCGCACACGGCCTTCACGTGCTGGAAGGCGTTCCGGCCGTACGAGTAGTCGGGATGGATGTGCGCGATTCGCTGCGTGTGCGGGTAGGTCTGAACCATCGCGAGCGCCGCGGTGACGCCGTCGGCCGACTGGATGTTCGTGATGCGGAAGATGTACTTTGGATCCGGGACGGCTTTGTCGAACAGAAAGTCGGTACAGCCGTCGATGAAGATGGTGAGCACCTTCAGCTCTTCGGCGACCGGACCCAGCGCCGGGGTGTTGCCGCTGGACGTAATCCCGGTGAAGAAGTCGATCTTCTCCGAAACCTTGAGGCGCCGCAGCTCCTTGACGTTCGCGTCGGTGCCGGCGTTCTCGTCGGCCTTGATGACCTCGATCTTGCGCTTGCCGAGCAGGCCGCCCTTGGCGTTGATCTCGTCCACGGCCAGGATCGTGCCCTTGTACATCGGCTCCCCGAGCACCGCGGCCGGCCCTGAGAAGAACGTCATCTGGCCGACCTTGTAGGGCGTATCCGGAATCTTGCCCTGGGCGTGCACGGGTTCGGGGTCGAGCAGCTGCCCTGCCGCGCCGCCGAGGGCCGCTGCCCCGATGGCCGCCGTGCCGACGGTGATGCCCATCTGGTTGAAGAAATCGCGACGACTGACCCCATTCTTCTTCTTATCGGTCTTATTGTTATCGACCAAAATCCCCCACCCCCTGTTGGCCGTGCGAAACGCTGTCGGACACCACCCGGCCGCCCGAAAGCGACAAGCACCGGGCAATGGTAACCGCGTACATTAGCCGTCCGTAAGGAGGTTCCTTCATACGAAGACTGTAGCGGACGGCGTCCCGGGCGCTACAGGTCCCGCGGCGGGCCGAGGTGCTGCGCCGGTCTGGCGGGCTAGGCGGGCGAGGTCCCGGTGTGTTCCCGGCCCACCGCCGGTGCCGGGGCCGGTCCGGCCGTGTCGGCCCGGTTGATCAGCCACGCCAGCACGAGCACGGCGAGCGTCGCCCCGTAGAGTACAACCACGCTGGCGACGTGCGAGATTGTCGCCAGCAGCGCGAGCGTGCCGCTCGTCAGGCCCTGCAGGGCGAGTCCGAGGACGGGAAGGACCGGAGCGCCGCATCCCGTGACCCCGCACGGGGACGTGAACAGACCGAGCGTGCTCAGCACGGCGCTGGCGGCCCCACCGCGCCCGCCGCCCGTGGCCGCCCACCGGCCGGCGGTCCGCCGTGCGCGCGCGTAGAACCACAGCGCGAAGTAGGCGCCGAACACGGCGCCCATGTAGAGCCACCGGACGATGTCCGGGATGCCCGCGGAGAACCCCCAGGCCGGCTCGTCGTACGGGCTGTTGGCGATGAACCAGAAGATCGCGACGTTCGAAAGGAACTCGATCTTGCGCGCGAAGGTCACGGTCGGCGACAGCGCCCACGCCGGCGCGTGCTTGAGCCACGGGTTGAACGTGAAGTAATCGTACGGCTTGCGGAACACCGACAGCACGATGATCGGCAGGAAGATATCGAGGGCCACGACGGCCAGCGCGACGCCGGCAAAGACGAGCGGCCTCGCCCGGATCGCCCGCCAGATCGTCGCGAAGACGCCGGAGATGCCACGCGCGATACTCTTCATGAGCTCCCCCTACCCGCGGATCATCTGCATGACGGACTCGTTCGCAAACACGTCGGCCGGCGTGCCGTGGAAGACGATCTCGCCGCGGTCGATGACGTACAGCCGGTCCGCGACTTTGGCGGCGCTGACGACGTTCGACTCGGCGATCAGCATCGAGATGCCCATGTCTTGAATCTTGCGGACGGCGTCGGCGAACCGGTTCACGACGACCGGCGCGAGCCCCTCGAACGCCTCGTCGAGCAGCAGCACGGACGGCAGCAGCGACATGGAGCGGGCGATCGCGACCATCTTCTTCTCACCCCCGCTCAGGTGCAGGCCCTTGCGCGGGGCGAGCCGCCGCAGCTCCGGAAACAGCGCGTCGATCGCGTCGCTGTGCCGCGCGCGGCCGCCGTCCGCGGCCCGTTCGGTGCCGGCCAGCCAGGCTCCGATGCGCAGGTGCTCCGCCACGGTCAGATCCGGAAAGATTCCGCAGTCGTCGGGGGCGTAGCCGATGCCGAGCCGCGCCCGGACGTGCGGCGCGGTCCCCGTGATCTCCCGTCCGTGGTACGTCACCGTGCCCGAGCGCAGCGGTAGGAGGCCCATCAGACTTTCCATCGTGGTGGTCTTGCCGGCGCCGTTCCGGCCGACCAGGCACACGGTCTCGCCGCTGTGCACGGCGAGCGACACGTTGCGGAGCACGTGGGCCTGGCCCCGGTAGGTGTTGACGTCGTGCAGCGCGAGCACGGTTCCGGGCTCGGTCATCGCGCCGCGGTCCTCCCGAGCATCGTCGCCACGCGCTCGTCGCGCACGACGTCGTCGGGCGCCCCCGCGGCGAGCACGCGCCCCTCGTGCATCATGACCATGGTGTCCGAGTACTTGAACACGATGTCCATGTCGTGCTCCACGATGACCGCGCTGAGACCGCGCGACCGCACGACCGACTCGATCCGGTCCATAATCTGGCCTTTCTCGCGCGTGCCGACGCCGCTGGTCGGTTCGTCGAGGAGGATCAGCTTCGGGCGGAGCGCGTAGGCCAGCGCGACGTCGAGCAGCTTCCGCTCTCCCTGCGCGAGCCCCCCGGCCGCGACGTTCCACTTGTCCGTCAGGCCGAAGTCGTCGAGGACCCCGCGGGCCTCGTCCTCGGACTCCCGGTCGCGGTCGGCGAGGCGCAGCGCCTGGTGCGTCTTGTTCTCGCGCGTGAAGACGGCCAGCCGCACGTTGTCGAGCACCGTCATCAGGTCGAACAGGTTGACCAGCTGGAAGCTGCGCGCGATCCCCGCCTTGATGCGGCCGAAGACCGGGAGCGTCGTGACGTCGCGACCGGCAAAGACGATCGTCCCTTCGTCCGGGATCAGCAGACCGGTGATCAGGTTCACGAGCGTGGTCTTGCCGGCGCCGTTCGAGCCGACGATGGCGACGAGGCGCTGCTCTTCGACAAAGAAGTCGACGCCGTCGACGGCGCGGTTGTCGCCGAACGACTTCCGAAGCCCCTGCGCGGCGAGCAGCTGCGCCACTCTAGCCCTCCCCGCGGACGCGGCGGCCGATCCGCGCGAGCGTGCCCATGATGCCTTCGGGCATCGCCATGACGAGGATCACCAGTACGACGCCGAGCAGCATCTGCCAGTACTCCGTGCGGCCGACCGCGTACGCCTTCAGGTAGTTGAACACCACCGCGCCGACGATCGGGCCCGAGAACGTCCGGAAGCCGCCGAGCACGGCCATGAAGACGATCTCTCCGGAGAACGGCCAGTAGAGGGCCTCCGGCGTGGCCAGACCGTTGAGCGGGGCCCACAACGTCCCGGCGACCGCGGCGAACATGCCGGACAGGACGAACGCGATCCAGCGGTACCGGCGGACGCGGATGCCGATGAACTCCGCGCGGACCTCGTTGTCCCGGATCGCCTGGAGGGCCTTGCCGAACGGCGAGTGCAGGATCAGCCACATCAGGCCGGCGCAGATCGCGAATACGCCGAGCGTGTAGTAGTAGTACTGGTGCGACAGGAACGCCACCTTGTCGGCCGGCGTCCCGAGGAAGCCGCCGAGCAGGGTGGGCGTCGGGACGCGCAGGCCGTCGGTCCCGCCGGTCACCCAAAACAGCTTGAAGGCCAGGCTCCACAGCACCTGTGAGAGCGCGAGCGCCAGGATGGAGAAGAAGATCTTCGTGTAGCGCACGCAGACGATGCCGAACAGCGCGGCAATGACGATGCCCGACAACGCCCCCGCGGCGAGAAACACTTCCATCGAGCCGACGTTCCAGTACTTGGCCATGAACCCGGCCGCGTACGCTCCGGCGCCGAAAAACGCCGCGTGCCCGAACGATAAGAGGCCCGTGTACCCGAGCAGCAGGTTGAGGGCCAGGGCCGCGACCGCGAACGCCAGCCCGTACGACAGGAGTATCGTCTGGTAGGCCGACGCGACGTAGGGGACGATGAGCAGCAGCACCGCGAGCGGCACCAGATACGCGCCGGCGGGAACCGGCTTCGCGGGATGCGCGGCCGTGGCGGCGGCGTCGTTCATGAGGACGATCGGCTGAACAGCCCCGCGGGCCGCGTGACCAGCACGGCGGCCGCCATCAGATACAGGACCGCCAGTTCGAGCTCCGGGAAAAAGGTGATGGCCAGCGTGCGCACAACCGCCACGATGAAGGCGCCGGCCAGAGCGCCTTCGAGGCTCCCCAGGCCGCCGATGACGACGACGACGAACGAGAGGACGAGCGCGTCCACGCCCATGCCGAGCACCGCGCCCTGCACGGGGACGATCACCGCGCCGGCGATCCCGGCCATGAGACACCCGATCGAGAACGCGAGCACGTAGAGCGCCCGGACGTTGATGCCGAGCGAGACCGCCATCTTCCGGTTTTGCGACGTCGCCCGCAGCATCACGCCGAACTTTGTCCGGTACACAAACGCCCACAGCAGGACGGCGCTCACTCCTCCGACGGCGATCACGAGCAGGTTGTAGGCGGGATAGTCGGAGCCGAGCACGGAGATGGGTCCAAAAGACGACCACAGCGTGCTGGCCGACAACGGCGTCGGCCCGAACACGAACTTGATCGCGTCTTCGAGAATGAGCAGCAGTCCGAACGTCAGGAGCAGTTGATACTCCTCGGCCCGGTCATACAGCGGGCGCAGCAGCGTCGGTTCGATCACGGCGCCGACCAACGCGACGGTTACTCCGGCGACCGGCAGCAGGAGCAGCAGCAGGGGCGGGGCGACGTTCGCGGCCGCGCCGCCGGCCGCCCACGCCATCACGAAGGCGCCGAGCATGTAGAGGTTGCCGTGGGCCAGGTTTACGACCCGCATCACCCCGTACACGAGGCTCAGTCCGCCGGCGATCAGGAAGAGCACGGCGGTGTACACCGCCGTGTTCAAAGCTTGGACGACCAGGGTCGCCATGAGGCTTTGTGATTCCGCAACAGGGCTGGGCTTCCTGCCCCGTCTCGTGCGAGACCTCAGGCCTCGGAAAACCGCGCGCGGCCCGGCTAGGCGCCGGCCGTGCCTCTTCGCGCGCTTTTCGTGCGGGCGGGGGATTTTCCCTATAAGATCTTCACGGCTTCTTCATCCACGGCTGTTACCCTGATTCCAGTCTTGATCATGAGAGTCAAGAACTGCCGGGCGCCCGGTTGTACCAGCTACACCCCCTTCCCGGCAAACAGACAGACCCGACAACAGACGGCCGCGGCACCACCCGAACCACCATCCGCGGCCGGTTGAACCACCGGGCGCCCGGTCAGTACTACCTCCCTCGTCTCTCGCGCGCGATGTCTGCGCGATCGCCGGGCTCCGTCGACGCTCGTCTTCACAATTGTCCCTGCGCCGTACAATTTCATGATTTGTTCATCACTTATTCAATGGCGCCCGTTATGCTTCAGGCACCATAGAGCGCGGGGGCGCTGCCGGGAAGCGCGCATCCCGACTCGGATCGGAGGAACGGATGCGGAAGTGGGTCGCACTCGCCCTTGGGGTGCTGGTACCGCTGCTTGGGCTTGCCGGCGTGGGAAGCGCGCAGTCCACCGTGCAGGTTCAGGGCACGATCCAGGCGGTCGACTGTCAGCAAGGGACGGTCGTCGTCGCCACCCCGGATAACACCAACACGATCGCGGTGGCTCCATACACCGCGGTTCTCGTCGATTCCCAAGCCGTCTCCCTGTGTGACCTGCAACAGTACGTCGGCAGTCAGGCGACCATTTTGCTGGTCCCGAGCGGCAACGAGTTCATCGCGACCCGCATCAATGCGACCGCGCAGGGCGCCGTCGCGCCGGTAGCCCTTCCGGTGCAGCAGGAGGCCGTCGCTCCCCTTCCAATCGCGGGCGTTGTCCTGGGGACGATCGCGCTTGCGGGGCTGATCTATCTCCTCGTTCGCGACGGCGAAGGCCACTACTGGCGGTATCCGTACTACGGCGAATACTACCGATACTACTACCGGCCCGAGTACCGGCCGTATGCCGGCCCGTATCCGGCCGTTTGGCCAGTCCTCTACGCCGCCGCGCCGATCGGCGGCATCGTGCTGGGCGTCACGATCTTCAACGGGCTCGACTACCTGATGGTGCGCGACCGCGACGGACGCTACGAGCGCTACCCGTATTACGGACCGTACCGTTCCTACTACCGGCCCGAATATCGCGCCTACGCCGGACCGTATCGCGGCGACGCGCCGGTGCACTACGGCGATACCCGCGGCTCCGCCGCGTTCCACCGGACGAACGGTGGTCCCGCACCGTACCAGCGGCCGCAGCAGTATCAGCAGCCGCAGCGGCAGCAGCAATACAACTACCAGCGGCCACAGCAGTACCAGCAGCCGTACCAACGGCCGCAGCAGTATCAGCAGCCGCAGCGGCAGCAGCAATACAACTACCAGCGGCCGCAGCAGTACCAGCAGCCGTACCAACGGCCGCAGCAGTATCAGCAGCCGCAGCGGCAGCAGCAATACAACTACCAGCGGCCGCAGCAGTACCAGCAGCCGTATCAACGGCCGCAACAGTATCAGCAGCCGCAGCGACAGTATCAACAGTACCAGCGGCCGAATTACACGCCGGCGGGCAACGGTAATGGCGGCGGCTCCCGCGGTCGAGATTCACGGCAGACCTGTCAGTCCAACGCCCAGGGGCAGCAGTGCTCAGACGGCACGCATAACCGCTAGGCGACGCTCGAGGCAAGCAGGTACCATCGAAACCCGCGGGCCGGAAGGCCCGCGGGTTTCGTCGTTCATGCTTCGTGCCGCGCAGGCCGGGGACGGAAGGCGGCGCCGCCGCGGCCGTGGAAACGGGCCTTCATGGACGCCCGCTTTGCCGCCTACGTGCTCGTCGCCGCGGTGCTCATCGTGACGCCCGGGCCGGACATGGCGCTCCTCGCGCGCAACGCGTTCAGGGGCGGCTATCGCGCGGCGCGCGCTACCGCCTTCGGCGTCGGAACCGGCATCTTGCTGTGGGGATGCGCCTCATCCGCCGGCCTCGCCTCGGCCCTCGCCGCCTCGGCGGGAGTGTACGCCGCGGTCAAACTGGCCGGTGCGCTGTTTCTCGTCGTGCTGGGGATCCGAAGCCTGCTCGGGGCCGCGCGTCCGGCCGGCCGCACGGAGGAGCGGGGACGGCGCCACGAGCCCGCCGGACCGCTGACGGCCGCGCACGCGTTCGCGCAGGGTCTCGCGGGAAACCTGCTCAACCCGAAGGCCGGCGCGATCTTCGTCGCCGTGGTGCCGCAGTTCACCGTGCCCGGCGATCCACTCTCGCGGCTCGCGGCGATGACCGCGGCGTTCGTCGTCATGGTGACGGTGTGGCTGAACGTCTACGGGTGGCTGATCGCGCGGGCGTCCGCGCGGTTCGGCCCAGGGGTTCGGCGGGCGCTGGACGTTGTCGCGGGCGTGGTGATGACGGCCCTCGGCGCCCGCCTCGCCTTCGAGCGGCGTTAGGCGCCGCTAGGGGCGCAGGCTCGCGGCGTCGGCCCGGCCGAGCTCGTCGAAGAAGCGCACGTACGCGCGCGTTCCCCGGTCGAACGTCTGCAGGCGCAGGAACTCGTTCGGCGCGTGCACCAGATTATCAGGCTCGCCGAAGGCAAAGAACACCAGCCACGTTCCCAGTTCCCGTTTGACCAGGTCGGAGACCGGCAGCGTTCCGCCGACGCGCACGCGGACCGGGTCCTTGCCGTACACGGCGCGGAGCGCCTTTGTGGCGGCCGCGAGGCTCGGGTGCTCGGCCGGCATGAGGTACGGCCTGGCCTTGCCCTTGCCCCGCGTCACGGTCACCGTGACCCCCGCCGGCGTATGGCGGCGTACGTGCTGCTCGACCGCCTGGGCGATCTGATCCGGATCTTGATCCGGCACCAGCCGGCACGTGATCTTCGCGTGGGCCTCGTTCGGCAGCACCGTCTTGCTGCCGTCGCCCTGAAACCCGCCCCACATCCCGTTGACCTCGAGCGTCGGCCGGATCCAGGTGCGCTCGAGGGGCGTGTAGCCGGGCTCGCCGGCGAATTGCGCGATGCCGAGCTCCTTGCGCAGCGCCGCTTCGTCGAACGGCACCCGCGCGAGCTCGCGGCGTTCCGCGGCGCTCAGCTCCCTCACCGCATCGTAGAAGCCGCTGACGGCGACCCGTCCGTCCGCGTCGTGCATGCCGGCGAGCAGCGCCGCCATCGCGTGGAGCGGGTTGGCGACGGCCCCGCCGTACGTCCCGGAATGCAGATCGGTCGCGGCGCCGCGCATGTCGATCTGCAGGCCCGTGAGGCCGCGGTTGCCGAGGGCGAGCGACGGTGTTTCGGCGTCCCACTGGCCGCCATCCGCGCTCACGGTCACGTCCGCCGCCAGCAGCGCGCGGTGCTCGTGCAGGAACGGCGCCAGGTTGGGACTGCCGGTCTCTTCCTCGCCTTCGAAGAGAAACTTGAGGTTGAGCTGCGGACCGCCGGCGACGGCGCGGAGCGCCTCGAGCGCAAGCAGGGGAATGAACAGGCTGCCCTTGTCGTCGCTCGCGCCTCGGGCGACCAGCCGGCCGTCGCGGATCGCGGGCTCGAAGGGGGGCGTCTGCCAAAGCGCGACCGGATCGACCGGCTGCACGTCGTAGTGTCCGTACAAGAGAATCGTCGGCGCGCCAGGACGCGCCGGCCAGTCGCCGTAGACCACGGGGCTGCCGCTCGTCGGCATGATGCGGACCTCGGGCACGCCCGTGGCCCGCAGGCGCTCCGCGAGCCATTCTGAGGCGCGCGCGATGTCCGGGCGGTGGGCCGGGAGCGCGCTGACGCTTGGAATGCGCAGGAAGTCCTGCAGCTCGCCGAGATGCCGCTCCCGGTTCTTGGTGAGGTACGCGTCCGCCGCCGCGTAGTCCATCGCGCTCACTCCTTTGCCTCGCGCGTCCGGCCGTTTGCCGCCGCGCCGAGGTACGTGTGAAACCATCCGAGCAGGTGGGTCATCTCTTGGGTGCGGTGCCGCGGCTGGCCCGACGACGACATGCTGTGGCTCTCTCCCGGGAAGCGGACGAGGAGCGTCGGCGTATCCTGCCGCCGGAGCGCGACGAACAACTGCTCCGCCTGTTCGATCGAGCAGCGCAGGTCGTTCTCGCCGTGCAGGATGAGCAGCGGAGTCTTCATCTGCCGTACGTACGTGATCGGGGACCGCTCGAGGTAGAATTCCGCGGACTCCCACGGCGCGCCGGGGAACTCCCAGTTCGCTCCTTGGTAGGCAATGTCGCCTGTGCCGAAGTGGTTGTAGCGGTTGCACGTGCTGCGCAGCGTGACGCCGGCCCGGAATCGCTGCGTGTGCCCGAGGATCCAGTTGGTCATGTAGCCGCCGTAACTGCCCCCGCACACCCCGAGCCGGTCCGGATCGATCCACTCGTGGATCGCCAGCGCGCGGTCCAGCGCCCCCATCAGGTCCTCGTAATCGCCGCCGCCCCAGTCATGGTGGGTCGCCGCGAGGAAGGCCTGGCCGTAGCCGTGGCTGCCGCGCGGGTTGACGTAGACGACGCCGTAGCCCGCCGCGCAGAGGAGCTGGAATTGGTTTGAGTACGTGTGCCCGTACGCGCCGTGCGGACCGCCGTGGATTTCCAGGACCGCGGGCACGCGGCGGCCGGCCACAGCCGGCTTCAGCACCCAGCCGTCGAACACGTACCCGTCCGGCGTCTTGTACTCAAACCGCTCCGGGCGCGCGAGCGCCAGCGCGTCGGCCAGCGGCGCGTTCCACGCCGAGAGCCGCCGGAAGGCGGCGGTCCGTCCGCCGCCGAGCTCGGCGACGGCCACCTCGCCCGGGGTGAGCGGGTCGGTCTCGACGCAGGCGACGCGGCGGCCGGCGGCGTCGAGCGAGCACCCGACGAGGTCATGCTCTCCGCCGGTCTCGAGCCGGACGGCGTCGTCGGCGAGGGAGGCCGACGCGACCTGGCAGTCGCCGCGCTCCGTCGTGAGAAAGTAGATCCGGTCGCCGCGCGGCGCCCAGGTCAGGCCGCCGGAACCGGGCTGCGAGCGCACGTCGCTCCCGATATGGTGGCCGATGCTTCCTTCGTACCCGCCGGTCAGGCACGCCGGCTCGCCCCGGTCGGTGGCGACGACCCAGAGGCGCAGAAGGGTGGCGCCGGCGCATGTGCCGTCGTGGCCGAGATAGGCGATGCGTCCGCCGTCCGGCGACCAGGCCGGGGACTCGACGGCGCCGACGGTCCGCGTGAGGCGGCGCGGCGAGCCGGCCCCGTCCGCGCGGATGATCCACAGGTCGTTGCGCTCGTTCAGGTCCGCGTCCGGCGACGCGTTGCCGGTGAACGCGAGAAGCGCTCCGTCGGGCGCCCAGGCGGGCGCCGTGTGGTCGTAGTCTCCCTGGGTCACCTGGTGGGCATCGCCGCCCGAGGCCGGGACGACGAAGATCTGCTTCCAGCGGCCGTCCCAGAAGCCTTCGCCGTCCTGTTTGTAATGGAGCCGCGAAATGACGCGCACGTCGCTCTGCTCCGCCCGGCCCGCGGTTTCCGGCTTGCCGGTAAACGCGATCGACTTGCCGTCGGGCGCCCAGGCGGGCTCGGCCGGCGCGAGCGAGCCCGTGGTCAAGGGCCGCGCTTCTCCGCCGTCGATCGGGATGACCCAGAGCTGCTTCGTCCCGCCGCGATCGGAGACGAAGGCGATCCGCGTGCCGTCCGGCGACCAGCGCGGTCCCGTGTCGCGGGACCGGGCGGTGGTGAGCTGTCGAGCGGCCGGCCGGTTCGAGTCCGAGGCCGCGGGAACCGGCACGAGCCAGAGGTGGGTCTGATAACCGTTGGCGGGCTCGTCGACGATCGTGAGCGGACAGACGATCCGGGCGCCGTCGGGCGACAGGACCGGCGCGCCGGCCACTTTCCACCTGAGAATGTCGTCGACCGCGATCGGACGCTTCGGGGGCGCCTCGGGGCGCGAAGACGTGGCCAACCGGATCCTCCTCTCCTGGGCCGCGTCGGCGGCCCGCGGAGGTGAGGATAGTTCAACGACGGGGGTCGGGGTGCCTTGCCCTTCGCCTACGCGCCGAACGGATGGGCGGTGAACTGAAAGTCGAGGGTCGCTTTGTTCTCGGTCTGCAGCATCATGATGCTGGGCGGATCGAAGCCGAAGTCCCGCATCAGCACCGTGGTCTCCATCGCGCCGGTGAGCGTGTCGCCGCTCAACTTGAGCGTGCCCGCGAACACCGCCGGCTTGGTGACGTTGTGCACGGTGAGGTTGCCGGTGATCCGCACGTGGACGGTCTCGCCGGCGGCATACGTCTTCGGCAGGCCCTCGATCGACGTGGGCGTGAAGACGGCCGTCGGGTATTTGTCGGATTCCAGCCAGCGCCCCCGGATCGCCTCGTCGCGGTGCCGGCTGTCCGACGTGAACTGATTGACGTTGACGGTGATCGGGCCGATGCGGCTTTGATCCGGCCGCGCCCGGTCCACGTAGATGTCGCCCTGGATGCCGTGCGTGACACCGACCGCGACCTTGAACCGGTTGTCACGGAAAAATGTCTCGCCGACGCGGTACGAGGCCTCGGACGTCTGCGGATCGATCACGAACCGCTGCGCCGTGGCCGGGATCTGGATCGGCGTCGCCGGCGCCGCGGCGGCGAACGTCCGCGGGACCGCCGCGCCGCCCGCCGTGATCTGCCACGCCGCGGCGGCGGCCACCAATGCGGCGCCCGCGGCGATGATTGCGAATCTGCGTTTCCTCATGCAATCGTCCTCCTTGCGAAGTCACGCCGCGTACGGCGCTCCGGTTCAATCTAACATCCCAAACGCCGGGCGCCGAGCCCCGTGTTCCTTAGGAGGCCGCCTATGAACGATTATTCACAGGATTGCTACGAACCGCTCACAGTTTGTACTGCTTCACCCATTCGATCTGGGCGGTATGGTGCCGGCCGTGCCATGCGTACGACGCGAGGACGCGCCACAGCGGCACTACCTCCCGGCTCTCAGGATGGTAGAATGCCCGCTCGAACGCGGCGTCCGGGAGCGACCGCAGGAGGTGCGTCCAGCGCGCGTGCAGGCCGCTGAGTATGTGCAGCGAGGACTCGACGGCGGCGTGCTGCGCATCCGCCAGCGCCGACCAGAGGCTTTCGTCGTAGGGCTTGACCGTGGGCCGGTCCTCGGTGAGCGCGAGCTTGCAGCGGACGTACGCGTTCAGATGACTGTCCGCGAGATGGTGCGCGATCTGCCGGATCGTCCAGTTCTTGTACTTCGTCCCGAACTGAGCGTCGGACAGCCCGGAGAGCGCCCGGCAAAGCCGCTCCGGCGCCTGCTCGATCTCGCCGATCCAAACGCGGAGATCGCCTGCGCCGAGCGTCGTTTGGGGCGCAAACGGACCGGCTGGGAACTGCGGCGGTTCCGGCGTCGTGCGTTCTGGCATCTCAAATCCCCCCGCTGCGGTACGTCATCGGTCTTCGTGGACCCGGCCGGCGAACTCATCGAATTCGGCGCGCGACGGAAACGAAGCCTGGGTGCCGATTTTCGTCACCGACAACGCGGCCGCGGCGGTGGCGAGGCGTCGCACCTTCGCGATGAGGTCGATATTGGTGGCGCCGACGACGCAAATTCGTGGCTCCCGATCCGGCATGCCGGCCGCCTCCGGGTCGCTGCTCACGCTCCCATTTCGAAGGAGCGCGGCGGCGCCCCTTGCCGCCGGCCGGCGTGCATGATCGCGCGCCCGCGCCGGCCAATCATGGCAGTGAAATCCTTATCCGGAGGGCGCCATGGCCGACACGTCCGACATCCTAGGGCACGAGGGCGGGCCGCCGCTCGAGATCGACCCGGAGGAGTTTCGGCGCCTCGGCCACCGGGTGGTGGATCTCGTGACCGACTATCTCGCCGGCATCCGCGGGCGTCCCGTGTTTCGTCCGATGACCCCCGCCGAGCGCCGCGTGCTCATTGATCAGCCGCTGCCGGAGGACGGTCTCGCGCCGGACGCGGCGCTGCGCCGCTTTCATGAGACCGTGCTGCCGCACCCGATGGGCAACGGGCACCCGCGTTTCTTCGGATGGGTCAACGCACCGCCGGCTCCGATCGCGGTGCTCGGAGAATTTCTCGCGGCGGCGATGAATCCGAGCTGCGCCGGCGGCGACCACGCGGCGATCTACCTGGAGCGGTGCGCGGTTCGCTGGCTGGGGGAGCTGCTCGGCTATCCGGTCGAGGGCGGGATGGGCGTGCTCGTCAGCGGCGGGTCGATGGCGTCGCTCACGTGCTTGGCCGCCGCGCGCCACCGCGCGGTCGCCGCGCTCGGAGGTGACGTGCGAGGCGCCGGGCTGCCGCGGCAGGCCGGCCTGGTCCTCTATGTGTCCGAGGAAGGGCACAGCTGCCTGCGCAAGTCGGCCGAATTGCTCGGTCTCGGTGCGGACGCGGTTCGGACGGTGCCGGTCGACGCGGCGTGGCGGCTCGACGTCGCGGCGCTTCGGGAGGCGATCGCCGCGGATCGCGCCGCCGGGCGGCGGCCCTTCTGTGTGAGCGCGAGCGCGGGAACCGTCAACACCGGCGCGATCGATCCGCTGGACGCGATCGCCGGCGTCTGCGCGGAGGAAGGTCTGTGGTTCCACGTCGATGGGGCGTACGGCGCGCCAGGCGTGCTCGACCGGTCCGTCGCCGGCCGCTACGCGGGGATGGCGCGGGCCGATTCGCTGGCGATCGATCCTCATAAGTGGCTGTCCGTCCCCGTCGAGTGCGGCTGCGCGCTGGTACGCGACGGGCGGCTCTTGCGTGAGACCTTCAGCCTGGTGCCGCCGTACCTGCAGACCGCGGAGGGCAAAGGCTTCGGAGGCCTGCCCTGGTACTCGGAGTACGGCTTGCAGCAAACCCGCGGTTTTCGCGCGCTCAAGTTGTGGATGACGCTCCAGCACCTCGGACGCCGCGGCGCCGCCGCGCACGTGGCGAGGCACAACGCCCTCGCGCGCCGGCTCGCCGGGATGGCGGAGGCCGCGCCGGACTTCGAGGTGCTGGCTCCGGTCACCCTGTCCATCGTCTGCTTCCGGTACGTCCCCGACGGCTGGTCGAGCGGCGATGCGCGCCTCGATGACTTGAACAAGGCGATTATGCAGGAGGTACAGGCCGGTGGAGAGGCGTTTCTGACCAACGCCGTGCTCCGCGGCCGCTTTGCCCTTCGCGCCTGCATCCTTCACTACGCTACGGGAGAGCCCGATCTCGCGGCCCTGCTCGACGTGGTCCGGCGGACGGGGCGGCGCCTCGCGCGACGCTGACGGCCGCGCCGGGTGTGACAGTCGCGGCTGCCCAGGAGCCCGGGACGCCCGCGGGCCTCAAAAAAACGTAAAGGTAGGCGTTTATCCCGGGTACATCTAGAGTAGGTCGGCCATGCGGGTAAGCTACCGGGTCGAGGAAACCGAGGCAGGCTCGATCATCAGCGTGTTCGACGACATCGATCTGGCGAACGCGAATCTGCTCGCAGATGCGCTCTTCAGCCTCATCGACACTCGTCGCAACATCGTGATCGACTTTCGCGGTCTGCGCTACATCGACAGCGTCGGCCTGCACATTCTGCTGCGCGCGGGTCAGCGGGCCGAGCGCCTCGGCTGCGGCATGACCGTCGTCGCGGTGCGCCCGATTCGTCAGCTCGTGGAGCAAATCGGGCTCGGCCGCCTGATCTCGATCGCATCCGACATCCCGTCGGCGCATCAGATTCCGAAGACGCCCGCCGCGCCGCAGGGCCCGCTTCCTACCTCGCCGTCCACCGCGCCCTCATCGGGCCATGCGCCGGCCGTCCCATTCCGCGTCGTGAAGCCGGAAGTCCCGGCGGCCGCCGCCGACCCGAAGAAGCCTACCGAACCGTCGCGAAGCGATTCGTAGCCCGGACGAGCTCCGCCGCCATGCCGGGGTGATCGCCGGTGTGTCCCGCGTCCGCGACGACCACCAGTTCCGCCCGCGGCCACACTTTGCCGAGATCCCACGCCCACGCGATCGGCGCGCCGAAATCGAGACGGCCCTGCACCATGATTCCGGAAATGCCGGCGAGCGCGCCGGCGTTGCGCAAGAGCACGCCGTCTTCGAGCCACGCGTTGTGCCGGACGTAGTGCGTCACGAGCCTGGCAAAGGCCATGGCGTAGGCGGGATCGGTGAAGCGCGGGGAGAGGCGCGGCGCCGGAGGCCACGCGAGGCCGGCGGACTCCCAGGTGCACCAGTCCGCGGCCGCCTGCCGGCGGACCGCCGGATCGGCATCGCGAAGCATGCGGTCATACGCCTCGACGATGTCGCCGTCGCGGTCCGCGGCCGGGACCGCGGCGCGCAGCCGTTCCCATTCGGCGGGGAAGAGAACCGACGCGCCGCCGCGGAACCACCAGTCGAACTCGCGCCGCCGGCCCGTGGTCACGCCGAACAGCACGATCTCCGTGACGCGTTCGGGATGACGCTCCGCGTACGCGAGCGCCAGCGTGCTTCCCCATGACCCGCCGAGTACGAGCCACCGCGCGATCTGCAGGCGCCGCCGCAGCCGTTCGATATCTTCGATCAGGTGCGCGGTCGTATTGGCCGTGAGGTCGGTGGCCGGATCGCTCGCGTGCGGCGTGCTGCGTCCGCACCCCCGCTGATCAAAGAGGACGACGCGGTAGGCCGCGGGGTCGAAGAGCCGGCGGTGCCACGGGGTGCATCCGGAGCCGGGGCCGCCGTGCAGGACGACGGCCGCCTTCCCGCGCGGATTGCCGCACGTCTCCCAATAGACACGGGTCCCGTCGCCGGCGTCCAGCACGCCGTGCTCGTAGGGCTCGATCTCGGGATACAGCGCGGTCACGGCGACGTGATTATAACAGACGATGTTCGCCGGGGCCGGTGGCGCGCGATGATCTTGACGGCCACGAAGGCCAACCCCCAGATCACGCAGGTCGGCGACGCCAACGCCGCGTCGCGGTCGGTCATGCCGCCGTCCCGCCCCGTCCTGCCCGGCTAGAACACGCGGCCGCCGAGCGGCACGTCGCGCTCCGTCGAGAGCAGCACGACGCGGCCGTGCTCATCCGGCACGCCGAGCACGAGCACCTCGGAGGCGAACCCGGCGATCCGCCGCACGCCGAGGTTGACCGCGGCGATCACCGATCGCCCGATCAGTTCCTCGGGGCGGTAGAGCCGCGTCAATTGCGCGCTCGACCCGCGCACGCCGAGCGGCCCGAGGTCGATCGTCAGTTTGTAGGCCGGCTTCTTCGCTCCGGCGAGCGGCTCCGCAGCGGTGACCCGCCCCACGCGCAGGTCGAGCGTTTCAAACGCGTCCAACGGATCGATCGGAGCCACCGCGTCATCCCTCCGTGGCGGGCGTCTTCCCGGGAAAGTAAATGAGGGTGCGGCCGCCTGGCCACACCCCCACATCCTACCGAAAAACTGAGCGGTGATCTCTTAGGATCTACCGCTCATGCGACCCCGCCGACCTCGACGGGCCGTAGTAGTAATAGTACGTGCTGTATGGCGCGTAATACGGGCTGTTGTAGTACGTGTACGGCTGCGGCTGCGGGCAGTTCGTGTACATCATCCCGCCGTACGAATACGTCTGGCACGTGGCGCCATAGTACGGCTGCGGCCCGTAGTTGTAGTTGTTGTAGTTGTTGTAGTAATAGGGCTGCGCCTGCGCCGGGAATCCGCTGAGGGCGATAACCGTCGCCGCGACCAGCGCCAGAATGGTAATGCGCGTCACTCGAGCCACCATGGCTAGCCAACCTCCTCGTGGCATTCAATAATTTTTTCACCCATTGAGTCCCACCGAAACCCTCTGAATTATGCGTTTTATGTGAAGACGACATCCCGGGCCGTGGATCCGTCTGGAGTGCTGCGCAACCGGGCACGTGTAAGTCAGGAGGTACGCCATCCAGTATCTAGACGGGAAGCTTTTGGGGATGTTGTTCTTCCACTCCGTGCTGGCGCAGCTGGCCGTGATCCCGGTGGGTCTTGGCCTGTTGTATCTGCTGATCGCGCTGAAGAGAGATTAGCCCGCACTCGCCCGCCTCGCGGCGGAGACGAAGGTTACGAATTAATCAACATTGTCCGAAAACTGTGTCTGATTGGGCACAATGCTAAGTCAAGAACGGCTGTGCGCGTGACTGAGGCGATCGATCCTTTTCGAAGGCTCCGGGCTGTGCCGCGCACGACAAAAACCGAGCCGTCGACCGTGCTGGTGGCACATCTTGCCGCGGCCGTCCGCTCTTCTGACGACGCCATCTTCAGCCGTGGCGCGACCTTTTTCTTCACGCTGCGGGAGGGCGAACAGCCATGACAAACGGCCTGGTGGAAATCGTGCTCATCGAGGACAACTCGGAGCACGCCGAGCTCACGGTGCACGCGCTGAAGCGCCACAACGTGACCAACCACATCCGCGTGCTGAAGGACGGCGCGGAGGCGATCGACGTGCTGCTGCCGGCCGACGGCAGCAGCCCGCCACCGGCCCGCCTGATTCTGCTCGACCTGAAGCTGCCGAAGCTCGACGGCATCGAGGTCCTGCGCCGGATCAAGGGCGATCAGCGGACCCGAACGATCCCGGTCGTCGTGCTGACGTCGTCCGCGGAGGACAAGGATCTCAAGGAGTGCTACCGGCTCGGCGTCAACAGCTACATCGTCAAGCCGGTGGACTTCCAGCAATTTACGGACGCCGCACGCTCCGTCGGCTTCTACTGGATGCTGCTGAATCAGCTGCCCCGCGACGGCGGATGACGGTGACGTCGTGACCGCTCGGGCGCGGCCGCCGGCCGAGGGCTCGGACGGACGGCCGCTGCGCGTCCTCATCGTCGAGGACGAGGCCGCGCACGCCGAGCTGGAGATTTGCGCGCTGCGGCACGCCGGGTTCGCCGTCTATTCGAAGGTCGTGGACACCGAGGCCGGCTACCTCGAGGCGCTGACGCCCGACATCGATCTCATCATCTCAGACAACAGTCTGCCGCGGTTCAACGCGTTGCAGGCGGCGGACGCCCTGCGGGAGCGCGGCCTGGACGTGCCGATGACGTGGTCTCGGGCACCATCGGCGAGGAGGCGGCCGTCGAGCTGCTGAAGCGCGGCGTCGTCGACTACCTGTTGAAGGACCGCCTGGCCCGCCTCGGCGCGGCGGTGGAGCGCGCCCTCGGCGAGCGGCACCTCCGCCGGGAGAAGCGCCGCGCGGACACGGAGCTGCGGGAAGCCTACGACACCACCATCGCCGGGTGGTCCAGCGCCCTCGACCTTCGCGACAAGGAGACCGAAGGCCACAGCGAGCGCGTCACCGCGCTGACGCTGCGCATGGCGCGTTTGATGCGGCGGCCCGAGGCCGACCTCGTGCACGTCCGGCGCGGCGCGCTCCTGCACGACATCGGAAAGATGGGCATCCCCGACAGCATTCTCTTGAAGCCGGGGCCGCTCACGCTCGACGAGTGGGCGCTCATGCGAAAGCACCCCATCTTCGCCTACGAGCTTCTGGCGCCGATCGCCTACCTGCAGCCCGCGCTCGACATCCCCTACTGCCACCACGAGCGGTGGGATGGCACGGGGTATCCGTGCGGCCTCAAGGAGACGCAGATTCCGCTCGCCGCGCGGATCTTCGCGCTCGCCGACACCTGGGACGCCCTACGCTCGGACCGTCCCTACCGGCCCGCGTTCCGCACGGAGCAGGCCATCATCTACATCCGCGAGCAGTCGGGGAGGCATTTCGATCCCGGTCTCGTCGAGCTGTTCCTCGAGTTGGTGGCCGACGAGCCCGAGAGCGCCGGAGGCTCCTGAGGCTGCGGACTGCTTCGATCCGCCGGACCCCCGGGGCAGCCCTGTCGCATAGCGCGGCACGAGACGGCGCGCCGGCGACGGCTCCGAGGCACTCCGCCGCCGCGCGACCCCCAGCCCCGCGCGCACGAGCGCCGCGCCGGTGATCTTGAGCGGTCCAAAGCCCTCGCCGAACAAGAGCCACGACGTGACGCCGCCGACGACCGGCACGAGATACATGCGTGGAGCCTAACCTGAAACCGGGACACGAGGCTATCCGATTTCGCGGCAACTCTCGTCCCCGCCTCCCCCGGGCGGGCGAGGATGTAAAATTGAATGGGTCATTCGCCCGCTTGGGCACGCCGGACCTTTGAGGTCGTGTGGAATGTGCAGAAGCATCAAACCGCTGTTCAACTACCAGCCGGCCGCGACCGCCGACGAGATTCGGGCGGCGTCGCTGCAGTTTGTCAGAAAGATCAGCGGGTTCGCCAAGCCGTCGAAGGCCAACGAGGCCGCTTTCTCGACGGCGGTGGACGAGATCGCCGGCGCCTCCGCCCGCCTGCTTCATTCGCTCGAAACCGCGGCACCCCCGAAGAACCGCGACGAGGAGGCCGCCAAGGCGAGGGCCCGCGCCGTGGAGCGATTCGGCGCGGCCGCGCCGTCCAGGCACTAGCGGGGCGGGCGGTCCCACCGGCGCGGTGATCGTCCACCTCGTCGACGGCACCTACGAACTGTTTCGTCACTTTTACGGCCGTCGCCGCTTCACCCGCGGTGACGATTCGCCGCTCGGCGCCGTGGCCGGCGTGCTGCGCACGATGCTGCAGATGATCGAGACCGGCGCGACCCATCTCGGGGTCGCGACCGACCACGTCGTCGAGTCGTTCCGCAACGGTCTTTGGTCCGGCTACAAGACGAGCGAAGGCATCGAGCCGGCGCTGCTCGCGCAATTCCATCCCCTCGAAGATGCGCTGGCGGCGATGGGCGTGGCCGTCTGGCCGATGGTCGAGCTCGAGGCCGACGACGCGCTGGCCTCGGCGGCGCATCTCGCATCGGCCGACGCGCGTGCGGAGAAAGTGTCCATCTGGACACCCGACAAGGACCTCGCGCAGTGCGTCCGCGGGACACGGGTCGTGCAGGTGGATCGCCGGAGCCAGAAGATCCTCGACGCGGCCGGCGTGCGCGCGAAGTTCGGCGTGGACCCCGGGTTGATTCCCGACTACCTCGCCCTGGTCGGCGACACGGCGGACGGATACCCGGGGCTTCCGGGAATCGGTCCGGTCCGGGCCGCCCGGCTCGTGAACCAATACGGGGTCATCGAAGACTTTCCGGCCGCCGCGCTTCCCGGGGATGCCCGGCGGACGGCGCTCTTCTTCAAAGATCTAGCGACGCTGCGGACCGGCGCGCGCCTCTTCGACGATGTGGACGAACTGCGCTGGCGCGGCCCCGCCGATACTTTCACGGCGTGGTCGAAGCGTCTCGGAGACCCTCGTCTGCTGAAGCGCTCGCGGGCGGCGCCGCCGGTTAGGGCCTAGAGGCGAGCGCCGTTCCTGCAGGCTGTCGATTTTGGGGGTGCCCGCTCGACCATAAGATGAAAGAGAATCGAAGGCGTAAGGGAGACCGACTATGAACCGGGTCCTGTGGGTTGTCCAGATCCTGCTCGCCGCGCTCTTTCTGTTCGCCGGGGGGATTAAGCTGGTGCTGCCGCTTGATGCCCTGACCAAGCAGATGCCGCTGCCCGGCTGGTTCCTGCGGTTCACGGGGACGGCCGAGGTGCTCGGCGCGCTCGGGCTGATTCTTCCGGGCCTCCTGCGCATCCGGCCGAGCCTGACGCCGCTCGCGGCCGCTGGACTCTCCGGGGTCATGATCGGAGCGACGGTCCTGACTCTGGCGATGGGCGGCGGGCTCACCGCCCTTGTCCCGGCGACGGTGGGCCTGCTCGCGGTGTCCGTCGTCTACGGGCGGTGCGAGAGACGTTGTCGCGGGAACCCGGCCGGCTCGATCCCGGGCTAGCCGGCCCGCGGTAGATCGCGCAGCAGGCGCGCCGCTCCTTCGCGCCGCTGGTACGCCTCGTACGGGTAGCCGAGCCGCTCGAGATCGCCGGCAAGGGCGATCAGCTTGAAAACGGTATCCCCGCGGCCCGTACGAGGCGGCTCCGCGGCCGTGCCCGCGGTCGGTAGGGAGAGATCGTCGCTGGTCATCTTGGTGCGAGGATACAGCGAGGCGGTGAACCTCCTGTTGAGTAGTTATGGGGAAGCTGTGGGGATGCGGCCGGCCGGCAGCGGGCGCCGGAGCGCCCGGTAGCGTCCCGGGGTCAGTCCGAACGCGGATGCGAACGCGCGCGTGAAGTGTGCCTGGTCGGCAAAGCCCGCATCGCACGCGACCTCGGCGAGGGGACGCGCCTGGTGGATCGCCTCCCGCGCGCGGTCGAGCCGGCGCATCAGCTGGTAGCGGTGCGGGGTCGTTCCGAGCACGATGCGGAACTGCCGGGCCAAATCGTAGCGCGTGAGTCCGCTGGCCGCTTCCAACTCCGTGGAGCGCACCGCGCGCGACCGCTCCGCGTCCAGGATCTGCCGGGCGCGCTCGACGGCGGCGGCGTCGACACGCCGCGAGGCCGGGGGCGCACCGCCGGCGCGTTCGCCGGCCAGCAGCCCTTCCGCGAGATCCACCACGAGGCTGTCCACGGCCAGCGGCTCGAGAGGCGTCCCGAAGACTTCGCGGATGGCGCGCGCGAGCCGCGCGTTCGTCGATACCGCCTCGCGCAGGAAGGGCAGCGGATACGGCCGCCCGCAGACGGTCCTGACCGCATCGGCCAGCCGGCGGGGCTCGACATACACGATCCGGTAACCGAAGCCCTCGGTGGTGCCGGCGCGGCCGTCGTGGACCTCGTCGGGATAGAGCACCGTCACCTGTCCGGGCGTGCTCGCGTGGGTGGAACCGCGGTAGTCGAAGGCCTGCACGCCGGAGTCGGTGAGGCAGACGGCGTAGGTGTCGTGGTGGTGCTTCCGGTACGCCCGGCCCGCGAACCACGCGCGGAACAACTCCACGCCGTCCACCGGCCCGGCGCTCGCGATCCACTCCCGGCCGGACTCCCGGCACGAACGTTCAAGACCTTGGCCCGCCGATCTGGTTTGCTTGAGCCGCATGACTCCGTCCTCGAGTACACAATGACTACCGAGCAGGCCGTGGCGTTCCTGCTCTTCGCCGTGGTCGCCGCCGGCACGCCCGGGCCGAGCAACGTCATGTTGATGGCGACGGGCGCGTAGGTCGGCGTCCTCCGCGGGCTGCCGTGCCTGCTCGGCCAGACCACCGGCATGGGCCTCATGTTGTTCTCCGTGCTCTCAGGCCTCGGAGGTCTGGTCCTGGGACATCCGCCGGTGCTCCTGGCGCTCCACTGGGGCGGCACCGCGGTGCTGCTCTGGCTCGCGTGGAAGATCGCGACCGCCTCGGGCACGATCGATGCGGCCTCCGGCCGCGGGGGCATCGGCTACCTGGACGCGGCCGTCTTCCAGTGGGTGAATCCCAAGGCGTGGCTGGTCAGCGCGAGCGCCGCCGGTACCTTCCTTACGGTGAGAGCGGGAAGTCCCGTCACGCAGGCCGTCTCACTCGCCGCGCTCTTCGTCCTGGCCGCGCTGCCGAGCTGTTTCCCGTGGCTGGCCTTTGGCGCCGCCATGCAGCGTCTGCTGCGGACCCCGCGCCGCCTGCGTGTGTTCAACGTGACGATGGGCGTGTTGCTCGCGCTTTCCATCGTGCTGATCGTTCGGTGACCGTAACGGCGGACACTCACGGAGGGAACCGATGGACGCATCCGGCACGGCCGCGTTCTTTGAGGGTCTGACGACACCGCACGTCGCCGATGCCTGCCTCCGCAGCGGCGTGGACGTCCGCTGCGCCCCACCCGGCGTTCGCGCGCTGGGCTCATCGGGCCGCGTGGCGGGCCGGGTCCGGCCCGTCCGGCACTACGGCAGCGTCGATATCTTTCTCGAAGCGCTGGAGCAGGCGTTGCCCGGCGAGATTATGGTGATCGACAACGCGGGGCGCCGGGACGAAGCCTGCGTTGGAGATCTGATTGTGCTGGAGACGAAACTGGCCGGGCTGGCGGGGATCGTGATCTGGGGGCTGCACCGGGACACCCAGGAGCTTCTCGAGATCGGACTCCCAGTCTACAGTCTTGGCGACTGTCCAACCGGACCGCTCCGGCTCGACCCGCGGGAAGCTGATGCCTTGGTCTCGGCCCGCGTCGGCGATTTCGCCGTCGGCTCGGGCGACATCGCGATCGGAGACGCGAACGGCGTGCTCTTCGTCCCGGCGGCCCGCGCGCAAGAGATCACGGCGCTCGCCCGCTCGATCCGAGAGACCGAGCGCGTGCAGGCGGAGAAGATGCGCCGCGGCACGTCCCTGCGCGCGCAGCTGCGGTTCGCGGATTTTCTTGCCGGGCGCGCAGCGGATCCGGCTCTCACGTTTCGCGATCATCTGCGCCGGATCGGTGGCGCGATCGAAGAATAAGAGCGGCAGCGTCTCCAAATGGGGGAAATGAGCGGGAGTAATAGAATTCAACGGCGCGAGACGCCGAGAGACCTCGCGATGGGCTAACTCGAACGACTTTCGTTGACGCGTGGAACAACCGGGGGAGGACTGCGCCGGTGGCCGATCAGCGCCTTGATCCGCACGCTCTATCTCGAAAAATCCGCATCGCCTTTCCCGATGATGGTGTGTCCGCCGTCGCCGATCTTCTCGAGGCGGACTGTCCAAACACCTGTGAGGCGATATGGCGCCTCCTGCCCCTGCGCGTGAAGGCGATCCACGACATCTGGTCCGGACATCAGGTATTAGCCCACCTAGACAACACGTTTGTGCTGCCGCCCGAGAACGTGCTTACCTACCTTCCCGTCCCGGGCGACATCTTCTATTACTACAGGCCCCGCAACTACGTCCGGGGCGCGCCCTATGGACGATCTGAATCCGCGGAGATTGGCATCCTCTATGACCGCGATTCGAGGCCGCAGGGACCGCGGGGGCCGGAAGCGGTGAATCTCTTTGCGAACATCTCGTCCAGCCTGGAGGGCTTCGCACGGGCGTGCGAAGGCATGATCTACCGGGGCCAGAAGACCCTCCTCATCGAGAAGATGGAGTGAGCCGGATGAGGAAGCTGCTCTTTGAGCTGGGCGGAACACGGGCCGTGGCCGAGATGCACGACGACGTCGTGCCGAAGACATGCGGCGCCGTCTGGAACATGCTTCCGGCCGAAGGGATGGCAATCCACGCCAACTGGTCGAGCCGCGAGATCATGCTGCATCTTCACGGCGAGAAGATCCTCCGGCTTCCCCCGGAAGGGCCGGCGCGGCGCGGGACCACCGCCCCCGGCGACATCGTCTACTTCTGGCGGTCCCCCCAGATGTCTCGCGGCAAGCAGCTGGCGTACAGCGCCGAGTTCCAGCGCGAGCTGTCTGAGTTCGCGATCTTCTACGGCGACCCGGCCGCCGGCGGGAGGGCCGCGGACGACCCGGCACGCAGCGGCCGCGATTCGCTCCTCCAGGTTTCCACGCTGTTCGCGACGTTTATCGACATCCCAAAGGACTTTGCGCATAAGTGCGAAGCGATCCGCCACAACGGCCTGCAAAAGCTCACCGTGAAGAGACTCGACAAATGACGAGAGTGAAAATCGCGCTGGGGGACGTCGAGGCGTTCGCGGAGCTCGACGAGCAGGACGCGCCAAAGGCCACGAAGTGGCTGAAGGCGCTGCTTCCGATCGAGGGCCAGGCCGTGCACAGTATGGAGAACGGCCGCGAAGTTTACGTCGTGCTCGATGCTCCCGATCGCGTGGACGAAGAAAATCAGACGATCTACCAGACCGTCGGCGACCTGTTCGTGTACTACAAACCGGCCATCTTCGTAACGCCCGAGTGGCCGAGGCATGTCCGCGATCTTCTCGTCATCGGATTCATCTACGAGCGTGACAGCGCGGTACGGGGCATTGACGGTCCGCTGGCCACGAACCTTGTCGGAAGAATCACTGAG